>ENA-OWNT01002293-OWNT01002293.1-seawater-metagenome-genome-assembly--contig:-NODE-2293-length-20294-cov-5.864767_pt1 | contig 20294 bp, 21 predicted proteins | sample MGYA00238136_ERZ651165 | MGnify/ENA primary metagenome ERZ651165 (study PRJEB26861, sample SAMN08777766) | seawater metagenome | isolation source: coastal seawater | place: USA: Florida | collected...
GCTAAAGGGACAACAGGTTTGGGCATGGTGAGTGTCACCGGGCGTAAACGGGTTCCCTGCCCTGCTGCCAGAATAATTGCTTTCATACAGTTCCTTTCCTGGTAATTTTAAGGTTTCACATTAACAGGCATATCCTAACACGGCTTATGTGTTGTGGATAGCAAAAAAGAGCGCATCGCACGCTCTTTTATACACTTTGAATTGTCATTAGTCTTAACGGGTGATAGAAACCAGGCGGCGTCTTGTACGTTTTAACAGATGTTCCGGGTTGTCAATCATGCCATGATCTGCCCATTTCATCACTGTATCACAAATATTCCAGACAGCTTCAGGACGTGCGATACTATTCGCATTGCGGGCTTTTTCAGCTAAAGCATCAATACCCTCATCCAGCCAGGTTTTGATATACTCTGCGACCTGTTGCGGTTCAGGAGCCCATGCGCCTGCATCATTTTCAATGACGTATTCGACATTCCCATCTTCCTGCCCGGGGATTGCATCCATCAAAATCATAGGAAGTCCGGCAATCGCAGCTTCGGTGATCGTCGCGGGACCGGCTTTCGTAACAATAATATCAGCAGCATCCATCAATTGCGGCATGTTGGTTACAAAGGGATAAACATGCGTCGGTTGATTCCAATCGGCAGCATCTAATTTTTCTTTGAGGCTGGTATTCCGTCCGGCAATCACAACCAGTTGAATGTCACGGTTAAGGGCATTTATCGCACGGGCAGTTTCCCATAAGGGTCCCATACCATCGCCCCCGGCAACCATCATGATAGTGACTTTGCCCTGTTCCCAGCCGAGTTTTTTACGGGATTGTTCTTTGCCTTCCAGCTTTTCGATAAATGCCGGATTGACAGGCAAGCCCGTGATGCTCATTTTGGATGCAGGCATTCCATATTTGATACCCCGGTCAAATGCCGCTTGAGTCGGAACCATCGTATGTTCTGAATGTTTGTCGTACCAGAAACTATGGGTCGAAACCAGATCGGTGACGACAGTGATAAACGGTGGACGTTCCGGCAGTGTTTTCCAGGCTTTCAGCGATGGGCGTGCAACCAGCGAATGTACACAAACAACAACATCAACCGGATTTTCGCGTGCCATTTGTTTGAATCGACGGGCATTTGCAGCATACATTGTGCGTGAAATGACAGCCGCACGCCGCCGTGTATTGGATATTTTGTAACCGATACCCCATGAGCCTTTGCTCTTATTGATGAGCCAGGGATAAAACTCCGGGAAATAATTCAGCGGGAATCGACTCATCTTAAAGACATCGACTAATTCCGCGTCAATGTTCTCTTCACCGTATTTTGCATAGAGTCCATCCCGGATGGCTTCGGCTGCGGCACGATGCCCCCCACCGGTATCCGACATCAGGAACAGGATGCGCTTTTTCAAAATTAATCTCCTTCACTTGCTGAGTTAGAGACAGTGTGTGCGATGTGAGACTCTCATGTTTTGCTCATTGTATCATAGTCGTATACGGGATACCTATGACTTTGTCGCGCTTAAGAGCGGATTATTTCGAGCATATTTATTATTTTTAACACCGTTGATGCTAACAGGTTACTGATATTTTCATGATATAATGCAGGCATCGTCGTTGGAAAACTTTCATTTGGAGCGCATTGTGTTACTATTCGGGAATTTTGATCCACTCGCACTGGTTGCTATTGGTATTATCCTCTTTTTTGGGATGGGCTGGCACGAATATGCTCACGCTGTCGTTGCCGATTGGTGGGGCGACCCGACACCCCGTCAGATGGGACGTTTAACCCCGAATCCAATAGTGCATATCAACTGGCTGGGCTGGTTGATGTTTCTTTTGATTGGTTTCGGTATTTTAGGGTCTGTTCCGATCAATACCCGTGCTATGCGAGACCCGCGCTGGGGATCATTCTGGACATCATTTGCCGGACCATTATCAAATCTGGCACAGGCAATTGTCTTCGGGATTATTTTGAACCTGTTTATATTTCTAGCACCTGAAGTGCTTGCAACAACCGGATTTTTTGGCGAATTTCTATCGATGTTGCTGTACTATGGCGTGTTGTTTAATGTACTGCTATTTGTCTTTAACCTGATACCATTTTTCCCGATGGATGGATGGCACATGTTGCTGGCAGTACTCCCCGGTAATGGTATTACCTGGACAAGAATCCCGGCTTTCATTCGTCAGAGTGCAAGACCACTGGCAGATTTCTTGAACCGTCCTGCGTATAAATGGTCTGAATGGGCACAGATAACACAATATGCCTTTTTCATCTTTTTGATGATTGGCTTTGTCGTACCACAGTTCAGCCCATTTGGTTTTTTGATAGGCGAACCAACCCGTAGAATTTCGTCACTCATATTATTCGGGCTGTAACTTGACTTTTACACATCGAGTCCGGCAGGGATTACGCGCAATATTTGCCTTTACCGTTGATGTTGATTATGAGCTTGCGGAGCGCTATCTCGATATAGATCAGATGGCGCTCTTCCGGCGTATGGCAAAGAGTGAACAATTACACAGTCTCAATGTGTTGCGGATTGTCCTCGAACAGAATGAACAGACTCCGCATGACCTCGCTGTAGCGGCTTTATTGCATGACTCCGGGAAATCCCGTAAGCATTTATCTGTCTGGCAAAAAACAATCTCTGTTCTGGTGAATCAGTATTTCCCGCAATGGGATAATAAGTTGAGCGTGGATGGTGAACTGACTTTCTGGCGTGCGCCTTTTATTGTGCGGCGGCATCACCCGGAATGGGGTGCAGACATGCTATCAGAGCTTAATAGTAGTGAACGGGCAATCTGGCTGGTACGTCATCATGCAGATTCACCGGATAAATGGTGCGACCATCCCCACTATCAATTATTACTACGCTTGCAAGCCGCAGACGATGCTAATTGAGTGTTCATTGAAATTGAACAAGTTTCTGGCATAGTTAGTTGCAAAAAATCATCAGATGTGAATGGGAGTAATTGATATGGCAGATTTAACGATTGCCATTTTAGGCTTAAATCGCAGAACTGTTTCTATGGGATTGTCCCTCAAACGCTATATGAAAAAGGGTGGCAGACACTCATTCGAGATTGTTGGATATGACCCTGATGCCAACAATTTGAAACAGGCAAAAAAAATGGGTGCGGTTGATAACACAGAGAATCATCCTGATACGGCGGTCAATAACGCTGACCTTGTCGTCATGGGCGTTTCCTATGAAGAAACAGAACATGTCTACCGGACAATCCGGGGCAGCTTGCGTGATGGTGCTGTGATCGTTGATTTATCACCCCTCAAGCAACCTTCTCTTGAATGGTCACAATCTTATCTGACATCGGAGCAACACCTTGTCGGTATGACAACGATTCTGAATCCACTATACATTTTCGACACGAAAGAAAATGTCGAGGAAGCAGAAGAAGATTTATTTGATAACAGTGCTATTTTGCTGACACCATCGGCATCCTGTGCAAAAGAAGCTGTTGACCTCGCATTTAACTTTGCGTCAATTCTGGGTAGTAAACCGCGTTTCCTTGACCCGGTAGAGCACGATATGCTTCTCGCTCAAACCGTGCAATTGCCGCGTTTGCTCGGTACAGCGCTATTTCATGATTTGAGTAATCAGGCAAATTGGGATGATTTGAAATGGTTGACCAATCCTGATTTTGGCGCATTGACCCGCCCATTGTTTGATACCCATCCCGATGGACTACGCGATGAATTTTTCAAAAATCGGGAAGCTCTGGTTCGTGTGCTTGATGGCTATATTGCAACACTGACACAATTCCGCGATGTTTTGAATGAAAATGACAAAGTTGCGCTCGAAGCGACTATAGTTGACTCGGCTGAAACCTATGAAAACTGGATTAACAGTCGCTATAAAGCCGATTGGGATGCTGCTGCTCAAGGACCCGACAATATCAAACCGACAGGTGGGATGTTACAGGGTATTTTAGGGGGTAAACTGGCAGACAAACTGATGGGCAAAGATGACGATAAGAAGTAATTTTTTGTCTATGTTTTGAACGCTTATACTCAAAGGCGGGGCTAACCTGCCTTTTTTGTTTGCCCCTATTGTTTGCAAGATCATCTGGCTATAATGCGCCCCTATTGTGAAAAAATGGAGACAGAAATATCTATGTCTTTTAAGTTAGATTTGCTCAACGCGATTGAAAACCGTACAGCAAAAATCGGAATTATCGGTATGGGCTATGTGGGATTGCCCCTTGCTGTCGAATTTGCGGAAGCGGGTTTTCAGGTCACAGCAGTCGATGTCGATACTGCAAAAATTGAAACACTGAATCGCGGTGAGAGCTATATTGAAGATGTGACTTCCGAACAGGTCAAACATCTGCTTGATAACGGTAAATTAATCGGTACAACAGATTATGCCGATTTACAGGACATTGATGCAATCAGTATCTGTGTTCCGACGCCACTTTCGCGGAGCGGCGACCCGGACATGAGTTATATCAATCAAGCGTTGCAATCACTGGCGACCGTTGTTCATGAGGGAATGCTGGTCGTCCTCGAAAGTACGACCTATCCCGGCACAACTGAAGAAGTTGTTCGCCCTCAACTGGAAAAAGAAGGACTGACTGTCGGGGAAAACCTGTTTATCGCATTTTCCGGTGAACGCATTGACCCCGGTAACAAAGTCTATAAAGTCAAAAATACGCCAAAAGTGGTTGGTGGTATCAGTGAAGCGTGTACTGAAATCGCGGCGGCACTCTATAGCACGGCAGTGGATACCATTGTGCCTGTTTCCTCTCCGACAACTGCCGAGATGGTCAAATTGTTAGAAAATACCTTTCGCGCAGTGAATATCGCACTGGCAAATGAAATGGCGATCATGTCAGATAAGCTCGGGATTGATGTCTGGGAAGCTATTGACGCAGCGTCAACCAAGCCATTCGGATTTATGCCCTTTTATCCGGGACCCGGACCTGGCGGACACTGTATTCCGATTGACCCGCACTATCTAAGCTGGAAACTCAAAACACTGAATTACAATGCCCGTTTTATCGAATTATCGGGTGACATTAACCGTTCGATGCCAGGTTATGTCGTTGATAAAGTGGCGAATGCACTCAATGACCAATCGCGTTCGGTACGTGGCTCACGTGTTGTTGTTCTCGGTGTGGCGTACAAACCGGATGTCAATGATGTTCGGGAAAGTCCGGCATTAGATGTGATTGAGATTTTGCGGGAAAAAGGCGCAGATGTGGTTTATCATGACCCCTATGTACCAAAAATTCGTGTCGATGGTAATCAAATCATAGAAAGCTGTGAGTATTCGGCTGATCTCTTGCAATCCGCGCATTGTGTAGTCATTGTCACCAATCACAAAAGTTTTGACTGGCAACATGTTCTTGATAATAGCCGGATGATTGTCGATACCCGCAATGCAGTATCTAAATTTGAAAGTGAAACGCCTGTCATCACACTCTAAATTTTGCGTGCAGGGAGTTTGGCGATATACTGAGTCAGATTGTTTAATTACATAGCTGGCGGATTAATTATGGCTGAACTTCCAAGTGATTTGAAAAAACTCGAAACTGTACGCGGTGCATTCGACATTCTCAAGTATTTATATGCACAATCCGATCATGCGGCTGATGGCGATGACATCATGGATGACCTCGAATTGAGTAGTCGTCGTTTTGATAAGGCGAAACGTCGTCTTGTCACCCGTAACTATATTCAGATGCGGAGTGATTACATTTACGAATTGACCCGCAAAGGGACTGAGAGTGCGGAAGTTTTACTCGAATTTGATGGCGATGGTGGTGACGATGACGAAACAGGTATCACACGTCAATTAGCAGTCGTTTTGCCCCGTAATTTTGTTTATGGAACAACTTCTCCTCTGAAAATTGGTATTTCCCCGAGCGATGAGATGACTGATAGTGCTAATCTTGTTGTCCGTGTTACACCTGTACATGCTGAACTGGGTGAATTCAACGAGATGGCAACGCTGGATAGTTCAGCACTCATCATGGAAACGACCATTACACCGGAAGCCTACGACAAAGCCCGTATCAAAGTCGAAGTTTATCAAATGGACAATGATGACTTCTCGGAAGTAGGCGGCATGTATGTCGATGTTGTGGTTGTCGAAGAGGGTGATACAGGCTCAGAATTTGCCTACACTACCGATTTGACATTTGCTTGAAACAGTAAGTGGGCATGGCATGCCGTGCCCCTACACATTATTCTGAAAAAATCTTCTCGAAGCACATCACCTGTGCGCGACCTAAATCCAGTACACCGCGTTCCTGATAACCATTCTTACGGTAGAAGCCTTTGAGTTTGGGATGGGTATTCACGGCATCAAAACGCACCTGATTGAATCCACGTTCCTGTATCATTTTATCCATTTTTTGCATACACCATGAGCCAATCCCTTTTTGTTGATGCGATGGCAATAAGGCAAAAGCACTGAAATACATCGTTGGCATATCGAGCCGTGACCAGTAGTCGGACATATCTTCAAGATAATAGGGTTCGGGTTGTGTACTGATGTTGAATGTTCCGACCAGTAACTCATTGTCATAGACACCGAAAACCTCTTTGCCTTCAAGATGGCTGACGAAGTTCTCACTGGATGGGAATGGATGCCAGTGCGATAAACCCAACGCACGGTGCATATGTTCCCCTGCAAGTGCCATGACGCTATACACTGCATTGTACTGATCTTCTGTTGCGAGTTGTAGAGATAAATTCATTAAAAATCCTGTTTTTATGGTTTGTACTATTCTCTAAGAGACAGTTTGATGCGGAATAGTGACTTATCCGAGCATTGTTTTATACAATTCAAAAACGCTATCCATGTCAACTTTGCGAATAATCCTGACATTGGGTTTTCCACTGGCAAAATGCGAATAATTGACAACCGTTTGTCCGCGTGTCAGTTGCCCCTGTAATTCGACATCCATATGCCGTGTTTCAGATTCGAGTATTAAACCAGGTTTCAAGACAATCGCCATAGCCAACGGGTCAGGGAGTAATTTCTTGCCTTTATAGCGATGGATGATGCGTTTCATCGCTTTTTCATTGATTCCTGCGTAGAAATTTGCTAGAGGTGTATCCATCTCACAAAGAAATTGATGTTGTTCCAGTGTAAGTGTATTTTCATAAGTGGTTTCCCAGCTAACAACGGTTGTCATCGGCATGGCATTCAAAACGACATGTGCGGCTTCGGGGTCAATGAAAATATTGAACTCAGCAGTCACCGTCTGTGTATTGCCATGAGCATCAACAGCCCCACCCATGATAATGAAATCTTTGAGTTTTGATGGGAAAGTCGGGTCTAAGCGAATTGCCAGCGCAATGTTGGTTAGCGGACCCAATGCCACCAGTGTTAATTCACCTGGAGATTCGTTAACCAGCCGGAGCAATGCAATAACTGCAAGTTCATCTTCGAGCGTCAGGTCACAGGGCGGACGTTCATCCCAATCCCCCAGACCATCTCCAAGATGATAGCGACGTTCATCATCGAACCACTTCTCAATGAGTGGATTCTCTGCACCACTGTATATCGGAACTGATTGTCCGGTCTGCTGCAAAATGGTACAGACATTGTGATTGACTTTATCCCGATGAACATTACCTGTGACAGTCATTATTGCTTCGACACTGACATCAGGATGGGTCAATGCCATGATAATTGCTTCGGCATCATCTATCCCTGCATCGGTGTCGATAATCATTCGTATCAATGGATTATCCTTAATCAAAATGCACCAGAATCTCATCCAATGGTTTTTTACTGATGTCCGGCACTTCTGCATCATCTGCTGGATAACCGACTGTCAGAATCATGGTGGCGCGTTCATTTTCAGGGCGTTCTAAAATTTCTTGCAAAAATTTCATAGGACTCGGGGTATGGGTGAGGGTTGCTAATCCCGCAAGATGCAAACTTGAAATCAGCATCCCGGTTGCAATCCCGACTGATTCATCGACATAGTAGTGTTTGATTTTCTTGCCATCTTCTCCGATACCATATGCCTGCCGGAAAATCACAATCAAATAGGGCGCATCTTCTAAATGTGGCTTGTGCCAATCCGTGCCGAGTGGCGCGAGCGCTTCCAGCCATTCATCACTCATGCGATTCTCGTAGCTTTCTTTTTCCTCTGCTTCGGCAGCAACACGGATTTTGTGCTTGAGTTCAGGATTGCTCACGACAACAAATGTCCAGGGCTGTTGATTCGCCCCGGAAGGAGCAGTCCCGGCTGTTGCAATAGCGTTCTGAATCAATTCAAACGGCACAGGCTTGCTGGAATAGTCGCGCACTGTTCGGCGAGTTTTCATGCGTGCCAGAAAATCGTCTGAATTTTGTTGTTGTTCTTCCGGTGATAAATTCTCAAATTTTAGTTTAGTAAATGGTCCTGTGTGTGTCATAATTATTGTTCCTCTTCAAAATTTTTGGGTGGACTCCATCCAAATGGTGTTTCTTCCTCCAGTACATTGACCGGAACGGCAGTATCCTCCAGTGAGTCGAAGGCTTTCATCGCAGGGGCGTGTCCGCGTAGTTCATCCCGTTTATTTAAGCGGCGTAAATGTCCGGCATAATAAATTTCTGTTTTTTCCGGTGGATTTTTGGCGATTCGTGCAATGCCACGTGCCATCACATCCAGGGGCATCGGAGCCATGCGCCCCATATGCAACCATGATAAAGGTGGAATACTCCCCAGCAGAGTCATCATCCGGTAGAATGCCGGGCGATTTGTCCCGCGAATATAGGTAATCGGCGCACGCACAATTGAGGTTTTTAGCCCGATACGGCGAACATGTTGCTCGGCTTCGCGTTTGGCTTTCACATATTTGCGATTGACCCAGGGCGCACGAACAGCACTCAACAATACAAAATGTTGAACACCATCACTCACACACATAGATGCGGCATTACGGGCAGAAACCACATTGAGCCGATTAAATGTCAATCCCTGTGCAGGGTCGTCCACCATACTGCCAACAGTATGAATGACTGTGCCGTGTCCTCTTGCACGACCTTTCAATGATGCTGTATCCCACACATCAGCAACCGACCATCGTACCCGTGACTCAAGCAAGCCAAGCCGATTCTCATTGCCTTCACGGATAATCAGACTGACTTCAATACCTTCTGCTAATAATGCGGATGCCAGGTTGATGCCTAAATATGTGCCACCACCTGTTATCAGCACCCGGTTGTGTTTGTTGATTGCCATTACGAAACTTCTATGATTGTGCGGGTAATGACGGGCATTGTACCGTTCAGTTAGCCTGCATCGCAAGCCAATTTATAAGATAGAAGATGAAACGATTTTTTCAGAGGACTTGCCTTTAAGCGCATTTTCATATACAGTTTTTAGTAGAAACAGGCGTGCTTATACGCTGACGAACAAAATGTGACAATGGACTGACCCGAAATATCAGGGTCAAACATAGAGAAAACATCGAACTGTTTGAATACAGCTTGCGGATTTCGACGGTAGATGCAAACGGCTGTACAAGCGATACACTGACAAAACAACCAGACCGCATCATTTAGCGGATGAATTTTTTGAATAAACGGGCAGATTCATTAGCCCGACAGGTAAATCGGTAACATGATTCAGCAGGATTTTATACGCCACAATCATTAATTTACAGGATTTGTATCCTGTCTTTATAGGCGTTCAGAATAATGCCGATAACTACAAGTGGATATTGCATCCACCCATAGAACCGAAAACCTGACAAGGTGTGACGCTTCCTACAGCCGTGAGTCCCGTAACGGACTATACGGCTGTTTGTGTTTGAGGCAGGATAATCTATGCCGAAAGTAACTCTACTTGAACGGCAGAAAAACAACAAAGAACGTGTTAACGTTTATCTCGATGATGAATTTGCTTTCGGGTTAAACATCATGGATGCCATGCAATTGAAAAAAGGTCAGGAACTGGATGAGACCGCAATTGCAGAACTCAAACACAAAGATGACATCACAAAAGCAATTGATGCAGCCGCTAATCTACTTTCGTACCGTCCGCGTAGTACCCATGAAATCCGGCAGAAGCTCGGGAAAAAAGGTTACGACGAATTTGTTATTGAGACAGCCATCGAACGGATGGTAAACCTCAAATACCTGGATGATAGAGCCTTTGCCCGTTTCTGGATTGAAAGCCGTAACCGGAGTAAGCCGCGTGGTAAACGTGCGCTAAGTTATGAACTCCGTAATAAAGGTGTCCCCGATGCTATCATCCGTGAATTGATGGATGATATGGTGGATGAACAATCCGGGGCTTACGAAGCCGCACAAAAACGGATTCGTCGGATGCGTGGAAAAACAGAATATGAATTCAAACAAAAAGTAGGTGCATTTCTCCAACGTCGAGGATTCAATTATGAAGCAGTAAATCAGGCACTCGATACTATTATCGAAGAACTACGGGATACCGAGCCTGATTTCTTTGCTGAAACCGATAATGACTGGATGTAATCCCGACTTCGTTCGTCACGGCAGCACTCAAAATAAATATTTTTGGATACCGTGAAAGGAGAATCGATGGTGAACGTTATGCGAAAGCATAAGTCCGTACCATCGGGATAGAACCTATGGACCCTGTAATAGCGATTGTCATAGCTGTGGTGGTGGGAATTGTGACCGCTGCAATTGGATTCTTCGTCGGGCGTTCCAATGGCGAAAAAGCCGGACTCGAACAAGGGGCAACCGAAGGACGCAATGCCCTGCTGGAAGAACAACGTCTTGAAGGTAAAAGCGAGTTAGCAGAAGCACGCGACGAAGTAAAACGTCTGCTTGATGAAGCCTCCGATGAAGCCTCGAATATTGTTTCCGAGAGTGAACGTAAAGCGCGTGGTCGCCTTGATGAAGCCGAGCAGAATATCAGCCGTCGTCGTAAAGAACTTGACCGTGAAGAAGAAGGTCTGGAACGGCGTCGTGTTGGTCTGGATAAACGTGCAGAAGATATTGATCGCCGTCTGGAACGCATGGAACAGCGTGAACAACAACAGAATAAACGGCAGAGTTCGCTGGATAAAAAACAGAATGAACTCGCCAAAAAAGAAGAAGAGAAATTTGAAGAGCTTCAACGCATCGCTCAGATGACGATTGATGAAGCACGTGACCAGGTGCTTGCTCTGGCAGAAGAAGATGCCCGTAATGACATTGCCCGCATTATCCGTCAGGTGGAAGCCGAAGCCCATGAAGAAGCGGATAAACGCGCCCGCAGTATCATTTCAATGGCAGTTCAACGTCTTGCCAGTGAGCATGTCAGTGAAATCTCTGTGAGTGTTGTCCCGCTGCCGAGTGATGATATGAAAGGTCGTATCATCGGGCGTAATGGACGTAACATCCGTGCCTTTGAACTGGCGACAGGTGTTGATGTCATCGTGGATGATACACCGGAAGCCATTACCATTAGCAGTTTTGACCCTGTGCGCCGTGAAGTCGCAAAACAGGCGATGGCAAAACTGGTCGCTGATGGACGCATTCACCCTGCACGCATCGAAAAATTGGTTGACGATACCAGAGGGGAAGTTGACCAGACAATTCGCGAAGAGGGTGAACGTGCTGCCTATGAAACAGGTATTCATGGCTTACATCCTGAAATTTTGAAGTTGCTCGGTCAATTGAAATTCCGTACCAGCTACGGACAGAATCAACACAATCATGCGATTGAAACCGCACATCTGGCAGCAATGATTGCTCATGAATTAGGGGCAGATGTGCAGATTGCTAAAGCCGGTGGGTTGTTGCATGACCTCGGTAAGGCAATTGACCACAATACCGAAGGAACACACGCACTCATCGGTGGTGAGATTTTGCGCCGCTACGGTGTGCATGAATCAGTGGTGAATTGTGTTGAAGCACATCACCATGAACGTGAAAAAATCTGTGTTGAAGCCTATATCGTTGAAGCTGCTGATGCTATTTCCGGCGCACGTCCTGGCGCACGTCGCGAAAGCCTCGAAAGCTACATCAAACGGGTGAAAACACTCGAAGAAATTGCCAATGGTTTCAATGGTGTAGAAACAAGTTACGCGCTGCAAGCAGGTCGTGAAGTCCGAATTATCGTGCGTCCTGATGATGTTGATGATTTAGCAGCTATGGAACTCAGCAAAAATGTTGCCCGTCAAATCGAAGAGACGATGCAATATCCCGGTCAGATTAAAGTGCATGTCATCCGCGAAACCCGTGCGATTGACTTTGCAAAATAAGCAAAAACCTCATGGGGCGGCAGTTTGTCGTCCCATTTTATTCTAACGATAGGTCATAGCGTTCTTCTGTCAGATGAACACCCCATATTTCATGCGTGACGGATTCTGTCAATTCAAATCCGCTACTCTCATAGAGATACTTTGCCGCATCTAATTGTGATGCTGTCCACAATAAAATCTGCTTATACCCTGCATCTCTGCAAAATTGAATTGCCTGATTGATTAATTTACGCCCGATACCCTGCCCTCTTGCCGCGTCCATCAGAATAAACCAGCGCAATTGTGCTGTGTTTTCATCAACCTGAACCATTGCGATTGAGCCGACAATTTGACTGTCTTTTTCCGCAATCCACAGACGTTCCCGTTCAGGATTAAAGTTTTTCGCAAAAATGCCCATCGGTTCAGCGACATAGCCATCAAATGTCGTATCAAAGCCGTAGATTTCAGAATAGAATTTTCCGTGCATGTAAATTACATAGCCAATATCACCGGGACGAAAATCATGTCGAATTGTGATGCTCATACTTTAATTGCCTCTGATAGTTGAACTTCCCAGTGGAGTGCCTGATGAGATTGCAAACGTTCATCCAGTATGGGCGTGACATTATCCAGAAAAGGGGCTGAGCGTTTAGTTTCCCTGCTAACATGAAATGCCAGTGCTTCCATCGTTGCGGAAAGTTTTTGCTGTGTTTCATTAATCATAAACACCATGAAATGTAACTTTTTGTCCGAGCGATTGATTAATCGACTATAGACAGCGACACTTTCTCCTGCTTTGACTTCCGCATAATAGGATAAGCGCTGGTCTACAGCAAACACCCCGACTCCATGTTGTTTGAAATATTCCTCATCCATCCCGAATTCTGTAAACATATTAAAAACACTGTCACTAAAAATTTTGAGATAATATTGCACATTCATGTGTTCAAAAATATCGAGGTAATCATCGGGTATGCTCAAACGGAGATGATGCGGTAAGGCTTGAATATCGTCTAATGTCATGAAGTCTCTCTCTAAAATTAACTTGAAACACCATGATAACCATGAATCAAAAAAGGGGCGACTGACCACCCCTTTCCAATTTAGTTCTCGCAATCATCCGGTGATGAATGTGCTGCGATATCCACAGGCGGGCTGAAAACTTCGCCGTAGATAGAGCCATCCTCATTGGCGATATACTGCGGGGCATATTCTGTTCGAACATGTCCTGCATCATCAAATAGAACTGACTGATAGTCCCGTACATATTGCCGTGTAGCATCGGTCAGAATGCCACAATTCATCAAGGTCGGAAGCACATTTTCCAGATAACCGGAATGATCATGTGCTGGCACGATATATGTCCCGGGGAGTGTATCACCTAACTGTACAACCTCTCTCACCGTATTTGCAATTTGCTCAGAATCGGTATCAGGAATCAGTTGCAAGAAATTATCGGGGTCAAGATGATAGATTGTATAGATGGTATCCCCTGTGAGCAGCAGATTGTAATCTCCCAAATCGACCAGCACCATCAAACTACCGGCAGTGTGTCCTGGAGCAGGAAGAAGAGTTACACTGCCATCTCCGAAAACATCCTGACTCTGCTCGAAATTAGCAATTGCTCCATCCGTGAAGCTAATCGGCTCCCAGCAGGTAACGCCATCATAGTATTTTCCGTTGACTGGCAAGGTGTTGGTACTTACAAGTTCAATGACAGTAAATTCATCTTCTGCGACGACAATCCGGGCATGTTGAAAATAAGGCAAGCCGCCGACATGGTCATCATGCGAATGGGTCAGGATTACCAGTTCAATATCTTCCGGTGTGTATCCGAATCGTGCCAGTTGTGCCGGAACAGTCTGTGATTCATCGAGATAATACTCTTCTTGCATCATCCGCGATGAAATACCGGACAATCCGCTAAAGTATTCATCATAGTTGAATGCCATTTCTTCATTGATTGCTGTATCGACAACGAATGCGCCATAGTTAGGATGAATCACCAGAAACATGTAGACAGGCGCAACGAAAAAACGTTCCGAATTAACAATCACATTCAGTGCTGCTTCATCATAGGCTTCTGTGCCGCCGTAGAATTGTTCATAGGACACCAGTGTATCGCCGACATGTAATGGATAGACCTGAATTGAGTCGATACTGGTTTCCGGGCGATTCTCACCTGCGATTTCAGGTGTTCCGATAAATGTGCCGCAGTCTTCGCGTTCGAGAGCCTGCACTGGCAAAATGCAAAACGATAGTACAAGCAGTCCCCACAGGATGCCTGAAAAATACTTATTCACTATTTGTCTCCTCAATTGAAAAGAGTGGCTATTACACCACTCCGATTTTGCTGAATTCTGAACTAGACCGCTATGTCACGGCGTTCAAAGTTGAAGAAGGATGCGGCAAGCAGAACAACTGCTAATCCGAGCATCACACCGATGTGCCACATCGTGACACCATCAATCAAGGTTGTTTCAATGTCGTAGTAGGTAAACAACGCAACTGATTCGATTGCGTTCATCCAGGAGGTGTCAAAGACAGGACCCACTGTCTGAATTGCAAAGCTGAATACGATATAGACTGTCACGATTGTTAACACCAGTTGGCGACGACTGAATACTGCGCCTGTGAAGGTTGTCAGCGCCAGCAAGAAAATCATCACAGGAATGACCGTTGCTGTTACTAAAACCAGCTTATTGACATCCAGATCAATTGATACTCCAACCTGTCCGATATACAGTCCGGCGACTGTCATTGCCATCAGAAGGAGAACGTTGGTAGCGTATGCCAGGCTTTTCTCGAAGATAACACGCCAGCGCGGGAGAGGCAGACTGAGCATCACATCCATCATACCTTCTGATTCTTCTACCGCCGTGACACGTAATCCGAGAATGACCGGATATGCTGCAAATAGCAGTGCTAATTTACCGAACACACCCATAACAATGAGTCCTTCGACAGTACCTAGAATTTGCGGGTCGCTGATGCCTGTCATCGCCATGATCCATGGCGGAAGTGATTCCATCAATCCGACCAATTCCAGACCATTTAATGCAGGTGATAATTGCAAGACCATCGCCATCATCGCTGCGAAACCGATACCCCAGATGAGGGTCATGCGCCATGTAAAACGCATCGTGTCCTTAAATACTGACCATGCCATTATATTTCCTCCTAACCTGCTATGTCGCGATTTTCAAAAGCGAAAACCGACATGATGATAGTGATTGCTGTTATTACCAGCAAAATAGTGATGTTGACGTAATTCATTTGCCCGTTGATGATAATGCTTTCGGATTGCAGGTAGTTGAATACCGATACCTTATCTACCAGTCCCATAATCGGAACTTCTGCTGTATCGACAGCATCTGCAATCGTGTTAATCACATAGCTTATCAGAATCAGCGCCGCCGAAATCCCAGTGACAATCAACTTGTTGGAGAATACTGCACCGACAAGCGTTGTAATTCCTATGATTGCCAGCGTCATCGGTACAAGATTTATTGAGCCGAGGAACATCTTCATCAAATCAAGATTCAAGCTAAAGATGAGTTCTCCGGCGATTACTCCCGCGAATACCATCAAGCCAATCCCGGCAGTAATCAGAATGTAAGCTGCAAAGCGTTCAACAATGATCTGCCAGCGCGGTGTCGGTTGCGCTAGAATGATGTTCATCATACCGCTATCTTCATCATTGGTGATGATATTCAAGCCGGACATGACACCGAACACTGCCATAATGATGCTACCGTAAGTGAATCCCGCAAATGCGATAAACCCTTCCGGTGTTGTTAGTAGTGCCGCGTCTGATAAGCCGAAGGCACTCAGAATTTCCCGGGGTAAAGAATTGATGAGTGTGCTGTATCCTTCGAGTGTTGCAGGGTCTTCTACCATTGCTCCCATGAACATAATCAGGATAGCTAAACCGATGCCCCATTTGAAAATATCCAGCCAGCTCTGTTTGAGTTGCTCGATAAAAACCTTACCTGTCATGATACCACTTATCCTTTCTGACCATTATCGCCATAGAATGCAAGGAAGATATCTTCCAGCGTCGGTTCTTCCATATGCAATTCTTTGACATAGCCATCACTGATTGCACGCATCAAGGGGTCGAAATCACCATTTAATTTCAGGTGCAATTTGTTGTTATCTGTACGAACATCGCTGATACCATCAATCCCTTGAATACGGGGAATCCATTCCTGCGGAACAGCATCACGCAGTGTCACAGTCACATTGTGGAATTCAACATGAGTCAGTGCTTCGACAGTTTCGACCGCTTTTAACTGACCATCACGTAAAATACCAACACGGTCACAGATTGTCTGAACTTCGCTCAAAACGTGCGATGACAGGAATACTGTCCGTCCCAGTGCTTTATATTCATTCATCATTTGATTGAATATCTGTTGCATCAGGGGGTCAAGCCCGCTTGTTGGTTCATCAAGGATGAGCAAGTCCGGTGTGTGCATCAGCGCTAAGATGATACCGAGTTTACGTTTGTTACCCGTGCTGTAATCGCTCACTTTTTTCGACATATCGAATTTGAGACGGTCAGCTAAGTTTCCGGCTTCTTTTTTCTGTGCGGATTCGTTCCCACGTACACTGGCGATATATTCAATCACCTGTTTCGCTGTGCGATTTTTCCAGAGATTGAGTTCACCCGGCAAAAAGCCGATATTTCTGTGAATCTCAATGCTATGTTCGCGGACATCTTTACCGAAAATGGATGCCCCGCCACCTGTCGGACGGATTAAGTCCAGTAGCAAGCGAATAGTTGTGGTTTTACCCGCGCCATTGGGACCCAGAAATCCGAAAATTTCCCCCTGTTGGACATTCAAACTAAGATTGTCCAGTGCAAGTGTCCCATCCTGTCTGAAAGCCTTGTAGGTCTTGCTGAGATTGCTCGTCTGTATTACTGATTGTGTAGCCATTTGCGTCTCTTCCCTCTATTGTTCTATCGTGTATGTTTATCGGTCATTTTCAAAGTTATCGAGCACCTGGCGAATTTGTGCCATGAATTGCCGGACGACCTGTTTGCTTGCTTCGCTATCTACCTTTTCGTCCGGTGTGATATATGCCTCAAGCATCTGGAACATCACGGTAAGCGCATTATCTATATCCGGTGTGTGTGAGTCGGGTATGAGTTCGTCGAAATGAAGCAACCCGTACTGTAAGCTGTTCATCAGATAAGCGATTGTAAGCGGGTCTACATCTTTTCGGACGACACCCGCATCTTGCATTTGCTTGAAAAATCCTATGAACATCTGCATCCGTTGCATAAACATCTGCTCTGTTCCTCTGCGTTGTAACATGCCGCCAATCATGCGACGGTCATTTTTGTAGATTGCACGCAGAAAATCATTTTCAAAGAATGCTCCTAATGCGTGGCGCATCCATCCACCATATGTCCCGCCATCGGGGTCTGCTTCGACCCGTTCCATCCAGATTTCGGTGTAGTCTTTACTTTCACGCCAGACGAGTGTGTCGAATAAATCGTCTTTCTTTTTCCAGCGTGTGTAGATGGTGCTTTTGGCAACTCCTGCTTCCCTGGCAATATCATTCATGGTTGTTTTATCGAATCCATAGTGCAGGAATAAATCTTTCGCAGCGTCTAGTACCCGCTTTTCTATGTCGTCATTTTCCGCCATAGATGCCTTTCTCTCAAACTTCGTGACCGGATAACGTTATCTGGTCAAATAGTAGTATAAATTAAGTAAAAAGTACCCCCCAATTATTGGGGGGTTGGAAAATAGCTATGGTGTTGTGTGCTGTGTATGGTGCTATCGGGCTTCAAATTCCATTGTATATTCGCCATAGCCCAATTGTGTACCGAGAACAGTTGCCCCGCGTATTGCTATGAGATATTCACCCGATGACGGTAATGATAAACTCACAGAAGTCGCTGTACCGAATGCCTGTGTCTGTGACACTGCAACAAGCACGCCGCTATCAACACTATAAATTGTGATGAATGGGGCGGTTTCAGCACCGGACTCCACTGCAACGGTAATAGTATCGCCTGATACACCGGAGTAAATATACGCCGGAGGAGGTGCATCCAGAATAACTTCGTTTGTATCGGTGAATCCGTTTTCAATCACACCCATATCGTCATAAGTACCTGGCATACTGAAAAAGCCGAAAATTTCTGATGCTGCGGAATAAATACCGATACCGCCGACAATTGCACAAACACCGACAATTCCCACAATAATCAGCGCGACCATGCCACAACTTAGCCCGGACTTGCCGCGTTTTGTCTCATCAAGCGCTTTATAATCGCGCATTCCTGAAGATGTCGTCGGACTTGATGATGCAGATTCAATATCAAAATCGAAAGGATCGTCACTCAAACGACGCAATAAGGTTTGTGCTTTAGTCTTGCGATTGTCATTGACTGTCAGACGCAACACATTATTGAGTGCATTTCGTTTCGCAGAAGGGTCTTCTGTTGCATTTGCCAGCAGCCACCATGCATCTTCATTGTTGCGGTCGGAACGAATAAGAGGTTCAAGCAGGTCAATGGCTTCCTGTTTTTGTCCCTGTTTGATTAAATCATAAGCGCTGTCGAGTTGTTCACTCATCAGTTATCCTTTGAATAATTAGCATGATTACCTATTCATTATAAAGCAAAAAAACAGCCTATGCAGATACCATAAGCTGTTTTGATAAACTCTTTTTGTGGATGATTACCTGTAGGCAACAGTATTGAAGCGTTTCGCCAGCCCGTAAATCATCCCGAGTTGCAGGACAATACCACCTATCAGCACAATCCACCAGAAATTATTGCCATCGAGTGCCATCCAGTAGGCTTTCACTGTCCAGAATGGGGGGAATAAACCTAAGAGCCATTGCCAGGGTTCAGGGATAAACCATCCGACGAAGATACCCATTCCTGAAACACCGATGAATTTCGACATCGCAAAGCCCTGCACTTTATTTTCGGCTGTGACAGCGAAAAACAAAGTTGCTATGGGTGCAGTTAATGCTGCCGCAGCCGCAATCGGAATCAGTTGCCACAACGGAAGAAGTGCTTGATTGATAATCAACATAGCGGCAATCACCCCGAAGAAGCCAATTACTACCGGAACACCGACACGGTACATAATATACTGATTGAGTGAAACGGGTGTCACCAGCATCGCTTTGAGTGTGTTATCGTCTTTTTCATCCAGCAACATGAAGCCGAAAATCACACCGATAAGCACCGCACCAAGATAGATGGTCATGTAAGCAACCAGCATCGGATACAGGTCAGGCATCGCAGAGAGTGTCACTCCCTGAAACTCAAGCGGCAAAATCTCATTTTCAGCCAGATATGTATCCAGCCAGGGCAGCGCAAAGCGCAAAATGACTGCCATAATCATGATATAAGCGAACATCATCACCATGAAGCTATCGCGTCCGATGACCTTAACATCGTTGCGGGCGATTTTTTGTACGAGTTGTGTCATTTGCATGGTTTTACCCTACTTTCTGAACGACATGTGCATCAAATGCGCGATATGCCCATATTGTCAGTAAAACAACCTGGGCGGCAGTATAACCGACAGCGTAAATCCACTCCCATGTTTCCAGTGGACTGAATGCCCCCTGCATCAACATCGTCGGCGCACTACTTGGAATGGCAAGAAATGCCGGATGCACCACCAGATTCAGAAAATGCACGAATGGCAATTGCAATATCGAAGCAACTACGACAACCGGCACAAGGAAATCTGTGATTTTGTTGTAACGCACTACCATGACAATGCCGAACAGAGTATAGATAACACCCATAGAGATTGCACCGATAAACAAGATCGGAATATTGGGGACGGGAATCTCTCTCTCAAACCACCATAGAATCGCGACTGCACCGCCTGCCATAATGACTGCTTCCAGTGTGCCCAGTGTGGTCAAGGTGACGATTTTTGACCAGAGATATTCGCTTGCCCGTAGGGGTGTGACAATCACAGCATTGATTGTACCTTCATCTTTTTCGAAGATAATCATGCCAGCAACGTAAAGCATGGTTGAACCACCCGCTACCAGTAACACCACGACCGGAATAACTGTGGGGATTTGTTCGACACCCATCACCTGAGATAGAACCACTGCCAC
>ENA-OWNT01002294-OWNT01002294.1-seawater-metagenome-genome-assembly--contig:-NODE-2294-length-20279-cov-4.629096_pt1 | contig 20279 bp, 12 predicted proteins | sample MGYA00238136_ERZ651165 | MGnify/ENA primary metagenome ERZ651165 (study PRJEB26861, sample SAMN08777766) | seawater metagenome | isolation source: coastal seawater | place: USA: Florida | collected...
CATTTCTGAGTGAAGAAATTTAGGGTTCTGGCGCCAAAGACGACTTGGCGAATGTTACCGAGTTGTAAGCCATCTTTGGTGGCACCTTTCTTGCTTCCCCATGAGAAAATAGACTGCACGAACAAAAGCATTGCACTGTCAGTACACCTCCTACACTGCCATTGGGCGGACCACTAAAAACGAACCTCGTCTTCTGACAGCCGAACTGTTTTCTTCTGGACTTTAGATGAGGAGTTTGGTGAGTATGCGATTTTGAGAACTGTTATCCCTTCTTTCAAGCGACCAACTAATTTGCGCAAGAACACTTGCGCGTCAACAACTGTCGACAAACGTGGAACCGGCACACGTCTTAAAGGTGGTGGCCGTGACGCGGGCTGCAATGCCCTTTCAAGGGAATCTGCGCGTGGAGAACCGCTTGAATCTTTTGTAGGCGATTGCTTGTTGGATCCACCAAGCGCATTTTGGAGTGACAGCAAGGGTTGCCGAGTGTTAGAGCGACCGATTCCAAGCTTTTGTGATTGATGTTGAGTTGGAGACTGGTTCTCGGACTCGTGGGGTTCCATAAACGATCCCTGACGATCGCGGGACTCATTGCGAGAGCCCTGACTAAAGTTGGCACTGCCATCAAACGAAGCTGAGTAACTTCGTTGCATCTGTTGATCAAGAAGTGGGCTGCGTACTTCCTCGCTACTACTACCGCTGTCAACTTCGTCCGCCGATCCTTCAGGCAAGCGTTCAACGATCGACAATCGAGGATCCACCTTTGTATGAATTTTCCCGGACGAGGACCTGCGACTGAGACGCGGTTGCCGACGGAATTGATCTTGATCACTGGGCGGTCCACTGTCCACATGGCCGTCCATGCCCCTCAATTCGTGACGAGACGCTGAGCGTGTGGGTACACGTAGTAGCGACTTGTGACTGGGCGAACGGGTCGGCGACCTACGCCGGCCCCTCCGAGCCGACATGCGTTCAACTTCCATCTGCTGCACGTCTGCTTCCGAACTTGACGTAAAGCCACCATCCGGAAATGACTCCAATCTCTCTCGAGTGGAGCCCATCGAACCGCTTCGATGCAAGACGTGGCCATGTGACCCAGATCCACGAGGACTCACTGCTGCAATCACGGCTGCTGCCTTTGCCTCTGCATGCTTGGCACGCGCTTCAGCTTCGGCTCGGACTGCAGCGAGCTCCGCTTGGGCAGCAGCCGTAGCCGCCTCCGCTTTGGCGGCTGCGACTTTCTCCTCGATCAAGGCTAACTCGCGACGGTTTGCATTTAGCTGTCTCTCATGGGCGACGGTTGCAGCATGCACTTTAGTGTCTACGGCAGTTGCTGTTTTCGTCATTGAAGTTCTGAAATGTGCAAGTTCCTCTGTCACTGCAGTGCGGCACGACGCGACTTCTGTGAGTTGCTTTCTGAGTTTCTCCGTGACAGCTCGCTGTAGATTTCGAGCCTTGACTTTATAATTCGTGCGCAATTTTCGAGCAGTTCGACGCAAGGCCCCTGAGCAAAAGTCATCGAAGTCTCCGAGCATGCGTGTAGCGTCACTCTTTAGCTTCCGAACATCGGCACGTAGACTTAATACCGTGACCTGGTGCGTGGCCAGACCAGTGGACATGCGACCAACTAACGCTACCTTTCGCTTTGCAGCATCCTGCAACTCCTTCGAAAACTGTTCGCTCTCCTTCAACTGTTTAGCCTGTTGGGTGGACTTTTCTTGCAGCGCGTCAGCCCTTTGGCGGTGGACGTTCAACCTCGCTTGCACTCGCAAATTGTGCTTGTCGAGGGCTTGCGTTGCCGTCGCGAAAGAATCCTGGAACCAACCAACTTGCCGCGACATCATCGCCCGCACTGACTTCAAATCTGCTCCCAGGGTGGCTGCTTGTTGTGATAGCACACGCCTCCAAGCGCCCTTAAAAGTGGCATCTTGGATCTGGCGAGTTGTTATCACGAGTTGTTGTTGTCTTCGGATGCTTCTCTCTCGCCCGAGCTGCTTCTCGACACGAATGCGAGCTGCCATGCACACTTCGTACTTGGATGTCATGTCTGTCAATTGGTCAATAAGTCCCTGATGCTCACCCTTCGCTTCTTCTGCTTCGTGCCGTGCTCGGGCATAGAGGCGCTCCAAACGCAAACGCGCAGCTCTGTCCAAGTTCGACTTGTGGCTGTTGTCCTTCGACTCTCCCTCATGGTGGGCAAGCGACCGCCGAAGCGTGCGCAGCTCCAGTGAATCAGCTTCTGCATTTCGCCGACTGTCATCGAGCTGTGCATTTACATCTCGACGTGAGGCTTCACTCGCCTCCAGTTGGTCTCGCAATCTACCCTCATTGCGGCATGCGCGTGCCCGCAGTTTGCGAGCGTGCGATGCGACACGTTTCTTTATTTCCTTATGAACCTTTTCTTGGAAAGTCGATGCCGCGTCATAGTGCTCCTTTGCGAGCTGCTGCAAATTGCGGTGAACCGTCTTCACGGAATGCACCTGGTGTTTTAAAATTCGCACTTCTTGCACTATTTCCTTTTGCCGCAACGATTTTTGTCGGAGCTGATCTCGTAAATCTCGAGCTTCTTCGCCTCGGTCGAGTTCTTTTTTCAAAGACTGAATCTCCAATTGTAGTTTCGATACTTGCGCATTGTTACCCTCCATTAAGCTGGCCTTTTGCCGCTGAAGATGTGCAACTTCGCCCTTCAATGACTCGACGGTCATTTCAAGCTCTGTCACTCGGGCCGTTTGACGACCGCAATCGGCTTGGATTTTAGACTTTTCCGCTTCCAAACTCTCGACCTCCCGCATGTGAGTTAGGCGCTGAGACTCGGCATCTTCTGCAGCGGTTTCTCGAATTTTTGCGCATCGCTCCTCCCAGAGCTCATTCTGCTTCAGCAGCTCATCTTTAAGCCTACTGATTGCTTTAGCATGCGCTGTTGATTGATTCGTTGTTTCGTTCTGCAACTGTTGCTTCAAATCCGATATCTGTCCTTGGAGATCGGCTTGCAGTTGGGCCGATCGCTCTGATGCGGTCGCCTCGCGCCTCTTGGCTTCTGCGTTAGCCTCCGCCACGGCCTCACTAACTCGGCGTTTCAAAGTTTTTGATGCACTGGCTTCCAATGCTTTCACTTGCTTTTCGTGTTCTTCCTGTACGGATTTTAACTTCTCAGACAATTCGCGGCTGCCATCTTTGTTCAATTCAGAGCGGAGGTCGTCCATTGCCTGTGAGTGCTGTTCGGCTTGAACATTGATGTCTGACTCAAGCTCTCGGCACCGTCGCTGCAAAGTAGCAATTTTCTCGTCCGCATTTGCTTTTTCAGCAGCCGCAGTTTCGGTGGCATCCACCACGGATTGATGCGTAGTCTCCAACAGCGAATAGTCGTCTTGCTTCGCCTTTAGTGCGTTCTGCAAATCAGATATGGTGGCCGATGCATTTTCAGCCTCCTCGCGCGCTCGAGCCTGCGTTTCTTGGAGCTCCTGGATGAATAAACAACACCGCGCAGAAATATGCAACCGAAGTCAGGATGACAATGTCGTGAAGGGATTCAAAGTTGTGCAAACACTTGGGTATGTTTGAAAAACTACCTGCTGCAGCGCGGACTGCGTGGCGGAAGCTTCGTCGACTTGCTTAGTCAAGAGCGCCTTGGCTTCAATGTTAGCAGCTTCCAGGTTGCCTTGGGCTTCCGACAATTGTTCACGGAGCTCAGACTCTCGCTGCGCAGCGGCGCGCGCGAATTCGTCGCTCTCTGAGCGAAGTTCCTCTAACTGTTGCGCTAACATTTGTGAGCGTGACTCGAGTCCACCACCTCGGACATCCCTGGCTTCAATATCAGCTTTCAGTCTGTCAATGGTCTTCTGTCTGAGTTGCAGCTCTTGGTCATATTTTTCCTCTGCTCTTAAATACTTTTTGGAAAGCTTTTTCAGTCCCTCGTTCGCAATTTCTGCAGGGGCCACGGCCAACTGCTTCGCCGTTCCGTCGCGCAGTGTGTTAACCACCCCTTTCAGTCTCTGTACCTCCTTGTACAATCCACGGGCATCGCGTAGCCACGTTCGTCGATGGTGCGTACTTTCGTCCACAATCGTTCGGCGCTTCATTCGCTCCTCGCGTAACTCTTGTTGTAAAGCCTGCGACAGAGCGTTCCAAACGACACAAGGTGAGCAATGTACCATATAAGCGTTTCGACAAGCAACGTTGAAGTGTTCTGTTCAGACCTGTTCAGCTTCTGCAGCCTTCGCTGTCAGGGCTTTGCTTTGTCGAACGAGCTCCAACTTTGTTCGTTGCTCAGCGAGCATGAAGTGGTTTTGAAGCTTATTGGAAAAGTCACGGGACAAATCTGAGACAGTTGACGCAGTCTCTGATTTGATGACGTGGCGCATTTCAGCCGACGCAGCCTTCAGCTGAGTCGCCTGTCTCTGAATGGTTTGAAAAGCTTGTTGCTGCCGTCCATATTGTGCTCGTTGTTCGGACAGTCGATCTTCCAGTTCGCGATTTTTCTGCAGCTTGTGGGACATGTCGTCCTGTAGGCGTTCTACGGCCGCCTCCAAACTCTCCACACGGGACTGCGAAGCAACCAACCCCAGTGACACATATGAACACCGCATCAATCAACAAACAACTATAGCGGCGCAACTTACTTGGGCTGACTTGCCCGCACGCTCGAGACGGCTGATTTCATCCTGTTTGGCAGCCAATTCCATGTCAGTGCTTGCGACCTTAGACTCTGCTGCGCGAAGTCGTTCGTCTAGTTCGCGGCGAGCCGCAACGGAAGCTTCATGCTGCTCGGTAAGCTCAGCTTTCCGGCGTTCCAGCGCGGCCGTCTCGTGAGCTTGGACCTCCAAAGCGTCTGTGGTACTTTGAATCGCAGCCGCCGCTCGTTCTGCAGCAGCCGAGTTTGCGTCGCGCAACCGCCTCAAGCCATGCTCCAACAAAACTTTGTCCCTCGCCGGCCCGCGGGCTTGACCTTCATACTCAGCAACGCATGAGTCCCATGCAGACCACAATGTCGGGATTTCTCTTACGGCATCGGCCTCGGACTCGGACGGGGCGTCAGCAGCACTCGATAGGAGAGTGTTGCTGGCATCCATGAGCTCAAAGAGCAATTCCTTGCAAGAGGTCATGGACGCATCGCGATTGTCTTCTTCCACCTGTCGCGTGGCTGCGACCAGGTCGGTCGTGAGTCCAGCGGCTCCCTGCAGTCGAATTTCTTCGCGCGTGCCACGGCAACGAGTGTTGTAGAGTTTCAGAGCGTCGTTGTGCGCTTTTTGCAACTCTCCTTGCAGCTCCTGCTCATCAAGCGGCAGCCTCGCCGCCAATTGGTGCATGGCTGCTTCGTGTGATGCGAGCGCAGCTTTGCGTGCCGATTTCGCCTGTGCTTCGAGAGCGGCTGTCCAGGCGTCACCGACGACGGGAACACCTCCAGCGTTTATAGCTTGCACATACTGTACTATGATTTGATAAAAGCCAGGTCCCGTTAAAATCCGACCCCCAAACGACCTTTTGGGTTTGAGCTGTCTCCAAAATTCTTTCTTGAAGTGAGCAACCTGAGACAGGAATGCTGGTCTTAAGTCTGATTCAGATTGCGTTGACAGCGACTGCAAAGCTTCTTCCGAGTCAGCCGGGCGGCAAAAGGTGAAGCATCTTCTCTGTGTGAAGTAGCGCCTGAGGCTTTGACAAATTGCGTTGCGCCGTTGAGTGGACATGTCGAAGCCTTTTTGATCCTGTAACTGCTTCTCCATGTATTGGTCCGAGCTCATCGGCGACTGTCCGTCCTCTTGTACCAGCTTCAGAGAAAAGTCACGCAGTGTCCAAATGAAAGCAGGAAAGATTGCAGCTTCATTAACCTTCGAGCCTCCTCCACTGCCTTCGTCATCGCTCTCGTCGTCTTCGTTCTCCGACCCTTCAGCGGCTTCCTGAGATCGTTTCAGCACATCCCTCATCTTCCCGATGAAAGTCAGTTTCTGGATCGATTTCTCGTCGATTGCTCCCTGACTGTTGTAGATCATCGTGGAAGCAAGTAGAGCCGCCAGCATGAATATGTTGTCGTCATAGTGCGATGTTTTGTCTGTGGCGCCAAGCCCTTCGGTGTCGAGGACGAGAACGTCGCCTTCGCTCCCATCACCGAATGTCACTGTTTCAACACATTGCGACGCCCAAATCCCACGCGTGCAGGCGGTTGTTGTGTGTCCGACCGTGAAGGCATTTTTTGCTCCTAGAAGCTGATTGCTGAGGAAAGATTTCCCTGTTCGGTACGGCCCGGCAATGACAACAACAGCAAGCGGCCGCGTGAAGGAGTTCAAAAATTGTTCTCCCTCCTCGCTGACAACGAGGGCCGTTCCACTGGCTGTCTCCTTGACGTCGACGAGCTGCACCGCTCGTGAGGACATCGTGAACACCCCAACTTCAAGGAGCCACGACTATGAGATGGAGCACGTGCTTTCTCATCGCGTAATTCCTTGGAAAATGGCTCTCACGGCCACTCCCGAAATTGGGCGGGACTTCTACTGCTTTTAAATCCATGCACGTTACATTTTTGGAAGACACGCCCACCAAAACGTTCGACCGCGTCTGGTTGTGTCGTGAATACGCACTCAACCCACGAATCAAACAGCCAAGACGGCGCAATCGTCGAGCCGAAGGCCAAAAGCTGCGAGGGAGAAAGAAGTCTCCGCCGTCGGCAGACCGGCAGTCAGATCGCCGCATCAATCGATTGACTACAGACCGCCGCACTGCCCGCCCTATCCACTCTATCAACGCTGTTATTGCCCACAGTCGTCGCAGACCCCCATTTCGTCAATACACCCACGCCAACGACCGCCAACGACAACGAACAACCGCCAACGACAAACGACGAACGACAACCACGAACAATCGGACAATCGCGCAAACGAACGAAGGACAAATGACACAGGACCCAAACGACAAAGGACCCAAACGACAGGGACCACCAACATACTACCACCAAACGACAAACGACGAACGACAATCATCGAACGAAGCTTGCGAACGAACGCAACGAACGTTCGATCTCAAATCTCTACAACGCAACGAACGAATGATCGAACGAACGAACGAATCAACGAACGAACGATCAAACGATCAAACGATCAAACGATCAAACGAACGAACGATCGTCGAAGTCGCTGCGTCGTTCGTTCGCCAGCCGCCAACCGCCACTTCAGTGAGCGACAGTGAGTGAGCGACAGTGAGTGACGGTTCCTTGCTTCCTTCCTTCCACTCTCAGTGACTGTGACTGCGAATGGCTGACTGACAGTCACATCGACTCAACTCACTGTTTCTATTGTGATTTATGCAGTACTAGTACCCACTCAACCCAGCACTTTATACAGCCTCACTCCACATTGATCAAATGCGTTTTTGAAAGTACTAAACGCAATGAAGTACTATAATAACCGGGATTTTGGTATACTGTGTGTGTGTGGGTGGACTGTGGGAGTGAGTGAGTGAACGAGTGAGTGAGTGAACGAGTGAGTGAGGTGTGGGCGTGGGAGGCGGAGGGACGCCGAGCAACGACGAACGGAACAAACGAAACTCACTCACTCACTGTCAGCCCCAATGAATGAATGAATGTTCTATCGAAGTTCGCTGACGACAGACAGTGGGTGGGTGGGTTGGTTGGTCGGCGTTGGGCGCTGACTGAGCTGACTTCGAACTTTGATGGCTGATGGATGACTGTGACGAAAAGGAAGTTTTGGAGTTTTGATTGAGTTTTGAGTTTTGTTTTGGTGTTTCGTTTTCGGTTTTCGGTTTTCCGTTTTTCAGTTTTGCGTTTTGGGTTTTGGTGTTGTGATCGTTGGTCGTTCGTTGGTCGTTGGTCGTTGGTTGCTCGTCGCGGTTGTTCGTTCGGTCGTTCGTTCGTCCGTTCGTTTTTTGTTGTTCGTCGTTCGTCGTTGTGACTGTGACACTGTGACTGTGACTCTTTGTTCTTTGTTCTTTGTTGTTGCAGTTGTTGTTCGGCGTTGTTGCGGTTGGGCGTTGTAGTGTCATAGGTGTTGAAGTAAGTATTGATTGAAGTGTTGCAGAAGTAAGTGTTGCAGTGTTGAAGAAACAATGTTGCAGTGATGATGTCGTCGTTGTTGTTCCTTTTAGTTGAAAGGCTATCGAAGCTTGTCGTTGTTCGTTGTAGTGGGCTGAGGTCGTCGTCGTCGTCGTCGTCGTCGTTTGTTGCTCGACCTTGGGCCTAGTGGCTCGACTTCCTCGTTGCGTTTTGACTGGCTTGCGTGACTTGACCACGAATGGACGTGCTTGTTTGTTGTGACGCATTGTTGTGACTCACTCGTGATCACTGACTTGCTGTTGGCTTGACTTGGGGCGACGAGGAGAGGCGCAAGGCCGGGGTTCAAGAGGGGTTGCTGCAGCGTGTTCGCGAACGAACGGAGAAGACAACAACCAAGTTTCTCTGCGTGGAGTCGCGCCCGTGCCATGCAAAATTTATGATCGGCCTGGAACAATGCTGCGTGCAACAGTTCATATTTTGACCTCAAGAGGGTCTCTTTGCGATTGCCCACACAACACGGTGGTGCACGAGTATTATGCGTGGTCCCACGGGCAGACCACCTGCAAGTATCTGCACTTGCTAGAATGGAGTGTGTGAAGTAGACAGTCTGGACGGCGCGCGTCTCGCGCAGGAGACTCGCATCATGCTTCGTTTTCTTGTGGGCGTACTGTGTCTCGCAGCATGCTCCGCGGTGCCTGTGGTCATTGAAGAACACACCATTGGCACGGTTTCGGTGGGTGCGCCAGGCCAAGTCGTCAATGTGACATGGGAGCGACAGAACGACGGGACCTTCATAGATCGTGTTGCGCTGTTTCTCCGCTCGCAGCCGTGCGAGCAACTGGCTCACGTTATTTTCGAATCGCAGCAAACCACTGGCACGGCCGAAATCCAAATTCCCACGACATTAAGCGCCGCGGACCGATACACCATTCACGTGTTCAAAAATTCGAACGAGACTTCTTTGACGTCTGCGTGCGCATGGACTGATTTGGCAGCGCTGTCTGTGGGATCAGCAGACTTGGCCGTGTCGAGTCAAAGTGCGGCAGTCTTCACTGGAACTTTTGATGACGCTTTCACTTGGGTTGGTACCGATGTCAAGGCGCACGTTTGCAACATAAGCAAAGCCTTTTCTCTGGAAATGTGGATGCGCTGTGCAGGCAGCTGTGACGAACAAATCATCTTAGATTCGTCAACTGACTGTGGCTTCCGGATCCGCATCCTGTCGGCGCTGCAAATGTCGTTTGGCATGACGGCCGTTCCTGATCTGCTGGAAGCGTCCGCACATTACTCACGTAACGCGTACACATATGTCCCAGACCGCATCCCCGCCCTGCAGCTGGAAATATTTGACGCCTCACGTACCGTAGTTTACAATGTGTCCGTTCCGACTGTCGTAGCCGACGCGAAATGGCATCACGTCGCGGTCACCAGGGGTGATAACGGCACCACCAGACTTATCGTGGACGGTACTCCGTCCCGCGATCACAACACATCTTCTGGCTTGGATTGGCAGTCATTCATCGGCACGAGCGAAAGTGACACCGCATTCGTATCACTTGGAGGTCCCATCCTCGGATCGAGTGACAACTCCAGCTTCTTCACCGGCAACGTGGCAGGTGTCAGGGTTTGGGACGCGCCTCTGCGAGTTCAGAACATCATCGATGCACTCCGTGCGCACGCGAGCTTCAATGAGTCTGAAAGTTTTCTTGCGCAGGGATATGCTGCTGTGCAAGCACCCCACGTATTGGGCAGTTGGCCTCTTACGTCGGTCGCAAAGACTTTGGACACAAGTGGACAGGCGTCCAGGCTCACTCAGCAAATTGCGCACCAGTTTCTGCCGACAAGTATCGGACCGTGGGCGACATTTGAGTCGCATATGTCGCCAGACGCTCTGAAGATTACATGTGAAACAAAAGCTAGTGAAGCAATCTTCATCCGTGAGCCAAACGGCTTGACAGGGACGTATTTTGTTCAGTGTCCTGCGACGCTTTGCAATGCCTCCGGCTTGGATGACCTCGCAGTTCAGGATGCGCTGACTTTGAAACGCAGAAAACTGCCGCTGGCCACGCCAATTTGCTATGGGGCACTGTCCACCAGCATTCTTTCACCATCAAACATAGCAACACAGCCCACAATTCTAAAGCTGTCCTACGGATACGGCACTGTAAACTTCACAGGGACTGTAGCTTCGCAGGAATATGTCCAAATAACGGTGCCTCCACTTGTGCGAGGTTTTGCGACGTCTCGGTTGGTTGAAGCAAACGACGCTGTGGACTCAGTTGTTGTGAACGTAAGCATGGGCCACCAACCGCTCTGCGAGGGGTTGTTGAACGAAGAGACCGGCATCTGTTACAATTTTACGGGTACCATGATGACATGGGTCGACGCATGGGACCATTGCGCAAACTGGGGCGGCACACCAGCCATCGTGAGGTCTGCACAGGACTTTTTGTGGATTAGGAGCCAATTTTCGATGTACGTTTGCGGCAGTCGCAGTACTTTGTTGTTGGCTGTGAATTGTATCGTTCGTCAACTGTTTGCTGATTTGACTTCTTTGCCTGTTGTTATTCGATGTCAGTTACAACATGTCCAACTTGGCTTGGATTGGAGGGGTTAGCCTGAATGCGGATGCAGAACTGCTGGTGGCTAGCATCGACTCCGGCAGCTACATCCAAAATCCCGATTCTCCTGCAACCGACAATGTCAATCCGTACGAGTACGCCATTTTTTCGGACTGGTACGAGTCTGTGCTGGCCGAGACTGAGCTGAGCATAGTCTGTGAGAAAATCGAAAGCTACTATCTCACGTTGTACACTCCGCTGGGAGGGCCAGTGTACGCAGCACCGCAACAGATGGAAATCACATCCGTTTTCTGGGACCTGTGGTATGATGTCACGATTTCCTTGCAGCAAAACACTATTTTCGAAGGTTCTCGCAGCGTTGTCATTTTGGCCGAGCTGTCGTGCCCCAATTGCGACTCCTCGATATTGGGCACAGATACCGTGCAGGTGTTCATCGATGGCGACGACGATGAAATATTCATCGATGTTGCCGGCGGATCGTTGGAACAGCACCTTATGTCAGAAAGCAGTGGTCAAGTACCCCTTTTCCTCAGCCTCCCCAGCAACTTTCTGATCGATTGCCCGAGTGGATATTACTCATTCATTACCGGCAGCTGCTATGCTCTTTTGTATGCGTCAACTTGGGATGCGGCACAAACTCAGTGTGCCTCGGATTTTGGTGCAGAATTGTCAGACATTGTGCCTTCCTTGGCAGTTGTTGATGTTGCCGATGAAGACTTGGAACTCAAGCTGTTTGCTGCTGTGCACGGGAATATTTTGCTGGTGCAGTTCCTCGACGACTTCATCGTGCCCGCCGGCGAAAGCTCAGAAACAGGCATCAGCGCGGGGTTGGGAAGCGTGGATCGATGGAAGACTTACTTCGACGACGACATTTACCGGCCACTGACTGGAGGTCACCCATATATTTGCGAGCGGCAAGGTCAAATGACCATCAACATCGCAGACGGTTGGCGTGGGTCCATTGCACCGCAGTTCACCCCGGACCCGTTGTCTGTGACGTTCTCAAATACTGATTGGTTTGCTCCCCAAACAACATATGCTACCGCAAACGATGATGAAATACAAGAGCCGTTCTTGCAATTGACAACGTACGAAATCTCCGTGGACGACTCATCGAAGGTTGACTTTGCCTGGCATGTGCAATTTGACAGTGAATGGATGAAAGTTCTGGACGATGATGTTGCTGATGTCATTGTTACTTCGGTGTTGTGGGCCGTCACGGCGGATCCTGCAACGATCTTTGAAATCTCTTTGGCCTCGCAGCCAACCAGCGCGGTTGTATTGACGCTTGCGCTTTCCAATACTTCGACAGTTGGTAGCGATCGTTATCAACCCTTCGAGTTGTTTCCCCAAGTTATGACCTTCACACCTGAGGATTGGATGATACCCCAATCAATCTCTGTTGTGGCTGGAGTGAGAACGGAGTTTTCCAACCGCAGTTACATCGGGGAGGTCGACGAGTTCGGGCGAAACAATTCAATATTTCCGTACCGATTCACAATTCAAGAGCCGTGGCCGGACATCCACACCACAATCACTTACCACCTCGACAGCGAGGATTCGTTTTACAATGGATCGCAAATTCAGGTGTGTAATGCCAACAAAAACTGTCCGTTGCGCGTCGTGACAACGGTGCACGCCAACAATTGGGACCTGTAATTTACAATTTACTTTGTGCTGGTTGTGTGGCGTGTAGGTTCTGCAAGATCGCTGGAATGCGGATGGATTTGGGAACAGTATATTCCCCAGATGGCAGGCACAGAAAGGATGCACAGTGGCCGGTGTCGGTCTATGTCGTACAGAGCAGTTGCGCGCCGCCACCGCAGCAGTTGACGATCCACTTTCCTACTCCCACGCCCTTTGGTTCGATCACGACTTACTCGGCGTGGATCCGACTCCAGACGCGCAAGAAGGTTTGTACTCTTCACCAAATACAGACCCTTTTGCCATTGCAGCGCCCGCATACGATCACGAAATGATCACTATCCAAGTCGATGCTGCCAGTGGTGGCCACCTCTTGTTTGAGATCGAGTGGGGAATCAGAAATGGCTCAACAGGCAACTGCTCTGGCGTTTTCCCCGAGAAAGCGGAACCTCAGTGTTCCACAGACGCTTGCAACACAAACAGTATTGGAAATGGCCGCTGTAACCCGACAAATAATGTTTGTGGCTGCGATTGGGACGGAGGTGATTGCTGTGGAGACTCAGGCAAGAGCAATCAATATTCCCTATGCTCACCAGGCGACGACGGAACGTGTTGTGAAGACCCAGACTACCCAAGTTTCGGGGAAATTGTTGTGGAGTATTTGGTGAATGGTCGAAACACAGTTTGGTCTGCTCTGGATCTTAAATTTCTGGATACGTGGTTGACGCTTGACAGCATATCACAGGAGTTCAACACAAGCAACCAGGCACTGGATCCGAGTATTTTGGGACCAATGCAAGTGGCCATCGAAGTTCCTCCGCACTTTGGATTACCTTGTACGCCGGAGGCTGGCTGCTTTGGTGAGTTAGGGTGTGATTCTGAGTGCCCAGCGGGAGAACTGACAACTTTCAGGATTAGACAAGGGGACGGTCATGACAGCAGAATTGGGTGGTCCGTGTGGGACTTCAGCTTCGAGGCTTACCGCGACACGTTTCTGACGGTGATAGAGAATCAGATGGTGATTACGGAGTTCAATACCACGCAGGATCAGGTATGCTAGGATTGTTATATCGCGCACCTGCTTTCATTTGCTAATTCTGCCATGCTGAATTGTGCTCAAACAGTGCGTTATTTGGAGATGTTCTCCCCTAAATGGCATCGCGGAGTGCCCAATGGCTCCAGGCAAAAACTTATCCAGACTCGTGCCATCTGGTTGTGGGTGGATGGAAGTTGATGTTATTGATCCTGAATATGATTACTCCCGACCCGAGAGATGTAATGAGGATTCGTTTTACTGCGAGTTTATGGACTACGTCACTGAAGATGGGCAAGATGCCTACTTCGAGCTGGCGTTGCATTCGCTGCCACCCGAATCACCAGTAACGATTCATATTTGGGCTGACCCAGAAGCACACCTGCGCGAAATCAACTTTTTGAAGCAGATATCAGTGTCTCCAACGGAAGTAATTTTCGACGCCAGCAACTACACCGACACTGTGCGTATTAACATGTCGGCTGTTGATGATGAGTGGTTCGAAGATCTACACTTTGCCAACGTATATCTGAATGTGACGGCTGATCAAGAGAGTTTTCGACGCATGGAACATTGGCTGTGGATTGCAGTTGTCGACGATGAACGTCCTGAGATTATCATCGATCCTCAGCGTGCTTTGGTGTACGAAACCGATGGTGGGTTGTACGAACAACCCGTCATTGATCTTTCTGTCGAAGACGGGACAGCGGTGTACTACGTCTATCTATTGTCGCGCCCTCGCAGAGAGTACGTCGACGTCTTTATTCATATTGATGAAGAGCAAATTACCACGAACGTCTCCAAAGTACGATGTACATCCGATAACTGGGACATTCCCCAAGGGGTACTTATTACAGCTATCAACGACTATGTCGACGAAAGTCACCCATTCTTTGAGAGCCGACGACATTTCAATATCACTCATACTTCTGAGTCTGATGACGAATTTTACAACAACCTGCGGATCCCCAATGTCACGGTGACCATCGTCGACGATGACGACGCCGAACTCCTTGTGTCAAGGCAGGTGTTAGCATATGAACACCGTACGCCCGAGCACGAGTACACCATCAACCTTCAGAGCCAGCCGGCTTTCACAGTCTACTTCAACTTGACTGCTATTTGGCCAACCTTCTTCATCTCACCGTCGTTCTTCAAGATTGAGCCAGAAGACTGGCGAGAGCCGGTGTCCATCTTTACGAGTGGCGCCGGAACGGAATGGGCATTCGGAGGCGTCATTGCCTTTTTGTCAGGCACGGCCGAGGATGGCACAGCATTGGTGGAACCAGAGGGAGGAAGAGCCTTTAATTTGGTGCACAATCTTTCTTCACTGGATCCCAACTATAATAACGTCGACAACATTGAAAACGAGTTCAACTACACTCAGCCTCCGCTCGAGCGTGTTGGGATCGTGGGACCTTTGCCACCCCTTTTGGAAGAAGGCTACATGTTGAACCGGTATGCTGTGGCGCTCAAGTTTCCTCCTGTGTCCAATGTCACAATCACTTGCAGGGCACCGCAAGATCAAGCCGAGTTATCGCATTGGTCTTGCACGGATTGTGACAACATTTCTCGTGTCAAGTGGAGCAGTATTAGAGGAGCAACTATTGATTTAGAATTTGATGTGGACAATTGGGATGTGGAGAAAGTAGTCTGGGTGGAAGCCATTGACGACAATGTATTAGAGTACAACCATACGATCACAATAAATCACACGGCACAATCCCTTGACGCCATTTATGATTCAGACCTTGCTCCGTTGCCGTGCGCGTATCCGCCCTGCGATAAGTACGACTGGAGTTCAGCGCTGTTCTGGGAAACTCAGCAAAACGAAACTGGTTTTGAAGAAGCTTTCCTCGTACAGATCGAAACAATAACCTTTGACGTCATCGACCGGGCTGCCGCCATTTACACTTTTGAAGAAGTACCTCCTCTCATTCTGTCGCACACTGGGGGCGATGATGATGGCGATGGCTTGAATGATGACGCAAACCGCTTCGACCGTGTGTCGTACGCACCTCTCGAGGAAGACGACCACTTGGTGCTGGCTGAGGGAGCTCGGGCCGTGTCGTACTCCATTCACTTGACACAGCCGCCAAAAATAAAGCCTGGTATTGAGAGTATTGTCGAACTCAGAATGTCGGCGTCGGATTGTGGTGGGCGGCTCCTTTTCAACATCAGCAGCCCGGAGTACAACCAAACATGGGTCACTGACATTTACGAAGAGAAAACGTTCAGCCTGACGTTCACCCGAGACGATTTTGATGTTCCTCATAACGTCACCGTCACACAGCTTCAAGACTTGCAGTATCACGACACGTCTGCATGCACACTGACGACTATTTCAACCTGTGCGTCGGATGAATTGTTTACCACAAATGCAGGGGATCACCAGTATAGGGGGCAAGATCCTCAAGGAATTGTGTGGTTCGCCCCACAAATTTCCGTGTTTGGCTTCAATGGACATTTAGAAGTGACGTTACTCGACGATGAACCTCAGTGGATGGATCAAGCAACGTATCGCCAAGCGGGGATATTCCTTAGTTTTGCTGCGATCGGTGTGCTGGCTTTGTTGCTTCTTGCCGATCTCTGTGAGAGCCCGACGGGGCATCTTCTGTCGATGAGCTTAATTTTGCAACAACTTGTATTAACGGGGGATATCGCCCGCGACATGACAGACGTTTACACTTCGTTTAGCGACGCTTTTGCGTGGGCAACGATTCGCCGTGTTACTATTCTACAAGACCTCGACGACTTCACTGAGTTCCTTATTCCTTTGTTTGGAGAGGGTGTCGTCTACAGCATTGGGCCGTTTTACTTGGAAACGTGGATTGGTGCTGGATCTCTCCTCGTCGCAGTGTTTGTTTTTCGCGCAATACTTTGGTTTTTGGTGACTTTCATCCGCTGCATTTTGTACTCGAAGCCGACCAGTCAACAAAGGGAGGCACATGCCCGAGCCAAAATTCGGATAGAAAACGCAAAGCACAAGCGTGAGCGCGACGCAATTGTTCGGCGACTGCGAAAGCAGAAGAAACGGCGGGAAGAAATAGAAGCAAAGAAAAAGGCAGCCGAGGCACGGGCTGAACTTGTGCTTGAGGAAGCAGCCCAAAGACGGAAGAAGGGCTTACTCGGCAAAAGAAGCAAGGTTGTACCAACCGGGCTTCTTGACAATATCCCGGATGGGTCAGATGATGACGCCTCCGCAGCAACCGATAGTGACGACGAAAGCAAGTCAGTGAATTATGATTCCATAGTTGAAAAAGAAACTCGGGAACGAATGCGAAAAGTGGCACAGGAGGCCGAGAAAGAACGCATCCTTCAGGCCATCGAAGATAGACAGGCACGCGATAAAGTTGCGCTGACCAGATCACTCGAACTATTTTACGACGAGCATGCACCTGAAAAGCGCGACAATGCTGCAAGAATTGCAGAAGTGTGTCATGCTGACGGGAATCAGATTCAAGAACTGTTCCAGAAACTGTCGGATGCCTACGACGACATTCCAATGTGGGAACCCGAAGATGTGCCTGACGATGAGAAAGAAGCAATGGCCAAAATGGAGGCAGAGCGAAATGATCCAATGGTGAAAAAGCTGCAGAGCATGACTCCAGCGCAGCGCACCGCATTCGAAGAACGCCGTGAGCTGGAAGTGGCTGCGGAATTGGAAATGCAGAAACAAGAACCCAGCACCAAGTCGATATTCAGTGAAAAGGAGTTGAATGAGTCAGACTGGGCCTGGAACGCAGCCAAGGAACATCAATTACTGCGCCGTCTCCAACACCGATGGAGTTTCCCCCGTTGGGAGTTAGCGGTGTATCTGTTTTGTCTTGGTGGGGTTATCTTTGCGTCAACGATGCGCGCATCGCGGTCAGTTCTGGAGTGTCCATCCAGTTTAGTAGGGCAGTGTGACGACGATATTGCTGCCAACGACCCGTTTTCATTGCTCAACGCGAATGGCTCGCTCGTTGTCACGTACCGCTACAACTATTCTGAAGGAGACGGGCTACTGATAACAACACCTCCAGATGAGGCCAATTTTACTGGAAATTACACGATGCTTCTCGAGCGCAATTTTTATTGGTGGGATACCAACGGCTATGATTCGCTGGAAGGTTTCAACGATGACCCTATGTTTCAAGAATGCGGTGGCATCCTTGGTCCAGCTTGCGAGGGCTGCCATTGCGGTGTTGTGCCTCTCCCGTATTCTGACATTGAGTACAGTTCCGCTCTGGGTGGCCGCTTGCCGGAGTGGCAGATTCTTACAATTGCAGGAGTAATTGCAGGTTCATTCGCACTCGTAGTTCCATTGGCGCTAATGTTGATCGTCCTGCTCAGCTTCGGCAGTTGTGCAATCTATTTTGGCCGACCAAAGTACTTCCGCAAGAGATGGGCAAGTATGCAAAAATGCAATGGGTTTGTGGTCGTTTGGGGTGGGTTGTTGTTCGATTCACTCCGCCGCGATAGTTTCGGCTACTTGTACAACTTTTCTCTGATTGTGGATATGATTCACTTTGCTGTTCTGGCCGGGGTTTACCGAGCAGACACGTCCCTTTTCCATGATCACGCTCGAACTGCCCTGAGCGTACACTTGTCGTTGGTGGTGATTCGAGTTGCGTACTTTGTGTACTCGCGGCCATTTATCAAGCCTCGAAACAATTGGTTCCCGTTTTTCCCAGCTTTGTATTCCATCGTCAATGATTCGGTGCTATTGTCGCTATTTGATGGTGGTGACAATGTCAAGGTGGAAGTGGGACTGTTGTTCTGGAATGTGTGCTGTGTGTCCATGCTTTTGGCATTTGAGGCGTTCGAACTCTTCAACGGTCCAATAACCAAGTTGCGACAGTTTTATCAGAAGTTCGCGGCTCGCCGCCAGCAACAGAGGAAGATGCTGCGGGTTACAATGGAAATGAAAGATTTAGAGAGAGAAAAGGTGAAACGGGGAATTCGTGAGCGAGAGAGGGAAGAGAAGGAGGAGGCGGAAAGGCAAGAATTAGAAGAACGGGAGCGATTATTGAGGCAGACGGCAAACAACCTCGTGGGAAGCAACGACGCGCACGCGCGAAGCACCAGCTCTGTATTACTTGCACTGTCGGATCAGGACTTAGAGGACCCGAAGGACGACAAGGTGTCCTTATTTGATGAGCCTCAGCCCGCAGCTAAAGGTGAATTCGACAAAAATGTGCCTGATGAGAGCAATGGCAGTACAGTCGGCGTTGTCGGTGGTGGTGGCGGCTCCGCCTCTGGCAAATCGGACATCGTGATTCCGCCGTTGCAACTGAGCACGTCTGCCACACTCGCAAGCCCCAAAGCGGCATCAATGTAAATGTAATCCAGTGAACATGCATCATTTGTACATAAATTACTTTAGTTTTCATTTTTTCACGTGCTCATCGACTATCCACGGTGAAATTCTGTTGTGACGATCCGTAGATTGGCGCGAAATTCCCGCGAACACGTGGTAGGGTGCAACGCCACGTCACTCCGAGAATGCAACTTTGCGTTGCAATTTGGTGAACCCAGTCATGTGCACTTGGTGGGTGCCTGTGGGGCGTGAGCCAGGCTCGCAGCGCCACAGCCCTTATTCTCATCGTAGTTGCTGCAGTACGCATGATCCAGGTGTAGGGCCACTTCAGTCACATCACAGAGCAATTCGCTGGGTTTTGACCTTCCATGCCAGGCATGTTCATAGCTGGAAATCCCGAGCCCATGTTTGGCATCAGCGGCATTCCGTCAGGCGAAAACTGCAGCCCAGGTGCGAGCTCTTTGATGATATCCGATGGTGGCTGGCCATAAGCTTGCATTTCGGTTAATAAAGTTGTGAGGCGCTCAAAATTGTCTGGCTCTGACTCGAAGACAGCGACGATTTTCTGCATGTACTGATATTGAGTTCCATACTTTTTGTACCTGCAATGCAACACCGGAGGACACAGGATCACCAAATGATGGCTCAGAGTGGTCACAATGCTTCGAACGTACTCTTCGGGGTCCAATTTGCGTTCATTTTCGGCCAACCAATCTGGATATTTTTCAGTAATTTCCTTGATTGGCTCGTACATAATTTCCTTTGACAACAGCTGCTGCATCATGGAGTTCATGACGGAATCAAAGTCTTTCTTTTCGGCCAGTTTCTCGAACTCTTTCATCATGTTTTGCATCATGTCGCTTCCAGCTTCTTCCATGTTCGCTGCTTCTAATCCAAGTCCGGGCATGTTTTCACCTGCAACACCGGAGAGAGCTTGCAGATTGGCAGCAATGTCGGCGTCCATTTCACCAATCTCTGGGCCAACAGCGCCGCCATTGAAGGGATTCTGCGGGTCATTTTTATTGCCCTGACTTAGAAATTTGAGACTTTCTTCTAAATTTTCCGAGAACTCTGGAGAATCTAAATTCTTGAGAATGTCCGCGAGGCCTTGTGAAGTCTCCTGCACGTGCTTTTCTTTTGCCGTCGCCTTTTGCTCAGCCTCCGCAGCTTGGGCAGCCTTTTTGATTGTCTGGGCAACTGTTTCATTTTGCTTGCTAGGACTCAATGCGTCCTCGCGGAACTCTTCGAGCGCCGAATTGAGGATGTCATCGAGTTCGTCGTCGGCCGCCATCGTCCAAATCTAAGCTCGCGAGTTGAGGGCGAGCGTGGAACACAACTGCGTCTCGTGCACGTCGGGTAAGTTGAAGCTTTTTTCTCAGCTTTAGCAGGGTCTGCTTTCTTTTGTCGATATTTTTATCACTGTCTCCTTTCGTCGCATGCATGTCAGCACCTATCTCGCCTCTGCCGTGCAAATACGGCATGAAAAACATAGCAAGGTCAACAGCACACACGCATACAACAACCATAAACAAGACAACGACACTTCACGATCAACAACACAACGACCAGACACCGCCACAACCACAGACGCGCGACGAACGCACGAAAACCGAACGAACCCACACGAACACGAACACGAACACGAACACGAACACGAACACGAACACGAACACGAACACGAACACGAACACGAACACGAACACGAACACGAACACGAAC
>ENA-OWNT01002295-OWNT01002295.1-seawater-metagenome-genome-assembly--contig:-NODE-2295-length-20272-cov-5.078633_pt1 | contig 20272 bp, 18 predicted proteins | sample MGYA00238136_ERZ651165 | MGnify/ENA primary metagenome ERZ651165 (study PRJEB26861, sample SAMN08777766) | seawater metagenome | isolation source: coastal seawater | place: USA: Florida | collected...
GCATCTTATGAAATAGGTCCGTTGGCGACACAAGGTTTTGGCATTGGCTCAAATGGTTTCCCTGGCTTAGCGGCCAATAGTCAAGGCCGTGTGTCGCGCAACAACATTGCGCTTTACATCGATGCAGAAGCCTATATCACTGAAAACTTCATGCTTGCTGGTGCATTGCGTTATGAAGATTTCTCTGACTTTGGTGACACCACAAAAGGTAAAATTGCATTCCGCTGGCAGGCCCTTGAAAACATCGCGTTCCGTGGTGCGTTCTCTACAGGCTTCAAAGCACCAACACTTGGTCAAAGCAACGTACGTAACGTTACTACAGCATTCGGTACTGGCGGCCAGTTGATTGACCGTGCAACGCTCCCTCCAACGGATCCAGTGTCTCAACTTAAAGGTGGTGAGCAGTTAACACCTGAAGAGTCTGAGAGCATCACATTCGGTGTTGTTGCTGACTTCGATAATGGTCTGTTCATTACCGCTGACTACTACAACATTGAGCTAACTGACCGTATTAGTACAGCGTCGGGTATTGCACTGACTGAAGAAGATATTGCAACGCTACTTGCTCAGGGTATCAGCGATGCATCTAGCTTCTCTGAAATCAGCTTCTTCACCAACGATTTTGACACTACGACCGAAGGTGTTGATGTTGTAGCAAACTATGCGATGGATATGATGGGCGGTGAAACCAAGTTCTCACTTGCATATAACTGGACATCGACAGAAGTTGATCGCGCGTCGGATAATATCTCTGACTTCCGTATTCGTATGCTAGAAGATAACCTTCCAGCAGTACGCTACAGTGCAACGGCCAACCACACTAATGGCGACTGGCGTTTCCTTGCGCGAATGAACTACTACGGTAGCATCTTCGAAGATCACCTAGACTCTGCATTGCCAATTGACAAAGTAGGTTCTGAAATTACGTTCGACTTTGAAGTGGCATATAACTTTACTGAAGAGTTCACAGTAACTGTAGGTGCAAAGAACGCGTTTGACGAATACCCTGACGAAAACAATACTGATGCAGGTGGTATCACCTATGCACAGATTGCCGGCTCAGCGTATCCGACAACATCACCTATCGGTATTAATGGTGGGTTCTATTACCTAAGAGGTGTTTACACTTTCTAAGTTAGTTGAAGTAGAAAGGGGGCGTATGTCCCCTTTTGATTCTGTCATGTTTTTATCACTGCGTTTCAATAGATCTGTTTGTCTTAACAGGGGCGATAAAAGTGCAGCGATAAAAGCGTGAAAAAAAGTAAAAACAGAGGCATGATATTAGCCTTGTAAGCAAATCGAAACACACTGAATTTGAAATTATGACGAGAAAGTCGACAGTAGCTGAAACCTTTTTAAAATACCGCTCGAAGTTAATGCGTGCGGTAGGGTCTATTGTTGGCGCCGACGACATTGAAGATATCGTGCAAGAAGCCTTTATTAAAAGCTACGAAGCCGAATTAAAACAAGAAATACAATACGAGCGTACTTATATGCTCAAAACGGCGCGAAACTTAGCGCTAAACCATGTAGCAAAAGCTGAAAATAAAAATAAACAGCCGCTAGAAGACATGGATATTCTGCCTTACGAACTGGTAGGGCACAGTTTAGAAAAAAATGTAGAAAGCAAAGAACGTTTTATTCACTTTTGCCGAGCCACTGATACGTTGTCTGCGGATGTAAAACGCGTCTTTCTTCTTAAAAAAGTGTATGGCATGCGACAGAAAGAAATAGCTGAGCTGGTGGGGCTAAGTGAAAGCACAGTGGAAAAGCATGTCGCTAAAGGTTTAATGATGTGCTCAAGATATCTTGCAGAGCTGTCAAAAGACGGTGCTACCCCAAGCAATACCGTTGCTGCAACTCAGGACATAAGTCGTAGTTAACATGAATAATATTCGCCAATTTGCCAGCAAAGAAGATATTCAAGAGCAAGCTTGCTTGTGGATTAGTCGTCTCGACCGTACGTTGAATGATGATGAAAAAGTAGCGCTTGAGGAATGGTTGGCAGAAAGTAACGCTCACCGCCAAGCACTTCTTGAGGCTGCTAGCCTGTGGGATGATATGTCGGTGCTTAACGAACTAAGTGGTTTGTTTCCACTACCACAATCGCGCACAACCCATGCTCGCGGCTTAAGAAATCAACGTGTGGTGTGGAGCATTGCTGCATCATTTTTCGTTGCAGTTGTGGCACTAAGTGTATTGATACAGAAAACATGGTTTGAGTCTGCGCCTCAGTATGCGGCGGTAAGTCAAAAAGTGCAGACATCAGTAGGTGAACAAAAAAATGTCATCCTTGCTGATGGCTCAAAACTACATTTGAATACCAACTCTATTGTGACTGTAGATTTTTCGGCTGAAGCAAGAAATGTAGTACTGCTTAGAGGTGAGGCACACTTTGAGGTTGCGCATGACACAGATCGCCCGTTTTCGGTAACTGCTGGCAACAATACTGTTACTGCCGTTGGAACTGCATTTAATATGCAGTATGTAAACGACGATGCATTCGAACTGGTGGTCACAGAAGGCAAAGTATTAGTAAAAGACCGTTTCAAAGACGATGGCTCTACAGAGTTACTCTTCGGTAAAAAACCTATCACCGAGGAAGGCTTGTTGATGTTTGCTGGCGAAAAGGCGACGGTACAAGGCAAAGTAGAAGCGAAAGAAAACCTAACGCAAAATGATATTGCTGATGATTTAGCGTGGCAGCAGGGAATGATTGTTTTTAAAGGCGAGCCTTTAGAAGCAGTATTACTTGAGATTGGTCGATACACCCCCGTACGATTTAACATATCTGATGATAAACTGAGAAAGCGCCGTGTTGCTGGCTATTTCAAGGTTGGTGATATCGATGGTCTGTTGTCTGCGCTTAAAAGTAGCTTCGACGTTGATCACGAACGTGTGACAAAAAATAGTATTCAGTTGTATGCATCAAAAAGCTAAAGCAACGCTAGCACGTATCTTACGTGTTTAGTCGTTGGCATCATATGATGTAATGTGACAATATGAATCAAATAATAAGTATATCGACACATCATTTTGCAACAAGGCGCTCTGGCAAAGAACAACTTAATAACAACATGTTATTCTAAATTACGTGCGTTTATGCACGCGTTTTCATGTGCGTGGCTTTCGGCTTGTTCCAAACGTATTGCTTCTATCTATCTTGCTTGCTTTTTTTCGCTTTGCTCTTTTTCGTCTAAAAGTGCTATAGCGCAAGCTGCAGCAGCTGACAGTTCCCCATCTTCAGCATTCACTTTTTCTATTCCAGCGCAGGACGCTAATGAAGCACTAACAGAGCTTGCTAAACAGGCTAACACCACGCTCCTGTTTCCGTTTGATTTGGCCAAGCGCGTTAAAACTAATGCGCTTGAGGGTGAGTTCACGTTAAGCCAAGCACTTCAACAGCTACTAGAAGGCACTGAGCTTGCTGTTGTCACTGACGAGAGCGGCAAGGTGAGTATTCGTTCAAGAGCGTCGCTAATAGCGAATACCAAGTCAGAAGAAACGAACGTAAAAACAAAAGAAGACAAAAGCTTTGGTTTGGAAAAAATAGCGGTGGTTGGTACACGTAGTGCACCACGAAGTGTGGTGGATTCACCCGTACCGTTAGACATTATCGATAGCGGATCTCTTGGCTCACAAGGTAACACGGATGTGTTATCGATGCTTAGCACCATGGTGCCGTCGCTTAATGTAAACGACCAGCCGATAAACGACGCCAGTAGTTTAGTACGTCCCGCAAATTTGCGCGGAATGTCTTCAGACCATACTCTGCTGTTACTCAATGGCAAACGTCGTCATCGCTCTGCAGTTATTACCTTTTTAGGCGGTGGGTTATCTGACGGCGCTCAAGGGCCAGATATTTCGGTAATTCCAGCCTACGCATTAAAACAAGTTGAAGTTTTGCGAGATGGTGCATCTGCACAATACGGTTCAGACGCAATTGCAGGCGTGATTAATTTCGTACTTAAAGATAGCCCTGACGGCGGAAGCGTTGCACTTAAAACCGGCGGTTTTTCTCAAGGTGATGGTGAACTATTCCAAATTCAAGCAAATAGAGGCTTTGCACTAGGTGATAATGGCTTTATTAATGCCACTGCTGAATATAGACAGCAGCAAGGTACTTCTCGGTCAGTGCAACGCGATGACGCTACTGCATTAATTAACTCAGGCAATGCCTTTATTGAAAATCCCTCGCAGATATGGGGTGCATTAGATGTTGATAAAGACATAAAAATTGCAATTAATTCGGGGTACTCGTTGTCGCCTGAGTCAAGTCTTTACAGCTTTGTCACAGCCGCACAAAGGGATTTAACCGGCGGCTTTTATTTTCGAAATCCCCAAACCCGAGAAGGTGTGTTTAGCCGAACTGACAATACTACTGGCGAGCGTCGTCTGATTGTTGCCGATTTGGACGGATTAGATAACGGTCTTTCATGTCCCTCGATATTGTTATCAGATGATAATGTTTTACAGGATCCTAATTTCGCGCTTATCGCAGATAACGAAACACAACTAGGGAGTAATTGTTTTGCGTTCAATGAATGGTTTCCCGGCGGTTTTACACCTCAGTTTGGCGGCACCATAACTGATGGCTCTATTGCCTTTGGCATTAAGCGTGAGTTGCCTCACGGTTGGGCTATGGATGCAAGTGCAACCTTAGGTTACAGCGACATCAAATACCGTATTTCACAAACCGTCAATCCTTCACTAGGTCCACAATCTCCTACATCATTTTCTCCCGGTGGTGTCTCTCAAATTGAGCGTACTTTTAATTTAGACTTTGCTAAGCTCATTCAAACGGTGTTTGATGATCCCGTTAGCATTGCTGTGGGCGCAGAGTGGCGTAAAGAAACCTATTTTCAGAAAGCAGGTGATGAAGCATCCTATATAGCAGGTCCCTATGCGCTTGAACCTCCTCTTGGCTTGATTCAAGGTTTCTCTATAGGCTCAAATGGTTTTCCTGGGTATCAGCCCCAGTCGGCAGGGCATTGGAGCCGCAATAATTGGGCGCTTTATGCAGATTTAGAGTTTTACTTAAACGAAGCGTTACAATTAGGAATTGCAACGCGTGTCGAGCACTTTAGTGACTTTGGCTCAACCTTCGATGGTAAGCTAAGTGCACGTTACAAAATTAACGATACATACGCGTTACGAGGCTCTATCAATACAGGTTTTAAGGCCCCTACAGTCGGGCAGAGCAATGTTATTAATGTCACTACAGCTTACGGTATAAATGGCCTTGAAGACCAAGCAACCCTGCCACCAACGGACCTTATTTCAGTGCAGTTAGGGGCGACACCGTTGACGCCGGAAGAGTCGGTAAACTTCAGCCTAGGTGCGGTAATGCAAATGAGCGAACAATTCTTTGCGACATTTGATTATTTCAATATTCGTTTATCAGATCGCATCAGTACAACATCGGCAATTCCACTTACCGAAGACGATGTTGCCGTACTAATCTCTCAGGGACGAAGCGATGCAGCAAACTACAACGCTGCGAAGTTCTTTACCAACGATTTTGATACGAGAACACAAGGCGTTGATGTGGTGCTTAATTACGGTTTTTCCGCTGGTAGTTGGAACAATGCTGTATTGTTAGCGTATAACTGGACTGACACCAAAGTTGAGCGTGTTACGTTGTACCCCGCGCTGGTGGGTAATGAAATACAACTGCTGCCAAATTTAACGAGCGCACGAATCCGCATGCTAGAGGATAATTTACCTGCACACAGAGGCAGTTTGACGCTTGAGCAAAGTAGAGAAAATTGGGCGCTTACATGGCGCTTAAATTATTTTGGTTCGTTTTACGAAGATCACTTAGACGCGTCAGCTGGTATGGACATAAATGGAAGCGCAGTTACCACCTTCGATACTCAGGTTGCATGGCAGTTTTCACCTACCACTCGCCTAACACTTGGTGCGCAAAATCTGTTTGATAGTTTGCCTGATATTAATCCGTTCAGGGGAGAGGTGGGTGCCTTATATCCGCCTACATCGCCGAGCGGCATTAACGGGGCATTTTATTATTTGGGTGTTGATTACAGTTTCAACTAGGGGATTGTATATTATCAGGTGCTAGCACAAGGGAGAGTGATGCTTACGCTAGTACTGGAAAGCGATTTTCTTTTGAGTGCTCAGCACTATCCTACATCTTTGAAGAGAGACTCGTCGATAATGGTTTGGTCAATGATTTGCTGCGCCATTTGAATGCATTTTCCACACTGTGAGCCCAGCTCAAGATGTTGACGTAACTCACGCATATTACCCACACCGTTTGTTTCAACAGCGGCGCGAATGCTTTTGTCTGTTACCCCATAACACATACACACAAACATTAAACGTACTCCAAATGAATCTGTAAATGATAATAATTGTTATTCATGAAAATGGCAAGCGTCTTTTCGTTTTTTAATGTTGATGCAGTAAGGAAGGTAACAGAGAGTTAAACGCGTATATTTGATAAACGTTCTTGTGGCGAATGACAGCGTGGTTGCTCAAAATTGGTACGATCAGTAAAAAAAGTTTTTTTTATTATTGTTATTTTCAATTTAGTACCTATTTCATCAACCAACATAATTCTAAAAGCAAACTTACACGCTTTATTGGTGGTTAGTATGCTAATTATTACAATCCAAAATAAATGGAGAGACTCATGAGTGTATTAGTAGGCCGTCCAGCGCCAGATTTTACTGCTGCTGCAGTTTTAGGTAGTGGTGAGATTGTTGACTCATTTACATTAAGTGAAGCTATCAAAGGTAAGAAAGCGGTTGTTTTCTTCTATCCACTAGATTTCACATTTGTATGCCCGTCAGAGCTTATTGCTTTTGACAAGCGTTTTGAAGAGTTCCAAAAGCGTGGCGTTGAAGTTATTGGTGTTTCAATCGATTCTCAGTTTTCGCACAACGCGTGGAGAAATACACCTGTAAACGAAGGCGGTATTGGTCCAGTTAAGTACACACTAGTTGCTGACGTTAAGCATGAAATCTGCCAGGCGTACGACGTAGAGCATCCAGAAGATGGTGTTGCGTTCCGTGGTTCATTCCTTATCGATGAAGACGGCCTTGTTCGTCACCAAGTAGTAAACGACCTTCCACTAGGTCGTAACGTTGATGAAATGCTTCGCATGGTTGACGCACTAGCCTTTAACCAAGAGCACGGTGAAGTTTGCCCAGCGGGTTGGACTGAAGGTAAAGCAGGTATGGATGCATCACCAGAGGGTGTTGCTAAGTACCTATCTGAAGAAGCTGACAAACTGTAAGTCAGACTCTTAAGAGGTTAAAAAAACAGCGCCTTGTGGCGCTGTTTTTGTTTCTGTAACTTATCTAAGGTAACAAGGCGCTTCGTCATCCACCGAGCTATAAATACTTGTGTATTCTAGCTTTCTTCTTCCGGCAGCGGCCACCCACCCAGCGCTTTGTAGCGGTTAACCATGTAGCAGAACAGTTCGGTAGTTTTTTGTGCATCGTATAATGCACTGTGTGCTTCGCTTTGATCAAATGCAATTCCGGCAGCACGGCAGGCTTTTACTAGCACCGTTTGACCCAGCGCAAGTCCAGCAAGACTCGTAGTATCGAACGATACAAATGGATGAAACGGCGTTCGCTTAATGTTACACCTTTCAATCGCTGCATTAACAAAGCTTTGATCGAATGTTGCGTTATGAGCCACTATCACAGAACGTTGACAGTCCGCGTCCTTCTGCGCTTTTCTTATACCTTTACACAGCGCTTTCATTGCTTCACTTTCTGCGATTGCACCACGAAGTGCACAGTTAGGGTCAATCCCATTGAATTCTAGTGCTGCGGGCTCTAAGTTTGCACCCTCGAACGGGTCGATATGATAGTGAAACGTTTGGTCTGGGTGCAAGTCACCGTTTTCGTCCATTTTCACTGTAACCGCGGCAAGCTCTAACAACGCATCGGTACCCGCATTGAAACCAGCAGTTTCTACGTCAATGACAACGGGAAAATAGCCTCGAAAACGTTGAGATAAAAGCGGTGGGTTTGAAGACATAAACACTCTTTTAAAGTTGGTTTGTTTAGCGCAGATGGCAGTCAATTACGATGCCATGAAACTGAATGAGTAATTATCGCAAGTATGGCGATGAGTTACTAGTTTGAATTCATTGATTCCAGTTTTGGAATATGAGTCATGTAAAAGCTCAGTAAAGAGCAAATAAAGTGATTATTAAAATAGTAAAGCAGAGGGGAAGTAGTGGTATTAAACACTAAACTTTTCTACACTTCGGGCGATAGTAATAATAATCTTGTGGTGTTTGCACTGTTAGTTTGTTTTCTGGTTATCAATGTGAGTTTCTGGTTATGGTGTCGAAGTTAAAGTACATTGCGCTTTTAGGCCTTATAGGGTCGTTATCGTCTAATGCCGCTATGCGTCAATATTCGGCGACTATCGAAACATCAAATTGGTCGGTTGAGAGTAACACTCGATTGCAGTGCACATTGAATCACCCCGTTCCAGGCTATGGGGAAGCAATGTTCACCAGCGTTGCATCAAAACAGCTTAATATGGAATTCGAACTGGACATGTATTTATTGCCCAGTAAATTCGATGTAGCTGCCGTTTACTCAGTTCCTCCATCATGGATGCCGGGCGTTGCGCCAAAAACTATCGCGGATATGTCACTGCGTAAACAATATAATGGCGATTTGGGGCAAGATGCGGCGTGGACAATGTTATCAGAGCTAGAGAAAGGGTTCTGGCCCACCATTTATTATCAAGATTGGTATAACAAGTACGACAAAGTCAGTGTAGCCTTAAATGCAAGCAACTTTACGGGTGTTTACCGAGAGTTCGTTCAGTGTGTGTCGAACTTGCTTCCATTTAGTTTTGACGATATTTCTTACACAGTTTTGTCGTATCAAAATAACAGTACTGAGCTATCGAAATACTCACAGAAACGATTAACTATGATTGGTGAGTATCTGAAAGAAGATGCGGAACTAGAGTTGGTGCTTCTCGATGGTTACACCGACAGCTATGGTGGCCGCTATAATAATGAACAACTTTCTATACAGCGTGCCAACGAAGTTAAAAGCTATCTTACATCGCTAGGTGTTCCTCAAGACCGGATTCAGTTAACAGGGCATGGCGAAAGACGTCATATTGCCCCTAATGACACACGTGAAAACCGCGCCCAAAACAGACGGGTTGTGGTTCGATTATCGAAATCCTAGATATGACGCAGCTTCGAAAAACTACTTTTGAAGCGCGCTTCTCCACTCAAGCACTGGCGGCGTGTGATCGGTAAATACCCCGTCAGCCTGGATAACGTTTTTTAACACGCTTAGCAGCTGCATTTGTGTCATACCCGCAGGTAGTGCGTCTTCTCGAAAAGTGTAGGGATGAATAATTAGGCCATGACTGTGCGCATGCTCTAACCACTCAGCAGCCTTCACACTTCCGCCATTTAATGCTGATTTATCGAGTAGCTGGCCGAACCATGGGCCGATGCCATCAGCGTATTGTGCAACGGTTTTCAACCCGTCTTCTGAGCGTATCCAGTTGTAGTCTGTGTCACTCTCTTGCCAGTCGTTTTCGCCAATCAACATGACAATCTTCCCGTCATACGCTAACTGTTTACGAATGCGCTTTACTTCATTAAAGTCAAAACACTGCAAGTAGCTGTTGCCGTTCGGGCCGCTGAATCCATATTTGTTCAAGGCACTTATTACAACGCTTGAGGCATCAATGCCTTCGTTTAAATGGAAAGCAGGGGATTTAACTTCAGGGTAAACACCAATATCTTTACCAAGCTCGCGGTTCAATTCACGAATAAGTTCAAAATGCTCTTCTAGTGTCGCTATTGTGAAATGTGCTTTTTGACCTTGGTAGCGAGAGGCAAAGACCTGTTTGCCCGTCGCATCAGCGCGTTCGTGGACCCGTAGTTGCTTTATTTCAGTTAACGTAAAGTCTCTGGCGTAATAGCGTCCATCGATTCTGTGGCGGTCTGGAAAAACCTGCTCGACGTTTGTTACTGTTTCAAGGTGAATATCATGTAGTACAACGGCTATATCATCCTTGGTCATAACCACATCTTGCTCGATAAAGTCAGGGCCTTGGGCAAAAGCAAGTGCGGTTGATGCCAGTGTATGCTCGGGAAGATAGCCAGACGCCCCTCTATGGGCAATAACAATAAACTCGTTGTTTGTGCGTAAAGCATTGCCATCTTGCTGACTCGCCGATATCAGTGGATCTGCGTTTGATTGAAAGGCCAACCCCCACAAAAAGAGTGAAACCGCGAAGACGCTATGTAAAAAGTAGATGGGTCTTCCTTTTGTAGAGGTTCTCATCAAATATGTCCTTATCTATCAGATGACTGGGAATAAGTACCTTACAGCGATTTATTCTGAATAAGTTCTATAGCGTAGCCGTCAGGGTCTCTAACAAATGCGATAACGGTCGTCCCGCCCTTTACTGGACCTGGTTTGCGGTAAACCTCAGCGCCATTTTGCTCTAGCTTTTCACAAAAGGCGTAAATGTCATCCACTTCAATGGCAATATGCCCATAGGCAGTTCCTTTGTCGTAAGTATTTTCGCCCCAATTATAAGTAAGCTCTAATACGGTACTGTTGCTTTCGTCTCCGTAACCTACGAATGCCAATGTATATTCGTACTCTTTATTGTCAGACTGACGTAGCAAACGCATGCCCATTAACTCGGTATAAAAATGAAGTGACGCATCTAAATTCTCAACGCGTAGCATGGTATGTAACATTCTCATGGGGAAATCCTAGTGTTGCTTACTGATTAAAATGATACGTGCTCAGTATGAACTTTTCGAGTCATAGTAGTGCTTTCTTTTCAATACTCGCAGGCGGGGTGGTTTGCAATGGCGTAAGAGGCCATTTGGCCTAAGTATAGCTGTAGTGAGCTTTCAATATCGACAGATTGTTCAGGCACAATAAGTTCTGCGGCATGACCTGTAATACTTTCGTAAATCACCAATGCGGTTAGAAGGCTGCCCGCTAAATTAGCGTGATTGCCGTCTTCAGCGTGCAGCCTTATTTCAGGATCAACATCCAGCGCTCTTTCCCATGCATAGCCAATAGGAGCAACGCATGCGCCAGTGCTTTGTGCAATGCCTGCATGAATATTGTGAATGTAGTCGGTTTCTAGTGGCGCATTTAATTGAGCCCATTCGGGAAACATAATAGGAATGGCATTTGCGTTTTGCGCTGCATCGATAAGGGTAAGTGCACCGTCAACGGGATACTGTATTTGAAAGCTTTGAGAGTATCGTTGACCTTGCAGCACAACATGCGTCCAGTTGCCATTGGCAATGTTATTAAGTACCTGGTTTGAGTTTGCATGATCCAATAAGAAACCGCTGGGGGGTATCCGCTCAACCTTCACAGTTTGAGTGGGCTCGTTAACACGAAGAAGCGTTTCTAATATAGATGGCAAATTGTTTAACGCGGTATGGCTATTTCCCATCATCAACACGGAGATATTATCTTGTGTAGTTGAAGGTGGAACAGAGGACGCCGAAGAATCTACATCAGAAGAAGATTGGCCAGAGCCACAGGCGGTGAGAAATAGCAATAAAAGCAATGAAGCAGGCAGTAACAGTAGTCGCATAGATATCCCTTTCTTTTCTTGCACTGTAAACAGCGCTGCTTTTTATTGCAAATATCTGAGAGCTATCAACATTTTTAGTATTGTAAAGTTATGGGCAACATCTACCTAATGTAAATGTTGCCCACGGCGCTACTATTTGGCGGGCTTTAAAGGCACATCGCTATCAGCGAGTAAATAAATACTCGCTGCATAAGCAGCAATGTTTTGCGCCAGTTCATCGGGGTCAATTTTATCTAATGTATCGTCTGGCGTGTGGTGTAGGTCGAAGTAATCATGACCATTTTGGTTTAAACGAATAGTAGGTACACCTTTAGCGGCTAGAGGGATAATGTCGGGACCACCACCGGCAACGTCTGAACCTCCTCTCACTATACCAAGCGGTGATAAAATTTTAGCGATTTCATCAACAAGTTCAGTCGCTTGAGGGTTTACGTTCGACACAATTTGCCAAATTGTTTGTGCACCAAAGTCTGACTCTGTAGCTAGCACATGGTTTTCAAGATTATTTTCGTGCTGTTTAGCATAGGCAAAAGCACCAAGTAGACCGACTTCTTCAGCGCCAAACATTACAACGCGAATAGTGCGTTTAGGGCGCTCAGGCAAAGAGGCTATAAGCGCTGCCGCGGCTGTCGTGATTGCAATACCGGCACCATCGTCCACAGCGCCAGTACCTAAGTCCCAGCTGTCTAGGTGACCACCGATAAGTACGATTTCTTCAGGCTTTTCACTGCCAATAAGATCAAGAACAACATTGCCGCTATTTACTTCACCTTTCCATTTAGACTCTGAATGCAGTGATAAAGACAGCGGTTTGTCTAGGTTATGTAAACGACGCAGATGATCTGCATCTGGATTAGAAATCGCAATAACAGGAATTTGTGCCCATTTATCTTCTTTCGAGCTCATCATGCCTGAATGTGGGAAGCGGTGTGAATCAGAACCGACTGAGCGCACAACTAATGCTTCTGCGCCACCGCGTTCTGCATGTTGCCAACCTACTCTGCGGCGCATATTAGCCTGACTGTATCCAGCTCCAGTCTGACTTTTAACCATCGCGTCACCATCTACAAAAGCGATTTTGCCCTCAAGCGCTCCGTCTTTTACTGCTTTAAGCGCGTGAATATCGCGGAAATAGACAATCTCAGCGTTAATCTCTTTCTTAGAAGGTGCTGCACCACCTAGCGCTGTGCCATAAAGTGGCTGAACGTATGGTGAGGTCATTGTGATATGAAGGTGGCCTCTATCCCAAAAAGGCATAGTGAATTCTTCAATACTTGCACGGTCAAAGCCTAGCTTCTCTCCCAATGCAACGCCCCAGTCACGAGCCCGTTTCTCTGCTTCAGAGCCACCAAGACGAGGCCCTATTTCAGTAGTCAGTGACTCAACAATGCTATAACCCAAGTCACTTTCTAATGCTTTTTCAATCAGCATTTCGGCATTTTGTTTTTGTGCTGTAGTGATAGGTGAAGTGTTTGCGGATATCGCTAAACTCGCTACGCTGAGCAGAACGCCGAAAGTAACCTTTTTGGCAGTGCCGGTGAAATTGAACATGAATTCTCCATATGCAGACTTTAAGTCTGCTTATTAATTGTGTTGTTCCTCGCACTAAAAGAATAAGTGCCGAGCGCCTTGCATAGTAGCAAAATTGCGATGTGGCTTGTACTAAGATAAGTGAAAACAAATAGGCCTGAAGTATGTGACGGTGTACACCTTGAGCCTATTTTTTTGGTGTTATCGCTTCTTCTTTAGCGCAGCTTTTTGCTTCTTTTCTTGTTCTTTAAGCACTTCATTAATAAAGCTTCTGCGTCCATATTCACGGGTTATCACACATTTTTCTAAATCAAACCCTCTTGCAGGACAATACTCTCTGCCATAGAAGATAATTTGTAAATGCAGGTCGTTCCACTTTTCTCGCGGGAATAAGCGCTTTGCATCTCGTTCAGTTTGCTCAACGCTTTTGCCATTCGACAGCCCCCAGCGATACATCAAGCGATGGATATGTGTATCTACTGGAAAAGCCGGTATACCAAAGCCTTGAGACATAACTACCGAAGCCGTCTTATGGCCTACGGCTGGCATAGCCTCTAATGCTTCAAAGTCAGCGGGTACCTCACCATTATGCTGCTTGATAATCATGTCTGAGAGGTGCCAGATCCCTTTTGATTTCATTGGCGATAAACCGCAAGGCCTAATAATGTCCTGAATTTCTTCAATACTCATTAGCACCATATCAAACGGGTTGTCAGCTCGAGCAAACAGCTTAGGTGTAATTTGGTTTACACGCTCATCGGTGCACTGTGCTGAAAGCAGTACGGCGATGAGTAAGGTGTAGGGGTCTTTATGATCTAACGGTACGGGCACTTCAGGATAAAGTGATTCCAAGATGTTAATTATCGCCTCTACTTTTTCTTTTTTAGAGATAGGCTTAACAATGTTAGTCATTACAAACGTTCCGTTTTTATTCGATTTATTCCGAGAAATTTTATAGTAACAATAGGACTATATTTACTTAGCTTTCCGCTGTTACTCTAGCGCGCTCAGCTTTCACGGCTGGTTTTTGTGCCTTTTCTGCAACACTGGCATCAATCATATTTTTCAGCGCTATCAATAAGCCCATGCCCAAGAAAGCACCAGGTGGAAGAATGGCTAACAAAAATGGTGAGTCAGTTTCAAACAAAGTGATCGTCCAGTTTGTAGCAACATCGCCAAACAGTCTATCAGCACCGGCAAATAGCGTACCTGCGCCTAACACTTCACGCATGCCGCCTAAAATAATCAGCACAGCGGTGAACCCCAGCCCCATCATAATGCCATCATAAGCCGCCGCTAGTGGGGTGTTCTTTGAAGCGAATGCCTCTGCACGACCGATAATGGCGCAGTTTGTGACGATGAGAGGAATAAAGATGCCGAGTGCGAGATACAAATCATAGGTGTAGGCATTCATCAAAAGCTGCACGATTGTTACGAAGGCCGCGATAATCATGACAAATATAGGAATACGAATTTCATTTCTAACAATATTTCGTATAAGGGATACTGTAACGTTGCTACCCACTAATACGAGCAATGTAGCAACACCGAGTCCTAATCCGTTAATAAACGTTGCTGTTACGGCAAGTAATGGACACAGGCCTAGTAGCTGCACTAGCGCAGGGTTATTTTTCCACAAGCCTTGTAGCGACAAATCACGAAAATCAGTCATTTTGTTCACCCTTGTTAAGTTGAGCTTGTAGTTCTTCACTGTCGCTGCCACACGCGTTTGGCGCATTGAATAATTGAGCCTGATTGTTCTCTGTAAAAACAAGCGCGCGTTTAACGGCATCAACTACAGCGCGGGGCGTTATAGTGGCACCAGTAAACTGGTCAAACTCACCGCCGTCTTTTTTTACCTGCCACTGCTCGGTATTACTGCTAGAAAAATTGCGGCCTGTGAATGTCGTTATCCAATCGCTTATTGCAAGTTCTACTTTATCACCTAGGCCAGGCGTTTCTTTGTGGTCGACTACACGAACCCCTAAAACTGTCATAGATGTGTCTACGCCAATAACCATGTCAATGTCGCCGCTATAACCATCAGGTGCGGTAGCTTCAAGAATAAGCGCACTTGGTTCACCACCGATGCGCGCTCGATATACTTTATGTGTGGACTGAGTACCAAGTTCAGGTGCTTCGGTTACTACACAATCGGCATATAGCGCGTTATCGTGGAAGCGTTTTGGAACGACTTCATTTAGAACACTTAATAGCTTTTGTTTTCGCTGTTCCTCTATTCTGTCTTCGGTACCAAAGAACGTAAGCGCTATTAAGGCTGTGGTGACTACAGCAAATGCGCCTAACATGCTTCCGTTTTTAACCAAGCTGTCTTTCATCATTACGGTCGACCTCCAGCACTACTTTTTGCTTTCTTTCCATAAACACGTGGGCGTGTGTAATAGTCAATCAAAGGTACGGCCATGTTCATAATTATTACTGCAAAGGCAACAGCATCGGGATAGGCACCAAAGGTACGAATAATAACTATCCAAAAGCCGATAGCAGCACCGAATACAATGCGCCCTTTAGGGGTTGTCGAAGCTGACACAGGGTCGGTAGCAATAAAGAATGCACCCACCATAACGGCACCATTAAATAAATGGAAAAGCGGAGATGCATAGTAATCTGCATTAATTAGGTGCATAAGTAGGGCACAAACGAAAACACTAACAATTATACTGCCTGGGATGTGCCAGCTTATTATTCTTGTCTTCACCAGATAAAAGCCACCTAACAAATAGGCGAGACTTACTGCGCCCCAACCTGCGCCTACAGCGTCAAAATAACCACCGTCGAAAATGGGCTTATTCAGTGACTCTGAGTAGGTTACACCCAGTGTGAGATCTGTTTTTAGTGTGTCTAATGGCGTAGCCATGGTAACGCCGTCAGCAACCGTTTTAAGCTGGGTAACATCGTACCCGCTTGTAGTAAAGCCTGTAAAAATAAGCGATAGCGCATCGAAAAATGTAGGAACCACTTCGGCATGGGTTGCCGGAGGAAGCCACAGACTCATTGCGGCAGGGAATGAAATAAGCAGCACAACATAGGCTATCATTGCAGGGTTGAAAATATTAAATCCCAGGCCACCGTATACTTGCTTAGCGACTGCTATTGCGAAAAATACGCCTGTAACTGTCATCCACCATGGGAGGGTAGGGGGAATACTAATGGCAATTAATAGGCCCGTGAGAACTGCACTGTAATCTGTTAACGTTCGCTCAATAGGTTTGTTACGAAGCGCTAAAATGATCCCCTCAAAAACTACCGCACTTAGCACTGCGATAAAGGCTTGAATAAGTACGCCCCAGCCAAAAAAGAATGATTGCGCTATCATTCCCGGTACCATGGCATAAATAACCATGCGCATTACCTGGCCCGTATCGCGTTTTACCCTTTGATGTGGAGAGCTAGATAAGCTTAACTTCATTCTGTGTTGTTCTCTCTTTCTGAATCAGCTTTTGCCTGTGCAGCTTTTTTCGCTTTTGCTTTCGCTACTGCTGCAGCTATACGCGCTTTCTTGTCATCAACTACAGAGTCACTAGCGTCTTGAGGCGACGAAGATTGTTCGCTGGATTGTTCCAACTGCGCTTGTTTTGCTTTTTTTTCTTTTGCCTTTGCGACGGCTGCGGCTATACGCGCTTTCTTTTCATCTTGCTCGTCATTATCAGATGTTTTGTCATCAGTGCCAGAATTTACAGATGGTGACTGTTCGGCGTTAGGTGCATCCGAGTTAGTTTCAACAGTTTGCGTTTGACTATCAGATTGTTGTGCTGCTTTTTTCGCTTTTGCCCGGGCTATTGCTGCGGCGATTTTTGCTTTTTTGTCGTCGCTTGCCGTGTCTGTATTCGTCGCATCAACGGCTTGTTCGGTTGAATTCGAGGCTTGTGCTGCTTTTTTAGCTTTTGCTCGCGCTACTGCTGCGGCGATTTTCGCTTTTTTGTCGTCGCTTGTCGTGTCTGTATTCGTCGCATCAACGGCTTGTTCGGTTGAATTCGAGGCTTGTGCTGCTTTTTTAGCTTTTGCTCTGGCTATTGCTGCGGCAACCTGCGCTTTTTTATCATCGGTAGGCGGAGACGTTTCACTCACTTCGCTTGTTGTATCTGCATTGCCAGCCTGTAGCGCAGCTTTTTTCGCTTTTGCTCGGGCAAGCGCTGCTGCAACTTTATCTTTGGCATCACTGGGCGCTGGGCTAGTTTGCTCTTTGTTTAATGCGGCTTGCTCTTTAGCTTTGTTAGCCGCCAAGCGTGCTTCTTTGGCTTTACGGTGTTTTTCTTCACGTTCAAGTTTTTCGCGTTCTAAACGCGCGTTTCTGGCCTCAAAACGCTGTTTAGCTTTCTCGGCTTTATTTTTCTCGTCTCGCTGTAATCTAATTTCTGCTTTTGCTTGTCGATAGTAATGAACAAGCGGAATCTCACTGGGGCATACGTAGGCACAGGCACCACATTCAATACAGTCGAATAGATCGTATTCTTCCGCTTTGTCATATTCTTTGGCTTTTGCGTGCCAGAACATTTGCTGGGGAAGCAGCGACGCAGGGCACGCGTCAGCACAGGCGCTACAGCGTATACATGCGCGCTCTGCATTGTCGTCTACCAGCTCTTTCTTTGATGGAACCAGCAAGCAGTTGGTTGTTTTAATTACCGGAATGGTTGCGTCGGACAAAGTGAAACCCATCATGGGGCCGCCCATAATAACCTTCGGCGCTTTTTGCTTCTTAGGGTTGTACTGTGCCGCTTCTAACAAGTGAGATACAGGAGTACCTAGCATTGTTTTGAAATTACGAGGAGCTTTAACGGCCTCACCGGTAACGGTCACAATACGATCAATTAAGGGTTTGCCGTGTAATATCGCATCAGCAATGGCATAACATGTTCCAACGTTAAACATCATAACGCCCACGTCTGCAGGTAGCCCATTTCTTGGTACTTCACGACCCGTGAGTACTTGGATAAGCTGTTTTTCACCGCCGGCAGGGTATTTTGTCTCAACACTAACTACGCGATACTCGTCCTTGTCTTGGCAAGCAATGTTAAGCGCTTCTAGCGCTTCTGGCTTATTGTCTTCAACAGCAACAATAATGGCCTTAGGGCTAATAAGGTGCGTAAGAATGTCCAGTCCTTGCCTAATTTGCCATGCGTGCTCGCGCATCAGCCTGTCGTCTGACGTAATGTATGGTTCGCATTCAATGCCGTTTAATACTAGAAACTCTACGGGTTTAGAGGTAGATGTTTTGATGTGTGTAGGAAAGCCCGCACCACCCATTCCGGAAATGCCGGCTTGGCAAATTCGTGCGACAAGCTCACTTTTATCTTGCTCAACATAATCTGTAAGAGGCGATAGCTCACACCACGTATCTTTACCGTCTGGCTTTATTGATACACACATTTCTGTGAGGCCGCTCGGGTGAGCAACCACATGCGGTGCGATAGCGACAACTTCACCAGATGTAGGCGCGTGAACGGGGACAGAAAATGGAGATGAACTTTGTGAAAGTGGCTGACCTTTAAGAACGTGTTCACCCACTTCAACGCAACACACGCCGTCCGAACCAATATGTTGACGTAATGGAATAACCAAGAGTGGTGGGATAGATGGAGAAATAATACTGTCTTTGTTCGACAGTGACTTTCTATCATCAGGGTGTACGCCTCCTGGGAAAGTATAAGTTTTCCCAGCGTTTAGGTTTTCAATAATTGAATCAAAACTTGGATACATCACAACTATGACACCATTTTTACGGGAATATCGCCTTTAGGCGATGATGAAAAGTCCCATTTCCACGTAGAAGTTGTTTGTGTAACAGGTACCATGTCGATACAGTCGACAGGACAGGGGTCTACGCACAAATCACACCCGGTACATTCTTCAGCAATCACCGTGTGCATATGCTTTGCAGCCCCTAATATGGCATCGACAGGACATGCCTGTATGCACTTCGTACAGCCAATACATTCATCCTCGCGAATAAACGCAACTTTCTTTACGTCTTCTTCGCCATGTGCCGCATCGAGTGGTTTTGGCTCTACCCCCATTAAATCAGCTAGCTTTTTGATTGTCGCTTCGCCACCGGGTGGGCACTTATTAATGTCATCGCCATCAGCAATTGCTTCGGCGTAGGGTTTACAGCCTGGATATCCACACTGACCACATTGGGTTTGAGGTAATACGGCATCTATTTGGTCGACAAGCGGGTCGCCTTCTACTTTAAATCGGATGCTGGCATAGCCAAGCACTAACCCAAAAACCAGTGCCAGAATGCCAATTGCAATAACAGCGAAAAGAATTGTATTAGACATTGTCATTAAAACTTCACCAACCCGCTAAAACCCATAAACGCTAAAGACATTAAGCCAGCTGTTATCATTGCAATAGAGGCACCTTTGAACGCAACGGGCACATCGGCCGCTGCCAGTCTTTCTCGCATAGCTGCAAATAAAATAAGGACTAAAGAAAAACCTACAGCAGCCCCAAACCCATATATAAGGCTTTCCATGAAGTTATGCTGTTCAGTTAAATTGAGTAAAGCAACACCTAATACGGCGCAGTTTGTGGTAATGAGTGGTAGGAATATACCCAGCAGCCTGTATAGCGTTGGGCTTGTTTTGTGCACAACCATCTCGGTGAACTGCACAACCACCGCTATAACAAGAATAAAAGCTAATGTTCTTAGGTAACCAATGCCTAGTGGCGCAAGTAAATAGGTTTCAACCAAGTAGCTTGATGCTGACGCCAATGTAAGAACAAAGGTTGTGGCCATTGACATGCCCATGGCGGTTTCAAGTTTACTCGATACACCCATAAATGGGCATAAACCAAGAAACTTGACTAGCACAAAGTTGTTCACTAACACTGTGCCTATTAATAGCAGTAAAAATTCAGTCATGAATAACGCAATTCCTTTAAGGAATTTTACGGACTACGCCCGTAATCAAAAAGAAAAACAGATATAGCAGTATTATCCCTTTTTAGAACGGGTTTAACAACTTGATCGAATTAGGGTTATTTAATGTCTACAGGGATTTTTGTAAAAAAGGGAAAGTGAAGGAGGTATGCTTGGTGCGAGCCAACTAAGTGGCTCCCCCTCCCCGACTCGAACGGGGGACCTGCGGATTAACAGTCCGTCGCTCTAACCAACTGA
>ENA-OWNT01002299-OWNT01002299.1-seawater-metagenome-genome-assembly--contig:-NODE-2299-length-20246-cov-4.420298_pt1 | contig 20246 bp, 9 predicted proteins | sample MGYA00238136_ERZ651165 | MGnify/ENA primary metagenome ERZ651165 (study PRJEB26861, sample SAMN08777766) | seawater metagenome | isolation source: coastal seawater | place: USA: Florida | collected...
TCGTCATCGTCATCGTCATCGTCATCGTCATCGTCATCGTCATCGTCATCGTCATCGTCATCGTCATCGTCATCGTCGCCACCGTCGTCGCCACCGTCGTCGCTGTCGTCGTCGTCGTCGTCGTCACCTTCATTGTTGGCGTCATCATCGTCACCGTTGCTGTCAACATCTTCAACGCCAGTGGTGTTGTTGCTGCAGTCGACATACTCGTTGTTGTCTTCAACGTTGAGGCATCTCCGCACAGTGAAATGTCGCAGCACTGTCTCTTGTGGCGACCGTGAGTTTTTCTCGTCGCGGCGTTGCTTGCCGCTTGTGTTTGTCTTCCTTCTCTTTTTCTCCTTGTTTGGTTTTGGGGCCGCCGTTGTTTCTCCCTCGTCGCTGCGTCGTCGCCCGGCCTCGGGTATGGTTCGCAGTTAGTTGGACAAGCCCAAAGTTCCCAGCGTCCGAGCTGCGCAATGTAAAGTTGCACCAAGTCATCGCGTGATCATGCACGCTCAGAGGCGCGGTTGCCTATGGTCCGCGGCGGCCCCAAGAATACCCGGGATGTGGCTTGTGACGTTGCTTGGCCTGTCTATCCTGGTGACAGTCGTTGCTCCGGAGCCTCCCCCAGGCCCGCTCATCGGCACCGAGGTGCTTGGCGAAAACAACACCGTGGACTCCGCGTAAGTTTGCTGCAACTGTGCCGCCGGTGAAGTGTTCACGTCCATTTTCGCTTCGTTCCGCACGAGCAGCAAAACGTTGTAACCATTGCCTCAAATTGTGTGTCTGTGTCTGTGTCTGTGTCTGTGTCTGTGTGTGTTTCTGTGTGTCCCCGTGTGTTTCTGTCCCTGTCGCTGTCCCTGTGTTCTCCCCTCGACTCACGTCGACGCTAGGTATTCGTCCGTGACAGGCGGACAGTTCAACCAGATCTCGCGCAACGTTACGATTGCCCCGACGCACTCCGTCGTCTGTGGCGGCAAATCGAACACGATCGTCGGTCCGTCTTTCAGCAGCATCGGCGGCGGCCGAAACAATGTCGTCCGCTTTGCGCCAGCCGGCTCCGGCACTGGTGCAACAACACCTATCGGCACACACGTCGGAGGTGGCTACGACAACACTGTGTACGGCGACGCGGCGCTGATCGCTGGCGGCCGAGACAATCGAGCCGAGGGCAGCCACGCCACCGTGGGCGGCGGCCGTGACAACGACGCTTCGGGCACGGCATCGTTTGTGGGTGGAGGTGTCAAAAACCGCGCTCACGGTTACGGAGCTGCTGTCGGGGGTGGTGCGCAGAACGTCGCAAACGGCGCATACGCCGCCGTTGCAACGGGTTACGACAACAGCGGTGCAGCAAGCTACTCAATAGTCGCCGGTGGCCGCGGTAACACAGCAGCAGGAGTCATGGCATTCGTCGGCGGCGGTTTTCTGTCGACGGCAGCCGGCGCCTATTCGGGCATTGCCGGCGGCTACAACAACTTCATCCCGGCCCAAGGCTCGCATGCGTTCGTCGGGAGCGGCGTCAACAACACCGTGAAGGGATCGTACTCAGTAGTCGCAGGCGGCCACACCAATACTGTCACCGGCGGGACGGCGTCGGCGGTGGTGAGTGGCCGCGGCAACAGCGTTGTGGGGTGCAACTACGCTGTCGTTTCTGGTGGCTACACCAACGTCGTGGCCGCTTTCTTTGCCGTCGTTGCCGGTGGTAATACCAATTCCGCTACTGGTGGCCACTCCGCGATCGGTGGCGGCCAGCAGAACTTTGCGAGCGACGAGCACACGGCAGTTGGTGGAGGCTACCAAAACATCGCCGACGACACGTTCGCCACCGTGGCTGGTGGCCACGAAAACGAAGCCTTGGAGAAAGCCAGCTTCATCGGTGGTGGTGAGTCGAACACCGCTTATTCTAAGTATGGCACGATTGGCGGTGGCACCGACAACACAGCAGGCGCGTCCTCTGGCGGAGGCAGCACAGATGGCGCAACAGTGGGCGGTGGAGTGGGCAATGTCGCCACTAAAAAATTCTCGGTCATTGCCGGCGGCAAGGAGAACGCTGCCAGCTCCGAGGGCGCTTCTATCCTGGGTGGCAGGGGGAACATCGCTGACGACGACTACTCGAGCATCAGTGGCGGCCGCGACAACACTGCCAAGGGTGAGTATAGTGTCATCGGCGGAGGCTCAGGCAACATAGCAAGAGGCGATTTCTCTATCGTGAGCAGTGGCAAGGACGCCATTGCGGACGCTGACTACTCGTGCATCGTCGGCGGGTACCGTCACACCGCCACCGGCGAGTACAGCTTCGTCGGTGGAGGCTCCGACAACATCGTAAGTGCGGATTTCGCAGTCGTGAGCGGTGGCGAGGACAACTTTGCTGACGGAGACTTCGCGTCCATCGCCGGCGGGCACAACAATTCCGCCATTGGGGAAGAGAGCTTCGTCGGCGGAGGCGCAGGCAACACCGCTGGGGCTAGTTTCGCAATCGTGAGCGGCGGTGACAGCAACGTGGCGCAAAATGAGTGCGTGACTTTTTTGCCCCTTGCCGTGGCACAGTCGTGTCTTCGCCTACGGGCTCATATGTAACTGCTTTGTGTTTCTGTTTGTGGCGCAGGTATTGCGTTGTGGTTGGCGGCAACGGCAATTTTGCCAACGATACTGCGGCATTCATCGGCGGCGGCAGTGGCAACAAAGCCCATGCCGCTCATTGCGTCGTCGCGGGTGGCTCTGATAACTCCGTGGGCTGGCAGGGAACGTCCGGTGTCGTGTCCGGCGGCGACGGCAACGTCATCCGGTCGAAGAGCTTCGCCACAATTGGAGGAGGATTTCAGAACACCGTCCTTCTTGGCGAGGGGGCTATAGTCGCCGGTGGTATTCAGAACATCGCCGGATCAGATTTCGCGTCTGTTGGCGGGGGCAAAATTAACAGTGCCTTCGGGAAGTTCTCCACGGTCGGTGGTGGAGGCGGCAACCGCGTTGTGGGTTTCTTCGGCGTCATCGCAGGCGGCCGCCAGACTTTCGTTAATGGGTCATCGGCAACAGTCGGTGGCGGCTATCTGAATGCAGCAATGTCCACGTAAGTCGTGAGCTTGTGAACGGAGTCGGGTCGGCTCGCGATTGCTGCCCACGCTATGCGTTGCTGTTTCACGACTCAAATAACCACAATTGTTTTCTTGCTTGCAGATATTGCCTGGTGGGAGGGGGCGCCTACAATTCAGCGCACGGCTATGCTTCTGTCGTGGCGGGCGGCTCCACAAATTTTGCAGCAAAATCGCACTGCACTGTTGCAGGTGGATCCGGCAACACCGCCCTGTCAACTTTCGGCAGTGTGGTGGGTGGAAGTGCGAACACGATCTTCGCCGACAGCTCGTACGGCTTCGTCGGCGGCGGCATCGGCACCAACGCATATGGCAACTACGTTGTCGTAGGTGGCGGATATTACAACATGGCCAATGGCTCAGCGGCCTCCGTGACTGCAGGTTCTGAGAACTCTGCAAGCGGGCCGTACGCCCACGTCGGTGGCGGTTCCAAAAACGAAGCCGCAGGGTATGGCGCCATCGTCGCGGGCGGAAGCCGCAACGAGGCATTAGCGGTTTCCGCCATGGTCGGAGGCGGGTCCCTCAATTCCGCAACGGCATCTTATGCCACAATAGCAGGTGGTTATTCTGTGACAGCAAACGCAACCGGCGCTACTATTTCTGGCGGCATGTACAACCTCGCGACTGGTGACGCAGTGAAGGCCACCATCGGTGGTGGTGGTTCCAACAAAGTATCGATGACGTACGCCACCATCGGCGGTGGAAACGCCAACGCAGTTGCTGCTTTCGCTGGAGTCGTTGGGGGTGGGCACAGAAACACAGTTCAGGGCTTCTATTCTGTGATCGGCGGTGGAGCATTCAATTCTGCCATCGGCAACAGCGCCACTGTTGGTGGTGGGCGCATGGTGTCTGCCAACGGATATGCGGCGACAGTCGGCGGTGGCCAGGAAAATGTCGCTGCCGCGGCCTACACGACAACCAGCGGCGGGCGGCTGAATGTTGCAGACGCTCACGCTGCCGTAATTGCTGGTGGATACTCTAATTCTGCCGGTCATGCGTACGTGCACTGCCCTGTGTGCGGGATTGCCAATTGCACCATCATTGCGCACCGTGTCGACGCTGACTGTGTGCTTCTACGCATGTAGGTACTCCACTGTGGGCGGGGGGTCTTCCAATCTCGCCAATGGCACGTACGCCACGGTGGCCGGCGGCACTCAGAATATTGCCACTGATGTCTACGCAACCGTCGGTGGCGGCGGCTTCAACAACGCGTCCTCGAATTACGCCACCATTGCTGGCGGTCGATCCAATAGCGCTGCTGCTGACGAAGCCACTGTTGGCGGTGGATTCGAGAATTCTGCAAGCGGCCCGCAATCGATTGTTGGAGGCGGGCGCAACAACGTCGTTGCGGCACAGTACGCCGCAATTCTTGGCGGTCAGCTCAACACTGTGCGCACTCAAGCTGCGCAGTCTTGCATCGTTGCTGGAGAGTCCAACCTTATCAAAGGAAGCTCGCTCTCGAGCTGTGTCTCTGGCGGAAAAGAAAACGTTGTTGACCGATCCTCGTTCGGCGGCATCGTCGCCGGCTACAACCAGACGATTATTCTAAGCGACCACTCTGCGATTGCTGGCGGCCAGCACAACCAAGTGGCTGGATCGCCGAGCTCTGCAATCGGTGGCGGCGATTACAATTACGTCGGTGGGGACGCCGCGATGGAGGTCGTTGTCGCCGGTGGACGGCGCAACGTTGCAACTGGGGCCGCAGTGGTAATATCCGGCGGCGTATACCACGTTGCAACGGGGAACCGTTCAACAATCGGCGGCGGTGGGTTCAACTCTGCCATTGGCACTGCTGCGGTGGTGTGCGGCGGCGAGAACCACCGAGTTTCTGGTGACCACGGCGTTATTGGTGGAGGAGAAGCCAACACGGTCACAAAGGACCACGCTGTGGTGTCTGGCGGTGCGAACAATCGGGCGAGCGGCAAGGGGGCCGTTGTGTCCGGCGGAGACAGGAATGTCGCAAGTGCAGCGAGGTCTGTAGTCGCCGGCGGGGACTCCAACAAAGCGTTGAAGCGGGGTGCTTCGGTTGTCGGCGGATTTTACAACACTGCGGCAGGTGAGTGGAGCACGGCACTCGGCGGAGCAAACAACACGATCATCGGCAGTTTCTCACTCGCGGCGGGGCGTTCGGCTGCAGTGTCACACAACAACGCTGTGGTTCTGGCGTTCCAGGACGATGGCGGCATCGACGGAGGATCAGCATGTCCCAGCAAGGGCGATGGCACAATGCATGTATGTGTCAATACAGGCGGGTTCTACGTAAATGACGTACTGTGGAATGTCACGGAAATCGAGATTGCTCTCGATGAGCTTCAAGACGACATGTCTGGCATCACAGATGGTTCGGGTAGAATTTCTACTTTGAACAGCTCACTGCTCGCCAGTCTTGCAGCGATCTCCGCCAACTTTTCAACGGTCGATGTGTCGTTCACGGACCTCCAAGCCACCGTCGAAGAGAGTATCGAGACACTGCGAGAAAATCTAAACAGCACGATCATTGCGAATAGCGATGCCATCGACGATGTCGCAGGCGATCTGTCCTCCACGCAGGACGATGTCTCGAACGTGTTGCCGCGCATCGACGACTTAGAGTCCTCCATCGATGTTTTGGGTGACAACATTTCCACGCTTGGCGCAACGATCATTTTTCTCCACGACGACGTCTCAGCAGATGTTGACACACTGCAACAACGTCAACAGTCCATCAACGCCAGTGTTACCACGAACATTGAGGCCCTTGCAACGTACTCCAGTGCACTCTGGAGCAATGCATCCGCACAACAACACGAGATCGACGCCATAGCTGCTACTGTAGGCTCTGTGGACCGCAGTTTAGACGGCGTTATTGCAGATGTTGATATGCTGCAACAGCGTCAAGAGTACATCAACGCCAGTGTTACCACGAACAGTGAGGCCCTTGCAACGTACGTGGGCATCTTATCCGCGGTCGAGGACGACGTGTTGAACATCACGCAGAAACTGGATGTGGTTGAGACCGCAGTCGATCGGGTAACCGACAACGTCTCCGCACTCTCCTCCGATCTAATTGAGCTGCACTATGACTTTGCCTCCAGCACCATCGCAACCATGGCCAGCGTCAACGAATCGGCAGCCATGGTGCTCGCACTGGGCGACAACATGTCGGGTCTTCAAGATTCTTTTATAGCACTGGACGCTGATTTTGCGGAGTACGCAGACGCTGTGCAAACCAACTTGTCTGATCTGTGGACTTCCGTCGACAGCAACAGTGAGTCGATCCATAAGTTGGTGAAGGGCATTTCGACCTTGAACATGTCGTCCACCAATGCACACATCATCATAGCCCTGAGTAGCAACCTTTCAAGCGTGGAGGACTCGGTGGAGGAGTTGGGAGACGGCATTTTATCGTTGGAAAATGACACCATCGCCCTGTGGAACAACGCATCAGCACAGCGGCACGAGATCGACGGCATCCTCACTGCAGTGGACGCAGTGGACCTCGCTTTGAACGAAGTGTCTGCGCAACTGGACAATTACACTGCTGGTGTTGACACACTGGAAGCTGAAGTTTCGGAGTTTGCAGAGGTAGTGCAAACCAACGTGTCGGATCTATGGACCTCCGTCGACAGCCACAGTGAGTCGATTTACAAGTTACTGACGGCCACCGCGGCTATCAACATGTCATCCGTGGACGCAAATGTCCTTGCAGCCCTCAGCAGAAATATTTCGGCTATTGGGGACTCGGTGGAAGGGTTGCAGGATGGCGTGGTTGCTGTGGAAGAGGACTCCAGTGCACTCTGGATCAATGCATCCGCACAACAACACGAGATCGACGCCATAGCTGCAACTGTAGGCTCTGTGGACCGCAGTTTAGACGGCGTTTTTGAGCAACTGGACAATTGCACGACGACCGTTGAAATTCAGCAGACGACAATCACCCAGCTGGAGAACACGGTTGGTGCGCTGCAACTCGAAGTTATGCAGCTTGTGGCGAACCTGTCTGCGGTCGTCGAAACCCTCGGCGGACTTTCACAGGCGTCGACTTTCGTGGCAACGTCCACGGACGCGGCCACCGACACTACTGGCGCGTGTGGAGGAGCTGGTCCTTGCCCAGAAACAACTGCAACGCCACTTCCGTTCCAAGCAACAACTGCAGAGCTGACAACGAAACTGACAACGCTGCCGACGACAACACAGCCAACCGCGGACGCCGCGTCGACAACACAGCCACCAATGCATTTGCAGCTCGAAACCGCTAATATGACGTTGGTGAACCAGTCTATTCTGATGCGCAACTTTGCCGTGCATTTTGCGACATCGCTGGAATCAACCGGGCGCTCAGATTCCAACTCCGAACACGCGAACGAAACGGTAGCTTATGATGTCTTCTTAGTACAACGGAATGCCACCCCAGCGAACGCTTTCTTAGCAACTTCTGCAATGGCGTGGCTCCGCGACGATGTCGAACTGCATTTCGCCGTCCCCGTTACCCGCAGCTATTTTGTGCAAGTGTTTGCGACTCTTTCTGTCACCGATGCCGAGGGCAGCGTCAGCGAACTCATGACGACCTGTGGCCTGCCATCGTGGCAGTCCCCCGCCGTTCCGTCCGCTGCCTCGTCCACCATCGACGTGTCCAGCGTTCAATGTGCGGAACTGTCGGCGTCTGAACCCGGCAGCCAGATCGCATCTGTAGACGATATGTTGTCGGAGATCGCCGCCACAGGGTCTTCGCTTGGCTACCTTGCAGGGCTCGACGTCGTCGCCAACGCGGCCGCTGACCAAAACAGCACCAATGGAACGGATGCGTTGGCTGCTCTGCTCACGAGTTTCGTGGACTCCATGGAGAGCGATGGGGGCAGCGCGGAAGAAGACATTGCAGTGTTGTCTGCTTTCGTGGACGCCGCCTCCGGGGGATCCAACGATGACGCGCTTCTGGATGGCATCGCGTCGGTGTCCGAGAATCTCGACGGCACGTCGGGCTCAACGCTGGATACTTTTGTGCAGACTGTCGATGACTTTGCGTCGACTTCCACTTCATCGTCTGGCGTCGACTTTGTTTCGGACCTGGATAATGCCATCGACGCGGTATGTGCTTCTGACAGCTCGTCGAGCTATAGTATGTCGACATTTTCGGTGTCGTGCGCATCTGTGGGCAGTGGAGACGGAGATTCGGATGGCGTTGGGGCCGCAACTGTGATTGAAACTGACTCCGCCAACGTCGTCATCAGCAGCAGTGTCGACGACGGCGCTTCGGTCTCTGTGACATCATGGGCAATCGAGGACGTCGTCGACGACTCCGAAGATTCCGACGGCGTCGCAGACACAGTGTATCTCGCCGATGTGACTGGGGTGTCCGTCTCTGGAGGCAGTGCCAATAGCACGGACGAGGCTGACGACACGGATGAAGGCTTTCAGGTGGCAATCACCGTGGCGTCTGAGTCAGGGGAAGCCTTGCGCAAAAGTATGTCGTGCCGCTACTGGGACACCGACCGCGGTGTGTGGGCCGAGCGCGGTGTGTACCTGCGCGGCATTTCATTCGAGCCTATCGAAATATCCAAGTCCTCAACGGAGGACGTGTTGTCGGGCCAAACCTACATGACGGCTTCTGCGATATGCGTGTCATCACATTTGACGCTGTTCACCGTCACCGACAGTGGCGATGCTGTCAAGCTCGTCGAGACTAAGATCCAAACTCTGTCGACGCGTCTGGAAGATCTTGGGTCCGTCGACTTACTGGACGGCAACACGGAAGTGAACTATGTTGTGCCGCTGGTGTTTGGTGCCGTGACTGCGATCTTTGTACTCACGGTGGTAGTTGCCAAGTCGCGAGGTCGTTCCTCTGCGGTCTCGGAGGCTCGGCAGTTGTACGTGCAAGAAGGCCGGCTCCGACGCGAGAACGTGTTGCGCAACATCGAAGTTGAAGCCTTTCTGCGGAACTGGTTGCCTCCGAGGGATGTTGCCACTTTACTCGCTTTGCACTTTTTGACCACAAACTCGTTTCTGGCGCTGGCGTTCCGGTGGTCCCACGAGCATGTCGTCTTCACGCAGGCCGACAAAGCCTTCATGCTCTACGCTGCGATCCTCAGCACGTTCTTGGTGCAGGCGTTCTTATCCGACTTGGCGGCCGATTCTACAGGAAACGCTGCTGAGGCAACGGCTACGACGGTTGCTGTCAATGACAGCGTGGCCGGGGCTGAAACAGAGGAAGACTTTTGGTCGCTTCTGCTGAACGTGCTCATCGGCGCGCTGTTCGCGAATGTTTTTCTGTTTCCGGTGAAGTATTTACTACCATTCATGATCTCAAACATCAACAGTTTCACCACCGCCACCGACGTGCCCCGTAGCCTGCTGGAGCGACAGATGCAGAAACTGCGTCAACGCTGTGGGTGGTATCGATCCTCCGCCAGCCGAAAGCATCGCCGCATTAAACGCACCACCTCCGCCGTGCAAAGAGAGAATGACGCGAAGGAGCGTGTCGCGAAGCTGCTCGGCATGTGGTCAAGCAGCAGCAAGACATCTTCATCTTCAACTTCACAAGTGCCTGAAAACGTGGCACGCGATGCGAAGGAGAGCAAAGAGGACCTTGAAGCGGGTGGACCCGCTCCATACGCGCGGGCCGCCCGCATCCAACGCGGTCTGCGCTTCTTTAGCTGCAACGTGCCTCTTCCCAGAGTGCAGGCTCACCGAGACGAACCAGACCTCACAGCCGAGGAACAGGCCGCTGCAGCGGCGCCCACGGCGCAAATTGCGGGGCCGACAACAAAGGGTCCGCGTCGTCGTTTGAAGCGGTCTGTGTGGGCTGCAACAAAGCGACACTTGGACCTTCTGAAGTTGTCTAAAGAGTGTGCCGGAGACCCGCGTGTCGTGTCCGTCGTCTCTAAATTCCAAGCGCGTGTCCGCGTGCACCAGAAGCGCCGCAGACTGTTGCGCGGAATCGAGTTTGACTCGTGGCGGAGCGAATGCAAGTCGTGGCGAGCACAATTGTCGGCGATTACGTCCATTTTTTTGGCTGCACTTGGGGTAAGCCGGCCGAGCTGTGTTGTGTGCATGTGTGCATGTATCATATCACTATTCCAGTGCTCCAATATTTGTGTTGTTTCTTTGCCCAAGTTCTCATTGTTTTTTGTCTGTCGGTGGCTTAGGCATTCACGCTTGTAATCTGCTTGCTGTTGTCGGCGGCGTTCACAACGGAGGAGTGCGTGGCTTGGGCAGCCGCTGTCGGCAAGTCGTTGCTGATGCAGCTATTCGTCACGGACCCAGTGTTTGCACTATTCGTGCTTGGCATTAAACTGGCGTTCCAGTGGTCGCTCCTGTGCGCGGACCGGCAGCGGCAGATGGCCCGACCAGAAAATGCCCTGGAACGCAGCCAGAAGAAGGACGTGGAGGAGCGGGCTGCGCCAGACAGCGCGGTCCCGAAAGATGGTGCTCCGGCGGCAGCAAAAGAGACCGGGTTCGGCAGAGTTGCCACGGCCGTGCAGCTCAATCGTCTTTTGCAGCAAGAATCTTTCACGCGGAAGGCCTCGTTGGATCCGAAGTCGAGCGATTCATTCGAAGAGGGTTTGCCAACCGCCTTGGGAAGTCCCCCGCCAAATGCGCTCGCGCTCGCGTCCTTGACTGGTGGCGGCGGGCGACTCCTTGACGACGACAACGACGAAGACGGAAGCGAGGCCGCCAGCCCGCACACACACCGGGCTTTGCATGCCATGGGGTCGCAGAACGACATGAGCCTGGCGTCCATGAAGGCAGCGCTGGCGCGGATGGATGCTCGTGATGGGGACGACGGCGACCACGTCACCCGCAAGACGAGCAAGAAGTCAAGACGTAAGGATAGAACCAAAGCACGTCGCCGGGTGCGCAAGCGTCCCAAGAGCGACGCTGCAAAAGCCACGGCTGACAACAAGGCGGGGTCTTTCGACTCAACAACCGCTGATGATAGCACTCTGCCGACAAGTCAGCGTCGCCGCCGACTCGCGAAGGTGGCTCCACGCAGAGGAAAGCCGCGGCTGCGGAGTCGGTCCAAGGGACAGCCGCGGCTGCGACGCAAGACGCCCCGTGCTGAGAACTCCACAGCTCCTGCTGCGCACACCGAAGACGCCCAGAAGGACACAGCTACGGATGTGCGCGGGGCTGCGGCCACCAGCAGTATTTCGTTCGAAGGTGAAGAAGCCAGTGACGCAAACGGGAAACGAACCGAGTTGCGTGAACAAGTCACTCCCCCACCATCGCGGCATGGCCGACGACGGCCTGTTGCACGCCGTCGCCGTCACCCACGCAGCAGCGGCGTCAGCAGCGCGAGCGAATCAAGCTCACCGGTTAAATCAGAGCAGCCGTCCGTGAGGAAGACGAGGCGTGCGCGGACGCGGGCCAAGAAGAGTTCCAAGGTGGTGACGTCGATCTCTGACAACAGCACCAAGGACGCGAATGACAAAGAAGATGACGACGGCGGCTTGGCCGACTTCCTGCCGTCGTTGTCCAGCGAGCCTGCCGGAGCTGCCGCAGCATCCAAGGAGCGGCCACACACCACCTCCAAAGTGAGAATGGCCCAGCGCATCGGCAAAGCCGCGCACAAAGCCAAAGCGGCCATGCAGTTGATGAGCGGCGGCGGGACGACTGTCGGTGGGACCTGGGCCGAGGTAAGATGCGCTTGCGACCGCATGTGCTGTTTTGTGCTGCTTCTATTCTGCTCCGCTGGCGCTCGGTTTTGTCTGTTTGCGTCGTTCCGGCGAATGTCTGCTCCTCTGTGTGTATCTCTGATAACATTCTGTTCATGCACTTTTGCATTTTTGTGACTTGCGGTGACAGCTGTCTCCGACAGCCAGCCATGCAGCGCCACGGCCTAGAATGGCACGGCGGCGGCGGCGGTCTCCCAGCAATGGCAGTGCTGGGGAAGCCTCACCCTCCGCAAGCGACACCACGCTCATCGTGAACGAATTGGAAGCTGTGTGAGTGACGCGGCGTGTGGTGTAAGGGCCAAACTCTCCATGGTTGTCCATGGAAGGGTTTTCAATAGATTTGTCGTTGTGCTTTGTGCAATAACTACCATATCATCATGCTTCTCCCGATTTTCGCTTCGCTTCATCTCGGTCCACCGCCGCTGCCAACGTTCAAGTCCACCCTTCCGCCGGCCAAGCTCACCGTGCCGCGATTGACCGTCGCAATGGCATTCATTCAATCTTGGTGCAAGTTCCGGACAGCAGCGAATACTTTCGATCAGATCTCTCAATCCATCCGTCCATTAACTTCTGCCGTCAATCGTTTCCACACTCAATTGGATATATCAAGCAATGCACCAATCGATCGTTTCAGGTCATCTCCTAGTCAATCACTCATCAAATCGATCCGTCAGCGCATCGAGATCCATCAATCGATCGGTGCTCTATCGATCACTGAATTGTCGATCTCTGAATCAATCAATGAATTACTCGACGACAGTTTCGGCCATTCTTTGGGCCAGAACTCTCAGCGTTCGACCTCCTTGGTCGGCCCCGACCGCTTCACCCGATCACTTGGCAGAAGTTTGGAGTGTTGGAGGAAGAAAAGTGGCAGCGAAGCGCGCAATCCACGGAGAAAACGCGGCAGCCAGCCAGCAAGCGGCAGCCAGCCAGTGGCGCAACAACGAAACGGCATTGTTTTTTTTTTTTATTCTCGCGGCAACTTTCAATTGTCGATTATTACAACTGTACACTGTATTTACCATGATACTTTATTTAAAAAATATCGACACTATGTAACAACGGAGATGAAGTTTAGGGGACGTTGCTAAATTAGTTGAGCAGTACTGAATAATGAAACACGTGTTTCGTTCGTTCGAGCTCCGCTTCGCAGATCATCGGCTGTTCTCCTGCTGCAATTCAGAGTCAAGCGGAGCTCGTGCATTTGAACACGAAGTGATGAACACAAAGTGACGTCCATCGTGCATGTGGGACGATGCCCATCACCAACACCGATAGCAACACAAGGACGCCACCAAGAGCAGGGGTATTGTCGCAGTCATGCAAGGCCACCAGTGAATGGAGTTGCAAAGAATATGCGCGCGATTTTGTTTGCAAGCCGGGGCGTGTCGGAAACTACGAACGGCGAACGGCAAACGGCGAGCTAGCCAACTAAACTGTGCAACCATAGCGCCACAGAACTGAGCTGGCAGTGACGTGAGATTTTTTATTTAGGAGTTAGTCATTTGTCCGTGTGTGTGTTCTGCATGGTGTTCGGAGGAACATCCATGGTTTGTTTCTGACTGTTTCATCTAACCGTCCCTAATCTAAGTCAAATGTTGTCAATTGATTGCGCAACTGGAGAGTGCTTCACCTGGTCAGCTGCACGTTGTCGCCACCCGCCATGTTTCGATTCTCGCCTCTTGTCTAGACGTCGTCGTCGCTTCAGAACGGCCTTGATAAGTTTCGGAGAGAACTGTATTGATTTTTTCCCGTTGGCTTTAGCAGCCGCCTGGAGGGCAGCCCTCACTTTCAGAGTGGCTTGCTCGCGTTGGATATCGCGCCACCTCATCTTCTGTCGGACTCGAGGTACTCGTGGTTTTATAGTCGGCACGATATCGGCCGAACCTATCTGCTCGGACGACACAGAAGTGCCGGCTGGTTGTTGATTGTGTCGTTTCTGCGTTCGTTTTCTCTCTATAGGCACAACCCGGTTACGCGATCGTGCATGCGTGATTAGATCTGGGGCCTGTGAACCCGCGCGAGAAGCCGACGAGGAATGCACACTGAGCCGCACATGCTCCGGCTCTTCCACTGCAACTACAGGATTAATAGGATGGATGGCGGTTTTCTTTGCAGTCGGAACCGGCCGGTCTTCGAGCAAGACTTCCTTGGCAGAAATGTCAGCTTTCTTTTTCGTTATGATGGTCAATCGTCGTTGTAGCGTCATCACCTGCGCTTCGGCCTGCTGTAGCTCTTCCGCTGAAGCACCGCTCTTGTTGCGGAGAACACGAAGAGACGCCTCCATCATCTCCAACGAATTTCGCGTCGTCAACTCTCGCTGGTCCAGGTCAGATTGCTCAAGCGTCCACTGCTTTAGTTCAGGGGTACTTGGCCGGCCTGCCGCGCGTCGACGTGCTTGCAGGTTTTCCTTGGCTGCATGGATTCTGTTGAGGTCGGTCTCAAACCGTTGCTTGGCCTCTGTCTGCTGAACGACTTCCTCTTCAATTGCCGCTTTGTTGTCTAATCCAGTTTTGCGCACGAACTTCAGTGCTCTAGCCCTCCCAAACGCAGCACTCAAATCCAGTGACACGTCCAGCATAAACTTCTCCACATGCTCGCGCTCCTGCACCAGCTCGTGTTTTCTTCGCTTTTTCCCGCGCTGAAGCAGCATCCAGCTCACGAATAGCTTCATGAACACTACCAGCAGAGTCATTGCCGGGTCCGTCACGAAGACCTGCATTGCGAAGGATTTTCCAACGTCCACCATCCACAAAACGCTCTCTGCTTCGCTGAACGCGCCAGACAAAAGGAAGCATATCCACAGTGTGAACGCCGTCACCACCACCATCACAGCGATGCTTAATATCAAAAGCACGCGCCGCTCGCCCTGCAGACCGTTGTACCAAGCGCGGAACTCGACACTTCGAATGGACCGCGACTCCCTCATGGTGCGCCGCACGCGTCTCTGGAAGGCCACCAACAACGTGTGTTCGTCGGGTTTCAATGTCGGTACCTTCCAGTTCTTGCTCGCCCTCTCTTCGTTGAATGCGTCTCTTTTCACCGGCACGCACAAGAAGTGCAGTTCCGTGGAGACAACACGAATTGGCGCGTCTGCAAGTTTGTCAACCGATCCGGACTGTGGAATTGTCAGCCGGACCCACTGACTTAGCACACGAGCCATGACCTCTTTGTGAGTTTTCTTGCGCGGTGAAGGCTTCCAGCAGCTCAGCCTCTGCATTTCGCGCTTCAACAACGGCACCGGTCGCGGTGTGAAGCTCGAAACAGAGTTCACATTGCTCACCATGTACGGCAAAAAGTGCTGCACCGGAAGTAGAAGTACGTTCGTGAGCATTGCAGACACCAGAGAAGCCCACAATGCAACGAGGAAGTCGTCACTGCTCTCCTCGCCGGGCTCAAACAAGAACGCCGAAGACACAAACGTCATTAAAATCGCCCCGAACAAGAGCATGGCCTTGTCCGCTCGGGCAAACACGATCGATTCGTGATCCCAGTGAAAGAGGAGGCCGGCCAGCACGTTGCCGGTTAAAACTTCGAATATCAACAGCTTCACCGTGTGAACTCCCGTGACCCACTTGCGAAGAATGGCCTCGTACTCGCGAGAACCGATGGTGCTGGGTTTGCTCAGGCTGCCTTACTGCTCGAAAACAACTGCGGCATGTTTCGCCGCCGCTTTGCGACCGCATACTTTGCCGACGAGAATCGCAACAACAAACACAGCAGAAACCCCCCCGACCATGGACAACATCGACATGTTGACCACGGCGTTCGGATCGGCGAGGTCGACGGTGTTGAGCTGGTCGACACGGCCTGCCAGCGACGTGAACTTCGATTCTAGGACCTGCGCCGCTTCCGACTCGTCGCCAACTCCGAATAACGTGAAGTGCGAGCTGGAGCAGATTACTTGCAAAGTGGCGCCGTCTTCCAGCGCGAGTCCTAGCAAAACGACGCCTCGCTCGCTCCAAACCCCGTTGGTCTCGTCGAAATACTTGCAGGACACCGCTTTGCGGGCTGACTCCGTGTATTCCGTCACCGCGATGATGACTGCAGCACCATCTTCAACGTCAACTGCGTCTTCTTGGTCTTCGCCATCGCTGTCGATGTTAAATCCGTAAACGCCCGAGAGCAATTCCGTGCCGTCTGTGGAATTTACTGTGGCGTTCCATTCGGACAGGCTTGCTGTGGACAACTGGTCGACGGACGTTGTTAGAGCGGCGCCATCGGTCTCAATGTCGACCACTGCCTCCGACGAACTACACGACAAAGAGTATGTGTCCTCTTTGAACGTCAACACCTCACTGTTGGGGGGCGAGCCAGCTTGCAACGAGACGCACACAGAACTCAGGTACTTATCAAGGTCAGCGATGTTGCTTAGAGCGTCTTCTGCTGACGTAGTGGACGAGCTGCCGTAGCCGTCAACGGTTTCCAAAAACAAATCGAGCGCCTCGTCTGTGGCATCACCTAGCTGTGAACCGACAAGGTCGATAGCGTCCAAAACGCCGGATGGCACCCCGGCGTGCACGAACTCATGTAAGAGAAAGATATCATCCGACGCCAAGGTGTCATTGTTCTGCGACATCTCCACAAAAGTGTTGAACATGAGCTGAAGTTCATCGGAATTGGATGCCGAGTCGATGCCTGCGACGAACGCGGCAACGACATCGCCGCCGCTGCCACCGCCAAGGAGCAGCGATGCGTTCTGGAAAACTTGTTGGGACGAAAACACGCTGTGGTTGGCCTCCAGCAAAGGGCAGCTTTCGTTGCAAGACGTGGACGACAAATCCGCGTTGGTGACAATGACTCGCAGAAGAACGTCTCTGGTGCTGGGCACCGTTACGCGAATGTTCTCTGAAGCGTTAGACGCAAACACATAACTCCAGACACCCTCGGTATCCGTGACCCAGTAGTCATACGTCAACGGCGACCTGTCGCTTGCATTTACCGTCACATCGAACCAATTCACTGCGGCAGATGAGTTCACGAGCACCGAGTCGATGCTGTGGAGCACTGGCGGACCAGCGAACTGGACGCCTTCAAGCAAAGTTTCCACTCGCGAGTTGTCGGTGAGCTTGATGGATACTCGTAGCGTGTAGTTGTCGTCGCCGGCCGTCAAACCACGGACTTCGCTAGGTACGAATGATGTGGCTGCGTGGTCTTGCGTCACTTCCCAGTGGACTTTATCCGATTCCAGTGTGAACGAGTACTCCAATGCCTCTGCATCTACGCTGGCAACAACAATTAAGTCCTGAGTCCACGCAACTGCGCCCAGCACCCCGTCTTCGTCGCAGGGATAGTAGTAGCAAACATGTAGCGCCGCCGTGGGACTTGCGAACGTCGTTGACGTGCCTGCATCAGTCGTTTCAGTGTCAACAGTCGTTGAGCACGGGCCATTGGTGTCGTCGGCGCAGTTTACCAAGCTCGAGGTTGTCTCCACCACGTCAGCGAACGTGGTGGCCGTCGACAGTTGCTCGATCGTCACCATCACCGCAGACAATGTAGCGTTGAAGTCATTGATGGTGGATTCGAGCCGTTCGATGTGGTGTTGCTGTTCCTCCGTCGTAGCATTGAGCGCTGCAATCGTCGATGCCTGGCCTTCGATGACCTTCTTCTGAGAGCTCACGGTGCTCGTCAAGTTGTCGATTAAAGATTGCGCAGAGGCCAAGTGATTCGAAAGATGCGCATCCAAGCGCAAAATCTGGGCGTCCTGTGTTGTGACGTTCTCCATCAGCCACTCAATCTGAGTAGAATGGTTTTGCACAGCACCGTGGAGGCTGTTAAGTTGCTGGCGGTTTTCTCCGATGTTGGTGTCAGCGGAGGCGAGAGCTTGTTGCTGCAGTTGCAGCGTGCCATTCAACGCATCCACGCCGCGCGCCAATCCGGAAACAGAAATATTTCCGTCCATGTTGCCACGCAACAACTCCAAGTTGACGGCTACTTTGCTGACTGCAGTCACCAAGAGTGAGTCATTGGCAACGAGATCAGCGATCACTTCACGGTTCACAGCCACGTCAACTTCGAGCGCGTTAGTGGCAACCAGGTTCGTGGTGGAATTCAACTGAGACACTGTGGTCTGCAGTGATTGCAACGAAACATTCATAGTGTTGATGGAGTCCGCAAGCGAACCCACGGACACATCCAAAGTGCTCACATTCGTCTCCAAAGCCGTGACCCCAATGCCCAACGCACGTAAACTCGCGGCAATGTTGCTTCCGTTGAGTTCAGTGATTCGGCTGTGTGCGTCCGCTAAATCCTCGGAAAGCCGGCTAATGTTGGCAACGAGGTGCACGTCAGAATCCTGCAAGTCAGCCATGGAGTCGCTGATGTTCTGCACATCGGTCCACAGGTCGAAGTATCGGGACTGTTGCAGGGCTTGGAACGCGGCCACGTCTGACTCCAAGTCCGCGATCTCACCTTGGTTCACGTGAACAGTGCCGTTGATGCTAACAACGTCGTCGTCGAGACTTTGCAACTCGCCCCATAGCCTGGACACGTTGGACTCCAGCAAGTTGTCCACATCTGACTTCAAAGCAGCAATGGCACCTTGATTGATAGTGACTGTGCTGTTGACATCGACAATGTCGTCGGTCAAATCGACGATATCTGCGTCCAAGTCATTTCGATTGGATGCAACAATGGCACTAAGCGTCATGTTGGCTTCTTGGGTGGCGGCGACGGCCAAAAGCAGTCCGTCAATGTATGCGCCATGCATGGTAATGTTCCCTGCGATTGTCGCCAACGCTCTGTCTTGAGAAGTCGCATTGGCTTGCAGAACATCCAGGGACTCGGCATGTTCCTCTAACACGGTGTCGATGCGCTCGCCATTCAGAAAGAGGCCATTTTCGGCACAGATAGAGACAGTTTTATGGCCGTTGCTGAGGCAGGTTTCGTTCGCGAAGGCCAACACAGCAGAGTATTCGTGGGAGGCGGTCCCCATGCTACCGAGAGTCGCTGAACCAATTGCAGTTGCACGGTTGCCCCATCCCGCAGCGATGAAGGACCACTGCCCGGACGCTACATTGAATGAGCCGCCCGCCACGGCGGAGTACCCTCCTTCAGCCGCATTGGCGTATCCGCCGACCGCAGTGGCGTACGAGTCGGTGGCAGCGTTGAGAGCACCCCCAGAGATGGTGGCACCGAGCGCTGCGGCACGATTGCCCTGGCCACCCGCAACTGTGGACGTGTTGCCCGCAGCAGTGTTGGTCGAGCCACCTCCAACGAAGGCGCCACTACCTGACACGATTTGGGACGAGCCGCCGCCGACGAAGGAACCGATGCCGGTCACCACATGGTAGGAACCGCTGGCGACACCACCGTTTTCGCCGCCAACATAGTTCGAGTACCCTCCAGCGATGACGGCGTGTGTTGCTTCTGCCGCTGCTGAATTAGAGGAACCGCCGCCGACGACGGAGAGTGAGCCGTTGACGGTGTTGCCGGTGCCACCATTGACGTTCGAGTACTCCCCGGCAGCAACGTTGCTACTTCCGCCGGCGATCATCGCAAGGGTGCCGGTGGCATTGTTTCCCACGCCGCCAGCGACGACCGAGCACAAGCCGGAGAACCCGTTGGGCTCCCCATCGCAGGCGGAGGCATCGGAAGTGACAGAATACGGGTTCCCGTTGACGTAGAACCCCGATGACCCACACGTTTGTACCGTGGCTTCCACGGATGCAGGAACCAATGCAGCGAGCAGTGCCCAGCGCGCCAGGCACCGCCGCCTGGACCGCAAACGCATGGCGGCGACCGGGACGGTTTACCAATCAAACATGATGCGTGTGAACGAGCGAATGTTTTGTCTCCAATAAAAATTGTCCCCTGAGATGGTCTCTCCCTCCATGTGGTAAAGTGGGGGGGCGTGACCAAGGACTCGCCGTCCTCGGGGATGGAGCCGAGACCACGATGGCAAGTACAACTCTCGCAACGGAACAGAACGAAGCGACAGGGGGGGAAACAGAACCGAACGGAAGGGAGCGAAGGGAGAACGGACTACACGAACGGACATACATGCACGCAATGGATGCAAATGAACAGCTCAACAGCGGCTGTCGCCACGGAAGTGCTGCAGCCGGCGACGGGATGAAGAATGGAATGCACACACGAGACAAACCAGCTCTAAGCATCGTGAAGGTGCCTTCGACAGTTCGAAAGTGCTGAAGCGGAGAGTGTTGTTGTGTGGTTCAGCGGTTGAGTGGATGAGTGGATGAGTGGGCGACGCACGAAGTGACAAAACTCCAGCCGAAACACCACACAACAGCACTATGACAGCACGCATGGACATCACAACCAGGCAACGCCGATGCAGGGAGAAGTGATCGAGCGCACCGACCGAACGAACCGACTGACTGGTGGGTGGATGGATGGATGCATGACGGATGGAACGAAGCCCCCATGGGATGCCAACAAACTGGGGAAGGAAGGCAGGGAAGGAGGGAGGGACAAACGGACGAACGGATGAACGAAGGAACGAAGGAACGAAGGAACGAAGGAACGAAGGAGCGAAGGAGCGAAAGAACGAAGGAGCGAAGGAGCG
>ENA-OWNT01002300-OWNT01002300.1-seawater-metagenome-genome-assembly--contig:-NODE-2300-length-20240-cov-4.627139_pt1 | contig 20240 bp, 13 predicted proteins | sample MGYA00238136_ERZ651165 | MGnify/ENA primary metagenome ERZ651165 (study PRJEB26861, sample SAMN08777766) | seawater metagenome | isolation source: coastal seawater | place: USA: Florida | collected...
TCGTTCGTCGTTCGTCGTTCGTCGTTCGTCGTTCGTCGTTCGTCGTTCGTCGTTCGTCGTTCGTCGTTCGTCGTCTTTGGTGGTCCTTGTTTTGCGTCGCTGTATCGTTGTGCTGCGCATGAGTTTGTTGTCGCTCGTTGCGAGGTACCGGTCTTGCAGTGTGTGACAGTGTTGCGGTGATGTGTTGCGATGTCTGGTGTCCGGTGTGTTGGCGTTATGTGATGTGTCGGTGTTTGCTATTGGACGGAGACCTTGCAGACAGATACATGTGGACACAGATCATTGTGGCGAGTCGTTTGCCTCTGTTTGTTCGCTCGCGGTGGGTACAGCTATCGTACCCAACATTCGCAAGAATTCCTTGACACACAAGAAAATTTCACAAATAACACACCACGCGTCTAACGCCACACCCCGTGCGCGGCGCTGTTGCGCGACGATAATTTGATTGGGATCGAATGGTAAGCGCCTCGCTCATGAGCGAGGTGTGCTTTTCGCTTTAGCGAAGCCTGCGGCGCGCCGTTCGTTGCCCACCGACGCTGCACGAATTTTTTTGTTGAAACTTGGACACCGTGTTTGCGTATTCTCAGTGACCACAGCAACCGACGCTGAGACAATTGACAACGCCAGGGGATCCCTCAATTTGACAAGTTATTCGAGATGGGTGGGGATCAGTCGCGCCCATCTGATCCGTTCTCGGGAGAAGGCAAATACACTTCCCGTAATTTCTGCCAATCGTTGGCCCAGAAGTACCATTATCAATGGAACGATGAGCTGGATTTTTGGTGTGACAGCGTCGAACTTGACTCAACGCATCAGATTCTTGTGTCCACAGCGGCGAAAATTTTCAATCGAATATGGGAGAAGGAGGCAGCTGCGCGGCGCAAACAGCACGAAGTTAAGTGGTTGAATGAGAAATTGGGCAACAACATGTTTCAAACGGCCCTGGTAGCAGTGGACGTCGACAGACTATCTGCACTACCGAGTGCATGGAGGAATGCGTTGGTACCAAGGGAATCAGCTCACGGACGTGTACGTGGACTGTTGTGTTAATGTGTCAGGCACAACGGTCATCGCGAGTTGTTCACATGATTGCCATTTTGTGTTGACAGACTCTCGATTTTGAATTGAGCAAACTGCAAGACCGATTGTGTGATGAAAGTATCACACGAGACGAGTACGTGCGCTACAAGGACCTCATGGAAACAACTGCTCGGAAATTCTTTTTGGATCGGATCAGAATGTACAAAAATACGCTGACCACAAAGCCAGAAGCTCTGAAACAGGTTTTGAGTCTCATTGTTTGCCTCAACCAAAAGTTTCAGAACTCTTATGATGGAGCGTTTAACACGCGCATTATGGAAGGAGAGCCCAACGCTGTTGAGGAATTGAGTACTTTGTGCCAAGAAGTCGAACACGATGTCGTAAACCGTTCGCAGGGGCGTAAAGTACAGCAGGCGTCCAATCATTTGGATGAATGCTTCGATCGTGCTTTCAAGGTGCAGCGAGACTTCGATCCGTTTATGCGTCGAATCGCCGAGAGTGCTGGTTGTCGGTATGTGCGTGCACCATTCAAGCGGACATTTCGTGCTTTGGAGAAAATTATGCTCCGCCACGACGAAAACGATCGCGATGACACTGGCAGCGTGCTTGATATATTACGGGGCGCTATTCACTGTCCAACTGTGGTGTCAATTAAGCGATGCCTGAAAGCCATTGTCGATGACGCGGACTTTCGCATCGACCGCATTAAAGATCGCTTCTCATTAGGCAAGCAAACAACCGCGCACTGGCGAGATTTGATGCTGAACGGCCATTTCGTTCATGCTTTTCGCAACCGCCTCACAGTTGAAATACAAATCCACCACGAGACGCTGATCACGGTACGAGAAAAGCTGGGTGGGCACTTCATGTACTCGAAAGTGCGCTCGCTTGTTGAAGCGGTGGAAGTGGTGTTCGGCGTTGAAGAGGCTGCTCGCCTGTTGTCACAGCGACGAAACGAAATTCTGGCCCTCAAAGTACGAGACTCGGGTGGTCATCGGGATTTGCATGAACCGAAGTTAACCGAACAGAAAACACGATCTGTGCACGAATTCAGTAATGACCGCGCAACAGTAGATGCCCAAGTTGTCCGTATGGAAACGAACGGTCAACCCCAAACTCACAGTGTGACAGGAGTGCGAGATGCTATTGCTCGGAACCTGGAGCGGAGAACTGCAGCAAGGCTCGAACAACTGCACTCGCAAGCACCGAAGCAACAAGCATCAGTGCGCAATATCTCTGCACCAGAATGTGAGCGTTCCCACGTTATGGAGATCAAGGCAACGGGCAGTGGTGCGTACGCAAACGGATGGATATGCAATATATGCAGCAGTGCATACCCTGCTGGTACGAGACGCTGGATGTGCTCCGTTTGTTCAGATGACATTTGTTTTCGCTGCGCTCCGGAGACCATACGCTCTCCTACTCCGTCTCTGCAACAACAACAGCCACTTCGTCACGAGGCCGGGTGTGCAAATTGCTTGCAAGCGTTGCAATCGAACCGACCTCCGGCTGGGCGGTCCTTTACCTGCGATACATGCCGTTGCCGCATCCCAAACGGGGCGGTGATGTACAGCTGTCGTAAATGCGATTTTGACTTGTGTGCTCGCTGTCGCACGAATGCAGTCAGACCGCGCCTGTACGATACGGTAAGGTTGAACAAGGCTGGCCACGAAAACAATGGCGCTTTAGGACTAGTGATCAAAGACGACAGAGACAGAACGCCGTACACCATTTGTTTCGAAGATGGCACCTCAAAGTCCTACTTTGCGGAAAGGGAAGTGGAGCTTTTGGGTCGTGCCCCATCTCTTTATCACCCACACCACACGCACGAGCTGCTAAGAAGCCCGGGTTCGTATGTTTGTGACGTATGCCGCAGGAGCACAAACGACTCGTCCAGGCCGCGATTTCGGTGCCAGGGGTGTGATTGGGACGCTTGCTTGCGATGCATGACCCTATGTCAACCCTCTCATCCGGCAATCCAGTACTCCAAACTCGAACAGGAGAAAACACAAGGAGTGTCGTCGCATATGCCGTCAATGCTTAATTTCATTGCACAAAATCTTCTAGCACCAACAAATAATCGCCCTGCACCAACGGGAAGGCCTGGCGACACTGCGACTTCTGGTGCTCCACGTCCAGCGCCAGAAAGGAAAATGGCAGTTCAGGTGCAAACGCACAAGCGCAAGTTGTGTGCGGCCTCTCTGTACGTTAATCCATGTCCCACGTTCATTTGTTGTACAGGTGCCGGATGGTGTGTTTGGTGGGATGGAAATACAAGTTACGACAGCCGTTGGCCGCCAGTTCAAGGTAGTTGTGCCGCATGGAGCCACGCCCGGCTCGACGATCTATGTCACAGAGCCAAATCCTATGAGCTCGTCCCCACGCAGTCCGCCACCAAATGGAACACCTACAGCCGCCACATCGAGTGGCAGTGCCCATTCCTCAAGCCGTGGCTCGAGTTCACACCACCTCGCAAGCCAACCAGCGTCGCCCGCAGCAACTGCTCCGAGAATTGTCGAATCTGATGCCATGGAGACGACAACATCAGCAAAAAAATTCGCCGTCCAGGTGCAAGATACATGCCGTGTGCCGTGTGCCGTGTGCCGTGTGTCTGTTGCTGCACGGTCACCTCCCATCTTCGCCATTGTAGGTACCGGAAGGTGTGTTCGGTGGCACGGAACTATTAGTCAGATCACCCGCCGGCCGCCAGCTTAAGGTGGTTGTTCCTCACGGATCTGGACCTGGCTCGACGATATACATTGCTGAACCAGATACTGAAAACTCTACATCACCCAGTGCCCCCTCCAACACAGCATCGCCACCCACAACGGTGCTGTACGTCACAGTCCCCCCGAATTGTTGGCCGGGCCAACTGATTTCGGTGCAAACTCCGAATGGTACACGGGAATGTATCATTCCAGAGGGCCGGCAACCTGGCCAAACATTCACGATTAGTGTCCCAAACACGCCAGTGTCGCCACATAGTCGGGCAGATCCGATGGCATTGTTGTATGCCGATGTGGACGTTGTGTTGAGCGCGATGCGTCAACACTCTTCGGACGCCGAATTTCAGTTGCACGCATCCAAACGCCTGGAACACCTGGCATGTGAAGACGAAAACCAGAGCAAGCAGCGAGCCATGAATCAAGGCGTGTGCCAGTTGTTACTGCAGTTGCTGTATACACATCACAATGTTGTAGACATCGTTAGGAACTGCTTGGGTGCCATCAGACATCTGGCGTGCAGCTCCAAACGCAACATTCGTGAATTTGTGGACGCAGGGGCCATTGTCTTGATAGTGGAATTCATGACAATGCACGCCCAAGTCTCAATCATTCAGGTATGGGCTTGCGACGTGCTTTGCGCTTTTGCGTGGATGCCGGAGACAATACCGATGATCGTGACTGCTGGCGGCGTCCGGGCAATTTTTGACTTCGCAATCAAAATTCACGGTCGCGATGAAGACGTCTTGAGAACTGCTGGTGGCGCATTGCGGAACATGAAGAGAGATGGAGATGCACGAGCGATCATTTCCGATAACAGAAGCTTGATCGAGCGCTGTATCGCAGACAACGCCGAAAACACGCACTTGCGCAAGACGTTCGTCGGACTGCGTTGTTGATGGCGGACCTTGACAAAGCCTGGTCCACGTTTTGTCGGCGACAAGAAGATCATCCTATCGAAACGTGTCTACCCGCGTCCCAAGTTCACGCCAACGTGACGCCGTGAAACTGCCACCTATTTAATTGTAAAGTATAAGCTATGTTTCGAAATCTCGTTGTTGTGCCGCAAGTTTGATGTGGTCGGACTTTCCTTGAGTTGCACTTTTGTATTGTGCAAGAGACTAATTGAGGGCTCAGTACCAGAAAGATGTTATCTTGTTGTTTACCAGTAAGATGTTATACTTTACAATTAAATAGGTGGCAGTTTCACGGCGTCACGTTGGCGTGAACTTTGCTTGTTGGCGCTTTTCTGCGTTTTATCGGGGCTCGAATGCACCGGTGGAAGCCGGGGCCCAGACTCATCATCACGGTCCGCAGAGGGTAACGCAGGGCTCCGACGTGGTTGTCGCACGGGGCCATCCCGTCTGAAGTCAGCATAAGCTTTCACGGTGGGTCGAGCATTCCCTTGTCCGTATTTCTTGATCCATTCTGGGTTCGGCGCATGGATTCGTCCGCCGTCCATACCATTGTGGAAGTAGTCGTGATTCTGGCAACATAAAAGGTGTGAACACAACGAACGATGGAGTGCAATCGCAGGCAAAAACAGCGAAGGTGCACAAAAAAGACGAACGTTTTTCTTCATTTCTTGGGCAACCATCCGGGCGGCCTTTCGATCAAGTTTACGACGTCGGTTTCGTGAACGTTTGAGAGATTTATGAATAGCCGCGCGCTGGCGACGCAGTGCTTCGTCAGCAGCTGCTTTGTTTCGGCGCGCCAATGCCTTCGCACGGCGTTGTTCCGCGGCTTTGGCCTTTGCCCGTTCCTTGGCTACTCGCTTCAATTCTTGGCGTCGGCGTTCAAGTGCCAAAGATTCGCTGCGTCGATGCGCAGCCTCTTCTTCGCGGCGCTGAATGGCTTCTGCTTTAATTTGTTTTGCGCGTTCTCGCCGCTTGGCTGCAGCTTCAGCTGCATCACGAATTTTTCGCGCGGCAGCAGCTTTCTTCACGCGTTCCACAGCAGCCGCTGCCGACGCTTTTGCTTTGAGGTGCGCCATTCTTGCGGCGAGAGCTCGCTGTCTTGCCAGTTCCTTTTCTTCTTCGCGTTTTGTAAGCAGCTCTTCCAGATGTTCATGGGCGCCTGGGAACGACTTCAGCGTGTCAGCTTCATGGTCAGCCACTCTCTGGAGCCCAGCTGTTGAGAACCGCGACAAGATAAAACGCGCAAGAAACAATGTTTGTGCGAAGATGGGTGTGAAGTCAGCTTTTGACAGGGAGACTGCCGCAGCAATCAACGGAGCGAACAACTTCACAGTTGATTCATCTTTTACTAATGGCACCACTGAGTGCGCTCCAGCAGACTCAACACAGGGAGAAGAGCTACCTTCGTCTGATGTCAGTTCGATCAAATCAGGATTGGAGCCGCGATAGAGTAACAACGCGAGGAACCGCAGACTAACGTCGAGGAAGCCTGCGTCTTGCATGTCGGACTGCGTGGCATCAACCTCCTTTGACACCAACCGCCGCACTGGTTCCGTAATGTGGTGAATCAAATCATCGAGGGCAGGGGGTTGAAGAGCTTGAAAGCTGTTAGTGAGCGCGTTTGGCGACGATGCAACCTCTGAAGGTCCCGTGCTGCCATTGCTGGACTGTTCCTGACTGGATATTACGCGCTGGGAGAGCAAGTCCAGAACCGCAAGGGCAAGTGACTTTTCAGCATTCGTGCACCGGTAGGCAAACGTCGGCTTGCTGGGTGCAATGCGAATGCCTTCTGACCGCTGCACGACTCGTTTAAACGTATTGAAATACAGATCACTGATCATTGCAAGGGGGGAAATATCAGTTGAAGTCTTCAACTCTTTTGGGACTGGACTTTGGTCTGTCTTCGGCACGGCTACTTTCTTATGCCGCGTCTGCGCGCTATCATTTGAAGACGAGACTAAGACGAGCGGCGCACCTTTTGTGTGTACGCGAGACAGTTCATTTCGAGCTCGGACTATGGCACGATGATATTCGTCGTCCTCTTGTTGCTCAGTCAGGCTTCGAGATTCCACATTGCGAGGTGAAAAGCAGTTTGCAAGTGCTTTGCTGTAGATGTCACTACCCATGAGGGGTGACGCGTGTTGTTCGACAACAGTCGATAGAGTTGCATGATCTTCTTGTTGAGGATCAATGCTGGAGTCACCTGTGACTGCATTGGATGCCGGTGACGGAGCTCTCGGCGATTTTGACTCAGGTATTTTGACTTCGGCGGCCTTACTCATGGAGCTGTGCCTGCGATGAAGGGCGAACCCAACAATGTGGGGTCGTTCTGCAAGGGCTTGCATGCGATCTGCTTGCTTGGCTAATACTGTTTGCGCATTTTCGTCACGTTCAGCTTTCTGCAAACACAAGTATTCATGCTCACGCACGGCATCAGCATGACTTTGCCTCAACAAAGTCAACTTTTGAACGATCCTGGTTCGCTCTGTAGTCGTAGCAGTCAGATTCTCGACGGCCCTTTCGTGCTTCGCTTGCGCATCTAATGCTAATTGAACTTGCTCGTCGCGCTCTTTCGCGATGGCAGCTCGTCGTTGTTGGAGCTGCTTGCGCGCTGCCTGCTCGGTAACAATAGAATCAATCTTTTTGGTGATTCTCTTCTGAGCAGCTACGAGCGAATTTCTCAACCACGCTTGAAACTCCAAACTCATCGTTGACATCGGACTGCAACTTTTATCTTGGCCCTTCAACAACGACACCGTTGATTCGCGTGTGCGCAATGCAGCGAGAGCAACTTTGTCGCGGCCTTCGGTATCAACGTCGTCATCTGCCTTGGCGTCGTCATGGTTTGTTGTTGATGACGTGACTTCACATTCCAAGTCAAAACGCCGGACGGTGCCGGAAGCATCATACACCTGCTGCAGTGCAACTTTTTGCTCACCATCGGCGACGACACATCGTGCTGGGACCTCGTTGTCGTGGCATGTGGCAACAACTTCCTGCAGCTTCATGGAAGCAGTTTTCACCTCGTGAAACGCATCCGACACAAGGGCTTGCAGGCGTTTGATGTCGCTATCGAGGGCTTTTTGTTGCTTCGCATTGACAGCGACGCGTTTCTCGAGCCCATCTCGCAGCGAGGTTTTGTTCGCCAACATCCTTGCAAGTTGTGAATCTGATACAGTAGCGGAGTGCTCAGATCGCTCGAAGAGCGAAGCTGGGACTCTTAACTTTGAGAGACAAAAGTACCACAAGTGCTGTGCGCACTTGGCTCTGCAGAACGCATCCGAGACCACCTCATAAGCTGCGCGGTCGACGCCACTCAGCAGTGACATGTCACGCCCAGCAGAAACGTCGTCGTATTTCAACAGCAAGTTCTTCAACACATGAAGGGCGAAGTACCGATCCATTCGTTCGTTGTGCTTGTTCTGTAGTTGTGCGAGGCACCAGTGCACGCGAGCTTCTGCATCCTGCGGGATGTGACGAGCGACGGTGTCCTCGACGACTTTCTGAGCATGCTCTTGTACGAACGCAACAAATTCTTCTTGCGAAACCTCTCCATCGTCGTTGGTGTCGATGACTGAGAAAACTCTGGTCAAATCAGAGGGCAGTTGCGAAGCGGCAAGAATCCGATCCTGCGAGTTCAAGTTCGAAAATACTGTCTGCAACGATTCAACAGAGGATGGCTCTTTCGATTGTTCTGTCGACACATTGCCTGTCTCAGCCTGGTCGGGCACAAAGTACTCAAACAGATCGCGAGCTCGTATTGTCGAACTGCCAGTTGCGGCCGAATCAGGTTTCTGACTTTCGTCGTCGCGACGAGGAAACAGTTGCTCGCAAATGCGGTTGTGCAAAGCGACAAGAGTGGCCTCAAATACGTCAGTGTCCATTTGAATGAGGTGATTGCTATCGCCTTCACATCCCGCAAAAGCAAGGGACAGCTGGTCACGGAGAAGAGATGCAATGATGTGGCGTTGGCGCAAAAAGTCACTGTGCCCATCATCGTCGTCGCGAGCAGGCGGAGTCACAGGAACCACAGTGTAGGAATAAACTTGTGGCGTCAATGCCACTTGCACCGCATCCGTCATATGCTGTCTTAAGTCGTTGAAAGTGATGGCAGACTGAATCTCGGCGGCACCTGTATTGACGATAGATTCATTGGCAAGACTTGTGTTGTCATCATCAATGTCTTTTTCTGGGCTCTCAGTCGATGCTTCACCATCGGTAGACCGTTCGTTGTCCGCCAACGTGCCAGGGCGTTGAGTGCCGTCATCATTTGCGTGGGGATGATCAACTTGCTCGCCAACCTTTGCTTCCTCGTCTTTGTTAGACGCATCGAGGCCGATTTCGTCGCCAGCATCGTCAGCGTCGCCAGCAACTTCGCCTACAACTTCGCTTCCAGCGTCGCCTGCAACTTCGCTTCCAGCGTCGCCTGCAACTTCGCTTCCAGCGTCGCCTGCAACTTCGCTTCCAGCGTCGCCTGCAACGTCGCTTCCAGCGTCGCCTGCAACTTCGCTTCCAGCGTCGCCAGCATCTTCGTCGCCAGCAACTTCGCTTTCAGCGTCGCGAGCAACTTCGTCGCCAGCAACTCCGACGCCGGTAACTTCGTCGCGTGCAAGTTCGTCGCCCCCATCCGGCGCCGGCGACAGGTCAGTGGTCATGTCTACAAAGGCAGCATATTTATGAATACCCCACCACTATGTTTTGGCCAAATAATCGCGAACTTTTCTTTACGGGCTCGCAAAAAAGTCCGCGCTTGAGGACAAGGCTACCCTGCAGATGCTGTGCTTCACTCTGCGAGTTTCGTCAAACGTCAAGTGAAAGTTAGGGTTTCGTCTCCCATCCACACCTCCTCCCTCTCCCTCTCCTCCCTCGATAATCACAGGTCACAGCCACCTCATTCTACGCCCGTCCATTCCCAACGACAATGCTACTCGAGTCGCAGTGATGCAAAAGTATCCATGCTCTTCTCACCTTCACTGCGCGCCCTCGACTCGACCACTCAACATTCTACGCTAGCATTGTACACTTAACACTTCACTCACTCACTCACTCACTCACTCAATCAATCAACCAATCAATCAATCAACAACGCAACGTCGTCGTCGTCGTTCGTCGTCGTTCGTCGTTCGTCGTCGTTCGTCGTTCGTCGTCGTTCGTCGTCGTTCGTCGTCGTCGTCGTTCGTCGTCGTCGTCGTCGTCGTTGTCGTCGTCGTCGTCGTCGTCGTTGTGTGAAACGGACGTTTCGCGCCTCACTCACTCACTCACTCACTCACTCACTCACTCACTCACCGCTGCCCCCACACAGCCCACAGCGCCGCCCACAGCGCCCACAGCGCCGCCGACAGCGACGACGAAGCTCGTTGTCCCATCTTTCAATTTTCAACATTTCAGTAATTATTTTACTGTACTGTACATTTGAATTTTCATTTAGTGAATTGCCTGAAAACAGTGAATTAACGAACAAAGTGAATAACAGCCACGTAATTTGTTTGAATATACAGTATGAATATTTCAGTTTAGAATATTGAAAATTGGACAAGATATCGGCCGCCCTCACCCACACACTAAAACCAAGAACCTCGCACAGCTCCGCAGTCAATCGAACAATCACTCTATTCTATTTTTGTTGGTACCTAGTACTACAACGAACTGTACTAAGTACACAAAAGTTACAGTATTGACAACGTTGACGGCGAAGGCGCAACAACATTCATTGATGCGCCGCAGCGACGAAGACATGCAAGGTGCAAGGTGGGGCGTGGGGTGTGGGGTGTGGCGTGAAGCGTGAAGCGTGAACGACTTTTCGGCACTGCGATGAGATTACGCGGATGCGACGACGGCTGGTGCCGAATATAGTACCGCGACGTGGTCCTGGGTCCTGCGGCTTTATGCCCACGCGGCGAACAGCTCTAGGTCACACGGCGATGTCAATTCCATGAGTCTCCCTACGAGTGCTGCGCACAGCGGACCGCAGCTGTTACGACAAGTACAATCTTCACAAGTAACGAATTAGTAATGCCGTGTGGGCATCGCGACGCTATCTGCGATGCAACAGTTCTCTAACTAAGGATGCGGTGTTGCCATGCATGTTATGCAGCGTCAACAAGAACTTGTGGTCCAGAAACCTCCGTTCCGTATCCGTATATTTTGTCATATGGCGCGTAGAACTGCTTCAATGCTTTTAGCGTAGAATCGTCGATCTGGCATGGTCGCAATGAACGCAGAAAGATGTCACTAGCAAACGTCAACATTAGCAGCGGGCGCAACCACAAACCTCAAACGACGACTTGTTGTTGTGGTTAGCCACACCTAAATCGAGAATATTCTCCCAAGCGTCCTCGCTGAGTTCAGTGTCGAGGCCAAGAAATTGGAACACTTGCGTCAGAGTGGCCTGCACGCACATTGTTGTGGCACTGTGAGTTGGTATCAAGAACACAATCGCACATGTAATCAGTTGCATTCGCAGCACGGATCGGTAGCAAACCTTGCGCGAATGATCTTCTACGAGGTCCTCCATTTTGACTACCAAAAGCTATCACAAAAACACGAAGGCGCATCACAGGGTCTCAACCAACGCTCCACGAGAGCGACAACCCGCAGTCGCGACTCGAACACACCTGGTCACCAAACAATTTCCGCCAAGGCTCTAAAAGCGGTTCATACAACCCTAAGCCGATTCGACTGCATCACCGTACGGCAAATATTGCAACGGAAAATCGTCAAAGTTTGCTCTGTGCAACGCGCAGGGCACACTGCAAAACCAGCACACTAAACACACGAACCCCGTCGATCGATCTTGTGGCAAACAACAACCCGTCAGCGAGTGAATACACTGCCGCACAGTTTTATAGTCCACGGGCGTGGTCAAATCAGTTTGGATTGAAGCGCGGCCGGTGGCTAGACACCGCCGATAAGAGAAAATGCTCGATTGTATCTGTGGAAACAAGATATATGCAACTGTCAGGAGGCATCTGCACATACAGTCCTGCCGTGCGAATGTGGCGGACCTTTTCACGAAACATGACGGCGCTGGTGGCTGTGAAATTGTTCTTGAACCGGAAGTCAGACAGCGCCCGCTGAACCTGTTAGAAGGACGAAACAGTCAAATCGGTGGTTGTCCAACTACAGTCTCGAGTTGCGCTTGGCAGGTATTTTGACGTACCGGATCCCTCACAATAACGATAAGTCGTGCCTGTGGCACGATCCGCTTTAACAGCCTGTTGACAGGTATACCTACAGTGCAGGCCATGTCGAAGCTCGAATCAGCTGTCGGCGTCGGAGGGCATGTCGTGCGAGACTGCTACAAAGCATCAAGTCGCACAGTGGGCAATGGGAGTAAACTTGCCTCCAACGGACACCAGTCCTGACTCTCCATTGTGCGGCCACCACAAAGTATGCGGCCCGCCGTCAATCGTGATATTGTTTGGAAAGTGGCGTATCACTTTGGCAGCGCCTTTAAACTGTTTCGAATACTTCGTGAGCGTTTGGCGCCCAGTGACTGTTCCCATCCAGAGACGCTTGCGTGACATTTGGGTTTGAGTGAAGAATCGCACCTTGACAAGAATAGCACGGGCAGAAGAATGTCAAGTGTTGCCACGCGATTGAGAGCTGTGCCAAGGGACGCGCGATTCGCGGACCTCTTTTCGCTCGGCGGGCGCGACAGCTGGGTGCGCGATGATTCGATCATACAAGTCAGTTGTTCCGCACTTGGGTTGTCCGAGAATGTACGCGAGGGGGATGCAGTAAAAAGTACTATTGGGGTCGTCGCTCTTGCTTGGGTCTTCAAACCAGCATGGGTTCTTGTAACTCGAGTTAAATTCGTCGGGGACAGTGCTAAGGAACTTGTAAAAGAGATTTCTGTCACAACCAACCATGCGGTGGAGATGCTTTTGTCAATATTGGTGCAAAATGGCCGCGAGGTCAGAAGCAAAGAGCACTTGACTCGTTAACAAGACCTACCTTTCCTCTGTAATTGCGTCCGTCTTCTGCTCTGATCCTTGATTCTGCGGTCGTTGCCCTTGCTGATTTAACTTTTGAGCATGAGATCCAGGTCCACGTTGCTGAAAGTGTTGTGGAGGAAAACGCTGCTGTTGCTGTTGCTGTTGCTGTTGTGGTCCCCGCTGCTGGCCGCGCATTGGACCGCCATTCAGCTGAAAGCGCTGCGGCGTGACCGGCGTCAGAAGCGCCGCGCAGAGGCACAACACCAGACCGATGTAGGCCATCGTTGCAGCTGCCCTCACAACGATGGCCAGCCTACTCAGTCGGCATAAGAAGGTGTCGAAATCCCACCAAATTTTCAAAACACCTTGCTGAAGTTCGCCACGCCTACTCCAACTGTGCGGTTTCTCGAACTCTTCTGGCCGTTGCATCCGCCAGAAAAGCGTCGTGCACTCACCACGCCAGACCAAGTCGACCTCACAACATCAAATGATACGCCTTGTCTCCAACATTGCTGCGTCGCACGAGGCATCGTGCGACTCCATCGACAAAGACCACTGCACGGCACGTTTGGACACAGCACACAACGACACACTCTAAGGTCTGAGGCCGAGCCGCCACGACACCACACGACACGACACCACACCACACGACACCACACAACACAACACAACACAACACAACGACACAACACAACACAACACAACACAACGAACGACGACGACGACGACGACGACGACGACGACACAGTCTGCAAGCTTTTCGGTCGATCGATGCGTTGTCACTCAGTTGTCAGTTTGTTCGTCGGCCGTCGTTGGTCGTTGGTTGTGGGTCTCCAAAAGTTATGTTACCACCGTTTTTCGTTCGTGTTTCGCCGTCTCAGTTCTCAGTCCGTCTTGTCTTCGCGTCTGTCGTTGTGTCGATCTTCCGTCTTTGTTTTTTGGTCGGTCTCCGCAATCGATCGTTCGTGTGTTCGTCCGTCCGTTCGTCCGTCCGTCCGCCCGTCCGTACGTTCGTCCTGCGGTGAATGTGTTGTCAGCCCGTTGTGGTTGGTTGTCAGTTAGTAGTTAGTCATCAATTTTTTCGTTCATCTTCTCTGTCCGTCGCGTGTGGCAATCTTCCGTCTTGTGTGCCGGTTTGTCGAGCTTCAGTCTTGTGCCGGTCTCCATTTCTGCGTCCACCATTTCGTCCGTCCGTGCGTTTCGTCCCTTGTCTTCTTCGTCTTTCCGTCGTGACGGCGGTGCATTGGTGATTTGTGTTTGGTGGTTTGTGACGTCTCATCGATCTAACGTCACTGTGGCATGACTGAGGAAAGTAGTGCGGCCCAGACGGGTGCACGTTACGTCTCTTCAAGATGAAAAGCCAGAAACTTTCCATGAACAACAACCAAAAGAGACACACTAAAAGTATGCTTTCTCGCACAGAATTACAGGTCACCTGCGGAGGAGACTAATGACACCGACCCGTGCCGAGCGTTGTGTTCCAGGTTAACATGTCTGTCACACCTGCATTCAGGAAGAGCACCAACGATGTCTCCGACATGACTAAGACGCTCCACACGGAGCCCGTAGAAGGTCTTCAGGCGATTTCAAATGGACTCACCACCCTACGGAAGTGCGAAATGCCGCTGCTTGCGATTTCGTGCGACGGCGCGCTGGCAGCCGTCCCTGTCGTGTCAAAATCGGCGTCTGCTCGCGAACCCGGTTTTAGGCAGGCTCTGGCAATCACCACGCTAACTGATGGCGGGTCCAGGCTATCATCGCAGCGCCCCCCTGCTCGAATTGAAGGGAAAGACAATTTTTGCGTCGCCGGCGTGTCATTTTGCCCCCGACCGCACAACGGCCAACATTTGCTGGTGGTACTGTGGAAGTATTGCCCCGAAAAATACGAATCACGTCCGGCCACGGACGCCAGTCGTGACATTGTTTTGTATGCCGTTGGTACCAGCGACAAATCACGCCTAAATGTCGATGTTCAGTTCAACGTCACAAGAATCCCTTCCGTCCAAAAGTACTTGGAGAATTCACCGGCCAAACCGCCCTTAGTCCGGTGGCTTCCGTTTCCCGAGGAAGATGAAGAGTGTCTCTCCGTCAAGACGCGCGGAAAGAACATGCTCCAAGTTCCACTGTCGTTCGGTAGTGGTCGAGTTTCACCCGGCGCGTCGCAGCACCTGATTTCTTGGGAGCACCCAGTAGCGAATGGAGTCATGACAAATAATTCAACGGATGCCATTGCAGGAGTGTCCGAGGGTGTCGCTCTTGTTCTGACAAAGGTTCAAGAAACGCTTCCACGAAACAGTCGTACATCGCCATCGTCGTCAGTGCCTTTGACAGTCACTAAGCAGCAAAGCCAGCTCGTGGCTTTCCAATTTTTGTGTACTGACTGTTTTGGAACGGAGTACTTTGCTGGGATTACGACACCACAAATTCAATTTTCTTCTGCATCGACGCCGCCAGGAAAGAGTCCTTCAGTGCTTGACGCTAGACCAGACGAACCAACATCACACGGTGGAGATGAGTTACACTCCGCCGTCAATGAAATATATGCCTTATTCAAAAAGCAAAGAAAGCACAAGAAGAAATTGAAGAAACAGAAGCAACAACAAACTGGAAACATTGTCTCCCCTGCTGCCCAGGGTAACATACTCTCGAAAGCAGCATCTCATGCTTCTTTGTCCTCAGGGAATGAAGTTGCGGAGGCGAGCCGGATGGATTTGAGGGGAATTGTTGGGCGGCAACCTGATCCATCTCACACTTCTCGGATCGGTCACTTGTTCGATATCAGAAGCCGTGCGGGGGTACAGTCAAACACAAAAGTCATAGAGTCTCTTCTCAAGTCGTCTTCTTCTGTGTCGGTGTCACAGCAACACAATGAACGCCACCATTCGCGCCCGAGCACCGCCCGGTTATGCGTGTTCTGCAGCGAGGAACGTGGCGGCGACGGGAGGCAATCCAGTTCGGTTCAAGAATTGCGGTTGCACAAATTATGTGAATCTATCGTGCCGGGGGTTCTTGCACCTGACTTGATGACGGTTGCACCTGTTCACCGTGCGTCGGAGGGCACTGACAGCAACAGCGGCAAATTTTATGTGTTTATCGGCAGCCAGCACGAAAGTCACAGATCCAACGCACTGAAAACATTTTTGGTGCGTCTGCCTCGGGAGCGCATGGCTGGGGTTGCGAGTCCAGTGAGGGCATCACCTCCGTGGCTGCGAAGTTCCAATGACGATGGGAATGACACCTATTGTGGCGATGTTGAAACGTTTGACGCATTGGCGAAGGCGTGCTCAATTGAGCCTTGCGACGACGTGAATCCACCGTCGCATCGACATGTGCCGAAATCTGTCACGTGCGTACTTGCGTGTCGATAGCTAGCTGTTCTCTTACGGCAATCGTTCAACCACTGCGCTTGCTTTGTGAGTCAATGTAGTTTGTGTCGTCCTTGTCTAGGTACAACCCCCGATCATCCAGCGTCTTCTCTTTTTGGATGGAAAGTGAGCATGGTTCGTCAGAGCTGCAAATTTGGACAATTGAGAACTAGTACCCCAACAATTATTGCTGTCACAGGAGGCTCTTCACCAACCAGTTCAAGCCAAGGAGCTGGCAACTTGTTCTTCAACCCACATACCCCGTCGGTGGCGACGAGTTTGGAGAATGGATGCGTGCTGCGCACGGTGATTCCCACGGTTGCTGCGCCCAAGCACGTCACGCTCGATTCCAGAGACGAGCAGAGCACGGTTGCAAGAGTTCTGGATTCTGCACAAACAGTGACAGGGAGAGGACCGTTGGATCTAACTGCATTGTTGGATCGATTATCGCAGTCAAATGGTGAAAGTCCATCTCGCAAGAGTGTGGCTGTGAGAAGCAACGCTTTACAAATTGTGGCAGATGCTGTTGGCTCGCCTGCGGCCAGCAAGCCGTTGAGCGCCGCTGCTGCTGATGATGAGAAACCGGCCCCGCCCCAGGTTTCCAATTGTCACCCACACTCGCGCGATGCGCGGGGGCAAAGCCTGGATGATCAACTTCAAGTTTTGCGTATTCAGGAGGAGGTTGCAATGCCAGTGAGAATTTTGGCGGCGATTTTGGGAGTGAGATATTCTAATGCCTGTGTGTACTTTTGTCTGCATCGATGTAGGTGCTTGGAGCAATTTCACGTCTTCAAACTGCCGCTGATATTCAGCTGCTCAACTTGAAAAGGGCTCAACTGCGAGCAGGCCTAGATTGCCAAAGCAGCCCGTCCCCAAGCATGAGCAATGATTTCAGACCCGCAAAGTCACCGTCGTCGCCAAAAGCGAGTTCAACACCACTGCAGAGCCACTTGCACGAGTTGGGAGCAACAATTCTCCAACGATTGTCGGTACTGGAACAGACCATTAAGCGCCAAAGTGAGGAAACTTTAACTTTGACACGTGATGCCGCGCGCCACTCCGTGGCGCACGCAACACAGGTATCAAGAGGAACATGAGTCCCAACTCGTCAATTTGTGTTGTTTTCAACATAATCACGCGATTCGTTCATGCAACCAAAGAACAAAGTTGGAGAATTCTGATGCCACAAAAGCGACGAGAGCACAACGATCGGTGCAGAATCTATTTCGCAACTGTAAATTTTATGTTGTACAAAGGAGATTTCCCTACACGTCGCCAAGTTTTAAAGATAAGGAACACGACGATGTTAATGCCCACACTCACTCGGAGTCGGAGTCTGGAGCACGTGCCTCGAACTCCACTATCACCGGCAAGTGGTCCGATGGGAACCTATCGCTGGGCAGACTGCGTTGTGGCGTGCCACGGAAAAGCTCGTCCAAACGGAAGTGGGGGAATGTCTCTACCGCTACAGGTGACAACCACTGCCCATTGTCGGTGCCGTCCTCAGCTGCTTCCACGAAGATGTAATCAATGCAGCTTTTGAATCCAACGGTGTAATTCGTGTGCAACGGTTCCACACCATGCACCACTTCGAAAGTACTGTCCAGTTTTGGGAATGCAGACGTGTCAAGTTTCTCCAAATCTAATCGCTCGATGGTCTGCTGCTCACTTGAGTGCACGGAAGCCTTGAGCAATTCCTTCAACAATCGGATCTTGGAGCCTGCTTCGTGGAAACCATGCTTGAGCAGAACGCCAGACGGTGAATCTGGAGGGGCATTGAAGTCTCCGCACACAAGAAACATGACTTCAGGTTTGCCTTGCAGAGGCTTTGGAGCCTGCGTAGGCTCATCCATCTTGGATTCCATCCGACGACACGCGTCGAACCATGTGGTTGTGGCGCCCATTGGTTCACGGCGAACGAAAGGTTTTCTGGGATCTTCCGCCATATCTTTTTTCAGATTCGCGAGGGCCTGCAAAAGTCCACATGTTTGTGCGACTTGTTCATACTTTCTTCGGTAATCCGTGTCGCCCCTCGGCGCCATCATGTGCACAGAGATGACCACGATGAACTGGGGCGATTTCGTTGGGGTCGCGGTGATGCGCTGTAACAAAGTCGCGACACCAACCTGGAAGTTGCCACTGCTGAAATATCGATCACCGTCGAAAAGATTCGAAGTTTCTCGGGCGAGAGCTATTGTCCTTGGTTCGCCGACCTGACGAAATTTGTCCTTTTTCCAACAAGCTAAAACCCCTAAAGTGGAGCGGTCGAAGAAAAGTTCGCCCGTCTCAGTGCATTTGGCTGTGTACGCGCAGCCATATCCCAGTTTCTCAAGATGCCTCCAAAACACTTCTCGGCACACGCCACGTTGTATTTCTTGGAGACAAAGTATGTCTGCGTTGCGTGCATCAATGTCCCTTAAGATCTTCGGTTCCCGGTGTGCCCATTTGAGTTGGCCGCGGTTTGTGCCCGGAAACCAAGATGGATTCGCGTAATCTGGAGCTAAAATATTGTATGTCATTACGGTGTACCGATTCGGCGTTGTTGGAACAGGAGTTGCGTCTTCATTGTGCGCATCTGATTCCGTAGGCGGTGACGCAGCGCGCGGAGACGCTCCCGACTTTGCTTCGACTGCTCGGCCAGCATCACCGATGCTGTCGTCACTTGCACGTTTCGACTTTTTGAAGACAATTACTGCAACAACCGGTATTATCACAGCGCATAGGCACGCCCACGCAAGGTCCTGGAACGTTGAGCCCATCCCTCGAAACCTCTGAGATTCACTTGCAAGAGGTCATGGATCAACCCGGGCTCAAGGGTCGCCGGCGATATAACAAAAGTGCCTAGCGCAAGATAAATGTTCTAACAAAAGATCCACCCAACGAAATACTCCCTCTCGCCTATATACACTCGTTGCATTGCGAAAGTAACCCGGAGGACTCGAACGATGAGGCCAGAGGCCAGAGGCATGAGGGAGGGGCAAGAACCAAGTCAAGGGTAGGTAGTTCGCATTTCTCCACGGGCGCTGACTAGACTTCGTCCACGGCCGCAAAACTTTCATAACTCACAACTGTGGCATGCAATCAATCAATCAGTCAGTCAGTCAGTCAGTCGAACAATCAATCAAACATTCAAACAAACAAACAAACAGACGAACGAACAAACAAATAAACACTGACCGCGACGTAGTCAAGGTGTCGACCATCGACCATCGACCATCGACCACCAACCATCGACCATCGACCATCGACCATCGAACATCGACCATCGACCATCGACCATCGACCATCGAACATCGAACTTCGACCATCGACCATCGAACTTCGACGGCACCGCTGCCTGACTGAAGGAAGGAAGGAAGGAAGGAAGGAAGGAGGTCACCAGCAAGCAGCCAGCACCGCCAGCACGCACACCAAAGAAAGTGACAGCCCGCCCACACGCCCACACGCCCACACGCCCACACGCCGCACTGTTCCTTCTTCTTCGATCGATCGATCGACTCCGACATCATATGTATCTACAACTAGGATTTCCACAATATGTAGGTATACTACCTGTGTTAATATGCGTAATCCCGATTGTAGATAATGTTACTGACTCGGAGAAAGGAGAAAATGAAGTGACGCATTTGGTCACTGTCACGCCCACACAGAACCTCACTCACTCACTCACTCACCCCGGCCCGGCCAGTGGGTGCCTCACTTTAGTATTTAGTATTTCGTGGATGGACATTGACGATTCCAAAATGCCATTTTCACTTCACTTTAATGCATTGATTGTGTAATTGTATTTCAGTACAGTACAATAATAATTTTTAGCTTTTGGGTTGTGTGACGGCCATTCATCGGATAAATCCGAACAATCCAGTACTTAGTACAGAATTTAGTACTATGTACCACGACACTTGCTTTTATCTATGGTTGCAACGCTCTGTGCTCGTGGACGGTGAAAGGTTTTGAAATGTGATAATACTAAATCAGGATAAGATGACAAGCTATCTACGATCAAGATTATAGTGATGTACAGTGCAATTAAAGTATCAATAATGTGTAATGCTATATGAGGATAAACCGCGTAAGCATCTATAAACACTATTCATGGTATTTGGCGTCGGTCGCTGTCCGTCCGTCGCTGCTCTCGGCGGACTGTGCCCTCGCTGCGCTGTTGCGCTGTGGTTGCACTGTCGTCGTTCGTTCGTTCGTTCGTTCGTTCGTTCGTTCGTTCGTTCGTTCGTTCGTTCGTTCGTTCGTTCGTTCGTT
>ENA-OWNT01002301-OWNT01002301.1-seawater-metagenome-genome-assembly--contig:-NODE-2301-length-20239-cov-4.054905_pt1 | contig 20239 bp, 21 predicted proteins | sample MGYA00238136_ERZ651165 | MGnify/ENA primary metagenome ERZ651165 (study PRJEB26861, sample SAMN08777766) | seawater metagenome | isolation source: coastal seawater | place: USA: Florida | collected...
CGAACGAACGAACGAACGAACGAACGAACGAACGAACGAACGAACGAACGAACGAACGAACGAACGAACGAAACGCACTATTCCGATTGATAGATACATTGTTCGGAGACATGCAGGACTGCAATGCATACTCTACTGGAGTATGGTCACACTCGGGGAAGGAAGGTCAGGCATGGCAGGTCCACAGATTCAGATGTTGGTCGTTACCTTTGTCCATGTGGTATGTCGATGTCATGACAAAGCCGCAGAGGTCAGTGCGTGGACAGCATACGCTGAGGACGGAGGGTTGCTCCTCTGGTATGATATCATTGCTAATTTTTTTTTTTTGTAATGACATACAAATCTACACTGCAAGGAAACATCCATACGACGTCTTTTCATTGCTACTCGGGTATGACATCGAGAACTAAACTGTTAGAACATCTCCATGCTAGCCAACTTGTCAGAATGGCCTCTTTTTGAGTCCGTAGCATGAAGATATCGGCTCAGTTTTGGGTGGTGCCCTTTCACTTAATTAACTCTCTGAACAAATAAGTGAATAGATCAACAGATGTTCAGTTAGCCTTGTTCTGGCGGCATAGCGTCGGGAGATTCCATGATGTATATGTGTCGAGTCTAGGGTGCGACGTAACCTCAACGGAAATTCACTGTCGGGGTCGAAGGGGAGCATGTGGGCGATTAACTTTGCAAGTGGTATCACGAACTGCTTGAACAATTAAATATGTAAGTCATGTTGGTGGCGTCGGTAAGCAACAGATGCACGAGTTTGTTAGAACAACAACGACAGCTAAATTAGCGGCAACCGGCGCCATGGTACATCCACGTTAAATAGTGGCCGAAGTCACGACATGACTCGGACGCGAAGGTTCACGCGTGTCAGCGGATATTGCAAGAAAACGCCAGTTTGCACGCAGCGCGTCACGGTAACCGCGAAAAGTGGCGCGTTCGAGAAGGTGACTTTCCTCAGCGCGCAAACTGCACAGCTTCAGGAACATCTGACGCTGCAGGCGTTCCCCCGCAACTGCAGTGATGGCGCAGATGGGAAATAGCACCAATCCCGGCAGCGAAAGTGTTGCAAACTCAAAGAGTGAAAAGTAAAGTGTTCCGTAATCCCTGAACCAAAAGAACAGGCCACCTGCGACCGACCCTGCCCACGACAGTGCGCACAACGCGCACACCCACACGTACAGATAGAATGGGAGGCTGAGCACTAATAGCGTAACAGGTGTGGTGAGGTCCTGAAGCAAAGGCAGCTGATAGGTCCAAAACACCCACTGCCGAGTGGTGGTCTGACAAGACAACGGGCATTGTGTACGCCCCGACAATGCAGGCAACATTATGTCGCACACGCAAAGCGTTTCTACTGCGTCGCTCCCGTTCTGCGATTGTAGATTTGGGCTGTTTAATATCGCCGACCACACCGTAGCGCATTGCACGAACGTAGCGAGCAGCGCCAGAGAGAGCAGCGTGACCATTGAGAAACGCTGCAAGCGAGGCAATAAGCTGCACAACGCAGCCGCTGCGAACAACGCAGTGGATGCCAGCGGGGCAAGCGCATAGTGTCGCCGATTCACAGCGAACATGGCCGTCGCAAAGGCGAGTTGAAGAGCAGCCAGCGTGACGTACGGCCAACGAAGGTTACGGAAGAAATCTTCCGAATGCAGGAATGCCACAAACCGACGCTCCATAGCGTCATCTCGAAACCGCAGTCGGTGCCTGTTCCACGACATGCACGAACACGTATCGATAGCTACTTGGCTGTGTTTGATCACCGAGAAGTCGGCGGTAGTATTGACGCGCGTAGCAGACAACTGCGGCTTGGACGGGGCGGAGCTAGTATCAACAAGAGCAGGTGTTGCGAAGCTCGCATTCACGTCAGACATAGATCTGCTTTTAGACTGTCCGCTGCGGTCTGTGGTTGTTGGTCGTGTTGTATGCGGCCATTCCAAGCAATGTCGACATACCTCCGCAAAGGACAGTCGCAAGTCAGGCAGGAATGAACAACAAAGTCGGCCAAGCTCGGAGCACCGGGGGTCGGCGACACCTTCGAATGGAGGCAACATCCATTGACTTTCCACGTCAACGTTGTCTGCTGAGTCGCTTGTAACGGTTGCGAGCTTGCGATTACTGACGACATTTTCAGCTAACTCGCTCGTCACTCCCACCGTGCTGTCGCTGTGCACCAGTTCGCACAACACTACGCCATATGCAAAGACATCACCCAACATCTCGTTCATTGGGTGTTCACGCGTGCCTCTCAGTGTCGCAAAGTAGGTGGGGTGGAGCAACTCAGGGGCCATGTACATCGGTGTTCCACCCTCCGTGTTCACAGATTGCGGATTATCGAAAAACTGCACGCTGATGCCGAAATCTGCTACCTGCACAGTATTGCGACCCGTCAACAACACATTCTCCGGCTTAAGATCGCGATGGACCACATTGCGACTGTGCAGATACGCCATCGCGCGCGCGATTTCGAGAGCCACTCGGCGGACCTCCGAGCGCCATTCCGCCGGTGACAAAGAAGGAAGCACATTTCCCAACATTGCACGAAGGTTTGTGGGACAGTACTCTTGGACGATGAACAGGGGTAAGTACTCGGAGTGTTCACCTTGCAAGTGGTGAGAGGAGCGGCACAGGCCTAAAAACCGCACAATGTTGACGTGCGCCAGCTGAGCCAAGACGCCCACCTCTGTCGCTAGTTCTTGCAGTTGATCCGAGCCAGAGCACAATCCGCCGTACAGCTGCTTCGCTGCCACTACTGTTCCCTCGTACGTTGCTTTCCACACCACGCCCCCTCCACCGGCTGCGATTTTAGACTCCAGCTGCAGCAATGTCCCATCAAGCTCCCAGAACATGCGAGCGCTACCATCGTCGCGAGCGTGATTAAGGTTTATCATTTCCTGCGCGGTGGCTCCTCGTGCAAGCCAGCTACGCAAGCGTCGTTGATGGAACGGGTTGGCTTCCGCGTCAAGTGACTCCACGTTCATGCCGACGACCCGATTCCAATAGAACACAGTTCGAGAGGCTGATTCGTTGCGAAGGGACACCCACAGTAATGCACCGGAGCATGCAAGCACCGATATCACCAGCTCGAACGCAGCATGAAGCTCTGAGGCGACTGTGTTGGTGGTCGTAGCATTGAAGACGACACTATCACCGACGAGAAGAGCCACTCCGCCAAGCAGAATGGCTATGTTGAAAGGCACCACGGCTAGAAGGACGCGGGCCGCCACGACGTCGGAAATTACCAGAGCTTTTTGACAGACCCACAGCAAAGCAAGTGGACCCGTGCACGTGTACTGTGCATAGCCACCGAACAGAATAATCAAGTACGCCAGCGTGGCTGTGGCCAATGCCAAAGCATGGGCCGCCGCACGGAGTTGATATACAACTCGTTTGCTACAAGCCTGCGCGGAACTAGCCACAAAACCTGCCATGGCGAGAATGAACAGTGCCGCAAGACTTGGCCACCACCAATTGTTTCCTAGTATGGTGACAGTCCCAGTCGCAGCCGCCGCAAATGCCGTGATGACTGGCGGCACAATTTTCGCACGACGAGAACTTTTCGAGTGTTGAATGTACAGCGCCTCCACTTCGCGGTCCCTGAACAGCGTCATGTGCTTGATGAAGCACGGTGAGAAGCAATCGCAGCAACAGCTCCTCCATGACACACGGTCAAAACAACATGGGGCGCAACACAACCAGCAGGACCGACAACAGTTTCGGCGAACTGGCAGATTGGACACAGAGCCCTGGAAAGGTGCGCCAGTGCTTGCATGTGAAACCAGCAATGGCTTGCTGAGCGATGGACCGGGAGAATCCGAGATCATTGCATGTCAAAAAAAAGCCTTCAGAGTCGCGAGCGCCGCCGTAAAGAAATTGTGCTCAGCGAACGTGTATATTGTGTGTCGGAGCAGTGACTACGTTGCTCGGCCGTGCACGCATTGTGCGATCCACAAGAACACACAAAAAAAAAGTAAACTGACGAAGTGCTAACCACTTACTTCGTCAGACATCCGAACAGGTCAGAGTGCGGAGCCAACCCAAACAACATGCCATAACGAACGCACGAACGGACGAACGGACGAACGGATGCGACACGCTCATGCTCAGTGAGTGAGTGTGCGAGTGAGTGTGAGTGGAATGGTCACGGCGTCGATTTTGAATGCAAGACATGATTGATTTTGCAACGACTTCTTTTTTTGTTGTGACTTCGCGACTTCCACTGACGCCATGTTATCTATAATTGAGATTACAGGGATTACGTAGGGTTGAAGAAGGGGCAAATTGCAAAAACGCAGTTGTAGATACATACCGTGTGGAGTCACTGTCATTTCGTCTCAATGTTCACTGTTCACTGTTCACTGTTCACTGTTCATTCGCTTCCTTCGCTCATTCGATCATTCGATCATTCGCTCTGCTTTCTTTTTGAGATTTTGAGATTTTTGAGATTTTGAGATTTTTGAAATTTTGAGATTTTTGAGATTTTGAGGTTTTGAGGTTTTGAGGTTTTCGATTTTCGATGATCGGTGAAAATAGAAAATTGTGCCTTCACTCCGAAAACACCGAAAACTCCGAACCTCCGAAACTGAAAACTCGAAAATTCGAAAATTCGTTTCCCAAAACAATTTCGAATGAGCAAAAAATGAAAGATGCAAAAAATGCAAAAAAATGCAAAAAAGCAAAAAAGCAAAAAAGCAACAAAGCAGAAAAATGCAAAATGCCGAAATGTACAACAAAAATGTTGAAAATGAAAATGCTCTGACTGAAGAAACTGTGAGTGAGTGAGAGCGAGCGCAACTGTGAGGCTGTGAGTGAGTGAGTGAGTGAGTGAGAGTGAGGCTGTGCGTGAGTGAGTGAGTGAGTGAGTGAGAGTGAAACTGCCGCTCTCTCCACGCTTCCCTTCGCTCGGTGGAACCACTACCACTGTCACCCACCCACTCACTGCACACTGCCCTAGTGACTGCGAGTGAGTTCGAAAAATGAGCAAAGCTACGAAATACCACAGAATCGACCTCTGTCAAAGGTACATTTCCATAAAAGCCAATTGGTTTCTCATTTCAAAGCGGTAGTAAATTGTCAGTACACCTTTGTAGCCATATATTCACCGAAGCCACGCTGGCGACTGCGACGTGGCTGACCTTTACTCCTTGACTTCGTCTTCGTTGTTGTTGCTGTTTGCTGTTTGCTGTGCGTTGTTGTTGCTTGCTTGCGCGACGACCCGACAGCCCGACAGCCCGACAGCGCGCACTCGAACATTCTTGTCGTTCAATCATCATGCATTCAGTTTTAGTTTGGTGTGGTTTGGACGTGAAGGTGTCTGAAGTTTACTGCTTACTGCTTACTGATGCTCCTTCGCGCGTTCGTTCGTTCGTCCGCTCGTCTAACTCCTGTCGCGCCTCTGTGTGTATGTTGTATACTTGTTGACTCTGCTTCTCGCTTTCCGTTCTCGGTTGCGACTTGGTGTTGTTGTTGTTGTCTGAACTTGAACTTCACTTCGATGATACTTCCTTCCTTCCGTCCGCACGTCCTCTATTGGTGAAGTTGTGGTGTTCTTCTTGCTTTGTCCCAGATTGATTGACTGTTGACTCGAACCGAACCCTGTGGGTCAGACAGCACATGCTTGCTTGCACGATAGTTGGTTTGTGCGCCGTAACAAGTTCGCGGACGACGATAAAGAATTGTTCAACTTTTTTGTGTCTTGGCTTTGCAGTCGTGTGTACTGGCGCCAAGATATCGTTTGTGTTGTGGAGTGTGGCGTGCGTGGCGTGAGCAATTGGGGTTCACCATGCCGAAGTCGTCCGAAGACGTACCCGAAATGCTGCAGAAGGTGTTGGCGGCTGTCGAAGCCAACTCACGAATGCTGCAGCAGATAAATGGTACATCGACAGAAACATTTTCAACCGACGGCGCAGGAACGCAGAATCGCCAAGTTGTTACGAGGGGTGTGTTTCGGACGGTTTCTGCTGCCGTTCTCAAGTTTTTCGCCCAGGCATCAACTCACGGTGAGCTCACGGTCCAGACAGACATGGTCAGCGACGAAAACATCTTTTTGTTGGAAAGTGTAAAGTACGTTTCAAAGGTTCAGATTGTTTACGAAGGTGAATCAAACACAATGGCGAATACGATAGAGAATCTCGATACAGATGACGTGGTATTTGTCCACCCAGCCGCCGCAACTTGCGAGTTGAAGGCATTGTGCTCAGCGCGTGGTGTGAAGGTGGTGGTGGCAAAAGGAGATGCTGTCTTTGATGCTGATGTTATTGGGCCAGCATCAGTCAAAACTATTGCCGGTGTGGTGAAGAACCCATGTACGAAGCAATTGATACCGGACCTGCCAGCTGCCTTTGAAAGCTCTGCTGACCCAGCAGATGTTGATGACTTAAATGCCTTTCCTTGGAGAATTTGTTTGGCTGGAGGGTGGCTCGATCAACCTTGGGTGTCCAGTGTTTTCCCAGGATCCGTCATTGTGGTGAATATCAAACCTCATCCCATGTTCAAAGTCCGCAGTGGTCTGGCAACCAGCACCCGCCAAGCAGGAATCAAGTTGTGGGGCCGTGGTCTTAAGCCACCCAAAGATACCCCTCCTTTGTTGCTCGCGCGGATGCTGTTCGGTGCTGAAAATCCGCCTGGCGTGCAGTGAGTCATCGTGTTGGATTTCTTGCTTGACTCTTATGCTACGCTGGGTAACTTTTGCAATGCCCTGTGCGTGTTCGCAGATATATTTCCGGATCCCAGGACGCGTTGGGATTGATGCTCCCTGGAGTGAATAGGTTGGATTACGAAGGTGGATTTTGGCCAGCAAAAGTTACTGGTCTGCGAACATTGGAGCCGGCCAAGTGGCTGGAAAAGGTGTTGTGGCTGGTGCCGCTTGCTAGTAGACCACCGGGCTACGACCCGATTTCTGTCAAGGTTCGATGCCTGCAAAAAAGCAATGGGGATCGGCATTGACGCTGCCCATAACATTTTGTCCTCTGTTTGGTTGCTCCACAGAATATAACTCCAGAAAACGTGAAACTGTTGGCTGATGCGTCCTCGCGAGCCTGGGATGCCATTTGCGCGCAAGATGCTGCCGAGTTAGGTGCCGCTCTGCTCGATACGATGAAGGCTTGGAAAGCGATTCTCCCAAACACAATCCCACCTGCCTGGCGAGAGTGGTGCAGGCCATACGACAACTCACACGGATATCTGTTCAGCGGAGCTGGCGGTGGATTTTTGATGGTGATATCTGACACGCCGGTAGACAACGCATTTCAAGTGTCCGTCAACACGATCCCATGGGCGGAGCAACCTTTCAAATCATAACGATTTACTTTCATCAGCCCACCAGCCATATGTCACGGCATCATCACCGCTGCGCTGTCACAATGCAACAACCATCACGCTGTCTTGTTCACGTCATGCTCGACCCTCGAACCACATTGCATTGCGTGCTCACACGCATGGACTTGTGTTGGTTTATCCACACACAACTTGATCAAGTTTGTCTCCATTCTGTCGCGTCGAGATGCTCTCATATCGATCTTGTGAGAAAGCAAAGGCGATCTCGGTCGGATGATGAACATTGTGAAGTCGACACGTCGCAACACACAGCACGCAGCATTACACGCAGCACCGAATCACATACAACGTCGCATTCATACGTGCAGGATCGCATGCATACGTGCAGCATCGCATACATACGTGCAGCATCGCATACATACGTGCAGCATCGCATACATACATACATGCAGCATCGCATACATTCGTGCAGCATCGCATACATTCATACGTGCAGCATCGCAAACTTACGTGCAACGTCGCGTGTAGCATCGCGTCTAGAATCACGCGCAGCATCGCAAGTTGTATAACATCATTGTATACCATCACATGCCTCGCACGCATGATCTAAGCTAAGCTAATTATTGCAGCTTCCGAGTATCAGAAAGAAGTGAGCGCAGCACAGCATCGCAACATTCGTCGCACGGCAACAGCCTTCGAAGCAATCCATCCATCCATCCAGCCAGCCAGCAGCACCCCAAAGCGGGGAGCTGAAAGGCTATAATCCCATAAACAGATATACTTTCATTACTGAATTCCGCCGAGGACAACATATCTACAACCGAGAATACGCTTCCCCCACCGCCAGCGGCTGAGGTAGCTGTTGGCTGGCTCACTGACTTGAGTGCCAGTGAAGGTCTTCTTGCGACGCCTCGCCTGACTGACGGACGGACGGACGAACGAACTCTTTGTTGTTGGTGGTGGCGATTGATTGTCGTCGGTGTTCACCGTCGTCGTCGTCGTCGTTGTTGTGTTGTCGTCGTGGTTGTCGCCGTTGTCGTTGTTGTCGTCGTCGTTGTTGTCGCCGTTGTCGCTGTTGTGGTGATTGGTCGGCAGCTGCGATGGGTGGGACCTTGGGATTTGTGTGGTTGTGGTTGTGGTTTTGTTGTCGTGATGGTTGAATGGTCATGCGGCCGTCGTCGTTGTCACACGCGTGGCGGTATGCTGACGCCGACGGTGAGCGTTTGTTGTTCTGTGGTCGTTGGTGGTCTTTGTGCCGTGTTGGTGGGAATAATACCCTGGCACCATCTTATGACTGACGACCCGCTTAAAGTGGTGGCGATGAAGGTACTGCTGTACAAGAAGGATGTAAAGGTGGTCGGATTTGAATGCGATCTTGTGAGCTCGGAGACGCCACAACAGATTTGAAATCGACAGTTTTCAGTTGAAGGTTATTATTGAAGCAGTCTAAATTGCTTTCTTGAACCAGACACTGAAGTGGCGCCGGCCACGGCGCCAGTTGTGGTTGGTATCACTTCGTTTTGCAGGCGCGAACCATGGCCGATTTGCCGCCCCCAGCATATGATGACAATGAGCCGCCTCCGGCGTATCATCAGGTCATGGTTTCTGGGGAGGGACCGAACCCTGCAAGTTCGCCACAACTATTTGCTCCACCACCATTAGAACGCGTTCCTTCTTACGACGAGGCCGTTGCCAACTCCCGTCGTGCTCAAGATAGTCCCCGTTCCTCGTCTGGTAGCCAGGCACCGATTCCAAAACCTACGAGTCCTCTAAGTGAGTCCTCACGACTCAAAGCCATCAATTTCCTCGAGTCCGAAATTCAACGCACAAAAGCTCGCGGGCGAGAATTGATGCAGGCAGGGAACAGGGATGAGGCCAAAGAATTGATTGGGAAAATGAAGGATCTGAGCGCACGATTGACCGCCCTCAAGGCACAGGGCCCTGCGACTGCTCCTTCGCCGGATCGCGCCCCTTCCATCGCTGTTGGCTCCGCGCGTTCTGTGAACTCGGGTTCAGTGACCTCCGCCGGCCCGGCCACGCCCCCAACGCGTGCAAACACTACAGCTCCACCATCATCTGTGGTCTCCGGTGGAAGTCCTACTCTAGCACCAGTGAGGCCTGCACCCATAAGCTTGAGCTCGAACTTGGATATCGAACGACACTCGGATAGTTCTCCGAGTGAAGCTGAACGGTCTGTGCAGGACGTGGAGCGTGACATTGCCGCTGCCAAGGCCCAAGGTCGCCAGCTTATGGCCAGTGGCCGAAAGGACGAAGCCAAACAGTTGATAGCTCAGATGAAGCAACTAAATGCAGAATTGGCACGCGCTAAAGCAAAAGAAAGTGCCGAAGAAGCAGCCAGGCTCGAGAAGGAGAAGGTACGCGTTGCTTGCATGCGATACAAGGAAGGTCCGCGCACTGCGACTTAACCTCTGTGTTCCTTCGCGTGTGCAGAGAGAAGAGGAAGAACTCAAGCAAGTAATGAATGATCCGATGCTGCTCGCATTGGAAGATAGTGAGGTAGGTGATTTCTGTCAGCGAGTGGTGCATTTGGGGACGTGAGCGAGGCTGATTTGAATGTGACTTGTAGGAGGATTCTGAAGACGAAAATCCTCGACCAATGTCGTCAAAAGAGCTGCAGGCGACTGCTGCCGCAGCGATCGCGGCAGCCAACCAGCAATTGACGTCCGTGCGTTCACCTAGGGTTGTGAGTGATGACGAAGACGACGAGGATCTCGACGTGTCCAATTTCGACATGAGCGACTTTGCCAATCTTGTGGGTGATCCGTCCTTGGCTGAGGATTCTGACCCCGACGAATCAAGTCCCATCGGAACCACCGTGAAAGTCCAGAACCAGTCTGAAAATGAAGTAAAGTCGGAAAATTCACGAAAGTCGAGCGTGGCAAAAAATACAAGTGAGGGTGGTGACTTTGCAATTAGTCACGCTTCTAAGGAAGAAGACGATTTGGAACGCCGGCTTCAGTTGTTGAATGATGGAATGGGTGACAGCAGCGACCAGGTTCCCACGCCAACGGATGGTCCTTCAGATGAGATGGCCGAGCTAGAAAGTCGCCTCCACGCCCTCAGCGACGGCGGGACGAGCGACTCGGCGACAAATGGCGTCGACCTAAGTATGTTGGACGATGACAACGATTCATCAGCAGCGTCAACACCGACAGCACGTAGCACGTCATCTCACAGTACCACAACCTCTGCACCGATGACTCCGAAAACTGCTCGCAAGCAGAACGCTTTAGATGACTTGCTGGTCCAAATTCAGGAGCGGCAACGACAATACGAAGCCGCTATGGTTAAGTTCAAAGTTGCCAACGACAATGCAGTGGCTTCTCAGTTGGCATGTGACCTACGGGTCCTCCAAGAGGCTGAAAAAATGCATCACACGGAAGGTGGCATGTCTGTGATTCACATGGAAATTCCTCCAGACCTCAGCGTCCGCCTCGAGGAGATCGCAGGCCGTGAAGGCAGGCTTAAGGCAGAAGCGCAACGCCGTCAACTAGAGGAGAAACGGCGGACCGAACAGAAGAGACGAGAGGCATGCTTTGACGAGGTGGAGGCCTACTTCAGTCAATTGCTCATTAGCAGTGCAAACAACAAGCAAACATTGCAGAAGCTCGGCAGGCAGCTGAAGTTGATCAAGCAAGTCAGGGCAGATCCCACCCGACCTCCTCCGGTGTATCACTGGGAAAAAATCGCCAACAGAGTACCAGTATCGAACGACGACGTTGAGGTTCGTCCATTGTTCCAATTTGGGGCTTTGCGTCCCACCGTGACGCCTGCAATGACAATTTCGTACTCGCGATGCGTTTAGGCCAACATGTTAGAGATCGGAGTGGAATCCGTCACGTTCGATGAAGCGCATGCCCGTAAATTTTCGAAGAGGGTTCGTATCGTGCTGATGGCAAAGCATGCGCGTGTGAGTGTGATTTCTTATTGCTCTTCGTTGTTGGTGCAGATTCTCTACGCATTCGTGTCCGTGGAGTTAGTCGGGGAACCGATGGTGTTGCAGGCGCCCCGCGTGAAGCAAGTATCCAACACAACTTGGAGTTGGAATGTTGCCCATAAATTTCCAATTAGCCGCAAGAATGCACGTTTGGTGAGACGTCTCGGACGAAGAGGCACCGTCAAGATAGAACTGTGGAAGAAGGCCACCTTGGCCTTCAACAAGGATAAGAGAATCGCGCATGCTTGCATTTCTCTGGACACACTGTTGAAGAAGTGTACGTTCGAGGCCAACGTTTGCCTGGCTTTCGATGATGATCCTGCTCCGTCTAGACGCAGCCAGCGTGGTGCGGACAAAAGTACTATCAAGGTGATATTCAGGGGAAACACATGCTTCGGACCTCAGAAAGAGTTTGAGCAGACCACAGTCAAGAAGTTGGTGATCACTGCCTGGCCGAAGCAGTATCCTCCAGAACCGACAATTGCTGCCACAAGTCGCCCTGCGCCACATCGTCCCATCGCCACCCAGGCACCAGCACCAGCACCGGCACCGGCACCAGCACCAGCACCAGCACCGGCACCGGCTGCAACGACGGCACGCACCGTTCAACGACCGCCAAACTCACAGGGTCATAGCGTTGCGGCACAGCGCTCGGTCCCACCATCTCGAGTGGCGCGTCCTCCAACTCGAAAAGCCAACGCAGCTGGTGCAAAAACCGCACCGGGCCCGATGGCAGCGTGGCTGAAAGATCCCCTTGATCTGAAATTGTATGTGGCAAGTTTTAGTGCCCTGCAAGACGAAATCAAGCGCGTCGATGAAACTCTTGCCGCCTCGGACAATCAGCTGACGCAGATGGAACTGAGTACTCGTCGAAATGCGTTGATGAGCATCTGTGAAGATTTGGAGTACGCCTTCCACAATGATGAGTTGTCTCAGGACGACTATCATCGCAACATGAAAGCCGCTTTCAAGCGGGATCTGACAGGGTATGTTGTGGGGATTTTCGTGGCTGTTGTGCTGCTTGAACGCTGTTGTTACGTTGTTGTTGTTGTTGTTGTGTTTGTTGTTGTTTTGGGGCAGTTTGAAGCTCCTCCGCGATGGGGCAAAATCGGTGCCAGGAGCTATGAAATACGTCATTCGCCGAGTGAAAGCCATGAAGTCTGAGCTCGCCGAGCTTGCTCAACTTGCTGCTCAAAACTCGGACCCTCAAGTGTTGACGTAAGAACCGTCACTAATTGTTACATATTTGTGGTAAAGAGTGGCATTGTCGAAAAGTAAAAGTGGACGCTACATTTGAACGACAACAATGTTTCGCTGTCTTGCGAAAGTACCACGAAGTGTGCAGCTCGCTTATTTTGGCACTTTCGTTGTCAATGTCAAGCCATGCATGTTGGCGATCTCCTCCTTGAGCACACTATTCACCATCCTTTGTTGAGCGACAAGCGACTTGCCAGCAAATTCTGGAGATTCTACAATAATTCTATACATTGACCCGCAACCACCTGTGATATGGCAGCCGCAACCACACGAATACCATCAGCGTTGCGTCGGTGCGACGCAAACTGGTTTGCACACAATGCGTGCCTGAGATGTCGGTGACCTCTACGTTCGTGGCGCTGAGCTCATCAACCAATAATTTCGAGATCTGCGCCTCCGCGTCACTTCCATTGGCAGCGGAAGCAGATACCCAGCGCGAAGTAACTGGTCGCACACTGCGAGTGGCGGGCGCAAATCGCCGCAGAAGTGTTCGAGCGAACATTATTGCTGTTTCTAAAACGTGCTGCTTTTGGACAATTCAGAACACGTTGATTTTTTGTTCAGCTTCCATTTTGTCACGCCCTGCCAAGAACGCGATGAGATGAGGTGATTCAGCACCAACTAGTACTTCCAAGCCAAATATCGAACTGTGTCGAGTCAACCCTGCACACAGCAAAACTGGACTTGCGCCGGCGTTGACCCCAAGCGACCACGTGGTCGTCCCTCGTCCACGGAACTATGCAAAGCTACTACACGGAGCATTCTGCAAAGTGTCAAGCGAAGTGTCTCGGCGACCAATCCAGTATTCTAGCGGGGCACAACTAGCTCGCATCACTGTCTACTACCTCCCTGCCCGCGACTCTGTCGCTCCCAAAAGCTGCCCGGGCGCGCCACAACAAAAGATAGATGCCCTGGACACGACGAAGTCGTCGGCCGTCGGTCGTCGGCCAACGATCAACGAACGACAACAAAACAACGACAACGACACAACGACGACAACCAACGACGACACGAAAGTACATCAAACCAATTTGCGTTAATACTCAGTACCACCACTTCGTACTCTAAGTATCACGACACACACTATAGAACACTTCCGGCCGTCCGCCCTCCCTCCCACCCATCACACACCCTCACACCCTCACCCACACACACCATACATCAAATCCATATTTCACAATACCTGAAGTACGAACGTTGTGTACTAGGTACAAACGATTATGCTATAGACTGTGATGGTGCTCGGATACACTGAGTGAGTGAGTGAGTGAGTGAGTGAGTGAGGGACCGGCCGCTTGCCGTTCACCACCGCGAGCTGGCGGCGGTGCGGCGGCGTTCGCGCGTTGGGCGTTGGGCGTTGGGTTGGTTTGGATACGTTTCTTTCGTTCCGTTCGTTCGTTCGTTCGTTCGTTGCGTTGTTGTGTTTGTCTCTCGTTGTCGTTGGTTGTCGTTGGTCGTGTGTGGTTGTCTTATTCCATAGGTTGGTGTGGTTGGTGTTGGAGGAAGTAGACAGTCGTGTTGTCGTACTCGTACCATCAGATTAATTATCAAAGCAATGACAACTCAAATATGACGGTGCGTGCGCAGCTCCACAATCACTCCGAAGGAGGATTTTGCGCGCGTTGTCGTTGTCGTTGTCGTTGTCGTGTCGAGGCTGGTTGTGTTGTGGCGTTTGTTGTGGCTTGGTTATGTTGTCGTGTTAGTATGTTGTTTGTGGTTGGTGTCTTGCGGTTGTGGTTGTCGCTGCGGTGTTGGGTGTTGTGGTTGTGGTTGTGGTTATCGCGGTTGAGGTCTTGGCTTGTTCTTGATGATGCAATGGGTCTTTCACTGGTCTTACATTGCAGCGTTGCCAATTTAATAATTCTGACTTTATTGGTGGTGGTGCTGAGCAAAGTTGCACCTTATAGTTTGTAGAACCGACGAGAGCCGATCCGTGGGAAGGTGGCGCATTCTGTGTGCTAGTTGGCGCGCCCTATTGCCGAAGTATTACACGCAAAAACAATGAGCGACGGCGATCAACGGCCTAACGTTGCGAAGGCTTACGCGGAGCACCAGGCAGAGTTGCCTCGGTTGCCCATTCCTTCTCTGGAATCAACTTGCGAAAAGTTGCTGAAGTGGTCTGCCCCGTTATTGACGGAGGACGAATTGGAAGAATCAAAAGAAGCGGTTGATGAATTCCTTTCAAATCCCAACCAAGTGCGTGGATGGGGCCTGCTCACTGCCTGTTGTGATTGTACACGCGTTGACTCGCCGTTCTTGTGTTGGTACACCATTCCTCGTTCTTCGTTCAGGGCCCGGAACTGCAACAAAAATTGATCGACTATGACAAGGAAAATGCCGATAAGCTCAAGACTGGCGATTCGTCTGGATTTGCAACATACTTTGAGGAGTTTTGGAACCACGCGTACCTTGCCCCCAAATCAAGCGTGGTAAGTGTACGGCTCGCCTTGGTGCTCGCCCCTTCCAGGTCTTGTGCCGGCGAAATGTTGAAGGTATTTGCTCTAACACTGTCTCATCGTGAATAGGTGCTGAATCTTAACCCGTTCTTTGTGTTGGAGGACGATCCCCGTCCAATTCCGAAATCTCGACTTCAAGTCGTTCGAGCCGCTTCTTTGGTGTTTTCTTCGCTCAAGTTTGTTAGTGATCTTCGACGTGGGGTGATGCGCCCTGACATGGGGCGTCGCAACACGCGTCTCTGTATGTCGCAATTTTTTCGACTGTTTTCAACGGCGAGGATCGCAAACAGTGGTTGCAACGACTGCATCCAGGTGGACGAGCAAGCAACACATGTTGCTGTGCTGTGTAGAGGACAATTTTACTATTTTGATGCGCTGTGGCCAACGGGACAAGTGGCAATTTCTGAGGTTGAGTTAGCGCGCAACTTCGTCGCCATTTTGGAGGACTCACGTTCTTTAAATGCAGTGGGTTGTGCTATGGGTGCTGTTGGTGTCCTCACAGCCGAGGATCGTGACCAATGGGGGAGATGCCGAACAAAGTTGGCAGCACTGCACCCAAAAAACAAAAAAGTTCTTCATATCATTGACTCAGCCTTGTTCGTGGTGTGTCTGGATGACTGCGAGCCCGAAACGCTGGATGATCGAGCTGCCAACATGTTACATGGGTCCTATGACTTAGTGGAGCGCACTGATGCTCACGAAGGACTTCTGCAGACCGGGACATTGTGTAATCGTTGGTATGACAAGTTGCAACTCATTATTTGCGCTAACGGGGCAGCTGGAATAAACTTTGAGCATTCCGCGGTTGACGGTCCGTTTTTGCTTTGCTGTGTGATGTGGCTCGTGCTGCGATGATCGACCTAAAATATGTCTCTCGCTTCATCACCAGGTCATACTGTGCTGCGTTTTGCAAGTGACACATTCGCTGATACCATTGTTCAGTTTGCTAGAAGCATCACGTATTCCACCCATGGGAAGGACTACTTGGACCCCGTGTGCGGCAAGGGAAACTTTTTTCGACCATCAGTGGACAAAGCAACGAAAAAAGTTTTGTTGGACACTACTCCTCGGAAAATGGACTTTGTTCTGAATCTTGACCTTCGCAAGGCAATTCATTACAGCGAGACAAAAATTTCAGACCAGGTGTGTGATCCTGTTCAAATTTGTTGGGCGCAGGAAGCATGGTAGTTATTTTTCTGTTTCGTGGCTGCTGCTGTGTTGCGTAGATTTTGCAAAATGAGCTACGAGTGCTGGAATTTCGAACTTTTGGAAAGCAGTGGATGATTTCTCGAAATGTGTCTCCCGATGCTTTTGTTCAGCTTGCAATGTGCACGTCTTACTACATTTTGTACGGGCACTTCGCTAGCCAGTACGAGAGTGTTATGACCAAACCGTTCCTCCACGGCCGAACAGAGGTTCGTGTTGCGGTATACGTGGACATGACAGGGTCGCCGTAAGCTCATGACGACGATATTGGCAACATCTAGGCTGGAAGATCGTGCACAACGGAAGCTGCTGCCTTCGCGCAAGCTTGGGTCGACGCTGCAACCGGGTTGCCAGGCGCCGTTGCAGCCCAGGTCGGAGGTAACAACGTCGCTGAGCACTCTGCCGAAGGCAAAACGGAGGAAGGTCTAAGTCAGAATGCTGCCTCGCATCTTCGAAATTTGTTCATGAAAGCAATCAAAGCCCAAACAAGTCCGACCATTGTGTGCTCTAGCTGCCGTGCAGTATTGGCACCTCCATCACATTGACTTGACGAAATCGTGTTCTTTGGTCAGGTGTTGTCCGAGACTGTGCTCGAGGACACGGTGTAGACCGACATTTATTTGGGCTGAAATGCCAGGCAGTGCGAAAAGTTAGCGATCCTAAGGCAAGCCCGCACGACAGGCCGGCCGACCATATCAGTTTATTTTCATGCCCTGCTTACACGAAGCTAACTTCCACGGTCCTGTCAACATCCAATTGTGGCAATCCGTCTCTCCAGTTGTTTGGATTTGGGTATGTGCATTGCATCAGCACTTCGCTTGCTCGGCATTTGTTCTTGCAAAGTGCTGTGTTCTTGATTTTGAAACAGGTCGTTGCCTTGTCAAGAGTGTGTCATCACTCATTATGTGGTGTCTGATATGGAACAGGCCAGTATCTGCGAATGGTTTCGGCATCGGATATATCATCAAGGACAATGGCATACAATTTTGCATCTGCAGCAAGCACCGCCAAACTGCAAGGTACCACTCAGAGCGTTGATGCTTTGTTGGCCTCGCGAAATCTTTTAATGGTGGCTGATGTTTCTGCACCAGGTACATTTTAACACTGAAAAAGTTTCTGCGCGGAATGACCCAAATTTTGCAACCGGAGCAGCGCGTCGCCGTTAGCAAGTATGACGGCGACGCGGCAGATACAAGCGAAACCACCGACGTCGCTCGCGTCCACTCCGCGGCCAACAGGGCTCGTTTGGAGCAACTGGCGTCTGTGGGATCGACCTTGGACGTCAAAAAGCTGTCACGCGCCAGAACATTTAGCCTGGAGAAAGAGAAGCGCGAAGCAGTCCCACCGATACGACGTTCCAATTCGGCTTGGTCTTCTCGAGATGTTCACGTGCCATCGGCGCCAAAGCATGAAGTGGTCTTCGAAGACCAAGAGACATTGTTCGGCTATTGAAGAGCCCCTGATTGCAACAACAATTGTGTTGAGATTTATCATAAAAGTTAAAACTTTGGAACGTTGCGGTTGTACGGCTAATGCAACGTTGATCACGTGGTGGGAGGAGGTGCAACTAATGGGATCAGCATGGGGCGGTCGCAATGGAGCCTCAACTTTCTCTTCGTGTATGCGATGCAGAAAATCACACAAGCTGCTGCACACGTCGCGTAGCTGCAGAAGGCATTGACCAACTTGCGAATGAGGTGATAGAACGACATCGGAGTACACTCGCCAAAATGATATTCGCAAACAAACAACACGAACCCGAATTGTCCCATTATTTTGGAGCCACTATCACTTTTGCTGGTCATTGACTTGATGAGACTGGAAGCGAAATTGTAGAAGCCGTGCAACAAAACCGATGGCAAAATGGCTTGGAAGCTCATGTACACTCGAGGTTGAGATGATACTCGCTGCGACGACGGAGGCTGGTGAACCTTGACTTCATCCTCGGCACCGCCCGAACTTCCGGCATGATCACTGTTTTCTGTTGCCATGGGCTGAGACGGATGCTGGCCGTCTCGATTCTTCGAAAGACGTGCCATATTGAGCCCTGCATACCAGACAACGTTGCGTCAAGTCCTAGCAAGAAATTGACAATTCCAGTGAACTCATACTCGAACCTATATTCACGCCGGACACGACGCCGCAGGCGCAATGCACCGTGGTTACAAACGCGCAGCGCGAGATTGCTGCGCCAATCTACATTGCAAACGGACATTCAATTCAAGTAAATTGTGGGCGTGATACACCTGTGACAACGCGAACCTGAACCAAGGTTGTGTCATGAGAATTCGCTTGTATTCTTCGTGTCACAGCATACAAAATATTTTCTATCGTCGAGAATCCGATCGAGTACCTATCAACAACCGAATGTACAGTGCCGGTAAGCAACTTCGTTGACTGAACTCGCGTGGCAGTCCCGCCGAAAACGTACGCCGCAACAAAGAGTACAAAGCCAGTGATAGTTTGCAGCGATTGGGCATCACTCGTATCTTCACCGACATCAACTCCCGTCTTCGACTCTGAACTGTCATTGGATGGAGCGGGATCCTCTTTGCGCTTGCGCGTCGGAATGAGCTCCTCGTCTTCTTTGCGCTTTCTTTTCGGAATGACGTCTCCAGGCTTCGATTCCGGTGCTCCAAAGATGAAGTTGCGCTTTGAAGAAGTGCTATTGTTTTGACTATCAGTGTCAATATCAGTGACACCAAGCTGCTTCGTGTCAGACTTGACCACGAACGCTACGTCCAACGAGTCTGCCTGTGGAGGTGCTTTCCGAAGTTGTCGCGGCATCACAATTTTGCGGGGCGATGTTTCTTCTGCCAAGCGCTGCTGGAAACGGCAAAGCCTTATGGAAAATGTCCATCTCACTGCTTCTTCAATTAAGCCAGTTGTGATGAATGAAGTCACAAACAGAAACGCGCAGTACGCGATCGTCTTTCGGAGAGATGCGCTGAACCACGGTTTCGACGATAGAACGCCTGCGCCACTGCCGTCAATCTCCGCAAATGAGTCGGCTTCGGAAGCAGTGGTCGTAGTCGTGGTTGTTGCAACAGCTGCACCAGGACCAAACTGTGACGCGGCAGCAAAAAATTGTTGATCGAGATAAAACACAACAGTAATCGCGGATCCTATGAGCGCTTCCACCGACAATGACACAAGAGCTCCAGGTAAGAATCCAGTGGCATACGCGACCGTCAGCTCATCCACGTCAAAGTCGAGTCGCGACGCCACCACAGAATGTTCTCGAGGGAGGACAATCTTCCAAAACTGTTGACTCGCAAGCATTCGCAGAATGAAAGCCGGGCCAGCGTATGCAATCGCGAGAATTGGAGTTAACATGATGTCCGCAGCGAGGGCAACAAGGGTGATGCCGACCACGAAGCTCACGAACGCAAGCGACACGAACGAGAGCTTGAAGCGCACGATTGCTGCATTCAACATGGTTGTGACTGAATCTACAAAACAGCAGCGTGTCCTGCCGGAAAGGGGTGCATTGTTAAACTTTGCGCTTGCGCGCAGTTGGACCCATCACATTTTCAGGAAATCAAAAGCCGTAATTTCTGTCCTCTAATTATGGCCACACTTTTGCTTGTGGACAAACTTCGGGATCCCAGCCGCAATGTCGCTGTGTGCATACTCTAGTAGTGTATCCCGCGTTGTTGTAGGTTTCGATTGCTGTAGTTGACCCATTGCCTGCGCGTACCCTGCGCACCTTCCTTCCATGTATTTCCTCTTCTGCATCGTTTTCATTTTCACACCGTACACCCGCGACACCACTCCCTACACTGCCATCCCACACATGCATGCATCAGCCGTGTCTGCGACGCGCGAAGCACGTGCCCCACCCACGGCCTTCTTCGACGTCTACGGCGGTAAACGAACACTCTGTCACGGCACGACATTGAGTGCGAAGTAAGTGGTGGCGACGCATGGGGATGACGACAACAACAACCGAAGCCAAAGCATCAACACCACGAACATCAACACGCTCCACCGCGGCGCGGTGGACAGTCGACACGCCGCCAGCCGCCAGTGCGCGTGTGACAACAAAGCAGCTAGCTGTGACGGCTGTGGCAGCTTC
>ENA-OWNT01002302-OWNT01002302.1-seawater-metagenome-genome-assembly--contig:-NODE-2302-length-20238-cov-15.000992_pt1 | contig 20238 bp, 16 predicted proteins | sample MGYA00238136_ERZ651165 | MGnify/ENA primary metagenome ERZ651165 (study PRJEB26861, sample SAMN08777766) | seawater metagenome | isolation source: coastal seawater | place: USA: Florida | collected...
AAGGCCTTCGCCCCCACCGACCTGGCACAGGCCATTGCCGGTGTGCGGGGCCTGGGCATCCGCGGCTGCGCGGTGTCGATGCCCTTCAAGGAGGACGTCATCGCGCTCGTTGACGTCATGGACCCGTCCGCGAAAGCCATCGATTCGGTCAACACGATCGTCAACGACGGCGGGACCCTCACGGCTTACAACACCGACTACACCGCGATCGAGCAGCTGCTGGAGCGCAACGCCGTCCCCACTGACTACTCGGTGTGGCTGCTGGGTGCCGGGGGAATGGCGAAGGCCACCGCGGCCGCGCTGCGTGACGCCGGCTTCCGGCACGTCACCATCATTGCCCGCAACGAGGCGGCCGGCCGGGCGCTCGCCGGGCTCTACGGTTTTGAATGGCGTGCCGGGCTCCCCGCTGCCGACTCCGGAGCAGGCACAGCCGAGCTGCTGATCAACGTGACGCCCATCGGCATGGCCGGCGGTCCCGAGTCCGAGAGCCTGGCTTTCCCGCCGGAAGCCGTCGCGGCCGCGAAGGTGGTGTTCGACGTCGTGGCGCTGCCCGCCGAAACACCGCTGATCAAGGCCGCCCGCGCCGCCGGCAAGAAGGTGATCACGGGCGCGGAGGTAGCCACCATCCAGGCCCTGGAACAGTTCGTGCTCTACACCGGAATCCGGCCCAGCGACGAACAGGTCCGCGCCGCCGAGGAGTTCATGCGGGCCCAGTAGCCCGCCGCTGCCGCCGGGTCGGCAGCCCCGCGGGCCGGTCCTAGGCCGGCTCGACCGAGATGGCCACCCGTTCCTCGCCGATCCTGGTGAGGACCAGGGTGGCCGTCTTCTTCCCCGGGTTCTTCTTGCCGGCGGGGAGCAGCTGCTTGCGCAGTTCCTCCGGGGTGACCGAGGTGCCGCGCTTTTTGATGTCAAGAATGCCCACACCGTTGTCCTTGACCCACGACTTGAGCGCCTTGACGTTGAACGGCATTACCTCCAGGACCTTGTACGCCCGGGCGTAGGGGGTGTCGCGCAGTTCCGGCGCGCAGATGTAGGCGATGTGTTCGTCCAGCAGATGACCGCCGAGCTGGAGCGCGACGTCGGCGACCAGGCCGGCACGGATCACGGCGCCGTCGGGCTCGTACAAGTAGCCCTCGACCGGGCCCACGGGGGCCTCCGGCCCGGCGTCGAAGTCCTCCGTGCTGGTGAGTTCGGCGGCACCCTGCGGGCCGAGCACCAGCGCGGCGCGGCGGACGCCGGGCCGGCGGACCGCGTTGAACCACAGCGCCACCTCGGTGACGTCCCCGCCAACGGACACCCACTGGGCTTCGCAGTTCTTGGGAACAGAGTCGTGCGGCATGCCCGGGCCCATCTTCACCCCCACGGCCAGGCCGGCGCCGGCGAGGGACTCCACGAAGGACAGCGGCGGGGAGAAGTCCTCCGGATCCCAGATCCGCTTCGTGCCCGAGGTGGAGGTGGTCCGGCGCGCCGGATCCAGCCAGACGCCGTCGATCCCGTCGAGGGACACGGTCGTCGCATCGGAATGGACCACGGTGGCGTTCCGGAACGGGATGAGGTTCATCGTGGCGCAGGCGGCGGTGGTTTCATCCAGTTCCACCGCGGTCACCTGGATGTCCAGGGAGGCCAGGGCCATCGCGTCGGCACCCAGCCCGCAGCCCAGGTCCGCCACGTGGGCGATCCCTGCCTCGGCGAAGCGCTGGGCGTGCCGCGCCGCCACGGTCAGCCGGGTGGCCTGCTCCAGGCCGGCACGGGTGAAAATCATCTGCCGGGCAAATTCACCGAATTTCGCCTCCGCCTTGGTCCGCAGGCGGGACTGCGTGAGTGCGGCGGAAACCAGTTCGGGCGAATGGCCGGCCTTCCGGAGCGAGGCGTTCAGGCGAAAGGCCTCCTCCTCGCGGTATGGCCCCAGCGAGGCAAGCAGCTCCCAGCCCTCCGGATTGAGCAGCGGGGCGATCTGTTCCTGCGTAGTCTCAGCCATGCCATCAAGCGTAGTTCAGGCGGGGAACGCCCGGGTCGCCCGATAGGCTGGACGGCATGGATGGCAGGGACACGAACCACTTCGGCACGGCAGCAACCCGGGAAGACACCGACGGGGAGGCCCGGGACAGCCGGGGACCGGTCCGCTTCGCCCGGCCGGCGCTGATCGCCGGAAGCGTGATCGCCGTCGTCTGCGTGGCGTTGCTCGTCATCATCTTCTTCCTGGACTCCTTCAATGCCACCGTCTACTCGGTGGGCGGCAAGGATGTGAAGGACGCGACCGACGAGGCGCGGGCGATCCGGGACACATATGCCGCCGCCCGGGTGGGCGGCATCATCGGCCTTGTCCTCGGCGCCGCCGCCGCGCTCGCCGGCGGCTTCGTGCTGTACCGGGACCGCGGCAATTCCGTCCGGATCGACGAGGACGACGACGTCGACTTCGACGACCTCGCCGGCAGCTGACCCCACCCGCCCGAGGGCCGACACCCCGCCCGAGAGACATGCCCATCCTTCGGACCGAGGGCCGGGCATGACGCCTTATGCCCGGCGGCCGAGCTGAGCGATGGGCATGTCCTGCGGGGCCAGGGCGTTCACCGGTGACGAACTTCTGGCACTCGCCTTGACCGAGTGCTAACTACTTACATAGAGTCGTCATTAGCACTCTCCCTAGGCGGGTGCTAACACCTGAAGCTTGACCAGCCTGGCTGCTGCCGGCACCGCGACGACGGTCTGTACGCCATGGCACCACAGCTTTAAAGTCCACGAATTTGCTGACGAAAAGGAGAGGTCCGAGTGTCGGTCTCTATTAAGCCTCTTGAGGATCGTATTGTTGTCCGCCCGCTCGAAGCCGAGCAGACCACGGCTTCCGGCCTGGTTATCCCGGACTCCGCACAGGAGAAGCCGCAGGAAGGCGAAGTTGTTGCAGTAGGCCCCGGCCGCTTTGACGACAACGGCAACCGCGTTCCCGTTGACGTTGCCGTTGGCGACGTTGTCATCTACTCCAAGTACGGCGGAACCGAAGTTAAGACCGGCGGCACCGAGTACCTCGTGCTCTCCGCCCGCGACGTTCTGGCGATCGTCGTAAAGTAACTCTCTTGGACCCCCGCGCAGCAGATCCTTCGTCATGAACGGATCAGTTGCGCGGGGTTCTGTCTTGAAAGGACAAAACCATGGCAAAGCAGCTTGCGTTTAACGACGCTGCCCGCCGGTCGCTTGAAGCCGGCATCGATAAGCTCGCCAACACCGTCAAGGTCACGCTCGGCCCGCGCGGCCGCAACGTCGTACTGGACAAGAAGTGGGGCGCCCCCACGATCACCAACGATGGTGTGACCATCGCCCGTGAAATCGAACTGGACGACCCCTACGAAAACCTTGGCGCGCAGCTTGCCAAGGAGGTCGCCACAAAGACCAACGATGTTGCCGGTGACGGCACCACCACTGCCACGGTTCTGGCCCAGGCCCTGGTCAAGGAAGGCCTGCGCAACGTGGCTGCAGGCGCCGCCCCTGGCGAGATCAAGCGCGGCATCGAGGTTTCGGTTGAGGCCGTCGCCGCCCGCCTGCTGGAGAACGCGCGCCCGGTCGAAGGCACGCAGGTTGCCAACGTGGCCGCCATCTCCGCCCAGAGCGACGAGGTCGGCGAGCTCCTGGCCGAGGCATTCGGCAAGGTTGGCAAGGATGGTGTGATCACCATCGAGGAATCCTCCACCACGCAGACCGAGCTGGTCCTCACCGAAGGCATGCAGTTCGACAAGGGCTACCTGTCCCCGTACTTCGTCACTGACGCAGAACGCCAGGAGGCGGTCCTCGAGGACGCCCTCATCCTGATCAACCAGGGCAAGATCTCCTCCGTGCAGGACTTCCTGCCGCTGCTGGAAAAGGCGCTGCAGAGCTCCAAGCCGCTCTTCATCATTGCCGAAGACGTTGAGGGCGAGGCCCTCTCCACGCTCATCGTCAACCGCATCCGCGGCACGCTGAACGTCGTCGCCGTCAAGGCACCGGGCTTCGGCGACCGCCGCAAGGCCATGCTCCAGGACATTGCCACCCTCACGGGTGCACAGGTTGTCTCCCCGGAGCTGGGCCTGAGCCTGGACACCGTCGGCCTCGAGGTGCTCGGCACCGCACGCCGCATCACGGTCACGAAGGACAACACCACGATCGTCGACGGCGCCGGTTCGGCCGAGGACGTCGCCGCCCGTGTTGCCCAGCTGCGCGCCGAACTGACCCGCACCGATTCGGACTGGGACAAGGAAAAGCTGCAGGAACGCCTGGCCAAGCTGGCCGGCGGCATCGGCGTGATCAAGGTCGGCGCTGCCACCGAGGTCGAGCTGAAGGAAAAGAAGCACCGCATCGAGGACGCCGTGTCCTCGACCCGCGCTGCCCTCGAAGAAGGCATCGTGGCCGGCGGCGGCTCCGCCCTCATCCACGCGCTCAAGGCGCTCGACGAGGACGCTTCCGTCCAGGCCCTCGAAGGTGACGCGGCTGCCGCCGTCGGCATCGTCCGCCGGGCACTGACCCAGCCGCTGCGCTGGATCGCCCAGAACGCCGGCTTCGACGGCTACGTCGTGGTTGCCAAGGTGGCCGAATCCGCCGTCAACCAGGGCTTCAACGCCAAGTCCGGCGAGTACGAGGACCTGATCGCCGCCGGCGTGATCGACCCCGTCAAGGTGACGCGTGCGGCTCTGCGCAACGCCGCCTCCATCGCCGCGCTGGTCCTCACCACGGAAACCCTCGTGGTGGAGAAGCCGGCTGACGAAGACGAGCACGCAGGCCACTCGCACTAATCTCGGCCCGCACAGGGGACGGCCCGGCAATCATTTGCCGGGCCGTCCTTTTTTCTGCGCGGCTTCCGGCCCGGGCACAGCCCTTCCACTCCCGCTTCCCGGGAAACTCACAACTTGACATGGCTCAATGGAGATCCATGGCCGTCGCGCATCGATTGGCCATGAACATCACAGTTGAGTAACATAGACGCTTTGGTTATCTGGTTGAGGGGTTGTTCTATGACACAGCAAAGAACCTTGCCCCCGCCTGCCCAATCCGGTGAGGCACCTCGGGCGGGCAGGAAATCGACATTCAGGCCCGAGATCCAAGGACTTCGGTCCCTGGCCGTCCTCATGGTCATGACCTACCACATCTGGTTGGGCCGCGTCTCCGGCGGCGTGGATGTGTTCCTGCTGATCTCGGCGTTCCTCATGACGCTGCAGTTTGTCGGCCGCTACGAGCAGGGCCGTCCGATGGCCCTCTTCAAACATTGGCTGCACCTCTTCCGGCGTCTCTTGCCGGCTGCTGTGACCGTCCTGGTGGCCGTGCTCGCCGCAAGCATCTTCTTCCTGCCCCGGACGCGCTGGCTGGAAGTGATCTCCCAGGGCTGGGCATCGCTGTTCTATGCCGAGAACTGGTTCCTGCAGTCCCAGGCCACGAACTACTACGCCTCGGACCACAGCCACGCGAGTCCTTTCCAGCACTTCTGGTCCCTCTCAATCCAAGGGCAAATCTTCATCCTGTGGCCGCTCATTTTCGCGGGCGCAGCAATCGTCGCCAAGCGCTTCAGGCTCCGCTACCGCGTGCTGCTGTGCTACATCTTCGCCCTGATCTTCCTTGTGTCACTCGTCTACTCAATTGTCTTCACCCAGGCGGACCAGACCGAGGCGTACTTCGATACCGGAGCCCGGCTGTGGGAGTTTGCGCTGGGCACCCTGGTGGCTTTGGCCCTTCCCGCCCTGCGGCTTCCCCGGAGCTGGCGCCTGGTGCTGGGCTGGCTGGGCATTATCGCCATGCTCAGCTGCGGGATCCTGCTCAATGTCCAGGCCTCCTTCCCCGGGTACGTGGCGCTCTGGCCCACCCTGGCCGCGGCCTGCGTCATCGCCGCCGGCCAGTCGGGCAGCAAGCTGGGCGTCGACCGGATCCTCAGCTCGAAGCCCTTGACCCGGCTGGGCGACAACTCCTACGCCCTGTACCTGTGGCACTGGCCGGTTCTGGTCATCGCGCTTGCCGCGACGGGCAAGGACCGGGCGGGTCCGATCACGGGCGCCGTCATCATCGCCGTTTCGCTGGTTCTCGCCTACCTCACCACCCGCTTTATCGAGAAGCCCTGGCGGGAATGGCAGTGGCCCGAACTGCGGCGCCGCCGCGCCGTCATTGCCATCGCCGCTGCCCTCGCCACCGCCGTCGTGCCGCTGGCCGGCTGGCAACTGCAGATCAACTACGCCATGGCAGCTGCGGCGAGCCAGGCGTGGGCCAATAATCCGGGCGCCCGGTCGCTGGACCCGGCCTACGTCGGCGGGGCCGACAAATCGGCGCCCCTCCTACCCACGCTCGCCACCGCAGCTGACGAATGGCCCCGCTATGAGGGCGGCTGCACCTCGGATGAGAAGGCACTCACCAACGTCTGCAACAACGGCAAGCAGAATGCCGCCAAGACCGTGCTGATCATTGGCAACTCGCATGCCCACGTCTGGGCCACCCCCATCCTGACGCTGGCCGATAAATACGGCTGGAGGGTGGAGGCCATCACCAAGGGCTACTGCCCGGTGACGGACAAACCGGCCCCGGGGCAATCGGAAGGATGCCTGGACTTCGACAAGGAGACCCTCAAGAAGGTGCTGGCCATGAAGCCGGATGTCGTGGTCACCACGAGCACCCGGACGGATCCGGACCCGAACGCCGTCGAGTTCCTTGACCAGGGTTGGGTTGCGCCGATCAAGACCATCAACGACGCCGGCATCCCTGTCGTCGCGCTGCGGGACACCCCCCGCATGCACGAGGCCGTACCGGCCTGCCTCGAGGAGAACCCGGACAACTACGCCGCATGCGGATCGACGACCGCGGAGAACTACCAGCCCACGTCGCCCGATACTGCCGTGGCGGGACAGCTGCCGGGCACCAAATTCCTCGACTTCAGCAAGTTCTTTTGCCAGGGCCAGGTCTGCCCGGCCGTGATCGGCAACGTGATGGTCTACAAGGATGACAACCACGTCACCAGGACCTATATGGAGAGCCTCACCCCGTACTTCGAGGCGGAGTTTCTGGCAGCCACCGGCTGGGCCGCCGAGTAGGAGTTCCCCTGCTCTCCCCGCCGGGCTGACTGACCGCCCGGCTGACTGACCGGCGGGCTGGCCGGCTGAACGGGTTGGCCGGCCCGGGCGCCCGCTGGCGCCCCTGCCGGCGCGGGCGTCAGCGCTGCGAGCGGGCCGCCCTGCGCCGCAGCTGCAGCGCGGCCTCCGGCGACAGCCGCTTGGTCACCAGCCGGTAGAACAGCAGCACCCCGACGCCGGCCACCACGATTCCCAGCAGGTTCAGGAACAGCTGCAGCGCGGAACCGGCTGCCTTTTGGTATTCGCCCAGGACCAGTGCCACTGCCACATACCCCGCCGCCGGCACCGTGGTGACGGAGATGAACACGCCGATCAGCGCCGCCGAGCGCCGGCTGATCACCGAGAGCATCCCGGCCGTTCCGGCCAGCACGGCGACGATCAGCGAATAGGGACCCGGGTGGTAGATGAATTCAACCGCCGAACCGCGGTCCAGTGCGTCCCGGGGAAACAGGCCGAGCGGCACGGACAGCCACGCGGTCAGTGCGGCGGCCAGCATGGCGACGGGAAAGCCGACGCCGAGCGCCAGCGCCGCGTCGCGTCCGAGCCGCCGCTCCCGCCGGACCAGGGCCACGGCCAGCGCAGCCAAAGGGCCGAACTCCGGGCCCACGGCCATGGCGCCGACGATCGCGATGGTGGAGTCCGTGACGATGCCGATGGCCGCCAGTTGGGTGGCCAGGATCAGGAACGTCAGGTAGCTCCAGGTCAGGCGCGAATCTTCGCCGCTCTGCCGCGATACCTCGTCCCAGATCACGGCGTCCGCGCCCTCACCCGGTGCCTCGGCCTCGGCCCGGTCGGCCCGGTCGGAGAGCACCAGGTCCGGCATGATGACCGAAATTGATCCCCGCTGCTGGACATCGAGGGCGTGGAGCTTCTCCACGAGTCCCTCCACGGATTCGCGTGCCAGCAGGACCTGGACAACGTCCCCGGGCGGCATAACGGACGCGCCCTTTTCCAGGGCAACTTCCGCGACGCCGACCTGAGCGGTACAACTTTCGACGACGACTCCGGACAACTCACCCGGGACGCAAATGCGCACCTGCACGATCACTTAGCGGCCTCCTCAGACTCGTACCAGCCTAGCTGGCACACCGGTCCGGCCAGGGCCTTTGGCCGCCTGCGCCCGGCTCCCGCCTCTGTTGCGCCCGGCACCCGCCTCTACCCCCGAGCGTGCGTGTTTGGGGTCCCGGCGGCAGCCCCGCAATCGCCCCGCGATCGCCCGGCGATTCGCAAAGAAAGTTACGTTTCGGTAACATTGGTACTTTGGAAACCGGACTGAGGGGTTTTTGAGTGTCGAACGAGCGAACCACAGCCACCCCGCCAGCAGCGGATGCGGGTTCTCCGGCGAGCCGAAAAGCCAGTTACCGCCCCGAAGTCCAGGGCCTGCGCGCCCTCGCGGTCCTCATGGTGGTCACCTACCACGTGTGGCTGGGGCGGGTCTCCGGCGGCGTGGACATCTTCCTTCTCATCTCGGCCTTCCTGATGACGCTCAGCTTCACCCGGAAGGTCGAAAGCGGCGCGCCTCTGAAGCTGCTGAGCCACTGGCTGCACCTGCTCAAGCGCCTGCTGCCCGCCGTCGTCGTGGTGATTCTCGGTGTCCTCGCCGGCACCTGGGCCATCCTGCCGCAAAGCCGCTGGCCTGACGTCCTTGACCAGGCTTGGGCGTCCCTGATGTACCGGCAGAACTGGCTCCTGGCCGACACCGCCGTCGACTACTACGCCCAGGACCATTCGGGCGCGAGCCCGCTCCAGCACTTCTGGTCCCTCTCGATCCAGGGCCAGGTGTTCGTGCTCTGGCCGCTCGTGTTTGCCGGCACTGCCCTCCTGGGCCGGGCGCTCCGCCGCTGGGCCGGCAAGGACCACGCCCTGCTGGGGTACCGGTCCCTGCTGACCGCGGCCTTCGGCGCCATCTTCGCCGTGTCCCTCGCGTATTCGATCGTCCAGACCGCCACCAACCAGGCCCACGCCTACTTCGACACCGGCGCCCGGCTCTGGGAGTTCGCCCTCGGCTCGCTCCTGGCCCTCGCCCTGCCGTACCTGAAACCGGGCAGGATCCTGCGCGTCGTGCTGGGCTGGGCCGGCCTGGCGGGCATGCTCTCCTGCGGGCTGCTGCTGACCGTGGACCGCTCGTTCCCCGGCTTCATCGCGCTGTGGCCCACGCTGGCCGCCGCCGCGATCATCACCGCCGGACAGAGCGGCAGCCGCTTCGGCGTGGACCGCTTCCTGACCTGGAAGCCCCTCGTGGCGCTCGGAGACAACTCCTACGCGCTCTACCTCTGGCACTGGCCGCTGCTGGTCCTGGCCCTCGCCGGGGCCGGGATCGCCGCGCCGAACCTGGTCCAGGGGCTCTGCATCGTGGCCGTGTCCATCGTCCTGGCCGTGCTCACCACCCGTTTCGTCGAGAAGCCGCTGCGCGAATGGCACTGGCCGAAGCGCCGCGCCTGGCGCACCGCCGTCGTGATTGCCGCCTGTGGCGCGTTGCTGGCCGGCCCCGTCGCCGTCTGGCAGAGCCGGCTCGTGGCCGACGAGGCCGCGGCGGCATCCCAGCCTAAGGAACTGACCCCGGGTGCGGCCGCCCTGGCGCCGGAAAATGCCGGCAAGCCGACCCCGGAGGCGAAGATCATCCCCGCGCCGGCGGCGATGAAGAATGAGTGGGCGGACATCGACGGGCTGTGCACGGACGACAACGTCCCCAGCGACCCCCTGCTGCAGGGCTGCCTGCAGAACAACAAGCCCGAGAAGGTCACCAAGCGGATCGTGGTGCTCGGGGACTCGCATGCCCAGCAGTACATGGCGGCCCTCGGCCCGATCGCGAAGAGCCACGGCTGGGAAGTTGTCACGCTCCTGAAAGGCAACTGCCGCTTCGGCGGGGAGTCCCCGGAGCGGGACGCGGACTGCAACGCCTTCAACAAGGCCAGCGCGCAGTACGTCCTGGACCACCGCCCCGACGCCGTCTTCACTGTCGCGTCCCTGACCCACAAGGAAGCGCCGTTCGAGACCGAGGTGCCGCAGTACCTTGAGGGCATCAAACCCTTCACCGACGCCGGCATGGACGTGGTGGGCATCCGCGACAACCCGCGCTTCACCATCAACATGCCCGAGTGCGTCCAGAAGAACGGCGAGGACGCGGCCGAGTGCAACGTGCCGGAGCAGGAATCGCTCGCGGGCTCCTCGCCGCTGGACGCCTACCGTGGCAAAGTGCCCGGGCTGCACCTCATGGACATGAGCGATTTCATCTGCGCCAACGGGATCTGTCCGGCCGTCGTGGGCAACGTGTACGTCTACAAGGACGACAACCACCTGACCAAGACGTACGTGCAGACCATGATCCCGATGTTCGAACAACGGCTGCTCGCCGCCACCGGCTGGAAATAGGCCGCCGGAGCCGCCCGGCATGGGACGGCTCACATTGAGCCGCACATTACTGCCCCGGAATATGGGTATCGCCGCCAAGGTTCTACTATTTATTCAACCCTTCTGCACAGACCAGACCCGTAATGACTGGCTGGTCATCTGTTGCAACCCCTACCCGTGAACCCCGTAACCCAAGGTAAGAGGCGCACTCATGACCCAGCCCGAACACAACCCCTTTGGCTTCATCGGCCTGACGTACGACGACGTCCTGCTCCTGCCCGGCCACACCGACGTGATCCCCTCGGAAGCTGACACGTCCTCCCGGATCTCCAAGCGCATCACGGTCCAGACCCCGCTGCTGTCCGCGGCGATGGACACCGTCACGGAGTCCCGGATGGCCATCGCCATGGCGCGCCAGGGCGGCCTCGGCGTCGTGCACCGCAACCTTTCCATCGCCGACCAGGCCGACCAGGTGGACCGGGTCAAGCGCAGCGAATCCGGCATGATCACCAACCCGCTGACCATCGGCCCCGAGGCCACACTGGCTGAGCTGGACGAGATCTGCGCACGCTACCGCGTCTCCGGCCTGCCGGTCGTGGACGAAGGCAACAGGCTGCTGGGCATTGTCACCAACCGCGACACCCGCTTCGTGCCGGAAGCGGACTTCCCGCTCCGGCTGGTCAGCGACGTCATGACCAAGATGCCGCTCGTCACCGGGCACGTCGGCATCAGCCGCGAGGAAGCCTCGCACAAACTGGCCACCAACAAGATCGAGAAGCTCCCGCTCGTTGACGAGCAGGGCCGGCTCCAGGGCCTGATCACCACCAAGGACTTCACCAAGGCCGAGCAGTACCCGCTCGCCACCAAGGATGAGGCAGGCCGCCTGCGCGTCGGCGCGGCCATCGGCTTCTTCGGCGACGGCTGGGAACGGGCCATGGCCCTGGTCGACGCCGGCGTGGACGCCCTCTTCGTGGACACCGCGAACGGCCACTCCCAGGGCGTGCTGGAGATGATCCGCCGGCTCAAGGCCGATCCCGCCGTGGCGCACGTGGACATCATCGGCGGCCAGGCCGCCACCCGCGAAGGTGCCCAGGCGCTGATCGACGCCGGTGCCGACGGCATCAAGGTCGGCGTGGGTCCCGGCTCCATCTGCACCACCCGCGTGGTTGCCGGCGTCGGCGTCCCGCAGATCACCGCGATCTACGAGTCGGCGAAGGCGGCCATCCCGGCCGGCGTTCCGCTGATCGCCGACGGCGGCCTGCAGTACTCGGGCGACATCGGCAAGGCGCTCGTCGCCGGCGCCGACACCGTGATGCTCGGCTCCCTCCTGGCCGGCTGCGACGAATCCCCGGGCGAGCTGATCTTCGTCAACGGCAAGCAGTTCAAGAGTTACCGCGGCATGGGCTCCCTCGGCGCCATGCAGACCAGGGGCAAGAACACGTCCTACTCGAAAGACCGCTACTTCCAGGCCGACGTCTCCGGCGATGACAAACTCATCCCGGAAGGCATCGAAGGCCGGGTCGCCTACCGCGGTCCGCTGTCGTCCGTGGCCTACCAGCTGGTCGGCGGGCTCCGCCAGACCATGTTCTACACCGGTGCCCCGACCGTCGCCGAACTCAAGGCCCGCGGCAAGTTCGTGCGCATCACCGCGGCCGGGCTCAAGGAATCGCACCCGCACGACATCCAGATGACGGTCGAAGCCCCGAACTACGGTTCGCGCTAAGACCCCCGCTTGAACAGTGTGAGCCCGCCGAAAGCACAACCTCGGCGGGCTCACCCGCTTCTCAGCGGTTCCAACGGGGCGGTCCCGCTCACGCCGGGTCCGGGTCTCGCAACTAGGCTGGAGTCATGTCCGAACTCCTGCCCGCACGTGAGCCGAAACGCAAGCTCACGCTGAGGCCCTACGCCCGCGCCGTGGCACAGGTGCTGCGGGTAAGCTTCCGGGCCTCGCCCGCCGCCGTCGTCATGAAGGTCCTCGGCTCGCTGATCTCGGCACTCCTGCCGCTCGTGACGACATACTTTGCCGCCCTGACCACGACGTCGCTTGCCGCCGCCTACGCCGGCGACGCCGCGGCAGGGCAGCAGGCCATCGTCTACGTCGTCATCACCGCCGCGCTCGGACTGTTCTGGGGATCGTTCAGCAGCGTGGACCGCTACATCCAGCAGCTCATGAGCTTCCGGGTCGGCGCGATCGTCGGGGACCTCATGTACGAGCGCTTCCTGACCCTGGACTTCTGGCGCTACGACGACAAAGAGACGGTTGACCTGTACGACCGGGCCAAGCGCTTCTCCGATTCCTACGCGCGGGTCCTGGACAGGATCGCCGCGATCTTCACCCAGTTCGTCTCCGTGATCCTGGCCATCGGCGCGCTGCTGCTGGTCAGCTGGTGGATCGCCGTGATCGTCCTGATCGCGATCGTCCCCAGCGTCTACCTGCAGTTCAGGCTCTCCCGCGAACAGATCGCGCACTGGAACACCCAGGTGGATTCGCGCCGGCAGCGCAGGATGATCGAAACCAACCTCCTGCGACCGCAGCACATCGCCGAGATGCGGCTCTACGGGATCGTCGGCTACCTGATGGGGCTGCGCTCCCGGCTCCGGGACGCCGACGAAAAGCGCCGGCTGGACTTCCAGAAACGCTACATTCCCAAACAGCTCGCGGCCGACGCCCTGCAGTACGGCGCCGAGGTGGTCTCGCTGATCTGGGTGGTCGGCCAGATCATCGCCCGGGCCCAGCCGGTGGGGCAGTTCCTCTACGTCCAGCAGATTGTCAGCCGTGCGCTGTCCACGGCCAACAACCTCGTTTCCTCGCTCAGCTCCATCGACGAGGACCTGGCGAATCTCAAGGACTACGAACTGTTCATGGCACTGCCCGTACATTCCGTCCACGCCCCGCCCCTGCTGCAGGCACCGAAGACCGTGGAACTGCGGGACATCCACTTCACCTACACCGGCAGCGAACTGGAAGTCATCCGCGGCATTTCGCTGACCATCCGGCAGGGCCAGCACATCGCAATCGTGGGGGAGAACGGCGCCGGCAAGTCCACCCTGATCCGCATCCTGGCCGGGCTGTACCGGCCCGATTCGGGGCAGGTGCTGCTCGACGGCGTCGACCTCGCCGCCGTCGACGTGAAGTCCTGGCACCGGCACCTGGCGGTGCTCAGCCAGGAGTTCCTCAAATACGAATTCGCCACCGCGGCGGAAAACATCTTCTTCGGCGACGTCGATTCGCCGCGCGATGACGGCCGGATCCGCCGCTCCGCCGCGGATGCCGAGGCCCTCGAATTCATCAACAAACTGCCCAACGGGCTGGACAACCACGTCAGCAACTGGATGGAGGATCCGCGCGGGCGGAAGGGGTCCGGCCTGTCCGGCGGACAGTGGCAGCGCCTGGCGATGGCGCGGAATTTCTACCGCAGCGCCACATTCATGGTGATGGACGAGCCGACGTCGGCCATTGACGCGCTGGCCGAGCACCGGATCTTCACGAGGCTCTTCGCGGACCGCAGCAGCACCATCATCGCGATCAGCCACCGCCTTGCCACGATCGAGAAAGCGGACATCGTCTACATGCTCGAAGACGGCCGGATCGTCGAACAGGGCACCCACCGGGAGCTCGTGGCGCTGCGGGGCCGGTATTTCCGGATGTTCGAGTCCCAGCTGAGCGTCCCGGATGCGGAAATCAGCGGCGAGTGACGGGATCACCTTCCACAGTGGTGCGCACGCGGACGATCCCGGGTTGTGGCGGGACGCTGCTAAAGCCGAATCCGACGGCGGGCCGGACGTCTGCCAGCGGCCCGGCGTCGACCCCGTCCCAGCTGACTGTGGCCGCATCGATGCGGTGGAGATCGGTGACGCCGTAGTATTCCCGCCGCCCGCCCCCGGCGGTGCCGGCGGTGCGGACCCCCGGGCTGAGAAGTGCCGCGAACGGGCTCACGGCGCGCAGCCACCTCGGGTGCACCGCCAGGGGCCGGGGGATGAGCCGTGCTGCACTGCCGAGCACGGTCCGGGCACCGAGTGCGGCCCGGAGCCGCAGGTGCCCGGCATCCACCGTCAGCGTTCCGCCGGCGTGCCGGGCGTCAACGTCCACGATCCGCGTCTCATCGAAGGTGTAGACCGCGGCAATGAAACCTGCCACTTCGGCCGTCGGGGCCAGCAGGATGCGCCGGCCCGAGGGCAGTTCCACCATGGCATCGGCGAAGGGGCCGAACGGGGACTCCCGCCACAGCCCCACCACGGCGCGCAGGCCCGACGCCGTGCCGATGCCGGCGATGTGGCCGTCGAAGATCCACTGCACACCCATGCGGCCACCATACGTCGTGGCCGCGTGCCTTGACACGGTCGCAGGGAAAACCTCGCCCTGGGATAACCTAGAGCAGTGACTTACGAGATTGAGATTGGCCGAGGCAAGCGTGGGCGTCGTGCCTACTCCCTGGATGACATTGCGATCGTCCCCAACCGACGCACGCGTGACCCCAAGGACGTATCCGTCTCCTGGCAGATCGATGCCTACAAGTTCGACATGCCGGTCATCGCGGCGCCGATGGATTCGGCCATGTCGCCGGAAACCGTCATTGCCCTGGGCCGGCTCGGCGGGCTCGGAGTCCTCGACCTCGAAGGCCTGTGGACCAGGTATGAGGACCCGCAGGCCGTCCTGGACGAAATCGCGGTCCTCGCGGACGAGACCAACAGCCCCGCCGTCACCCGGCGCATGCAGGAGCTCTACCAGGCGCCGATCCAGCCCGAGCTGATCACCTCGCGGCTCGCCGAGATCCGCGCCGCCGGCGTCACCGTGGCCGGCTCACTGACCCCGCAGCGCACGCAGGAACACTACAAGACCGTGGTGGCCGCCGGCGTCGACATCTTTGTCATCCGTGGAACCACCGTCTCGGCCGAGCATGTCTCCAAGGACCACGAGCCGCTGAACCTCAAGCAGTTCATCTACGAACTCGACGTCCCCGTGATCGTCGGAGGAGCGGCCGGCTACACCCCGGCCCTGCACCTCATGCGCACCGGTGCCGCCGGCGTCCTGGTCGGTTTCGGCGGGGGAGCCACCACCACCACCCGCCGCGCGCTCGGCATCCACTCGCCGATGGCCTCCGCCATCTCCGACGTCGCGGCCGCCCGCCGGGACTACATGGACGAGTCCGGCGGACGCTACGTGCACGTGATCGCCGACGGCGGTATGGGAACCTCCGGCGACATCGTCAAGGCCATCGCCATGGGCGCCGACGCCGTGATGCTGGGCAGTGCCCTGGCCCGCGCCGAGGAATCACCCGGCAAGGGCTGGCACTGGGGCCAGGAGGCCCACCACCTTGAACTGCCCCGCGGCGACAGGGTCAACGTGGGAACGGTGGGACCGCTCGAAGAGGTCCTGTTCGGGCCTGGCCACCACACCAACGGCACCTCGAACCTGATCGGTGCGCTGCGCCGCTCGATGGCAACCACCGGCTACTCGGACCTGAAGGAATTCCAGCGCGTCGACGTCGTGGTCTCGCCGTACGCCGGTAACTGAACCCCACGCTGGCGGGGGATTAGCCCTGCCCATCCGGAAGACTTGGACGTAGTCTGGTGCCCTAACGAGGTTTGATCCGGATGGAGGCGTGACATGAACAGTTTTCCCGGCGGTTCTGCCGTGGCCGGAGGTGCCCTGGGCCCTGCAGAGCGCGATGCTTCCATTGCGCTGCTCAAGGGCACTTCTGACCCGGGCAAGGAACTCGACATCCTGATCGTGGGCGGCGGCATCGTCGGCGCCGGCGCCGCCCTGGACGCCGTCACCCGCGGGCTCAGCGTCGGCATCGTCGAGGCCAACGACTGGGCAGCCGGCACGTCGTCGCGCTCCTCCAAGCTCATCCACGGCGGCCTGCGCTACCTGGAGATGCTCGACTTCGCCCTGGTCAAGGAGGCACTGCACGAGCGCGGGCTCATCCTCTCCGTCCTGGCCCCGCACCTGGCCCGGCCGGTGCCGTTCCTCTACCCGCTGACCAAGCACGTTCTTGAGCGGCCGTATGTCGGCGCCGGGATCGCGCTGTACGACGTCATGTCCATCACCGGCGGACACAGCCGCGGCGTGCCGTTCCACAAGCACCTGTCCCGCCGCGGGACCCTGCGGGCCGCGCCGAGCCTGAAGGACGACGCCTTCGTGGGATCCATCCGGTACTACGACGGCCAGGTGGACGACGCGAAATACGTGGCCAACCTCGTGCGGACCGCCGCGCACTACGGCGCCCACGCGGTCAACCAGATGTCGGTGGTGGACTTCCTGCGCGAAGGGGAACGCGTGGTCGGCGCCAAGGTGGTCAACCACGAGGACGGCTCAAGCTTCAACATCCGGGCCAAGCAGGTCATCAACGCCACCGGCGTCTGGACCGACGAGACCCAGGCCATGGTGACGGACCGCGGACAGCTCAAGGTGCGCGCCTCCAAAGGCATCCACCTGGTAGTGCCCCGGGACCGGATCCAGTCCACGGTGGGCCTGATCCTGCGGACCGAGAAATCCGTGCTGTTCGTGATCCCCTGGGGCAGGCACTGGATCATCGGGACCACGGACACCGACTGGCACCTCGACAAAGCCCACCCGGCCGCCTCCAGCAAGGACATCGACTATTTGCTGGAACACGTCAACAAGGTCCTCAAGCGGCCCCTGACGCGGGAGGACGTCGAGGGCGTCTACGCGGGCCTGCGCCCGCTCCTGGCCGGGGAAAGCGATTCCACCGCCAAGCTCTCCCGGGAACACGTGGTGGCCCACCCCGTGCCGGGGCTCGTGGTGGTGGCCGGCGGAAAATGGACCACCTACCGGGTCATGGCCAAGGACGCGGTGGACGAGGCAACGCGCAGCATGGACGAGCGCGTCCCGCCGAGCTGCACGGAGTCCATCCCGCTGCTGGGGGCCAGCGGTTTCAAGGCCGCGTGGAACGCGCGGAACCGGATGGCGGAGGAGACCGGCGTTCACGTGGCCCGGATCGAGCATCTGCTCAACCGCTACGGCGCCATGGCTCCGGAGGTGCTGGCCCTGATCTCCGGCAACCCGGAACTGGCCGAGCCGCTGCCGGGCGCGGACGACTATCTGGCCGCCGAGGCCGTGTATGCCGCCACGCACGAGGGCGCCCGCCATGTCCAGGACGTCCTGACCCGCCGCACGCGGATTTCGATCGAGGCGTGGGACCGGGGTGTGTCGGCCGCTCCGGTAGTCGCTAAACTAATGGCAGACGTTCTCGGCTGGAGTGATGCGCAGCGCGAGGGCGAAATCAAGCACTATCTGGCCCGGGTCGATGCCGAGCGCCTGAGCCAGCAGCAGCCGGACGACGAATCCGCCGACGCAGCACGGTTGGGCGTGGAGGATATCGTGCCCCTGCGCTGAGCCTCAGCGCCGGCCGGCAGTGCGGACCACAAACGTTAGTCAATTGACTGCCGGCCGGCGTGCACTGACGCCACTTCGAAGGGACATCTCTTGGCGGAACCACTGGACCGGTACGACGCCGAGCTCACCACACCCGAGATGGTGATCCTCGAAATGGACGCCACGGACAAGCTCGACGCCACGTCCCAGCTCGCAGAGCGCATGTATGCGGCCGGACGGATTTCCGATCTCGAGGGCTTCCTCCAACAGGTCAACGCCCGGGAGCACCAGCTCGCCACCGGGCTGCCCGGCGGAGTGGGACTGCCGCACGCCCGCAGCGAGCTCGTCTCGCAGACTTCGATCGCGGTCGGCATCACCAAATACGGCAGGGCGCTGGACTTCGGTGCCGCGGACGGCCCGGCCACCGTGATCCTGCTCATCGCCACCCCGGCGAGTTCCTTCTCCGACCACCTTGAGGTGCTCGCGACGCTGGCGCGTTCGCTGTCCAAGGAGTCCTTCCGCGAGTCGCTCCGCCGGGCCTACGACGCCGAAGTGATCGCCGAGCTCATCAACTCCAGCCTGGTGTTCTTCGACCACTGAAGATTGGGGCAGGCCCTTTCGTGTCGACTCCGTCGCCACGCAGGGACCCGGCTGCCCCACTCTAGGGGCAGGCCCTTTCGTGTCGACTCCGTCGCCACGCAGGGACCCGGCTGCCCCACCCTCGTTTCGCTGTTCTACACAGGGACGAAGTACGGTTAAGAGGTGCTGAAAACTGCCCTCAAACCCCGCTGGATCGCAGGACTCGTGTTCGCGATCGCGATTTCCGGGGTCTTTGTGCTGCTGAGCCAGTGGCAGTTTGGCCGCTCAACGCAGTCGGAAGCCCCGGTTTCCACCACAACCGAGGACACACGCCAGCTCACCACGGTCCTGCAGCCGGGCGGATTCTTCCCCGGTTCGGTGGCGGACCAGATCGTCTCCGCCACCGGCAGCTATGACCCCCAGAAGCAGGTGCTCGTCCCGGGCCGGCTCAACGACGGGGCTAAGGGCTACTGGATCGTGTCGGCCTTCGCCGTCAAAGATGCTCCTGTCCTGAAAGGTGCCGCAGCCACACCGCAGACCTGGATTCCGGTCGCCCGCGGCTGGGTCGCGGATCCCGCCGACGCCGTGGCGCCGCCGTCGGGCACCATCGAACTGACCGGACGGCTGTTGCCGTCCGAGTCCCCGCTGCCGCACACCGACCCCGGACCCGGCCGTGCCAGCGCCGTCTCGGTCGCCGAACTCATCAACGACTGGAACGTCAGCAGCTACCCTGGCTTTGTCGCCGCGCGAACCGAACTCTCCGGCGGAACCGACGTCGGGGCCCCAGCCGCCAGCAGCGCCGTCAAACCCCTCCTGATCGGCCCGCAGCCGCCGGCGCAGCAGGTCAACTGGCTCAACCTGTTCTACTCCGTGGAGTGGGTGGTCTTCGCCGGCTTCGCGCTGTTCATCTGGTGGCGGCTCGTGAAGGACGACTACCGCCGCGACCTCGAAGACGCGCTCGACGACGAACTGGACGAGGACCCGTCCGGCCAGAACCCCGTCGGCTCCGACGACCGGCAGCGTCAGCACCAGGCTTCACAGCCCGCTGCCGGGCGCCCCGCCGAAGAACAGCGCACGGCTGATGCGCATCCCGCGGATCCCTACCCCACAGCCCCCCATCCCACAGACCCGAGAGTGCAATCATGATCGAGCCCCAGCCCGCCATCCAGCCGCAGTCAACCAACGGCACGGGGACCACCGGCAAGAAACGCCGCTTCGGCGGCACCGAGGCCCAAATCCGGTCCGCCCTGAAGTTCTACAAGGTGCTGGCCTACCTGACAGGCTCGATGCTGCTCCTGCTGTGCGCCGAGCTGATCGCCCGGTACGGCTTCGGGCAGTACCTTTTCGCCGGCGGCACCAATGCCATCACCGGCCAGCCGTTCGGCTTCGGATTCGCCGACGCCGAGCCGCCCGGGGTGATCGGGGGCATCAACCTCTCCGTCACGGTCCTGATCGTGCACGGCTGGATGTACGTCGTGTATCTGATTTCGAACTTCCGGCTGTGGTCCCTCATGCGCTGGCCGTTCACCAAGCTGGTGGTTATGGCCCTGGGCGGCGTCGTGCCGTTCCTGTCCTTCTTCGTCGAGAAGAAGTTCCACGCCGAGGTCGAGGCCGAACTCGCGGCGAACCCGCAGGCACCCCAGCGGTACTGAACCGGGCAACGCCGGGAACCCCGGCAGCCGCCGTCGGGCGTGTGAGTTCGCTTACCCCGGGCGTTATTCGGGGTCCGCGCGGGCTTCTCAATGTGCGGGCGGGCAGCGGCGCAAAGTAGGCTAGTGGGGTGACTACTCCCACTGCATCCCAGACGTCCCACAGGCCGGTTCTGGTTGTTGACTACGGTGCCCAGTACGCGCAGCTGATTGCCCGCCGCGTCCGGGAAGCGAATGTGTATTCGGAAGT
>ENA-OWNT01002304-OWNT01002304.1-seawater-metagenome-genome-assembly--contig:-NODE-2304-length-20233-cov-3.905884_pt1 | contig 20233 bp, 26 predicted proteins | sample MGYA00238136_ERZ651165 | MGnify/ENA primary metagenome ERZ651165 (study PRJEB26861, sample SAMN08777766) | seawater metagenome | isolation source: coastal seawater | place: USA: Florida | collected...
TCGTTCGTTCGTTCGTTCGTTCGTTCGTTCGTTCGTTCGTTCGTTCGTTCGTTCGTCGTTCGTTCGTTCGTTCGTTCTTCGTTCGTTCGTTTGTTGTTCGGCGTTCGTTCGTTCGAGGTTCGTTCGAGGTTCGTTGTCGTCGTTCGTAGATAGTCACTCGTCGTGCGTTCGTTCGTCGTTCGTCCTCGTTCGTTCGTTGTCGTCGTTCGTCGTTCATCGTGCGTTCGTTCGTCATTCGTCATCGTCGTTCGTTCGTTCCTTCGTTCCTTCGTTCGTCGTTCGTTCATTCGTTCATTCGTTAGTTCGTTAGTTCGTTCATTCCATCATTCATCCGTTGCCATCGATGTTCGATATTCATTGTCCTCGTTGTGTTGCATTGTTCTTGTCGTTGTCTTCATTCATTGTTCTTGTCGTAAGACATCGTCTTGATCATGGAAGCAGTCACTGCCATTGTCTTCGTCTTTCTGTCGCCTTGTCGTCGAGTCTACGTGGCAACGCGGCACAACACAGTCTTTTGCAGTGAAGAGAGACAAATCGGCGGAATTTACGGCGGAGATTCAGGTTTGTTTGTGGTTTGAGTTTCGAAGGTCAAGTGCTTGCTTTGCGAGTGAGAAGTGCCACAATGTCGCACCAAAATCCGAACACGATGGGCCCCGCGGCCTGGAAAGGGATGGACAAAATGAACTCTGAGCTGTTCACTTTGACCTACGGAGCTCTGGTTGCACAGCTGTTGCGCGATCACGAAGATGTCGACGCCGTCAACGCTCAGCTCGACAAGATGGGGTACGTCTCACCGACTCATCTGCTCTATTGCGGACGCGAGTGTTGTAGCCACTGCCTGCTGTCATTTGCTCCACGTTGTTTCGTCACACCATTGACATCTGTTGTTGCAATTTTATTTTCAGGTACAACATTGGTGTTCGTTTAATCGACGAATTTTTGGCGAAATCAAACACAGAAAGATGCGCAAATTTCGAAACGACTGCCAACTTAGTGGCTAAAGTTGGTTTGAAGATGTTTTTGGGCATCAACGCCAACGTGGAAAAGTGGAATTCAGACAAAACAGCGTGCAGCATCACTCTTTCAGACAATCCTTTTCAGGCCTTTGTCGAGCTGCCTCCCTCGCTGTCCAACCTGTGTTACTGCAACCTGATGTGCGGCGTTATTCGTGGAGCGCTTGAGATGGTCAATCGGGTAGTAAAATGTGAGTTTGTGAAACAAAAGTTGCATGGCGCCGACCACGACGAAATTCGGTTGACGCTTGAGGAGGTGAAGGAGGACCAACCACCACCGGACGACGAGTGACTTCTATTTGAACTAACAATTATCGTATATTATCGAACACTGGATTTTGTTTCGGGGCTGCATTGATTTATCGCCAACACTGGAACTTGTGCCAGTGTTGGCGGCCCAACTCGATACACATACATGACCGGTGGACGGATTTATTCCGAGTCGCTGTGATCACTGTGTTCCCGTGCCTCGCACCAATAGTCTCTGTGCTGATCATACCGAGCGCGAGGTACGAGGGCATTGCATTCCCGACATACCACGGACGAACCGTTTTCAAACGCCTCTTGAATGATGTTCGTTTTGCCCCGTTGTGACAAGAGCGTGCTCTCGTCTTCTACCAGCTCCTGGGCCATGCGCTGAGCAGCCGCGAGAGCTTCATCTTCAACGGCTTGACGCATTTCTTCGCGTCTTGCCCTTTCTTGTGCTTCACGCTCTGCGCGAAGTTTGGCCTCGTCCAGAAATCCTGTTATTGCATCCTCTCCACGGGTGATACGTATTATGTGCAAAAGAGAAGCTAGAGCTTGATCGCGGTCATTCTTCTCCAAGCCCTCTCTGCAATGCTGCAACAAAGCTTGCACGGCTGCATTTTGGTCAGGCGCACTCGACGATTCTGCCGTCGAGTTTGTTTCAGTCTCAGTTCCACCGTCGTTGCGACCCGTCATTTCAACCGCCGATGTTTGCACCAGTTCTGCTTCAGACCTATTTGGGCGCTGGCGTAGGCGGTTTGCAGTTTCGACAATGGCTTTGCGGCGTTTCAACCACAAGAAGATCAAGGATGCAGAAACCGCGAGAGTTGAAACCGCGACCTTCCAGAACCACGAAGAGAACTCAAGTGGCATTCAAGGGTGTGCCCAAAGCTCGTGTGGTAATTCCCGAAGCGGTGCTCATGTTCGCTGCGGTCCTATATTCGAGACACGGTTTGAGCACAAAGGCGAAAATAAAATCAGCCGGATTTAGCGACATAAAATCAATTAATACTCCGGCGTGACGTACCTCTTCCCAGTGCTGCTGCAGGCCGATCTGAAACCGTACTTTCTTTGAGATTGAGAACACACGCGCACCAACAACAACACGCCAAGAGACGAGCAAACCAACAAAACAGTTCAACACAGACAGTCACGTGGAGAGATACAGACATACAAAAACAGACTTACCTGTCCATGCGGACGTTGCAGCGTACCAAACATCTCCGCTCGTGGGAGAGCAAGACGACGACGACGACAACAACAACGACGACGACGACGAATGACGAACGACGAACGACGAACGACGATGAAAATCTGAAAATCAAAAGCGTATTGTTTATACTGTGGTTTATGGTACTTCATATTCCAAAGTATCGTAAATACCTGTATTAAACTATGTGTACTTTGTGCGGAACTTCGGAAGATCTGTGGATAACCATGTGTACTAACAGTACGGGAAATGGCGTTTGCGGAGTTGTTCCGTTGCGTTTGTCTCCGCGTTGCTGCGTCGTTCGTTGCGTTGTTGCGTTGGCACGGCGTCTTCAGCGGCGGCAGCAACAGCGTTTGCGACGACGACGACGAGCCACGTTCGGTTGGTTGGCGGGAAGACAGATGGCACCTGGACCTGGACCTGGTAAGCACGTGGAAAAGACTCGATGACCTGTTGAGGACGTGAAAATAAAGTGGGGACGCTGTGCAAGTGTCGCACGAGAGTGCAATAGAGGTGGCTCAGTTGGGGTGATGTCTCCCGCCTTCGAAGTTGGCGAACCCACATACGTCGCGGCTTGGGATCAAACTTGGACCGGCAACGGAGAGTAAGGAAGACGAACATGCCAGCGCATGCCGCCACTGCATCTTGAAACTACGACAACGGGGTCCACGTACACCATGCAAGAACTAGAAGATATAATATCACAGGTGGATAGCACAGCAAATCGATTTCGTTTTTGCAGTGTTTGAAATATTAAATTTGACGAAGATACTTGGCGCTCAAGTTCGCCACGCCTTCGCCAAGTGCTGTGTGGCCACAGGAGGTGGAGCCTTTTTGCTTGGTGCCGCTCGCATGATGTTGCTAGCCCAGACACCACACGACATTCAGTCGACTCTCAAAGCTGCAAAACTTTCAGACCGTCTGGCAGCCGCGATTACGAAGCATGTGGTGTCCATTCAAAAGTCGCTACGCTCTTTGGAGGACGCTGACAAAGATGGGACCACCGCAATCCCCTTCCGGTCCGAAGTGGAAGAAGGTTTGGCCGCGATTGTAGGCCGGCCTTCACAGCAGCAGATCAAAATTAAAGAGTCACTCGCCCGACTTGAGGAACTCGACAATGAAGCGACCAAATTTTTGAAAGCTGCTGGAAAGCGCGGAATCCCCAATCCAAAAGAACCGCGCCTGGCCAAAATGTTCGCACAACGCGATGCTTCGTACCGGGCCGTTCTCAAAGTGTCCGACTACTACTCCAAACTCAATGCATTGGGGCAGTCAGCTTTACTCACGCCAGAATTACCCAAGGGCTTACGAGTTGAAAGTCACCCTCGCGTAAATGGCAAAGCCATTTCGAAACTACGTCACAGTGAAGAGCGACGCACGAAGCAGTACGACACGCAGCGACGCCAAGTGGAAGAGAAACTATCGAAGCTCTCCGCCGAAGCACGTCCTTTAGAACTGGAGCGCGACCGACTCCGAAAGAAGCTCAATGAGGTAGAGTCCCAATTGGCACGTCTTGACGCAAGTCGTAAAAGTCTTGAGTTGACCAGCGAAGCACTCGCTGCGGAGGCGCAAGAAGCGCAGGATGAATTTGAAGAAACACTAAAGGCCAAAATTACGGCAGTCCAAACATCCCGCCACACATCAAAGGTCAGTGTCAACTCTCCGAAAAAATGAACGGCTGTTTTTGTGACACACGCCTGAAATACTTTGTTGCGGTGCTGCGTGTAGATATGTCAGCATCTGGCAGCGGCTGATGCACTTGTAGTGAAAGTTGTCAATGGTTCAAGCGAAGTGTTGCTACGACAGAGGTTCGATATGCCGTCCCTATGGTCCGTCGCTTCCTGTCTCTCCTGATGACTGATAACAATGCATGCGTAGGTTTCCTGCTGGATCAAGCGACCTGGCAGCCGACCTTCGAGAACAGTTTCGAAAGTTTCTGCACGAAATGTTTGCCTATGTCACCGTGGAGTGTGACTGTGTGAACGCCATTCTGAAGCGCCTTAAACGCTCCCAGGTATGACTCAACGACTGGACTCATGCGTTTCGTAATCGTCTTTCATTCTTTGATATTCTTTCTTTCGTTCAGGTGCTGAAAGATGAATTAGACCAGCAGCTTGCCGCGTTTGAGCGTGCGATGGCAAGTGACCAATCTGTTGCATTAATGCTGGAGCAAAGCATCGCCAACCTACGATCTGAAGTTGATCGAGAAGTCAAGCTCGTCCAAGAAGATCGAAGTTTGCTCCCCGTCGTCGTTGAGCAATGCGCTGAAGTAGCTGAAAACTTCAAACACATCGCTGCAGAAGAACGAGTGAGTGCCTCCCATCGTGCACTGGGATGCCGTCGTGCAATGTCGCTAATGCACTGTGCCGTGCCTTGTCGACGTCATTTCACATGTACAGAGTTTCTGGCAGCGGCTTGGGACCGACGAGACGCATCGCACTGATCATGAAGCTACACAAGTCGATATCATTTCTGACAAACTCTCTGATGTGACGCGTTACCGTGGCAAATCAGTGGAGGAATGCCTCCAACTGTCGGCTGATGGGGCCAGTGCCAATGAAATGCAATCCGGTTTGGATTCGACTTTCTCCAATCTTGACACCAGCGTTGATGCGACAGTAACGACAGTGGTGACGGCACTTGGTCCCAAAGCGATCATTCGGCCAGATGACAGTTGGACTTGTCAAGCCTGCGGGGTAAAAGGTGTCTTTGCGAGCCGTAAAACGTGCTTCAAGTGTGGCGCGAAGCGGCAGCAGGCAGGGAAAAAGAAGTCAAAGCAGAAAAACCGCCTCAATGTGCAAGCGCCGAATGCGTCGAAGACTCAGAAGCCAAGACAAAGTACAGCAGCGAAGTCAAAGAAGTCACTGAAGTCGGGGGACGGACAAAATCAGAGTCAGCCACGAGGTGGTCGTGCGCAAAGCAGTCGCAAATCTCGACAACAACAGACTTCAAATCAGGGCAAGGAAAGTCGTTCGCGGCAGGGCAGTAAGAAGGATTCGTCGAAGAATAAGAAGGATTCGTCGAAGAATAAAAACACAAGTATGGCTGACAATGCGAAAACGACTGCATCGCCTACGACCCGACCAACGGAGTCAACTAACAATGACCAAAAACAGACGAAACAGCCCAAGTCGCGAAAACAGCGACAACGGCAACGGAAATCCGGCGCGTCACAGAGTTCGACGCCGACTGGCCGACACTCCAAGCCGTCAACTCCAAAGACGCAACAAAAGTTGTCTAGCAAAGCATCGCCGACGCCAAATGTGGACAATAGCAACAGCTCGGACACATCACAGTCCGCACACACAACTCAGTCAGACAACGCACAAGCACAAGGAAGCGACTCGAACAAGTCCGCTCCTTTGCCACAGCGAGAACGTAGGAGGAGATGATCCTTTGCACTGCAATACGAAGCGCGAGTAGTTGCGTCTTTTGAATAAATAAATTATGCAGCGTGGGTGTCTACGCCACTGTCCCGCAGCGCGCGACTGAAACCTGAAATGCTACCTTCGTGCTGCACTTCTTCGGCGTTTCATGGGAGTTCCGGGAGTGGCGGCGCTCAGAAAATACTTTGACGTTTGTGAGTAACCAAGGCAACATTTCTGGCACCATAATTTGGTTTTCAACCCACAGCTACACGTCGAAAAATGTCGACTGCTCCTGAACAGTGCCTGTCCTTCCGCACCTAATGCGCTTCGCAGCACTCCTGAGTCCTCGAGCGCAAGAGCGGCGAAATGCTTTGCTCTGGACACATTTGCCTGCGTGTTCCAGAAATGTGACACACCAGACGTGTGTGGCAGCACAATGAGCAAGCATTCGCGTCGGTTTCGACACGGCTGCGGCAGTCCAGTCACTTCATTGATGCGAACCCATGCCCGATCGAACAACCGCCGACATCCTCGAATGCCCAACGTTGCAGCTACTTTCGTTCCCAGCAAAATTATGAGTGACCTACCTTCGAACATGCCTTGCGATGCGCACCATCGTAGATTGGCCCTGGCATCTTGAATGGGGAAGCGGTCGCCTTTCTTCTTAGAAGCAGTGCTTTGGATCGTAGTTGGTGCCTTCTGACTACACGACGTAGCCAACTCGACAAAACTTGACGGCGGCAAGTCTTGAGAATTGTGACCGGGATAGAACGGAAGAATGTTTCGGCATTCAAAAAAATGTCGCAGAGAACTCCGACTCAGTCCAGTGAGAATGCACAATCTCCTGTGTGCGATTCCAGACAACGGCACGGTGGACCTCTTCGAACTCGGCGCTTGCCCGAGAATTAACCCTGACGGTCGTTCACAAGTCGCCAGGTCATCCAACTTTTCATCTTCCATAACTTTGATCTACCGCACCGCAGTGACCTTCTTCATCGCGAAACCAATTTCAATGTGGAACCTACAAACTCGATGAACGAGAAAAAGTTCACGTTCAATGTGCTCGTGTCACGGCGTCATGGCCGCCAACAAACCCACTGAGCCTGAAATGTCACTGCACACCATTCCAAACCAACATATTTTTTGTTGATGTTTCCTTGATGAAAACAGTTTCGTCGTCAACGATTCATACACACCACTTCCCCGACACGCTGCAAGCCGTGTTGCCAATTTGCTTTCTTCTTCCCCGTCGCATGACCGCCAACATGCATTGTAGAGTTCTACGATACTTGCAGAGTAACACATCCGCACAGTGTTTCCCACCAACCGCATGACGTCGTCTTTCCGTTGTCTCCGTCTTTCCAACGCTAGGGCACGCGGCACGCGTTGATTGAAAGAAGTAACTTCGACAGTGCCCGACCGCCGACCGCCGACCGTCGAAGTTCGTTGTCGTCGTCGTCGTCGTCGAAGTTCGTTCGTGAGTGCGTTGTCGTTGACGTTCCAGCGCTCAGAGCTCGGCGCTCGGCGTAGCGCCGTTGAGTCGTTCGTTGGTCGTTGAGTTGGGCCGCTGTTGCGTGCTGTATCATTGTAGTTCTGCGTGACAAACCGAGCCACTGTTGAACGTTTGAAGTGACGCACTTGGTCTGCGGGTTGTGGTTTGGGACATGCGATTGGTGCTTTGACGATAGCTGGTTAAACTTGAGCACTTGTGGTGTCGAAAGGAAGTGACAGGAGTGTGCGACGGAGCGATGCAGGGTGCGCCGTGAATGAATTCAAACAGAAGCAGTTTGACAGTGAGAAAGGCATCACGGCATGGCCACAACAAACTAAACATAAGAAATACGCGCGTGTTTTTACACATTTTTGGACTGCCCAAGGTTTCTGTCGCCGAACGGTGCGACGACAGCCCTGGTGGTCGTCCGTGTGTGGTGATGGCGCGCGAATGTTGATCTGTGTACATTGCACCATGACAGTGTAGTGCGTGGGCGACCGCGAAGTCCGACGTTATTCACTACCGACAATGAACATTTGGAAAGTATGCTTCTTTTTCGCGGTGTGTCTTTGGGGCATCACGCTTTGGTTCGTTCTTTGGAATCACCATGTAGATCTTAATTATGGTGTGGAGTGGTCCAATGCCCACTTGTTCGCCAAAGCTCCACGGCTGACGGCGACGCAACGACTTGACAACGCGATCAAACACCGACCTGTGCTTGACCCACACTTACTCGAGAATACTGGAAATCAGCCGCAGGTGGTTCGCAGCGGCAAATCGGATTCAGCGAACCAACTACCGTCGAGTAGCGCTAGCTTTAATCGTGAACAAAATAGTGGTGCGCCGACTGGGCATTTCCAGTCCGGTCACCACAGTGACGCAGTAGCGAGTCGTCAACACGCGCCAGAAGAACCATCGCTGCAGGACAGCCCGAGGGCTTCTCGGTCGAGGTCGGTGCCGTCGCATCCAGTCGCTCCCAGTCACGAAACTCAATCAGTTCCACGAAAAGTGGCGAGATCTGGCTGCCACCACCTGGTTGGAGGGTGCGCAGAATGCAATGCACATTACGACGGCAGGCCAGATTTTGAAGGAGAGGATTGCGTTCCCGTAATTGCAGCGTCGATAACGGACAACATCTGTGAACCATTACGCTTCGTTGTGGAAGAAGGGCTGGAACGAGACACAGAATGCGCGCACGAGCATGCTCTCAGTGGAAGTGGATCTCATGTGCAATCCGGCAACAACGAGGCTGCAGAGGTCGCAAACGGCGACGTTTCACCGACTTATCTCGCCACGCTGACAGGGGCGGCATTTCCGTTGCAGCACAGCTTGGCGAACTCCAGATCTCTGTCCTCCAAGGCCAGGAACATGTGCAAGACGACGTACGAGCACACCTTGAAGACAACTACAAAGATACTTCCTGACGGCGGCACCTTCGTTTTCACCGGAGACTTGGATGACCTGTGGTTGCGCGACTCTGCCGCTCAGGTCCACCCATACTTGAACTACGTGGCAGAAGACCCTCAAATGCGGCGGCTGGTTGAAGGATTGGTGAAGCGACATGCCTTTTACGTCTTGTTCGATCCTTATGCGAACGCATTTCGCATCGACACAAGTTACAAATTCAGCGAGAAGCAAATGTCCATTGGACGACATGACTACATTTCCACGTGGGACTACGAGCTCGACAGCGGCTGCTACTTTCTACGACTCGTGTATTCGTTGTGGCAGGCTGTCCCCAACTCCCCCGCTGTGGCGGACGAGCAAACCCACAAAGCTGCTTCATTGATGGTCGACGTTTGGACAGCTGAACAAAGACATGAAGAAGATCCTCCTATGGTAGGAGTACACGAGAGCGATGACAAAAGGTTCAAAAAGATCGGCAAACCGTACAGGATGCCATTGACCTGGCCACCGAAGTGTCATGACTGTGCGGCGCTTGATCGAAAGGGCAAGGGCCCACCGAGTGCCTACACAGGCATGACGTGGTCAGCCTTTCGCCCGAGCGACGACGCTTGCACATATAGTTATTTGGTTCCAGCCAACATGTTTGCCAGCGTCGCGTTAGGCTACGTCCGTGAACTCGCCACGAAAGTGTGGAACGATCCCGCCCTCGCGCAGCGAGCTACCAAGCTACAGCAGGAGATCGACAACGGCATTCGAGAACATGCGATTGTAGACCATCCGACCTACGGCCAAATTTATGCCTATGAGGTCGACGGGCTCGGCAATCACAACTTGATGGATGACGCCAACGTCCCCAACTTGATGTCAATCCCTTACTTGGGATGGGACTATGATCCAGAAATCTACGCCAACACACGGGCGTTCGTGCTGTCAAAGAGTAACCCGACGTGAGTTGCACCTGAGTGTATTGCGTTCATGGTATTCCTTCGTTGCTTGTTTCTCACGAGCTTCTTATCATCTGGTGCTGTAGTTATCGGGAAAGTCGCAACCGACAAATCCGTGGTTTTGGTTCGCCACACATGTCGAAACGGATCAGAGACAATATCTGGCCTATGTCGCAATTGATGCAAGGGCTCACCAGCACGTCTATCAGCGAAAAGTTGGAAATGATCAACATGCTGGTGGCCACGGACGCCGGTACAGGTTGGATGCATGAGTCCTACGACGCCAACAACCCAAAGAAATACACTCGGAAGTGGTTTTGTTGGCCGGATTCGCTCTTTGCTGAGCTATTGATGTCCGTGGCCGGCACGAATCAATGCCCTAGCTAGTCGCACGGCAAATTGCTCCTGTAGATTCTATCATTGCCAATTCAGCTGTTTGTTCCTAAACCTACAAACTTTATTCAAATCAAAGTACGCTCACAATCACGTCATGGCAGTCTCCGCCCTAAAGTCGACCATCAATTGGCATCACCTTTCACGGGTAAGGAAGGGAGGTTCCAACGTCGACACAATGCGGCGAGCCCTTCGCCAATCGTGATGACTGGCATTGATTGTCAGCATCGTCGAGGCTGCTCAATCAGCCACATTTTTCCTGGTCTTTTTAGTACTCAGTACCTGCTATTGTACTTTTGGTATCGTACTGTTGGTTTTGATTCATGTGTCGCCGTGAACCACTCGAACCATCCATCAGTGGGGCTGAAGGTAAGAAAAGGAAACGAGGAAACCTGGAAACCTGGGAATCCGCCGTGTCTGCTCTTTGATTTTGTATTTTTCAGTGAACTGATAGAGCTGTAATTGGAAACTCTTTTTAGTACTGTATACTGTTCTTTTCTTTACGGTGCACAATGTCAATGTCGACGTCGATTCGTTCGAAACCAGTTCCAAGTTCCAGCTGTCCTTCCTTCGCTGTCGACCGGATCGATTGATCGTTGCTCCCATTCTATCTATAACTAGGATTTCATGTTTTCACCATACCACAGAGGCTACATCGTCGTGTAATCTCAGTTATAGATACATTGTCCCTCGTTCCAAAACAGCAAGCACCAGTCCCAGTTTCGTGGGTATTCATCCATTCATTCCACCAGCCATATCTTATCTATAACTACTATATTTTCTGTTTATCTAGGGATTTAAAGGCGATAAAATCGTGTAATCTCAAATGTAGATACTCCGTCCGTCGGCATCGTCTCTTCTGTTCTCTGTTCTCTGTTCCGGCTGTTCCGAGTTCCAAGTTCCGACCGACTTCCAGTGCTTCACTCTCACTCACTCACTCACTCACTGCCCGGCGGCAGGGAGAGAGACGGACACCAGCGCACTCACTGTCCGTCCCACTGACGGAGAGTGAGTGTACCATAGCGACTCAGTTAGTACCACCCGCTCCCTCGGCCAGGTTCCGTGTGGGGCTGACTGCGGGAGTGAGACCATTAGTACACGTCTAGTACACAGTACAACCAACCGTCCGTCCGTTCGTCCGTTCACCGTGTCCACCCCATTATTGTGTAATCCTGATTATGGATACACACCTACGTTTGAATTATCACTCATACTCAGTGATTTTGGATATGGTTTGACATATCGTTATTCAGGAATTCCAGATAAATTGAAAAAAATTGAACGCCTGCGTGCGACACGCTCGCTCGCGATACCAACCACCTGCAGGTACTAACTGTAGTACAACGCCCTCCCAGCCCCACTGACTGGCAGCTTAGTACACACGCACGCACACCTCACGTGTCACCCACCCACCCCCCTGCACCTCCTGCAACTCCAACTCACACATTATCCACTTTCGGGAATACGTGTTTTAGAGTGCGAAGAAAGGCGAAATAACGTAGAATTCTGAAAAGAGATATGTAGCGATGCAATGCAATGCAATGCAATTCAATTTCACGGCGTACGTGCGTACGAACGTGCGCTGGCTCACACTCACTCACTCACTGTGCGTTTGTTCGTTCGTTCGTTCGTTCGTTCGTTTGCTCGTTTGTGGTTTCCTCCTTTCGTTCATTGTCGCGTTTGTGGTTTGTTTGCTCGCGCAGTCAGCTCACTGTCGTTGTCTGTCGCACTGTCAATGTCAATGCCAAAGCCAACCACCGTGGAACTGTGAACGGCCGGCCGGCCGGCCGACTGCGACGCCAACATCCATCCATCCAAACGTCAACCCCAACCAACACCGACACGACGTGCTGCTACTGCTGCTCCTGCTGTTTGTTGCGTGGACAAGCTCGCGAGCGTGTGCGACACCATCCTGCTTCGTACTGGGTGGTGGGTGTTGTTCTTCGTAGGAGATGCGGAGATGCCAATGTGGGTCACGCTGTGAACGCGTGGGTTCCGCAATGGTGCCGTCGGCGTTCTGTGACTCAGCGTGTCATCAGCGCAATCCAACACGCTGAGAGAAAGGGTGGGTGTTGCCGTCCACGGGGAGTATGTGCAGGTCGGCGTGGGATGCGGCGACGTCGAAACAGGAAAGGAACGAATAAAAAGTGCCCCACCCAACTCAGCCGTTTTGTTTATTTCCACATTCCTTTGTTTACCACACAAGTGCCAAGCCCACGTTTCCGGCGTCAAAAATGTCCGCAACTGTGCCCGCCCCGCGTAAATCTGGTCGCCGAGACGACATCACTGTCGTCTCCGTTGTGAGCGGCGATCATATGAGCAAGAAGCCTCGTTACGAGCAGCGTTGCCGTGCGTGCCTGCGCCGCATGATCCACTACTTCATCGTCACGCCCGCCGACTTGCAAGAGGAGGGCCTTGCCAACACCAACTTCCACCATTTGCTCCGCTTCAGCGAAGCTGCAATCAACGAAGCTGGCGCCCTGCGCTCCGATGGTTCGTTGGACACGACCAAGCTGCAGACGTTCTACGAAAACCTCCACGTCGCCGAGGAAAATGACGGCCGCTCCAAGGCTCAGAACACCTGGCTCGACACCAAAGTGTCTCTTGACGCCAACGAATTCTGCACCGAAGACGGCCTCAAGTGCTACAAGAAGTTCCTCAGCTCTCTGACCAAGAAGCTCAAGTCTGGTGCTGTTCAGCCGCTTGGTATGGAGGGCCAGAAGGCCTACACCAAGGCCGTCAACCGCTACTTCAAAGCCATCAGCTTCTTCCCTCCCATTGAGCACCGCGAGCGCATGAAGGAGCTGCACAAACAACCGAAGGGCGAGGGCTCTTCCAAGTCGCGCAGTTCTGTTGCATCTGTGACGGCAACTGTTGTTTCATCGGACCTCGGATCTCTTGTTCAGGCCACCAACGACCGCATCGACAGCCTCACGACCCAGGTTGCTGAAATGCAGGCTCTGATCTCCCATTTGGCCCCGAAGGGTCAGACGCCGACTGCTGCCACCAACAACACTTCTGTGCCACCCAACCACCAGCTGGGTGACGTCAGTCTTCGTGAAGCTCTTACGCTGTGGGATCTCGGCCAACCTCTGCTGCCCGACCCCGAGACGGGTGAAGAGCGCAGCACTGGCCCGTTCAAGTCAATCGACCGCAGCGCCTGGACTGACAAGACTGCTGCCAAACGATTCTCTGATTTGAAGCGCGTCATGACGGCACTAAGCCCTTTGCTGACTCTGACTGGCAAATCCAGCCTTCGCCTCATCCCCGATGTTGTTGTCGGCTGCCTCGACAACTTTGGCAGTGAAGCTGACGACAGTGACCATCCTTTGGAGCGCTCCATCCAAGGCGTTGCCCAAGCACTCCCGAAGCGACTTTCGGAATCTTCCATCAAGGAGTGGTACCACAGCGCCCACGCCGGCAGTGCTTCCTCGGTTGGGACACGGACTCGTTCTCGCAAGTAAAGATTGTGTTGCGGTCTCTCCACGCTCCGGAACCGCGGGAACCATCCCCGCTGTCAACCTACGTGATATCATTCCTGTGACAGACTACACTGCTGTTGCTCATACATAACATTTTAGTCAACCATAACAAGCCCACCCGGTAGTTTTTTTTTTGTCGATGGGGACAGACAGAGCGCGTTTTGAGCTACTCACAGGTTGTGCCATCCAGGCCAGCCAGCCTGAAATTTCCGTCCAATCCCGTGGAATTCGCCTGCCGTTCCACGACACAACGAAGCCGAAAAGTGAAGCGGTTACGACGTTCTTCTCGTTCTTCAGCACAGCTCACCTCAATGCAACGCCGTCATCGACCGACATGGAGTGTTGTCTGAGCATCCACGTGCGCCCCTGGAATAGCCAAGCAAGTCAACGTGACGTGAAGTGTGACTACTGACTGCTGACTGCTGACTGCTGACTGCTGACTACCCATTGAAATTGATTAGGTTGCCGTTGGACGATGACTTGACTTGATTGGGAGTGTGGTGCAATGCATGTAGCATGCAGTGCTGCTGTCCGACAACACCAACAACGACACCGTGAGTGGATGTGAGTGAACCGAACCACCAACAGCCAACCAACTCCCGTAACTGCCCAATGACCGACAATCCATCCAATGAATGCCTCACTCACTCACTCACAGTCACTCCCACAGACTGACTGACTGACTGACTGTCATGAATGTCAGCTGACATTTGCAGAAGTTTGAATGAACCAGATTCCCGCTTCACCCACCCACTCACTCACTCAATGTCCTTCCCTCACAGCCCCACACAGTGGATATGTGCAATATAGTGGTAAGAGGTCGATTGGATGAAGAAAGAGGGTATACAATGTGAGATAATGCGGTAATGGAAGTATGAAGGGTAGTTTAAATGGATTAAAGAACCTATAATGTCATATTTTCAAGTTGCTGGCATGACGGCATTGTTCGTTCGTTCGTTCGTTCGTTCGTTCGTTCGTTCCAAAGAAAGTTCGTTCGTGCATCGCTTGTTGGTGGTCGTCGTTGTGTTTTTGTGTCGTTGTGTTGGTGTTCGTGTGGTGGGGTCGTCCTTGGTGCTGTTCTTTGTTGTTGTGGTGGTGGTGGTGGTGGGGTGGTGGGGTAGATTTTATTTGTCATTAGAGTTTGCGGAAGAGGTGGTGGTGTGTTGCACCCGAAGAAGGTAGGCTTCACAAGTGTCAAGATTGTACAAACAAAGAATCTTGTGGGAATTTGAAATGAGGCAACCTGCACGGTAGCCTACTTAACTCTCAGTTTCAAACGAAGTGCGTGCAGTGAGAGTCACGAGTCACGCTAGAACGACTGCCAGCGCCATATAAAATGTTCCGAGATTGTGATTGATAATCCCTTGCCGATGCCATTACATCATCCAGCTCCACAGCTCGCGAGGCGAGCAGCTGTGGGTGCCATCACTGTCAATTTTATGTTACTGGCTTACAAAAAGTATGTGGAAGCCTCATCCGTGCGCAAGGAGGAGAAATGCGACGGTCGCCACTCCACATCTGCAACCAATAAGATTCTGCGACGTGAGGATTTGCTACCGATACTGTCCGATGGAATAGCCGTGTGGGGCGCTGTGTCTGTGATCGCCGTTTTGTATCAGCAACTTATTCGTACTTTTACCAAGACAAGTGCCGCAACGAAAGTTGCTGTGCACGTCATCTTCGGAGTTACGTGTTCACTGACACTGCAAAAGTTTGACCGCAACAAGCTGCGCCAAGGACTGTTGGGCGGACTTTGTATCAACTCCGCCCTTGAATCGTTGTACCTGAACATATTTTCCAAGCGTGAACGTGCTGGCCAATTGTTCATCAAAGCCGTCATGGCTGTTGCGGGTGCGCAGTTATCTCATGCTTTCATATTGACACCATATGCGATGTCAAAGAGTGACCTTCGATTCTTCCGTCTCGCAAGTGGGCACACTGTACGCACCCACGCAAAGGTTGTTGCGGTGACCAAAGGTTCAATGCAGCACGCATCAAGACAGCAACGCGATCTCGTCCAATCCGCAACCGAATCCACTGACGAAACATTTTGCGCACTTGTCCATCCAAACGAAAAGGACTGCATGGATGCATTGATACCATCAGTGAAACGAGCGCTGAAAATGGCGTTTGTGCTCTACACTCCGTTTTTAATGCTACAGCTCGCGAAGCCTGCGCTGGTACGTACGGGTCTACTTGGAATATCACTCTTTGTCCCTCTCTTGCTGAAGTTGATTCGCTGTCCATGACTTTGCAGTCAGGCAGGCTCACAAGCACCAAAGTTAAAGGAGCAGTCACTGCCTATTTGAAAATGGTGTGCTTCCTCACAACCTTTTCGGGCTTGGTACAATGGTTACCATGTTTCTTCTGCCGACTGATCAACGGGTTCGTTTCACAAGTGCGCGACGTCAAACGGGATCGTAAGGTTTTGAAGCGACATTCGACGCTGTAGGTGCCGCCACGACACTCGATGGCTGTATGCCATATCGGGCTTCACAAGTGCCGGTGTGTCCTCTTTGTGGGACAGCTCTTCGAAGATGAGGAATATTACATTGGTACTATTGCCAAGGGCCATTCAGTCGGTTTGTTTGCGTTTATGTTCAAGCATGGCGTCTTGCGGTAACACTCATGTACCACTCGTTTTATCGCAGGCAATTCTGGATCCATCCACGCAACGAACATTTATGCAGCAGTTAGCGGCTGCTGCCCTTGGTATATACTTTGCACTTCACTCGCGAAATGCTGTCGTGAAAGGGGGCATATTGAATTATGTCGTTCGTTCGCTAAGGGATGGACTGTAGACGATCGTAATTTGTATTGGTGGCCAGTATGAACTAATTTGATTAAGTCCCATAGCGTTTGCGGTGCAGAGGCAATACAAATTGTTTTGAAATACGGGCCCACGGTACTTGGACAGCTATCAATTCGTTTGGACTGCAACACAAAGACACAGCGAACGAGTACATCAAGAGCCACGGACAGCACACACGTGTACAGGCATTGGCGGAACGCACCCAATGAATTGTAGAAACATAGTGGGCTTGAACTTCTTTGAACGTTTGAATGCCCGCAGCCCATCGTTTCCTGTTTCTCGGGCGGCTGGAGTCGCTTTTTGGGTTTTCTTTCGTTTGCGCAAAGCGGCAGATGCAACTGCATTTGCCAATGTGGCCTGATGCTGAGACGGTAGCACAGACGAGTTGATGAAAAACACCGCCTCCGTGCCGTAACCGATGAACGAAGCGGCCGGAGGTTGGGAGTCGGGGTCCTCTTGAGCTTTAGCTTTCTTGGCACCCACTCGCGTTTTCTTCTTCGCGGGCGGTGCTGGGCTCGTGCTTCCCCTCTCAAACTGCGCTGGATTGAAGGTGAGGCCAGTGATGGCGTGTGTCTCCCGCTTCACGGATGCAGGAAGCCTGTCCCGACGCCTACCAAACGACAAAAGAAGTGACGACTCGCACGTGGTGCAGTAAGCATAGCAACGCTCAAACGATCTCACCAAGCACGAGACCACTGCGTGAACTGACGCTGCGCTACGTTAAATAATGATACTTGATTTGAAGCATGGGCCACTCCAAGTATGGCCGCCGAAGGCTGCAAACACAAAAAACAATAACACAGTTACACACGCGCAATATCAGCGAGGTGAAACAGTGATCCAAACCTGAAATGCGAGAGCTGTAATTGGACTACTTTGAGCGGGAAGTGTCACGGCGGCACCACTCGTCGATTGACTGGCTGCTGGATTGGGATGGACGACAACTCGATTCGTGGAGTGAGCAACAGCGATCCATTCGCCATTTTCACTCCAATCAATGTATCTAGATCAAGGACCAAACACAAAACAACAAGTTTGTAACTCGCGGTACTGCAGACGGCCACGTGATCATGGTTCGTTAAAGGGTCTACTCACTTTATTCGCGACGGTGTTCTTGCCAGAGTGACTCCTCCGGAATCGTTCAAACTAAGGCGGGCGTCAACGGACGCAACGACGCTCAATTGCTCACTCGCTTCCCGTTTGTTTCGGGCATTCACTGGCAGGTTCAACAGGACCAGTTGGTTGTCGCTGGTCACTATGAGCAGCTGATCTGAATTGTGACTAAATCGCAAGTGGTGAATATGCGTGTCCTTGGACAATACCGATTCAGGAACACGGATCCGCATCAAGCGCAGCTGGGTTGCTCCATCATCGTCGCTGTCGCTGTCGCTGCCGCTGTCACTGCCGCTGTCGTCGCCACCATGGATGGAAGAACTACCTCGGAGCCGAAAAAGTTTCAGCCCAACATGCACTGCCGCGCAGGCAAACCATCGACCACTGTCGGCGATTGCGCTGCACTGTAAATTACGACCACCTACAACACACATCAGCCAACGATGAGCGTGAACGGGGCAGCATAAATGACAGCAACTCAAAGACACAAGATATCCTCGCAATGAGGAAACGTACCTGTTGCAACTTGAATCTTGAAAAGATGCCGATGACCCAATTCCAAAGGCAGTTGTGTGTGATCCTTTAATGTTGCAATGTCAGACGCTTCCGTCGACTTCGGGCGGCCCATTGCCCAGATATTGGCGGTGTGGTGCTGTGTGCAAGCAACCAACTTGCTTGCAGAAGCGCAGCACACAGCCGCTTGACGAAACGGCAGAAACTTGTGCACTCTACCCTTCACGTCCCCGAACTCCTTGGTTAAAATATAACTCAGCTGCGTGTCCACACCCCCGGCAATGATCAGTTCGTCTCCGTTTTGGTTCTTGGCCAGAGTCATGCTCACGACATCGTGAGTGTGGTGGCGACGTGACTTCGTTGATACCCACTTCTTGGGCAAGCCGACGCCGAAAGAATCTGTGGTATCCACGCATGAGAATTGAACGATTTTGCTGTCAATGCCGGTCGCGTAGATGTGTTGCTCATCCTCGGACACCTGGACGCTGAGAACATCTGCACCATGCATAGCAAAGCTCTGCCTCAGCGTGCCGATGCCACCGTCCCAGATCTGTACGTGTCCCAGCGAATCGCCAGAAATAACCGTGAAGTCCGACAAGACTTGTATTGACCAGATCAGGGTTGGCTCTTGTCCGTAGTTTTCTACAGTCATCGCGAACAACATGCGCCCGCTTTGCACTGCCAAGCAACGAATTTGGCTATCGGCACCACCACAAAACAAGACTTCGCCGTCTCCGTGCCAGCACACTGACAGTACTCGCTCGCCGTTTTTGGTTCCTCCACATCCACGCAGAAAGCTAATGCCCTCGTCAGAAATTTTGAAAATTCGCACATGTCCATCCTCACACGCAGCTGCCAACAGTGACGGGTCTGCCGGGCTGGCCTGCAGGTCCCAAATTGCGCCACCGTGGGAATTGCATGAGTGGGCAACTCGTAACTGAAGAACATCGAATTCGAAAATGTCCCCACTCAAGCTGGCTCCAAAGAGACGTCCTTGCGACCAAGCAACTGATCGAATCGGTTTATCTTTTGAGCCGGTGATGACGCCCTCAAGAAACCACTTGGCGTCAACGCAGTTCCAGAGTTCGATGTCACCGTCAGAGCGAGCGACAGCGACGTAATTGCGGCCAACTTGGTCAAACGCAATGGAATTGATGGAGTGAGGTGCCCAGGGAATGAAAGTGCAGCGGTGCACGATGGCTTGCGACGTCATTGTGCTTTGTGTGGAAGTGGAACCTGCAAGCTCCCTCGGCGGACCCGCCGTCCGCACTCTACGTCGACAAACACACCTCTGAGTTACAAAACGTCCGCAAAAACCTCTCAAGATTTACAAGAACTTTTTTGGTTCAAAGCGCGCGCGTAGAAGGGCCTGTGTCTGTCGCGGCTGGCCTGTGACGTTCTCACAAGTCAACTACAGACAGCATGTGTCGCACAAGTCATATATCCCACACCACACCACACCTTACCTGTGCGGTACAGCCTTGTTAAAAACATCGTTTCAAATCATAAAATTATTTATTACCATTTTTTAGATTTATTTTCTGGTTTCAGTCACATTCGTGGTTCAACTGCTTCTACACATCTATCTACACAAAGACAAGAACAATCGGCGTGTCGAAAGGAAAGCGAAGTTTAAGGCAGCCCGCAGCCATACACTTTGGTGAGGGAGTCGATTCCAAAAGCACCTTGTGCCAGGTAAAGAATGGACTTGTAACTTTGGCCGTGGTCCCCGAGCGCACCATGGATGTTCGCGACGTTGAAAGCACGAATGGAGTGTTCAGTGCCGTTATTGTGGTAGATCGCAAAGTCCATCGTATCAAGGTAGCCGCCTGTGGTTGTGTGAGTGCCCTGCAGGATAAAGTCGAATTGAATGTCGTATTGACGCAAGTCGTCGTCTGGGTTATGTCCTGCTGCATCAGGCCCAGTAACATAAGCGTATGCGCCATCTTCACCTCCACTTTTCAAATATTTAACCAGTGTATTGTAGACTTGTTCTGTGTCTGCACCATGAATCCCAGTGATGTTGACTGCACAGCAAGCATTACCACAGGAACCCAAGTCTGGGAACTCACAACCCGGTGGAACTTCCTTTTGCAATCCACAAGTGGAATTTTGCACCGCACCATCGACGCCCAGTACCATCAGCGCCGCAACAAATAATTGACAACTTGTGCGCATGTTGAAAGACTTTGTTAGATCGACGACGAGTTCAGAGTTGCTCGAAGTTGGGACAAAAAACT
>ENA-OWNT01002305-OWNT01002305.1-seawater-metagenome-genome-assembly--contig:-NODE-2305-length-20223-cov-13.755981_pt1 | contig 20223 bp, 20 predicted proteins | sample MGYA00238136_ERZ651165 | MGnify/ENA primary metagenome ERZ651165 (study PRJEB26861, sample SAMN08777766) | seawater metagenome | isolation source: coastal seawater | place: USA: Florida | collected...
CCGCCCTCCGGCACCGCGATGGCGCTGCGCAGGAGCCTCATGCGCGCTCCAGGACCAGGGCGGTGTTGTGCCCGCCGAACGCGAAGTTGACGGACAGGGCGAAGCGATGCGCGCGGTCGCGTGCCTGGCGCACGTGATCGAGGGTGTCGTCGGCCCGCCGCAGCCCCAGGCCGGGCAGCATCACACCGCGCGCGAGGCCCTCGGCCGCGAGGAGCGCCTCGACCGCGCCGGCAGCGCCCAGGGTGTGGCCCAGGGCGCCCTTCAGGCTGGCGACGGGGGCACCGGGCGTGCACCGCTCCAGGACGGCGGCCTCGGTGGCGTCGTTCAGGGGGGTGCCCGTGCCGTGGGCGCTCACGTAGGCGATGTCGTCCGGCGCGATCCCCGCCTGGGCGCAGGCGGCTCGGATGGCGGCCTCGGCGTGCACGCCGTCCGGGTGCGGGGTGGAGAGGTGGTGGGCGTCGGCGGTCTCGGCGCCCCCTGCGAGCCATGCCCGCGGTACCCGCGCCCCCTCGGGCTCGATCAGCAGGGCGGCGGCGCCCTCGCCGAGGGACATCCCATCGCGGTCGGCGTCGAACGGCCGGGCCCCGGTGGGGCTGTGGACCCCCAGGGCACCGAACCCCGACGTGGTGGTGCGGCAGAGGGCGTCGACCCCCACCACGAGCGCCATGGGGGCCTGGCCCGCCAGGATGGCGTCGCGTGCGGCCATGAGCGCCAGGGCCGAGGAGGTGCACGCGGTGGAGAACGTGGCCACCTGGCCCTGCAGGCCCAGGGCGCGACGCAGGGCCCGCGCGGGACGGTGCAGCACCTGGCCCCACAGGTACTGCAAGGGCTCGTCCACGGGCTGGCCCAGGCAGTCCTGGCCGTAGGCGCGCTCCCCCACGACCATGTCGGCGCTCGTGGAGCCCAGGAACAGGGCCGTGTCCGGGTGCAGGGGGGCGGCGCTGGCGACCTGGCGGGCGGCGTCGAGGGCCAGCGCGCTGGAGGTACGGGGGCTGGGGAAGCAGGCCATGGGCCCGACGCCCCCCCAGGGGGGCCGCCCACCCACGGCGCTGGCCCCACCGGCCAGGGCCTGGAAGGTCGCGTCGACCCCTGCTCCCAGCGGGGTCACGAGTCCCATGGCGGTGATGGCTACCCTCATCTCGGCCTCTCACGGCGGTATACCATCGCCCCGCGCCTTCCTCGGAGCCCCCCGTGTCCCTCGACCGCGTAGCGCGCAGCCTGCAGAGCGTCATCCCCGATCCCTTCGCCATCGCCATCGGGCTGACGGTCCTGGCCTTCGCGCTGTCCCTGGGCCTGGGATCCTCCAGCGCCGCCCAGATGTGCTGCTCCCAGCCAACGGGCAGGTGCACGTCGGCGTGCAGGATCAGCAGCCAGTCGCCCTGTGCCGCCGCGACGCCCCGGCGCAACTGCCCTCCGCGCGACGGCGGCCCGGTCAGCACTTCGGCGCCCGCGGCCTCGGCGATGCGGCGGCTGGCGTCGTCGGAACCGCCGTCGGTGACCACCAGTTCGCGGATGATCCCCATGACCAGCCCCTCGCCCAGCGCCGTCAGGCAACCGGGCAGCTCGCCCTCGGCGTTCAGGGTCGGAATGATAACGCTGACCGGAGCCCGCATGCTGTGCATCCACTGTTCAATCTGGGCAAGGTTCCTATATCAACGGCGAAAGAAAGCAAGGAGCCAATCATGACCGCGCGCCGCATCCTCCGCCTGTCCGGGCCGGAGACCGAGGAATTTCTCCAGGGGCTGATTACCAACGACACCGCCGGGTTGAAGGACGGGCTGGTCTATGCCGCCCTGCTGACACCGCAGGGCAAGTTCATCGCCGACTTCTTTCTGCTGCGCGACTGCGAGGACATCCTGCTCGACGTGGCGGAGGATCTGGCCGACGATCTGGTGAAGCGCCTGACAATGTACAAATTGCGCCGCAAAATCACCATTTCGCCCACCGATCTGCACCTGCAACGTGGCACCGGCCCGGCGCCCGAAGGCGCCCTGCCCGACCCGCGCCACCCCGATCTGGGCTGGCGCGCCTATACGGAGGCGCCGGAGGCCGACGATGGCACCGACTGGGACGCGATCCGCGTCGCCCATTGCATCCCCGAGACCGGTGTGGAGCTGACACCGGAGAGCTATATCCTGGAGGCCGGCTTCGAGGCGCTCCACGGCGTCGATTTCCGCAAGGGCTGCTACGTGGGCCAGGAGGTCACGGCCCGGATGAAGCACAAGACCGAGCTGCGCAAGGGCCTGCGCCGGGTGCGGATCCAGGGCCGCGCGCCGGTGGGCAGCGAGATCCTCGCCGACGGCAAACCCGCCGGCACCCTCTTTACCCAGTCGGGGGGCGAGGCCATCGCCTACCTCCGGTTCGATCGTGCCAAGGGCGAGATGACCGCCGGCGATGCCCGGCTGACCCTGGCCTGATCGCGGGCCTGATCGCCCGCAACAGCCCGCGTCCGGAGGACGTTGTCAGAATCCCCGCACCGATGCAGGATGGATGCGGGGTGTCATTTGCATGTTGCATCCCCGTGTTTTGACGGCCCCACCGCGAACAAGGCCTGGATCAAGACCGGACAGACCCATGATTGACTTTCTCAATTCCCTGCACAGCGTCTCGCTGATCGTCACCGTCGCCGCCGCCGTCCTGCTGGGCGGGCTGCTGGCCTGGAACCTCTACCGCCCCAGCTTCGGCTTCTGGCCGGCGGGCGAAGAGGCGCCCATCCGCCACCACACCGCCTTTGGCCTGTTTCGCATCTTCTGCGGCGGCACCGTGATCTTTGCCCTGCTGGAGATCGGCGCCCATGGCTGGGGCCACTGGAGCCGCTATGTGGTCGGTGTACCGCTGATGGCGGTTGCCTTCGGCATCACCCTCTGGGGCTACAAGTTTCTCGGCATCGAGAACACCTATTGCGAGAGCGACGGGTTGGTGACCGGGGGCATGTATGAATACTCGCGCAACCCGCAATATGTCACCTCGGTGCTGGCCACCGTGGGCCTCGGCATCGCCACCGGATCGCTGATCACCCTCGGGCTCGCCGCGGTGCTCTTCGTGCTTTACTTCCTCTTCGTGCTGAACGAGGAACGCTGGCTGCTGGAGGGCTATGGCGAGGCGTTCCGCGACTACATGCAGAAGACGCCCCGTTTCGTCGACGAGCGCAGCCTGATGCGCGCGCGGGCGGCGATCCTGGAGAGCATCTGAGGCCATAGACCTCGGACGTGCCTGTCACCCTCAGGTGACGTGTTGAGCCCCTGCCGGTGAAGATCGGCGTGGGCTTTTTTCATTGGCGGCCCAATTCCATCCCACCCTCCGACCTCAAAGCACACGGGAGGGCAACGCCCGACCGCGGGTGGGCGCAGCCAATCTGCGAGACCGTCACTTTTTGGCAGCCAGAACAGCGAACTTGAGTTCATCTCGCGAACACCAGAGAAGCGCCCGCCCATAGGGGCGGTCGGGCGCTGCCCGGCGGCGCTCTCGCGCCTTGTTTCCGGGCAAATCGCGTCGTCCTCTCATCATGTCATCCCCGCTCAATCGGGTCTCGCGCAACCAAAGCGCTTGCGTCCGGTAGGTCCCCGCTTGCGCGGGGAGAACATGAATGCGCCGGGCGTGCCTCCGCGCCGCATAGCAGGCGGACCTTGCCACAGCCCCGTCCGGCCAAGCCACACACGCGAAAAAGGGCGGGTGCCGAACACCCGCCCTTCATCCGTTCTGCGACGCGCGATTGATCACGCGCGTTCGGCGTATTCCATGGTTTCAGTGTTGACGATGATGTCCTCGTCCTGACCGACGAAGGGCGGCACCATCACCTTGACCCCATTGTCCAGAATTGCCGGCTTGAAGCTGTTGGCGGCGGTCTGACCCTTCACCACCGGCTCGGTCTCGGCGATCTTGCAGGTAACCTTCTGCGGCAGGGTCGCGTTCAGCGCCTCGGCCTCGTGGAATTCCACCACGATGGTCATACCGTCCTGCAGGAACGGGCGGCGGTCGCCGAGGATCTCGGCCGGCAGTTCGACCTGATCGTAGGTCTCGGTGTCCATGAAGACCAGCATGCCGTCGGTCTCATAGAGGAACTGCATGTCCTTCTGCTCCAGACGCACACGCTCGACCTTGTCGGCGCTGCGGAAGCGTTCGTTCAGTTTGGAGCCGTTGCGCAGGTTGCGCAGCTCGACCTGGGCAAAGGCGCCGCCCTTGCCAGGTTTGACGTGGTCCACTTTGACGGCCGCCCACAACCCGCCGTTATGCTCCAGCACATTGCCGGGGCGGATTTCGTTACCGTTGATCTTGGGCATGATTAAATCCTTCACGCGAGGTTGATGCACGGGATGCCGCCCCTATATCTGGCAGGGCTTGGACTGGCAAGACAACGAAATCTCGTGCTGCACCCGCAGAAAGCCATGCATTGAGCGCATGCCTGCATTGCAGAAACGGGGTGCCCGAATCGGTTTCGATCAGTCATAAGCAACGCCACGCCGAAAATTGCAAGAGCAAGAAAAACAAGGAAAACGGGATGAAAGATTTCGTTGACGGCACCGCCTTCAATAACGAGCAAGGCAATCGTGCACGTAAACTGTTCGCGGCCGTGGTACTGGCCGCCCTCGACGATGCAATCGCCGATGACAAGAAATATGGCAACGGCCCGGAGCAGATCGCCCGCTGGGCCCGTTCGCGCGACGGCCGCGAGGTGCTGAGCTGCGCCGGGATCGACCCTAATGAACGTGTGGTCTCCGGCCTGATGGAGTTCGTCTCCAAAGGCGTGCGCACCTCGGTCGCCCTGTCGCGCGAAGAAAGCGAGCGTCGTCACGCCGCACAACAGGCCGAGGCGGCCTGACCCCTCCCCCCTTTTCCTGAAAGACGCGCCCTTCGGGGCGCGTTTTTTGCTTCTGCAGCCGGGAATGCAGCATGAGGGATCGCCGCCAATGACCCGCGCCGTGATGATCCAGGGCACCGGCAGCAATGTCGGCAAGTCGCTGCTGGTGGCCGGCCTCTGCCGCGCCGCGGCGCGCCGGGGCGTACAGGTGGCACCGTTCAAACCGCAGAACATGTCGAACAATGCCGCCGTGACCGAGGATGGCGGCGAGATCGGCCGCGCCCAGGCGCTGCAGGCGCGCGCAGCGGGACGGGCGCCGCAGACCGATATGAACCCGGTGCTGCTGAAACCCGAGAGCGAGACCGGCGCGCAGCTGGTGGTGCAGGGTCGCCGCCGCAGCACGCAGGAGGCGGCGCTCTACCAGCGCGACAAAGGGCGTCTGCTGGCGGCGGTGCTGGAGAGCTTTTACCGCCTGTCAGACAGCGCCGATCTGGTCCTGGTCGAGGGCGCCGGCAGCCCGGCGGAAACCAACCTGCGGCGCGGCGATATCGCCAACATGGGCTTTGCCTGTGCGGCGCGCGTGCCGGTGGTTTTGGTGGGCGACATCGACCGCGGCGGGGTGATCGCACAGATCGTCGGCACCCAGGCGGTGCTGGATGACACCGACCGCGCCCGCATCGCGGGGTTTGCTGTCAACCGGTTCCGCGGCGACCTGCGTCTGTTCGACACCGGCCGCGACGATATCGTGGTGCGCACCGGCTGGCCCTGTTTCGGCGTGGTTCCCTGGTTTGCCGACGCCTGGAAGCTGCCGGCCGAGGACATGATGGATATCGCCTCGCGCAAGGGAGGCGCCTGCAAGATCGTGGTGCCGCAGCTTCCCCGTATGGCCAATTTCGACGATCTGGACCCGCTGGCGGCGGAACCTTCGGTGACGGTGGAGATCGTGCCGCCGGGACGCGCCCTGCCCGGCGATGCGGATCTGGTTCTGATCCCCGGCAGCAAATCTACCCGCGGCGATCTGACGTTTCTGCGGGCGCAGGGATGGGACATCGACATCCACGCGCATCTGCGCCGCGGCGGCCATGTGTTGGGCCTCTGCGGCGGATATCAGATGCTGGGGCAGTCGATTGGCGATCCCGACGGGGTCGAAGGCGCGCCGGGCACCGACGCCGGGCTGGGCCTGCTGGACGTGGAAACGGTGATGACTGGCGACAAGCAGGTGATCCTGCGGCAGGCGACCGCCCTGCCCGGCGGCGAGCCTGTCACCGGCTATGAGATCCACATGGGCCGGACCGAGGGGCCCGACCGGGCGCGCGGCTGGCTGTCCGTCGATGGCGAGGTTGAAGGCGCGGCGTCGCCCTGCGGTCGGGTGCGCGGCAGCTACCTGCATGGGCTGTTCGCCTCAGACGCCTTCCGTGCGCGGTTCCTGGCCGGGCTGGGACATGAGGCGCAGGCGAGTTATGACGACGGCGTAGAGGCCACGCTGGACGCGCTGGCGGACCATCTGGAGACCTATATGGATGTGGACGCGCTGCTGCGGCTCGCCGCGCCGGTGTCTCGGTAGCCCCCCCCTGCAATGCGGACCTGAAGACAGCCTCCTGATCCGATTGCCTCAGCGCGGCTTGCTCTGTTGATTGGGCGCAAAAGAAAACGCTGGATCCGTCAGGCGCCCGGTTCAGACTAAATCGACGCGCTTCACTCGAGGTCCTGTGCCGCCAGAGCGCGGTGAATCTCCCGCCGGACCAGCTTGCGCACGTTGCGGGTGATCCGCTCGCCCAGGGCGCCCTGCAATTCCTGGCGCACGATCTCGGCCACCAATGTGCGCAGGCTCTCTTCGTCGAGCACCGCCTCATCGTCAGCAAGATCGTCGGTGTCCAGATCGTCGGGTTCAGAAGCGTCGGCTTCAAGATCGCCAGCGGTTTGATCTTCAGCAGGCAGGGTCTCTGCCTGTTCATCCCCGACATCGAAGGCTTCCGGCGTCAGATCTTCGGTCAGCTCGTCCGCCGGGGCCTCTGCCGCGGCATCCGGCACATCGCGCAACCCGTCCGCTGCCGTCTCCGGCACCGGAGCCGCCTCTTCGTCCGGGCTGCGCCAGCCGATCGGGCGCACCGGGGTTCCGGAATAGGAATCGCCGCCGGTCCCGTCGGGCTCCCACTGATCGCGGGTCCGGCCGATCACCGCCTCCAGCTCTTCGATCTTGGCGCTCAGGCTTTCGGCCCGGGCGGAATGGAAGGTCAGGGTTTCTTGGGGTTCGGGGGCGTCTTCTGCGGTTTCTTCCACCGTGTCTTCAAGGGCGTCTTCGGGGGCTTCAGCCTCATCCTCGGCCGGTCCCGCGTCCACCGCAAGCCTGGCAGGCCCGGCAGCCCACTCAAACTGATCTGCCAGGCCGGACGTGGCATCCTCGCTCGGGCTCACCGCAAACAGGGTCGCAGAGGGATCGGCCCAGGGGGCGCTCATTTCGCCCTCCTGCGCGGCCGCCTGTTCCCCGGCGGGCTCCCGGTCCTTGATGGTGTCCGCCGCCTGCCCGCGCGTGGTCTGATCCGTGACCTCGCCAGTATCAGGACCAGTTTCAGGCGCAGCCCCGGACGGTTCCAGGGGCTCCTGCGGCTCTTCCACCCGCAGCGCGGGCGTCAGGACAAGGCGGTCGGCCTTTTCAGGCGCCGATCCGGAGGCATCGGCGCGCGCTTGTCTGGGCTGTTCGTTGTGCGTGTCAGACCGGCCGTCTTCGCTGACGAGACGTCGAATCGAAGACAGAACATCCTCGATCTGCGCATTCGTGACGGGTTCAGACATCGTTGTTTTCCACTCTCACCTCCGGCAGGAGTGTAGCCCCTGCCCGGGATTCCCACAACCGAAAGCGGAGAATTCTCAGCGCTTGCCCAATGCCTTGAGCACGCGATCCAGATCCTTGCTGCGTTTGCTGAGCTTGGACGGCGCATCTTTGACCAGGTTGTAATAAAGCGTGGGATCGTAAATCTGCACCGCCAGGCCCAGACGCTCAGCGGTCAGCAGACCCTGCGCCTGCAGCAGCTGATACGAGGCGATCCCCTCTTCCGAGCGGGCGGAAACCTGGTTGATCTGCGCATCCAGCAGGTCCTGTTCGGCCGACAACACGTCCAGCGTGGTCCGCGCGCCCAGCTTGGCCTCCTCGCGGATGCCCTCGAAGGCGACCCGCGCCGCGCGGACCTGCTCGGCCGAGGAAATCAGGCTGGCCTTCGCGGTTTCCAGCCGGACATAGGCATCGGCCACATTCTGAATCACATCATGCTGAACGGTCAGCAGGCTGGATTTCGCCGCATCGCGCGAGGCCAGCGCCCGGCGATACTGAGCCGCCAGCCCGCCGCCCTGGTAGATCGGCTGGGACACGCTCAGCGTTACCGAGCCGGTGCGGGAGAAATTGGTGCCGGTGGTCACCTCGGAATAGCCGAGATCGGCCGACAGCGACGCGCTCGGCCCCATGGCCTTGGACGCGCTCTGCGCCGAAAGCTCCGCCGCCTTCACCTGATGCTGCGCCGCCAGGATGCTGGGATGGTTGCGCACCGCGATATCGGTTGCCGCCTGCAGCGAGGCGGCCGCTTTGGGCAGCCGCGGCTGCCCCGCCAGCGGACCGGGCCGGTGGCCCGATGCATTGGCATACTCCGCCTGGGCACTGACCAGCGCGCCGCGCGCTGCGGCCAGGTTCGACCGCGCCGCCGCAAGACTGGATTGCGCCAGGGCAACGTCGGTGCGGGTAACCTCGCCCACATCGAAACGGTCCTGCGCGGCGCGCAGTTCCTCGCTGAGCAGACGGACGTTATTCAGGCTGATCCGTACGTTTTCCTGCTGCAGCACCACGCTGAGATAAGCCGCGGCGGCCCGGAACAGGATCTGCTGTTCGACGCTCAGCAGGGTCTGGCGCGTGGCCAGGACGGTTTCCTGCGCCGCCTGTTTGGTGAGTCTGGAAGCACCACCGTCATACAGCAACTGGCTGATGGTCAGGCCGGTGAAAACATTGGTGGCGTTGGCGTTATAGGAAACACCCGAGGTCGACCCTTCGCCAATCGTGCGGCTGGCCTGCGCAGTCCAGGACACCACCGGGCGCAGCAGAGAAACCGTCGTCGCGACGTCCTCGTCGGCCGCGCGCAGCAGGGCCCGGTTCTGTTCCAGCAGGCCGCTGGTGTTATAGGCGCCGATCAGCGCATCGGCGATGTTCTCGGCCTGCGCCTTTCCGGGTCCGCCGAACGCCGCCAGCGTCAGCCCCCCTACCAGTGCGGCCGTTCTGAAAATGCCTACCATCGGTACCTTGCCCATAACCCTGTCTCCAATGCCCCTTTATCGGGTGCTATGTCCGTTTCGGAACCCGGGGCCGCCCCGCGGCCCCGCGGCCTGTGCTCAGAGCGCGAACGCCTGTTCTTTTTCAAATCCCGGCAACACCGGCGCTGCGGCGTTGAACTCGAACCGCCAGGTCATGTTACCGCCGGACTTGTAGCCGATCCGGACCTCGCCCAGCGCGCCGTCGACGAAAAGGCATGCCATGCGCCCGCCGTCCTTGAGCTGGGCGACCAGCGCCTCGGGCACCTGTTCCAGACCGCCCTCGACGACGATCACATCGTAGGGGCCATGTTCCGCAGCCCCTTCGCTCAGTGGCCCCTGATGGACCACGGCGTTGTCGGCCCCGGCCTCGGCCAGCAGCGCCTGGGCCTCTCCGGCCATCGACTCGTCTTCCTCGACGGCGATCACCGCCTGGGCCAGCCGCGCGATCACAGCGGCCGAGTAGCCAAAGCCGCTGCCCACATCCATGACCAGTTCGTCCGGACCGAGGTCGAGCGTGTCGAGCATCTTGGCCAGCGTCCGCGGCTCGAGCAGAACCCGGCCGGCGCCAAGCGGGAGATCCTCGCCCGCATAGGCGATGTCGCGCTGTGCGTCGGGCACAAAAATCTCACGCGGAACGCTCAGCATCGCGTCGATGATGGGGTACTTGGTGACGTCGGCCGGCCTGATCTGGGTATCGACCATCATCCGGCGGCGGGCGGCAAAGTCTGTCATTGCTAAACTCTATTGTTCAGTCCCTTGGTTCGCTTTTTGCCACATCGCCGCCGCCCCGGCAACGGGCGGCAATGCGATTTCCCCCCGCTGAGGCACTTGCGCCGCAACACAGATCGTATAGAGGCCGTGCGCACCATCGGTGGCGAGTTGGCGGAGCGGTGACGCAACGGATTGCAGATCCTAACCAAACTCTCTGATTTCCCGTTTGGAATTGAAGGACCGCACAACCGGACATTTTGTGAACAAAGTGCGACTGTGCGGCGCGTGCTCTTATGGGCAGATGCATGGGGCCACCCACATTTCACTTCGCGCCACAGCAAGAGATCGGTGATCAGACATTCGCAGTTCAGATTGCAGTGTTTGAACTGGAGAACGGATTCCAGCACCAGAAGGAACCCACGCAGCGCCAATTGAAGGTTGGTGACGTTCGCTACGCCGCCAAGGCTTCAGTTTCCAAATCTGCGTATCAGTCTGCCTCGACTTCTCCTGGCGGCGCGACAAAGCCCTTTTTCCGCGCATCAAGGGCGGCATGCGGTCAAGCAATGCGGTCCAGGTCGCATCCCCCCTCGAAGGGCGCCCCCCCCCGATAAAACAGTGCTTCCCGGGAACCAAACTCGGTTTGTCGACGTTGTCCAACCATCGAAACGGCCGCCAGCCGGTCGTACCTTCACAAGAGGAGATGACAATGAAAACCCAACTGATGCCCCTCGCCAGCGCTGCCGCTCTCATTCTGGGCGCCGGTGCCGCCATGGCAGAGACCTCGGCCACTGCCATGACCGACCTCAACCTGCGCGCGGGTCCGGGACCGATGTACAAGATCATGGACGTGATCCCGGCTGACGGTCAGGTTGAGGTGAACGGATGCATCGAGTCCGCCGACTGGTGCGAAGTGGTTCTCGACGGTCAAACCGGCTGGTCCTACGCCCCCTACCTGCGGTCGGAAGAGGACGAATCGACGCTGACGCAAGCCGCCGAGAACGACAGCGTCGCGGTGGTTGAGTTTTCGGACGAAAGCGACGGGGCGGCTCTGGTGGCAGGCAGCATGGGCGCGGTGATTGGTGCCCTGGTTGCCGGTCCGGCTGGGGCCGTGGCGGGCGGTATCCTGTCGAGTGCGACGGCCGATGCCGTTGTGCAGCCTGAGGTGAAGATCTACGCTGCAGAAAACCCCGTCGAGCCGGTGCTCCTGAACGGCGAGGTTGTGGTCGGCGCAGTCGTGCCCGAGGATGTGACCGTCTACGAGATGCCCGAACATGCAGAATACGCCTATCTGAACGTCAACGGCGTTACGGTGATTCTGGACAGCAAGACCCGGCAGATCGTTGAGATCGTTCGCTGATCTACGACCCGAATACTCCGAAAATCGAGTCCGCCCCATAGGGGCGGACTCATTATGTTTAACGATTTCAATTATCTAAGCGATTTTTTGCACATTCTCTTCGGAACCTTAGCGGCTTTCTCGCGTTTTACTTTCAAGGCGCAGGAACGCGCCAAGGCAACCAAGGAGAAAGCAAAATGTCTGCTGCTCATGCAATCTTTTTCGGTACCGCCCTCGGCCTGGCCACGGCGGCCGCAGCCCTCGCACAGGATCTCGGTGCTTCAGTCGCTGGCGGCTTCGGCTCCGATGCCAGCGCCAGCGCGAATGTGGCCGCGGAAAACGATCAAGAGCCCGCACTGGGCGCCTCGACGGAGGCCGCAACCGGTGCCTCCGTTGGCGGCGTCAAGGCAGGCGACGCCACGGCGGCGATCGGGACGGATGCGGTCGGAAACGCCTCGATCGCCGCTGTCGCCGACGACTTGGTCGGCGTGCGAGTCTATGACCTCAACGAAGAATGGATCGGCGAAGTGAGCAAGGTTCTGCCGTCGACCGGCGCCAGCCAAGAACGCGTGGTGATCGACATCGGCGGCTTTCTGGGCTTCGGCGAAACTCCTGTCGAGGTCGATGCCAACGACCTGGTCATCGCTTGGACCGAAAGCGGCGAAATCGACCACACCGTGGTGGCGAAGACGGAAGCCCAGCTCAAACAGAAGTCCGAGACCGACAGCTAAGCTCCAATCGGATCGCTACGGGGGGCCTTGGGCCCCCCGTTTTCCTTTTGCCACCAAGGCCCTCTCCAATGATGTCCGACTCATTTCCTATGAAATACCCTCTCGGCTTCCTCAGTGTGCTGGCGACCATCGCCGCATTGGACTATGCCGAACCTCTTGCCGCCCCACTGACGCTGGCCTTTGTCACGGCTATCATCCTCGGACCGGTCAACGACCGGTTGCGGCGAGCCGGCCTCGCGCCGTCTCTCGCCGCAATTGCGACACTCTTGGCTGTCGTGGTCGCGCTGACTCTCTTCGCCATGTTGTTCCAGCCGTGGATCACCGAAGTGATCGAAGCCTGGCCGAAGGTGCGCATCGAGATACGGCGTGTCCTCGTCGATATCCGAGGCCACCTCGACGGCCTGTTCGACATCCAGCGCGAAATGATTTCGACGATTGACCCGAAGGGCGACATCAGCGGGGGGCATGTTTCGGACGACATGCCCAATCTCAGCGACGCCGCCTGGTTGGCGCCACAGGTACTCGGACAAGGCCTGCTTTTCGTTGGCGGGGTGTTCTTCTTTCTGACCAGTAAGGAAGGCCTCTACGCGGTCCTGACCGACCGTTTGGGTCTCTGCCCGATTGGCGCATGCGCGGCAGCCGAAGCCCGGGTGGCGCGATACTTCGTCAGTGTGGCGATGACGAATTTCGGTTTCGGGATGGCGGTCGCCATAGCAATGACTCTTATCGGGTTGCCCGCAGCACCGCTTTGGGGCGTCATCGGCGCGCTGGCGAATTTCGTCGTCTTTCTCGGCCCGGCTGTCGTCGCGACGGCTTTGATCGTGGCGGGCAGCATGACCTTTCATGGTTTTTCGGTCTTTCTGCCTACAGCCGTCTTCGTCGGCCTGAACACAATCGAGGGTCAGTTCGTGACCCCGACCTTTTTGGGACGGCAGATGCGGCTAAGCCCGCTTCTGGTGTTCATCTCGCTTTCATTCTGGCTATGGCTCTGGGGGGCAATCGGAGGCATCGTTGCAATTCCCTTGCTATTGTGGGGGCAGGAAATTCTTGGCGTCCGACGCCATCACGACCCTGCATCCGGCTCCGGCGCGTCCAAGTCAGACACCGACGCATCACGTTCCGCCGGGTCAAAAGAGGCCGGCGTGAAAAAGAGGTGAAAATCGTACAACCCTTCCGTTTCCTCGACCGTTACTTGACCGTCCACCTGGGCCGCAAACCCCGCAATAAGCGATCGACCGAGGCCGGAGCCTTTGACATGTTCGGGGGGAAAGAAGGGGGTCCCGCGCGTGTTGGAGATGTGAAGCTCGGCCCTATCATCGGAAACGGACACCAGTGCGATCCTGAGCCAGGCAGCACCTTCGTCAAGCCGGCCCATGTATTTCAACGCGTTTGTCACCGCTTCAGATGCGAGAAGGAGAAAGGGCACGGCTTGGTCCGGATACAGGAACACCGGGTCGTAATGCTTGGTAATCTCGATCTTACGCTCTGGGACGGTGCCGGCTTCGAGAATGCCGTCAATAACGTTGGTCAGTAGCTCGTCGGCGCGTACGCGGCCAGTGGAAGGACTAGAGTAAAGCGCCTGATGAACAGAAGCGATTGAGCGAACCCGCATTTGCACTTCCTTCAGGGACCGGCGTGACTCCTCCGAGGTGGCTCGACGTATCTTGAGGTTAACAATCGAGGCGATCAGCTGAAGGTTGTTTTTCACTCTGTGGTGGACCTCCTTCAGCAGAACGTTTTTCTCATGGATCATGTTCTCCAGCTCGGCTTCGTCACGCAAGAGCCGGGATGCAAGGTCGGTCCAGGCGCTCTCAATTTCGCGGACCTCGCGGCTTAGATGGTTGCGCCCAGAGAGAGTAGGAATAGCGCGTGCCCGGGAAAACTCAGACATGTCCCGGATAAGCCTGCGGATGTGCCGGATGACAAGGCGGTTCACCGTTTGAAAGGCTGCTACGAGCCCCGCGACGAGCATCAGCGAAGGGAAAAGGATAGTTGATAGTGCCGTCCAACCGACCATGTCACGTGTCTGGCTTCCCAAAGCATAGATAACACCGGGGATTATAGGGACCACCGCGAAAACACGAGTTTCTCCGGAAGCCGATCTCGCTGTGAATGCAAATTGCCGTTGGGCTGCGATTGTATCCAGCCTTAGATCGGCCGGCAAAATTGTCTCCATTTTGTCAAAGCCAGCCGAAGACGACAGCGGATCCCCTTGGGAATTGAAGGTGATGATCGCGGTTTCAGGCGTCTCCGGATCAATGCCATGCAGCACCTTCGAAATGCGTCTATGCGGCACTGAAACCGACACATACCCAAGAAAAGTCTCACGGTCGAATACAGGCGTCGCGAAGACAATGACTGACGTTCCACTGATAGGCCCTTCGAGATTTGCCGCAACGATTTGTTCTCGCTCGACCTCCATGCGCGGGAAAATGACTCCGTTTTTCAAATCGCGGCCGACGTCGCTCGACCCGCAGCGCACAATGCCGTGCCTGTCTATGAAGCCAGCAAAAGAATACTGCCTCTTGCTTTCCACCACGTTGACGAAGATTTGCGAACATCCCTTGTGGGCGCCGCCTAGACCGGACATGTGGGCTGCCAACGTTCCTGCCGTACCCGAGGCATTCGCGACCGCGAGCGCCTCGCCGGCAGCTGCCTCGGCTGTAGCTTTCAGTAACCCGGTTTCTGTCCTGCGCGAATCCTCACGACTGATTTCAAGGGCCTGAAAAACGGCAATGGCGCCAATCGGCAGGAGTGCAAGCGCGAGCATTCCCGCCACCCGCGCTGCCAAGCCTTCAAAAAGGCGAAGCGAAAACGCCTTCAAGCCGAAAGCCTTCCCTGCAGCCCGGCATTTACCACGGCCGTCGTGACCTGATCGGTCATGTCGCTGTAGCCGGCGTCTTCCGAGTGCAACAGTTCGATCAAGCGGGCCCGCCCGCGGTTGGCGCGGCTCTTAATTGTGCCGACTTTTACCCCGCACATCCCGGCCGCTTCCTCGTAGGAAAATCCCGATGCCCCCACCAATGCAAGCGCTTCGCGTTGCTCAGCCGGAAGCGTCGCGAAGGCGGCAAGGAACTCGTTCATCTGCAATCGACCGTCGTGCGCCGGCTTCTCGGCCAGGCGCTCGGCGGCGATCCCTTCTGGATCGCTCAGTTCACGACCGCGCTTTCGGCGGTTCGAATAGAAGGTGTTGCGCAGAATGGTGAACAGCCAGGCCTGCATGTTGGTACCGGGTTGAAACGAAGCGATGTTCTTCCAAGCCTTGACCAAGGCCTCCTGTACCAGATCGTCAGCCTCGGCATCATTGCGCGCAAGCGAAAGGGCAAAAGCGCGCATCGCACCGATGTGGTCGACGATCTCTTCGCGCGGATCGATCCGGGGGTCATTCATCGGCATCGCGCGTCTCCCCACCCTGGTCCTGCTCCCTCAACATGCGTAGCAGATCACGGAACCGATCAGGCACCTCCTCCTCCACCCGCTGCTGATATACACGCCGTAGGTTCTCCGTGATCTGTTCTTCGAGTGGAGGCTTTTCGTTTTGGTGCATCATGGTCCTCGTCTCGACTTTCCCGGGGCATCTTTTCCATTTTCTATGGAACCAAACGCAGGTCCTGGCGTTTGGTTCCAGGAAAAGTTGCTGAAGGAGCAAGAAATGGCGAACCCCGAAGGTGGACAAAAGCTCTCTGTGGCTGTCGCGGAACTCCTGCCGTATCTCCGCCGCTATGCGCGGGCGTTGTCGGGAAACCAGGAGACCGGCGACCGCTACGCCGCGGCGACCCTCGAAGCGCTTTTGCAGGATCGTTCCGTTTTCGATGAGGGACTGACGCATAAAGTGGCCCTGTTCAAAGCTTTTCACGCGATCTGGATGTCAACCGGTGCACCGTCCGGGACGGCTGATTCCGGAATGGCCGCGCGAGCCCAAGAGCATCTCGCTAATCTGACGCCCAACACCCGCGAGATCCTGCTGTTGCGCACGATTGAAGAGTTCTCCAACGAGGAAATCGCGACAATCACGGGACTGGAAAAGAGCGAGGTTGAGCATCTGTTCGCCGTCGCAATTCGCGACATGGAAGACCGGCTTTCTGGCAAGGTGATGATCATCGAGGACGAAGCGATCATCGCGCTGGACCTCGAAAGCATTGTCGCTGATATGGGGCACAAAGTTACCGGGGTCGCGCCCACGCAGAAAACGGCCATACGTCTGTTCGGCGAGGAACGGCCCGACCTGGTTCTCTCCGACATCCAGCTCGCCGACGGCTCGTCCGGGATCGACGCCGTGAACGAGATCCTGGTCACTGCTTCTGATGTGCCGGTCATCTTCATTACGGCCTTCCCGGAGCGGCTGTTGACTGGTGAACGGCCGGAGCCGGCCTTCGTTATCAACAAACCGTATACCGAAGAGCAGGTGAGATCCGCCGTGAGCCAGGCAATGTTTTTCTCCTCGACTGAAACGCTCAACGCCTGATCTGATTATTGACAGATCGAGATTGGCCTCGCCCGACGATCGGGCGGGGCTTTTTTGTGCAGGCGACCCATTGGGATGATCGGCGAATGCCGCGGGAGATCGGCTCATTTAAGCTCGGCACGAAAAACGGGGCGCCGATGCGGCGCCCCTTCCGTTCCATCCATTCTGCTGTGGAGCTGCGCGCCGGATCAGACCGGCGGGCGTCCCTGAACCGCGCGGACGATCGCCGCGATGATGAACAGGACCAGGAACACGAAGAACAGGATCTGAGCGATCCCGGCCGAGGCCGAGGCGATGCCACCGAACCCAAAGATCCCGGCAATGATAGCAATGACGAGGAAGGTAAGTGCCCAACCGAGCATGACATTTCTCCTTTTGCTTTGAATGGCGCGCGGGATGCGGCGCCTTTGCAAAACAAATGCACAGAGCCGACTTTTGTTCCCGAAAAAACTTAGGAACGTTTTCTCTGCGCAGGCGTTGTTTTTGCAGTCCCTTTGGAAATCAAGACGAAAGGAGATTTGAAATGGCCCAGGCCAAGCAAACCGCCATCGACACCGAAGATCTCATGAAGGAGGTTTCGGACTTGCGTGAAGACTTCGGCGCACTGGCTCAGGAACTGAAGGCACTTGCGCATTCGGAACGCGAGGCGCTTTCGTCGAAAGCGGCCGACCGCATCGTCGCGCTCAAGGCGTCGGGCGAGCGCCGGCTGGAGGAGGCAGGCGAACTGGCGACCCAGGCCGCCCAGGAAGCCACAGGTTTCGTGAAAAAACATCCGGCAGCGTCGATTGCAGCCTCGGCGGCACTCGGGTTCGTCGTCGGTGCGCTGACGTCGCGCCGCTGAACGGTTGAGCGGTGAAAGCTGTGCAAATGCGCATCACATCCCGCCTCGCTCTCGTGTTCACGGGAGCGGGGCTCGGCATATGCGGCACGGTATTTCTGGTCCGTGCGGCTTGGGAGGCGCTGGCCGTGACGGTCGGCTCGCTTTGGGCTTCCGCGACAATTGGCGGAGGTCTGTTGTTCATCGGTATCGTCCTGATCTGCTTTGCGCGAAATGCACGGCGTCGTCCCCCAACGCACTCGCCTCAAGCTGCAGTTGTCGCTGCCTTTCTCGACGGCCTGCGCGCTGGACGTGAAACCGCAGCGCGCCGTGGCTGAAAAAAATCGCGTTAAGGGGGAACCCGATCCGTTTCTGCGCGTTTGTTAGGTGACCGAGACGGAATGTCCCTCCGTCCGGCGAAACGCAACACGCGTTGCCGGCGCCAGGCCCCTCCTCCCATCCATCCTGCCTGGCGCCGGTGTTCTTCAGCCCGAGGATCGCTTGCGAAGCAATGAGCCACAAACCAACGGCTGCGGCTGTTTGCGGTGGCACTTGAGAATGAGGGGGCGATGCAAAGCTTGATCGCTCGAGACAGAGAACTATGTCCCACCACCTCTCCCTAAGTCACCCTTTGAGATCGCTTCTTTTTCGCTCAAGTTAAAGATATATGAACTCTTCACGATGTGAATAACAACGCATGCCTTCCTTTCAGCAATGTCGTTTGCATTACAACGATAGGATTTCAATTTGATCCCACTCCGAAGAACGATTTCTGTCGCCACTTGTTCGGTCGCTGTCGCTGCCGCATTCGGTGTCAGCTTCCTTTTTAATGAACATGCTAAGGACATTTCCCTCAGATCCACCCTCAAAGCGTTACGCGGCGAGGTCGAGGTGCTTGCGCACTACTTCAGCGAACGGCACGATCAGATTTCTGCCGATGCGGCCTTGGCTGCACGAGGGCGAGGCATCCACAGCATTCTTGAAAACAGAGACCAACCGACCATCGGCACCCCGTCAGAGTCGGAGAGAGACCTGCTTGTGGACTATATAGCGGACGTATTTCTCGCGCTGCTGGAGACCCGACCCGAATATACGCAGGTCAGGCTGATTGGGCTGAAGAATGGCGGAAAAGAGATCATTCGCGTCAATAAGAATGCTGATGGTGAAGTTGTCAGAACACCCGAGATTGCTTTGCAGGACAAGTCCGGAGAGCCATATTTTCAAGAGTTCGTCAATCATTTCCAGACGGGCGGCGACATGTTCGAAGAGAGCATGTCTCAGGTTATTTATTCCCGTGTCACATTCAATCGTGAAAATGGGAGAATATCCTATCCGCTCTCCTTCACGTTGCGCGCAATGCATCCGGTCTTCGACGAAACGAAAGTGCCAGTGGGTTTTGTCATCATTAATGTTGACTATAATAAACTTCTGAGCACTGCGTTCAGCGACATCTCGCCGGATTCAAGAGTGATCATTCTGAACGATCAAGGCGACTATCTGAACTATGCCGGCGAGGCAGCGGTTACCAGCCTCGAGGTGGCCGGCGAATACACCCATTCTCCATCCCCCCTGGTTCGGACGCTCTTGGAGAGCAGTGAGACGTCGGGAATCTACAATGATGACGAAGAGGTTTCCTACTTCAAGACGGTCTCGGTCAACCCACGACAACCCCAACGCACAATCACGATTGCATATGCTCAACCCAAGAGCAAAATACTTGGGTCCGTAGGTGGGGTTGAATGGCAGGTCGTCCTGTCTGTAGCGTTGATTATTGCACTCTCGGTCATTCTGGTGGTGGTGCTGATTTCAATGATCATGCGACCACTCAAGATCCTCGAAGCAGAGGTCAAACGGGCCCTTGATGGCGAAACGGCGCTAAACCTTCCGATCCAATGGAAAAACGAACTCGGTCAGCTGGCGAGAGCCTTTCAGAAACTGGTCGATCGGCATGTCCACACCGAGACAAGGTTGAGCCTGATTATCGAAAATATCGGCGAAGGCATTGTGGCCATCGACGACACCGGAACCATCGTGAGCTTCAACCCAGCTTGTGAGCGTATCTTCCAATATGCGTCGGAAGACGTGATCGGAAAAAACATCAGTATGCTGATGCCACTTCGTCAGGCACGTCATCATGACCGCCATTTGGAGCGATACCGGCAAGACGACAGACGCAGGATCGACTGGTCCGGACGCGTCGAAGTCGGAATGAAGGCCGATGGCACAGAATTCCCAATGGAGCTAACGGTGACGGAACTGGTTTTCGAAGGCCAGCCGCTGTTTGTAGGCATCGTGCGAGATATTTCTGAGCGTCAGCAGGCTGAAAAAGCCAAGTCCGAATTCCTTGCCAATATCAGTCACGAGCTGCGAACGCCGCTGACGGCGATCAAGGGGGCTTTGGGGCTGATGCAAACGCCCGCGGTGCGCGAACGCTCGGAAAAGGCAGAGAAGATCACTTCGCTCGCGCTTCGGAACTGCGACCGCCTTCAAGATCTGATCGAGGGCCTTCTGGACCTCGAGCGCATCGAAGGTCGGAAATTCAGGCTCAACAGGGAGCTGCTTGGTTTCGGCGAGCTGCTTGAAGAAGTCAGCCCCATACTGGAGGAACTTCGAGAGAAGTTCGGTGTCGATTTCGATATTGTCGAGGGAGATCAGCAGGCAAAGGTCCTCGGTGACCGCACTCAACTGCGCCGGGTCCTGGCGAACCTGCTCTCCAATGCTGCGAAGTTTTCGAAGAAGGGTGATCGTATCTTGATCACCATCGGTAAAGGCCGTCACAAGAAAGTCGCCCGCCTATCGATTGAAGACCATGGTTGTGGCGTCCCCGAACACCTGCGAGAGACAATTTTCGAAAAATTCACCTGGGCGGATTCATCGGACACCCGCCACAGTGGAGGAGCAGGAATCGGCTTGGCTATTTCCAAAGAGATTGTCTCTCTGCACGGAGGTTCGCTGAAGTACAGGCCGTTGGAGCACGGCGGGTCGGTTTTTTCCAGAGACTATCCGGAATTCTGTGCCCTGGCGTGGTAGCTCTAAGATGAGGAGACCCACGTATGAGCATCGACAAAGACC
>ENA-OWNT01002307-OWNT01002307.1-seawater-metagenome-genome-assembly--contig:-NODE-2307-length-20213-cov-4.409565_pt1 | contig 20213 bp, 16 predicted proteins | sample MGYA00238136_ERZ651165 | MGnify/ENA primary metagenome ERZ651165 (study PRJEB26861, sample SAMN08777766) | seawater metagenome | isolation source: coastal seawater | place: USA: Florida | collected...
AAACCGTCGTAAAATTACCAAATCGTTCGATCAATAATTTGGTAAAAAGTATGACGGTAAAGTGGCGCTCTACAACAACGGCAGCAACTACACCTCCAAAGAGATCCTGCAAGCCTGCGTACGACTGAACATTCATCTCTCCCACGCTCCCATCCGAGATGGGGCAGCGAAGGGAAAGATTGAGCGTTTCTTCCGCGGCTTTCGCGACCGTTTCCTGGTCCAGCACAGTGACTTTGAGTCGCTCGATCAACTCAACGCCCTGACCTGGGACTGGATCGAGAACGAGTACAATACCCAACACCATACCGGCATCCAGATGATACCGCTCGACCGCTTTAACCTCGATCACAACCGTCTTCACTTCCTCACCGAGGATGAGGTCACTGAGGAAGTCTTCTTCGTCGAGGAGACACGCAAGGTCAGTAAAACCAACGTCTTCTCCATCAACTCGCAGAAGTACGAGTGCCCGGTCGATCTGCGCGAGAAGCGAATACAGGTGCGCTACGATCGTAGTCGTCGTGACCGTTTTATTGTTTACTTCGCTGACAAACGCATGGGAGAAGCCGCTTTGCTCGACCTGCATCACAACGCCCGCCAAAGGCTACGCAACGGAGAACCATCATGATCAAATCCATCTTCGGTGTCACCAAGGAGCCGTTTAATCGCAGTGATCACACGTTACTGCCTCAACAACAACGGATCTTCGACATCCTGAAAATACACTCTCAGCAAGGTGGCTTCTCCGTCATCATTGGTAATCCCGGCGTCGGTAAGAGCGTGTTGCGCGAGCACATCGAAGCCCTGGAAAAAGAGCGCGATGTGACCGTTGTGTCCATCTCCAGAACCATGCATACTTACCTTAATATCCTCAAGCAACTGACCGAATCGTTTCGCATTGAGGCGCCCACCAAAGATCTGGAAAAGGAGCTGATCAACAACGCGTATAATCATATCCGAGACCGTAAAACGTTGTATATTGTGATTGATGAGGCTCACTTGTTGGACATGCAGGTTCTGCGTAAATTGCGCCTGTTGTTCGAACGATTTCCCAAAAAGCATAATCTTGTGTTGTTCGGCCAGCGTGATCTGTTGCATTATCTGTCGATGACCGTCAACGAGGACATCAAGAGCCGGATCACCTATTCACAAACTATCACACCGCTCAACGATGACGATCTGGAGCGTTACATCGTCAAGGAGTTGGAAGCGGCGAGAATGGGCATTAACACCTTTGACAGTGCGGCAACAGAGTTGATCATACGCTCCGCCCAGGGTAATCTCAGACTGTGCCGAAACCTCTGCTATGGTAGCCTGATCGAAGCGTGTCGGGAGACCAAAAAGATTGTCACGATCACCCATGTCAACAACGTGTTGGTTCAGCCCCATTGGCGTTCTCACGAAGAACTGATCAAGCAGCAAGTGGCATAGAAAACGTGATGAGTATGAAATTATCGCAACTGAAAACCCATTGGAGCGCTGATGATGCCCATCTGGTTCTGTCGTTTCTGGATGAATTACGAGACGCACTATGGGCGGCCTACGGCGCCGAGGTTATCGAACAGCAGCATCAGGAGAGCCAAACATCGGCTGACTATGATGATCTGAACTTTGGATCGGAATGTGAGGAAGAGGAACATAGATTTTAGGTATTGGTGAGACAGCCAGTAGAATCACAACAGGGGGACGAGGCCCCCTTTTTTGTGTCTGGATAAGCGCCGGGATCATATCGGGATAAGTGGCAGTATTGTTTGTCTCCAATTGCCAAATCTATCGGATATGATAATAACTTGGCGTAATGTACGCCCACAATTTGGGAAAATTGATTTTGGATATGATCAGAGCGCGGTAAAACCGTCGTAAAATTACCAAATCGTTCGATCAATAATTTGGTAAAAAGTATGACGGTAAAGTGGCGCTCTACAACATCTATGTACACGGCCGCCTGGTAGAGAGCGTTCAAGAGGTGGTTGATGCCCTGCGGGAATTTCTCCGCTTCCAAGATCTTTTACCGCGGCGAGGAGTGAATTATCAGGAAGAAGCTGCCATCGTTAAACTAGAGGGATCAAGGAGTGGCTAAAACAGGATATTACGCTTACTGAAGGGGCTAAATAACAAGTGCGGCCATTAACGATGGGAAAGGCGCACAGCCTTTTATAATCACTATTGATTGAAGATCATAGTCAACCGTCTCCACCACCACCGCCATCACCGAACCCACTACCATCATCTACACCACCGAAAACGCCATCAATGAATCCGCTCTCGGACAACCAACTAGAAGCTGCAAGAGCTTTTACGTCAACTACCGAAAATCCTGTATTACCACCAAAATAAGTTTCTGCAAGAAATTTGCGAATGCTTTCAAAAGTTTTATTTATATTTGGATTCTGAGTAATTTCTTGTGGATTGCAGAACATTGCAATTGCGTAGTGCGCATGCTCTCTGTACAGTGAGTACTCCTTAATCGTTGTCTTCACTTGTCCAGTAGTATAGTAATCGGCAGCCCCATACCTTGACTGTAGCAATTCTGGTAATTCTTTCATGTATGACTTAATAGCGCGTTTTCGCTGCCATTCACTCAAACTATACTTATTTCTCATTTGATCGTCTTTTTATCAAATAGTACGTAATATAATAGAAAATCAAAGCAGGAAAAACTAATATAGAAGTCTTCATCCTGTGATTTTCTTTCAGAAAAGCTAATTCTTCGACAACACCGAAATCGCCTAAAGAGTCATAAAGCAATAAAACGCAAACAATAACTAGCCAAACCAGCATTAGCTTGTTTAAGAATTTAAGTTTCTGCACATCTATTTCCTATGGTTAAACCTGGGATCAAATTCCGGACGCCATCTACCCATAGAATCAGGTGCATTGAACGGATCTTCTGGTAGAATCTGTGTTCCATCGGAAATATCACAAGACATACCCGTATCATGATACAGTGGGGATGAGGGAGTCGGCGGTGGTTGTTTGATATTATCTGTCAAATCATTAAAGATCCATATCGCTATTACAATCGGGCCAATCCAAAATAGAGGATTTTCACCGGTTGGATCAGGACTAATTAGCGGATCCTGACCCACGTATCCGTACAGATGATTCAAACCACCCGCTAAATCAAAGGCTGGGATCAATATCCCCGTAAGGTGTGCTATTTGTCTCTGAGGGTCGTTAAAGTTTAGTAAGACACCACGAGGATCAGCCTGAATAAACCTTCCGAGAGAGGGTTCATAGGTCCTGAAGTAATTATAGTGATACCCCGTCTCGCTGTCATGGTACTGGCCGGGAAGTAATTACCCCGACGACCATCGTAGGCTAAAATCCCTACAGCCCAACGCCCACAAGGCTTTAAAGAACGCGCAGCTCGGTGCAACGCCACTTTACCAAGTTACAGGCCCCGACGCACTTTTTCGCTTAACTTTGTCGTGCCACATCACATTGGCTTGTTTTTTAGTCGCAGCCGGCGACGCCGATCCCAATGAACAGGAAAGCACCAAAGAATACGCCAAATGATATGCCAAACGTATGCAAGCCAAGCGCATAGGTGCCTGGAGAGCCCAAATCGAAGCCCGTGCATTGCGTACCTTCGGGCTACGCCGGTGTATGACCAAGTGGCGTCAGTGCAGAAAACTGAGAAGCAAAATCAATACAGGAGAGTTAAGCCCCCACTTTAGAGCAGGCCGTTGTGGCTGCCTGTGGTGGAGATTTTGAGGCCTTTTACGATTTATAGAACCAACTCTATACTGTTACCGAAAAACAGCCTGGAAACTACAAAAATCACTACCATGCAGTGGTTGACATAGTCGATCAGGAAGGTAATAAAGGCCTTCCGCCTGAAGGGATAAAAAATACCCTCCGGGTAAGACTATCAACCCTGGCGGGCTGAGGTCACTTAACTAACTCCCAGCCCCAATGAGGGGCTGGGAGTTAAGCATAATTATCCAAGCACGTTTTAATTATCCACTGCCCTCATTGCGTTCAGCTTCTTTATTGACCATATGAATGGCGCTGAAAATATAGCGATAAAGACGGCTATAGTAATTGGCAGAACTACGGTAAAGCCCAGTTCACCATATTGGCGTATCCCCATCAAAACACCAAGCAATACAGCATAAAGTACGCCCACCCAACAGCACAGCTTGTGTCTATCTACGTATTCTGGCGATCTTACCTTTAGCGAAGAAAAATAAAAAATGATCGAATAAATCAACTGAAAAACTACAACACAAAGCATGACTAAGCCGTGCTGTGAAAAGTTTCTAACAAGGTCAAAAGTTGCTGCAACGGCCCCTAAAAAAAGAATAGCGGAAATCCATTTTCCCAATTTTTGAACAGCCATTGCTTATTTCCTTTTCTTACTAATTACATTCATCATCACATTGAACCGTGCGTGAAGAGACAACCTGTGACGTACCAGATATTTCGCCTGCACCAATGCCAATCCCTCCAGTGATGCCATGGTTGACGCCCGTAGCTTGTCCACGGTTCCAGCTAACCGCGCTTACCCCATATCCAATACCATAAGTGTAATTGGCACCGGCTTCAAAGTATTCCCCATTAAATACATCGGGATTGGGTTGGCTATTGTTGTCGTTAATTTCATTCCCACGACTTTCTACCATCCCGGCTTCAATTCCAATATTGACTCCAGCATATGATACTTCTATTTGCGCAATGGTTTTCGATCCATTGATACATTCGGATTCGCATCTGTATCTGATTATGCCAGCACCAAAAACCGCCGCACTACCACCCATGCTTAATGAGGTGCATTCCCAACTAACTAACCCAAACGGGTCAGTATAGCGAAGTGGGTTTTGTAACGCATATCCATATGAATTGATACCGCCAGCAAGTCCAATCGGGTCAGACTGCATGTATCTTCCGATGCTCGGGTCATACGTCCGATAGTAATTGTAGTGATACCCCGTTTCTTTGTCATAGTACTGGCCCGGAAAACGACTGTCCTCCTGTATCACCTCCACGGCTAAGTCCGCTTCCCCAAACGGTTCTTTGTCGGCCTGCCAGACCACTGCCTGGTTCTGGTCCGTGATCACCTGCGGGGTGCCCAGGTGATCGTTGTGGATGAAGTACATCTCGCTGGCGGCCTGCACGTTCGCGATCCCCAGGGCTAGGGATCCAAGGATACTCAGCATGCCAAGGGTAAGGTGACGACCGGTGTTTTTGAATGTTGCTTTCAACGCTTCCATAATCCTCACCTCCTCAGTCTGCCAGGGTGTAGTCGATGGTCAGTTTGGGGCGATCGGCGGCACTGTTCTTGTCCCCGGGGTAATACCCCACGTAGTCGGCCCCGCCGTCGTCGTTGTCATCGAGCCCGTACTGCAATCGAAGCTGTAACCGCGTCTCCCCCTGATCCAAGCCGGTTTGTGCCGCCGCAACGCCAGCCGCGTTGACTGTAGCGGAAGCCGTGTTGCCGTCGATCAAGGTCCCAACGTTGGTGACCGAGGCCGCCGCTTCGAAGTCGGCGTCTTCGAGCGTAGCATTGGCGTTAAACGCCCCGCCTTTCAGATCGAGGGTGGCACTGCCGAAGCCGCTGACATCCCCGACCAAGCCTTGGTTGGCCCGTTTGAGGGTAAGGCTGAGGCCGGTCAGCGTGACATTGACCGGCAACGCACTGAGATCAAACGACACCAGGCCCTTGTACTGCTTGTTGTTCTTGTCGTCGCCGAGCCGCAGGCCTTTGGTGCCTTTTTCCGTGCTGTTGTGGGTGCCACCGATGTCGCTGTTCTCGCTTGACTCCAGCAACCAGCCGTCTTCGGTGGCGACACTCTCGAGGGTCAGCTGCTCGGGGTCACAGACATTGCCAATGCTGTCACCGTCCGTATCGGTCTGGTTAGGGTTGGCATCGGTGGGGCAGTTGTCGCTCGCATCCGGCACCCCGTCGCCGTCCTGATCACTGACACTTTCATCGATCAACACCGCGAGTTTGAGGTCGCCGAGGTAGATATATTCCCGTTTGGTCACCCCGGCGTCGGTGGTGACAGCCACCATGCGTCCTGCCTGATCGTAGTGGTAGTGCTCACCCAGCAGTGGATTGCCGGCCACCACTTTGGCGGTGCGTTGCCCCAGGGCGTTGTGGAGGTAGACCGCGGTGGGGACCACATCGCGATCCAGGCTCACAAACCGGTTGGCGTCGTTGTAGGTGAGATCAAACACCGTATTGTCTGGCCGGGTATCCTGGGTGACGTTGCCAGCGGCGTCGTACTGGAATAACCGCTGGGTGACGGTGCTACCGTCATTGATATCCACCTGGTCGAGCCGGTTGCCGGTATAGCTGTAGGTCTCGGTGATGGCGCCATTGGCAATGGTTTTCTGGGTACGGTTGCCGTTGGCGTCATACCCGTAATCGAGCTGGCCGTAGAGTCCGATCGCCTGGCTGAGCCGGTCGAGATCGTCGTACTGGAACGTCTGGTTCCGGGTGGCATCGCCCTGGTTGGCGATACTGGTGATATTGTGGCTGCCGTCATAGCCGTAAGCGAGATCCAGCACCGTGCCCGTGCCGATGGCTTCGATATCGGTCACCCGATAGGCCTGGTCGTGACTGACGGCCTGGGTGATGCCGTTGCCAAAGGTATAGGCCTTCACCGGACCAAACGGCAGGTGGGTGACGTTATTGGTCACGGTCACCGCACCGGCACCGGCATTTTCCTGGGTGGTGACACTGGTGACCCGCCCTTCACTATCGCGCAGGTAGTTGATGATCCGGCCGCTGGGATAAGTAACCTGGATCAGGTTGCCACTGAGGTCATGAGTATATAGCAGGCTGTAATTTTGACTCTCGACCGTATAGGTCTTGCTGGTGAGGTGCCCCAGGTGGTTGTAGACCAGCGCTACGGTCCCGCTTTCATCGGTGATGCCAGTGAGGCGTCCGACCCCGTAGTTGCCGTTGGCCGTATCGTCGTAGGTGTAGGTCACGTTCTCGCCACTGCTGGCAGGATAGGTCACACTGGTCAGCCGGTTCAGCGCATCGTAGCTGTAGTTGACCACCACGCCCCGAGCGTCAGTCTGACTGAGACGATTGCCGGCCGCGTCATAGGTGTAGGAGAGCGTCCCGCGATCGGGACTGATTTCCGCCAGCTGGTGACCAAGGTCGTCGTAGCTGAATTGGGTAATCGTGCCGTTAGGGGTCTGGACCTGGGTGATCCGGTCGCCCACGTCATAGCTGTACACCGTGGTGCCGGTCAGCGCATCCAGGGTGCTGTTCAGCCGGTGCAACGCGTCGTAGCTGTGATCGGTGGTGTGCAGGTTGCCGTCGGTCACACTGTCGAGGTTACCCACGGCGTCGTACACCAGGGTGGTAAGGGTCCCCGCGGTATTGATGGTGTTGAGGCGGTCGCGGAGGTCATAGCTTTGGGTGACGGTTTTCACCAGAGTGTTGCTGGTGTCGTACACGTCTTCGCTGGTGCGGTTGCCTTCGAGGTCATACCCGTACTCGATGCGGTGGCCAAGCCCGTCGGTGATGGTGCGCAAATAGTGCGCGGCATCGTAGCTGTAGGTCAGGGCCTCACCTTCGGGCAAGGTTTCGGTAGCCAGCAGGCCCAGGGCATTGTAGGTGTAGGTACGGACCCGGCTGCTGCCCCCGGACACGGTATCGGTAATCGTCAACACTCGGCCGCGGCTGTCGTAGGTGTAGCTGCTCTCCAGGCCATCGGCGGCGGTGCGTTGCAGCACCCGGCCGTGGGCATCGTAGCTGTCATAACTGGTAACTTGCCCCAATGGATTGGTGACCTGGTGCAACATGCCGCATTCATTGCCGGTGCTACACGTATAATAGCTAAACTGGGTGATGTCACTGACATCGGTGCGGGGGCCGTCAATCGTAGCAATCTGGTTGATGGCGTTATAAGTAAAGGCCGTCGTGCGTGAGACCGGGCTACCGGCAGTGGTAAACCCCGCTTCCGTCACCGAAGTGACCCGGTTAAAGGCATCGTAGCCAAAGGTGGTGGTGTGGGAGTTGCTGCCATAGACACTGGGACGCACAATGCTCGCCACCAGGTTCAGGGAGCCCGACACATAAGTATAGGTCTCGGTCCGCGCCAAGGGCGACCCGTGCGCCAGGGTCTTGCCGGTACGCTGGTTGCTGGCGTTGTAGCTGTACTGGGTGACCTGCCCCGCTTCATCGGTAAAACTCAGCACATTGTTGTTGGCGTCATAGGTGTAGGTTTTGGATTTGTTGTCCGTTTGTTGCTTCAATTCCAGCAGGTTTTTGATGCCCAGATTTTCACTCGAAAACGTAAACACCTCGGCATTGCCGTATGGATCGGTAATGGTGGTCTGGGTGGCGGAATCAAAGCTCAACTGATATTGCTCTTGGGGCGCGCCGTTATCCGTCTGGGCGTGTTCCGACAGAATCGCCTTACCATTGCCATCGTAGGCCCAGGTGGCAAAGCGCACGCTGGCCTCATCGGTAATCCCGGTTAACAATTCCTCTTTGTTGGGGTCTTCGTAATGGTAGGTGCGCGCCGTCGAGTCCGGGTAACTGACCCCCGTGAGGATAGAATCCGAATAGGTATACAGAATGCTGTTGTTGCCCGGGTCGATCACCTCGCTGATACGCCCGTCGGGGTTATAGCTAAATTGCAACTGGTGCCCATAGGGACCAGTCACCGTGCTGAGTTTGCCCGTCGTGACATCGTAGCTGTAGTTGGTAACATTCTCCGAGGCGTCTTTGACCGACAGTACCCGGCCGTTTAAATCATAGGTCTCGGTGGTGTTGTTACGGCGAGTCAGGGTATAACCGCTCCCCCCTTCCGTTACCACCACCCGGGTATCCGCATCCCCTAGCCAACTGGTATCGGGCTGGCGGGTAAACACCTCACCGCGACCGCTGCCGCTGCGCACGGTCATCTTGCCGTTAAAGATCTCCAGGCGCCGGTGATGGTTCGAGGTCCACCCCAGCCCCAGCCCGAAGTCCACGACAAGCAGGCTGTTGTAGTGGCGCACAAAGAACAGGGCCGGGCCTTTGTAATCGACTTCTTTTTGGTATTTGTTGCCGGTGCGGGCGCTGCAGGGGTTGGTGTCACTCGAGGCCTCCTCATCGGGACCCAGGCATTTGTCCTTACCTAAGTCTCTTACAAAGAAATAATCTGAATCATTACCATGTTCATCACTTGGGTCGCATTGCGTATTGTTAACGTTACTGTACATGGAGATCGAGATTTTACCGGGGTTACTCAAGAACAACGACGTTGGTGCCCCTGTTGTGGAGTTAGGGATCGCCGTATCCGCAAGAGGCCTGCACTCAGCAGTACCGTTCTCGTCTACTGGGTAAACTGCATCAATATCAGGGAAAGAAAGCCCTATATACCAGTAGGCTCCCATCTTGCAGATGGTCCTATAGTAGGTGTCAATGTGTACACATTCCCCACCGATCATGCTATTAATTTCACAATATCCTGACGTTTCCCCGCGCATATGGAGCCTGACCCTTGAGTTGCGAGGAATTACTTGCCCAGTAGAAATCGGTTCACCTGTAGAGAAGTCTTCCATTGAGTGGGTTAGAGTATTTCCACCATTAACGTATATGTTTTCGCAGGTCTGACTAAAAGCAGATGAAGCAAGGGCACCCAGCAACATGAATTGAAGAAACCGATGAGCATGTAGTTTGTTAAAGGCATTCATTGTTAGCATGAGTAACCAGCGCCCCTTTTGATATTTTTGTGCTGTAACAAACACGCTGACGGCTAAAACCAATCCGTACAGGCCCCTGCAGAACCACTTGATGGTTAAAAAGAAAGCTACGCAAGCTGTTCCGGAGTACATTGGCAGACACCCTTAAATTTGTAGATTTTTCAGGCAAAAAGCATCCGCAGATCAATGAACCTGAGACGATGATGCCGTGATCCAGAATGAAATTTCAGGGTTAGCTGACTCGCCTTCGAAACCGCGTGTTCAAGGCAAACGACAGCAACAAGCACTTTTTACCGAGGCATTTCAAGTGGCGGGAAAGTGGGGAACACCGTTTATTATTCATTTTCTCTTCCTTAAGACCTATGCAGAACTGATGGCGAGGTCCTATACAGTCAAATAGACAACACTGTCACTGATCCACAAAAAACAAACTTCTGTGCCATTGACAATAAACTGTAGCGGCAATCCAGCTGATTGCAAAAGATGATTGTTTTATAACCCCCATGAATTTATGCAAAAAAGATAATAAATCAACAAATCCCGGTCGATCGAGTTTGGGAAATAAAGATTGATTGATCAAATATATAAAATCCGATACCTTAACTCATTCACTGTCCCACTTTCGGGTTTAAAGTGCGACTGTACATTTTCTGCCAACAGTAAATGGGGCTAGTTTTTTGGATTTACTTAGCATATCCACTACCTAGCAGGGGGGGCCATTAAGCAAAGTTCAAATCCTGAGAGTTATACGAGAGGTATGCATTTATACAAGTTAGCCGCTTCAGTAGTGACCCGTTGCTTTAAACTACTTTGCTTAAATGGTCAAATGTTTACCCCATGATGGATGGGACAAACATTAAAATTATTTGTTACATTTCAATAGCTTAAAAATATTTTCCAGTGCTTAAAGCAAATTTGTAGCACCCGGAGAGGAGTAAACCAGTGCTGCCAGACACTCCTAGTGCAACTTAGTGGCCCGATCACCACGTTGATACTCAACAACCTCTCCTCCATCACAAAAACTACCAAATAGAACAGATGCCCTTCCATACACCTTGTCCATGTTTTTATTCCAATTATAATCTAATTCAAATCATCTGATACAGAACGCTATTAGCAGGCATGCGCTTTTCAGAGTCGAGCGCCTAAACTTGTTCTGTTGGATGTGGCGCAGGCTTCTCCACCACCTTCTTTTCTTTACGTTCCGCCTTTCTCGCGGCCTTGTCTTTTAGCATCTGCTCGATTGAGCGGATAGTTTCAGGACACTCTTTGTTAAATCGCTTAAAATATAGCTCTTCTATATATGCTGACAGAGGCAATTTCCACGATTCCTGCTTATGGTTGGCCATACCACCAAACTTCCTGGGGTTAAGACCAAGCTCCCTTGCCATCTGTATCTGGGCATGGGATAGACGATATTTCTTCCTTGCCTCAATCCATGGCTTGAATTTCTGAGGGATAAAACCGCTTTTTGCCATTTACTTAATACCTGAGTCAAAGCTCAACCCCTCCTTGATGCTCGCCAGCATCTCGGGGCGATTACCTGTCTTTACACCCGCTACCTGGGTGCTTCACGCAGCTTCCCGGCTAAATGTAGCCGGATTCAACGCTATAAATCAACGGCGGCAAAAAAGCAGAGCGAGAACGAGCGGCGTTTTTGCCGCCCGAGTGCATTTACCTTGTCCAGCATCTATTGCGCCCATTACTTCGTTCTTTTTGAAATTGCCGCTTTGACTGCATTGTAATGGCATTTAAATTTTTCGATCCATATATCATTTAGTAACGCGTTGAATAGCGCAAGCATACCGTCCCTACTAACAAGATCTGGACTGGTTATGTCAATAGTCGCACCATGCATCTTAGTCATGGAATTGTCCATGGCACCGCCACCCATCCAGCTCTCGTAGAATGTAGCAGACTCCCATCCATAGTTAATGACCGAGACGAGCTTTTCGTTGTGCACTACTTGGATCATGGTTTTGCGGCAATCACACTCAGAATCAGCACAATAGTTTTCAATAAAGCTGTATTCCCCATCGGGCAACTGCGGGCTGCGCTTTATTGATACCGTACGCACCTGATGTTCTTGTCCGATGATCTCACCAGCCGGTATAAATTCCATCTATCAATTACCTCTCTATTCTCTTTATATGTCAAATAGTGTTTTTTGTAAATTTGCCTGACCGTCTCGTGCGAAACCGATTCCACTACCCCCCAGCTCGACCAATCGCTGACTGAGCAGGTTAAGTGTCCAACGGGACTGACCTGCCGCCGTTTCGGTGAGTACTTTCAGGTCCGTCTTTCCCTCGCAGACTTTGCCGCTCTTTGGTTATTCGTTTTCACACGCCTGCCACGCTATCCCCGCGCTCACCGCCTCGATTAGGACCCGCACGCCCTGGTTATCCGAGGGGTTGAGCCAGAGCATCCGCTCGAAGACACGCTCGGCCTCCTCGACCCGTCCCAGTCGCCAGAGGCATAACCCATAGCCATGCAGGCAACGCAAAAACGGACGGTTGCCAATATGACCCCAAGGCAGCACCCCCGCAAAATCCACCCCCAGGGAAAGCTCCCCGATGCGCACGCCGACTGCGTAATGACGAATTGCCTCAGCCGGGCTGCAATCGAAGACGAGGTTTCCGAGGTGTGCGTGTGCATCGAGGCAACGCAGGTCGGCCTGGCATAGCTCCATGAGAATTTTTCCCGCTGCCGCGGATTCACCCGCATCTTTTAGCGCGCTGGCCTGGCTGATGGGGTCATCGAAGGGATCGTCAATGTCTGCGCCCGGTAACACCGACACCATCTCGAATGCCGGGCGGAGCCCACGGCGGATGATCGGTCTGGTCCACGCCGCGATCGGCTCCTCCGGCTCACCCCTGTAATGGGTTTCGGGATCCCAAACGCCCATCGGCTCGAGCCCGAGAGGCACGAGCCCAAGCGCGGCCACCTCGAGCCGCGTGGACTCGATCTCACCCGAGAGATAAGGGTGGCCCCCGTAACGCCACTGCTTTCGAGGTGTGACAGTGACGATCTCGCCTGGAACCACGTCCCATAAGCGGCTCGCCCGAAGCGTGAAAGTACGGTCACTTCGCAGAAGGGAACACCGGGCCGTTCGCTCTGCGACCGACAGCGCAACGAGTTCGACGGGTTTGCTCAAATCGAGCGCGTCCGGTGTAACTCCCTGCTTGCGCTTGCGTCGAGATGACCCCTTAGCTTCGCCAGGATAGGGTTCCAGGTTGAGCCATCTGCGGTAAGCGGCGATAAGGCGGGCACCGGGCAATGTTACCGGGAACGCCACCTCGGAGGCCGCCACCACATACTCAGCACCACCCTCCCGGCGGCATGTTGCCGTCAGCCCTCTGCGTTCGTTGCCATTGTAGTCGATTGCGTGCACAGAGACTGGCTCACCGATAACGAACCCGTCGGCGGGTAGCCTAACTTCCTCTTCGAAAGCTTGGCGAAAAGCCCAGAGCTGTTCATCGTCACCATAGGCATCGGTCGTGATAGTCTCTATCAACTCGTCCAGCGCTGTGAGGTCGTTGTCACCGCCGCCTTTTCTGGTCATTATCAATTCTCCATGGCATCGGGGCGTGACTCCCGAAAATTCATCTATAGGTTTTGTTTAACGGCGAGAGCCGTCCTCTGAGCGTTCAGACTTAAGGCGTCAAGGCATTCGAACACAAGCCGAGGAATCTGACCAACCCGGTACAGTGACAGCGACAACAGCCTGTAGTCCACCGCACCATTAGGCAAGACTACTGAGGTGCGTGGAAGCGTCAGTTTTTCTCCATATAGGGGTTGGCCATCAACGGTATATGCCTTAGTCAAGGATAAAGTAGCCCTTTATTTTCGACAGGTTGCAAAACTTTAGTGTATTTTATGAACAAGGCGGTTGAGCGGAAAAAGTGAGGCGTTAAGGTGGCAATATAGACTTTTGCTGCAGACTCCTGGTACGCCACAGCCCTCCATTACTCGATAAACCGTACATAGCCATCGCGCAACCACTTCGCCAGACCATCCTCATCCACTCGGTTATCTGCCACAGCAACCATCATGTCCGCCAGTTCGATCTGATCATGTTCGATCTGGATATTATTGATCTTTAGGATCAGCGCCATCACTGCCAGCCCCGTTCGCTTATTGGCATCGTTGAAGGCATGGCCCCGGATAATACTCACCGCAAAGCACGCAGCCAGATGAAAGACATCGTCCACCATACCATACTGTAGTCGGTTATACGGTCGCTGCAGCACCGATTCCAAAGACTTATCTGGCGCCAGCCCGGGTATCTGTCCCTTTAACAGTGTCCTGTCGTGAGCCTTAACAACGTACTCACACAGAACATCGAAATCCATTATCTTCATACCCGTTAGCGATCCTTCAGGTTATCCAGCGCTACAGCGTTCTCAGCGAATACCTCATCCAACATGGCGTCCACCGATTCGGCACCGACAACCTCATATGCCTCAACGGCAGATGCGGGGACGAGGTAGGCAACGGGTTCGTTACGGTTAAAGACCGCAACCGGCTCCCCATGGGCTTGCGCTAGCACCTTGGCGGGACTGGTTTTCAGCTCGGTCATACTTACCGCCTTGCGGGTTAACAGGGTTTTCATCTGGGCTTACCTCAGAAGCTTACGCACATTCAGAGGTACATCATAATATACTCGCAAAGGTACTTCAAGAGGTGCTATTTGGAAGTGGGTCGGTGGATTTTCCGTCCAGGAAAGTCTAACCACATTAAATGACACAGGTCGCACAATAACGTACATTTTCGATCGAAAATCACTCAGCACACCCAATGTCCTCCAATTATAGGAGTACACCCCCAAAAATATATCACATTTTTAGGTGTATACACGTAATTTTTGCGGTATATTTAGGTGTCTACACCCAAGAATTAGAGCGAACTATGAGCTTCCATTCATTCCTCGATATCACAGATGAGCTGCTGACTGAGACTGAGAGCTATGGCTTTCGACGACAATCGATCATCGCCTCGCTAGAGCCACCTAAAAAGAACGTCGTGTTAGTCAAAGGCTTACGTGGTGTTGGAAAAACAACAGCGATTCTTCAATTCTTAGCGGAGAAACGGGAGCAAGGCCACAATGTTCTCTATTTGTCGGCGGATTCAACAATCCTTGAAGAGCGTACACTACTTGATTACGCCAAAGAATTTAAAACACGAGGTGGCGGGTATCTCGTATTTGATGAAATTCACAAGTATTTGGGTTGGGAAAGGGAAGTGCTTGATATTATCAACTTCTATTCCAATGTTAAGCTCATCGCTTCGGGCTCCTCATCTTTGGAAATTGATGATCGTTTAGCGGACTTGAGCAGAAGACATATTGTGGTAAATGCACACGGCCTAAGCTTTGGAGAATGGGCCAGCATGGAGCATGGACTGCCATTAGGACACTACGGTTACGACGAACTTCTTGAATCCGCCGAGGATATTGCATTCTCCATCAACAAGACTTTCAAACAGAGTAATTTATCGATTGTCAATGAGTTCCATCGCTACCTAAAAGAGGGGTATTTTCCGACGAGGGGGAACTATCCTTCCTACACGCTCTACAGGCAAAGTATCGCGCACACCATAAATGCAGTCATAGACCAAGATATCCCAAGCCGCTTTCTAGAGATCACAGAAACAAGCAAGCACAACCTGAAACGACTACTGGGCAATATCGCCAGTCGTTGCCCGTTTATTCCCCATATATCGGCGCTTAAATCCGCCTTGCATATAGGTGACGACAAAACAGTTAAAAGATACCTGTATATGTTAAATGAGGGAAAGATCTTAAATAACCTATATCAGCCTGGCGTAAGCTACAAGAGTTTCCCAAAGCCAGAAAAAGTGTATTTAGAAAACACAAACTTTATGTACGCGTTGCAGGAAAATATCGATATTGGCAATTTGCGTGAAACGTTTGCCACATCAATGTTAAGTAAAGTCGTTTCGATAAACGCGCCCAAGCACGGTGACCTAATTGTAAACGGCGAGGAAATTTTCGAAATTGGAGGTAAAACAAAAACCAAAAAACAAATAAGAAACGTAGACAAAGCTTATGTACTTAATGATGATATCGACTACGCGAACGGTTCTCACCTGCCCTTATGGTTGATGGGGTTTCTCTGGTAAACCGGTTCGTCCACATGCAATATCGAGTAGAATCCAAATCAACCTGAAACCTGCTAGCCTACAATCTACTATGCCCGTGATTGACGATACCCTCCAGGCGATTACCGCCATCAAACCTACCGGCGACTTCGCCAACCGTGCCTATGCCAGCCCCGATGATCTGAAGCTCCACATCAAAGGTGTCGGCGACATCAACCTACCGGTCTCCGCCCGCCGAGCCAGCCAACTGAAGAAGATTGCCAGACCCGCCGGTTTTGGCTGGCGTGAGCAGACGCTCGTTGACAAATCGGTTCGCGACACCTGGGAGATTGCCCCCAGCCGGGTAAAGATCGATCAGCGCCAATGGCGCAAAACCCTCGCCCCAGAGCTGGAGAGAATCAAGCGCCAATTCGGGCTGCCAGAGCAGGGAAAGTTAAAGGCCGAGCTGCACAAACTCTTGGTGTACGAGCCCGGGCAGTTCTTTGCCGCACACCAGGATTCGGAGAAAGTCAACAACATGGTCGGCACCCTCACGGTGACGTTGCCGTCTTATTACAAAGGCGGCTCGACCATCGTGCGGCATCATGACGACAAGGTAACCTATCGGGCCACGGCCAAAGGCTCTGAACAACTGACCCTGGTCGCTTTCTATGCCGACTGCCTCCACGAAGTGCGTCCCATCAAAGAAGGCCATCGCGTGGTGCTGGTATACAATCTGATCTACGAATGGCCCGCCTCAGGCTATACCTGTACTGTTGCACCCTCGCAAGTAACAGCCTTGTCAGTGGCACTCGAACGTTATTTCGATACCCCCGTTAAGCCCTATTCTTGGTCCAAGGAATCCACTATACCAGACAAGTTGGTGTACCTGCTCGATCATCAATACACAAAACGCAGTTTGGCGTGGCATCGGTTAAAAAACGGGGATGCTCCTCGCGCACAGGCGTTCGTGGCCATCGCCGAGAGTCAGGATTACGAACTCTACTTGACCCTCGCTGAGGTCCAGGAAACCTGGCACTGTGAAGAAGACTGGTCCCAAGATAGCTACTATCGTCGCCATTGGTCTGATGAAAATCAAAATGTGGCGATGCGCAGAAGTGCTGAAGGCTCGATAGAACTGTTGGAACTGATCGCCGACAGTATTGAATTGCCGCATTGGCTCAACCGCACAGGCAGCGTAGAGGAGCCATTTGATATGGATGTTCGACCGCACGAAGTCATATGGACCAAGGCGTCGAAAGATTGCGACCCCTTCGAATCAGAATACGAGGGATGGATGGGAAACTATGGCAATACCATGGATCGCTGGTACCACCGCGCTGCCATCGTCATCTGGCCTAGCAATCGTACCTTTATTGTTAATGCCAAGGCATCCCCGGATTGGGCAATGCAACACATAGAGCAATTACTGGACGAAGGCGACAGCAACGAAGCACTGGACAACGCGCAATTGCTCCGTCCGTTCTGGCACGACGTCGTACCGGCCTGTGCAGGCCGGGGGCTGATTGAGACAACGATGCGGGTCGCCCTAAAACTGGATGATGCTCCGCTGGCCACGATGCTCCTGCACGGCGGGTTTGCATTGCATCACCTGGGGGCTCGGGCCTGCGGCCAGTTTGCGAAGCTGCTCAAGCTCTACAGCAACCCTTGGTGCCAAGAGATACTGCAGCAGTGGAGTAGGGAGTGGCTCTATTACGGTCACGAAGAAGAGAAAACCTGGATCGGTACGCTCCCGACATTGTGTAAAAAGCTGAGCAGCCAGGGCGGCAACGAGGGTAAGGAGCTAGCGCGATGGGTTGTGCAGAAACAGTGGCCCGCGATTGAAGAATACGCCGAACGCGCGCTCAAAGATTGCGCTGCACCACAAGAGCTGGCGTCGCTTGAGAGGCTCGGCCTGGATCTGGTCAAAGTGATGGAAGCCTGTCTCTTCTGTAACGAACACTCGATCTTAGTCCGCATCCGACAGCTGCTATGTGGTGAAGACTCTGCCTATCCGTATCAAGCCCTGCTTACACTGTTGCAATCGGCCCAGGCATCGCCGGAACTTTCCGACCTTGGCGATCATCTGGCCCCGATATTCAATCGTTGTCAGCAATTGCTGGAACTGCATCTATCAGCACCTCAACGCGCGAAGGACGATTGGCGAATGCCCTCTCCATTCGCCTGCACCTGTGAGCTTTGTCAGACACTCAATGAGTTCCTGGAACACCCAACCCAGACGACCTTTGTTTGGCCGTTAGCCCAAGATAAGCGAGCGCATATCCATCGACAGCTGGACCGCTATGAGCTTTCTGTTAACCACACGACACGGCGAGAAGGGCGCCCATATAAGTTGACGCTGGAGAAAAACAACCAACTCTTTCTTAAAGAGAATAGAGAGAGAAAGGCATGGAAGAAAAGTTTGGCTGAGGTGAGAAGACTGGGAAGGAAGCTACACATACTATCACTTTGATGATATGTCCATGGTTCCGAGAAGTCATGGCGCTCAACGCCACAACAGTTCTTAATGTGCACAAGCCCAAGAGTCCCAAGCTGAAAGGCTACCTGATTTCCTTACGGGGCGTATTACCGAAGCGCAGCTCAATGCAAAGCTACCGAGCAAGCCATAAATGTTCTTCCAAGCATGCCAACCAAAGCTTGGCAAATCATAATTTTTCAGCCGCCGCTCAGATAACCTTATAAATGATTCCTTATCGGGGATTTGCTGACCTCATTGCGGCTGTTTGGCATCTAGATCTGTAAACTCTGCAAACCTGGCTGAAAACTGTGATAGCGGTAAAAGCCCGCTATTTTAGATTGTTTCCAAAATCAAGAGCCCTACCAGGAGGAATCTAATTTCAGCGTTAGACATTAAAGTTAATCTCAATTTCTGGGGATTACGAGATCACTTATGGACTTTTTCAAGTGAACCGCTGTCAGAATTGATGCGTTGATTTACGTTATTCCTTTTATAGCTCCTCAACTGCTTCCCTTTGATGGATGGGATCAACATTAAATTTTATCTATAAGTTTCAAAAGGTTATAAACATCTGTAGGCGTTTGTAGCAAATTCGTAGCACCAAAGCTGACCAAAATATCACTCTATCAGGCAATAATAACGACAAGATACCTTGGCGCTTCTCAAAATTGGCTTTATAACTCCAAGAATACTGCAAATAGTGGCAGCATGGTCGAGATAGCTGGATCGGTGAATTCAAAATCCGATGCCAGCGATAGCGTGCCGGTTCGAGGCCGGCCTCTGGTATCATATATAGAAAGGCTCGCAATCGCGGGCCTTCTTGCTTTCACTTTCCTGCATCGTCTTAACCACCCCAAGCAAATTTCATTATTACTATCGCACTGAGGTTTGAGTGCCGTTACCGGCGCGAACCTCATCACACCGTCACAGAACAACAGGTCACTCTCAACTTAGGAGCTGTGTATATTTCAACCACACCTCCATCCAGAGAAAGCACCACCAGCAGCACTCCCTCCAAGGTGAACGAGTTGCCTTTATCTGGCACTGTAAACCTCCCCTGATTAGTGACGCTCATAATTAGAGTTTCCAGCATTTCATGTTTGGGCAGATACTCCCAAGGTGTCGGTTTTGAAGGGCACTAACAAGCAGCCCTGCAAACTTGTACAAACGCATCCGCATCGAGTGAGGCGCCCCCCACCAGGCCGCCATCCACATCTTCTTGACGGAACAAGGCCCGGGCATTGTCCGGTTTGACACTGCCCCCATAGATAATCGGGACAGTGTTAGCGACCTCGGGGGAACACTCTGCCAGCAATCCACGGATATGGGCGTGCACCGACTGCGCCTGTTTCGGCGTAGCCGTCTCACCGGTACCGATGGCCCAAACCGGTTCGTAGGCAATCACCACCTTGGCTAAGCCGTTGATCCCGACCTGCTCCAGCACCGCCTCCACCTGAACAGAAATCACCGATTCCGTGATCCCCTGCTGCCGCTCCTCGAGGGTTTCGCCCACACAAACGACCGGCGTGAGCCCCACAGTAAGGGCGGTTTCACACTTGGCCGCGATCTGGCGATCATCCTCTTGAAATAAACTACGCCTTTCTGAGTGGCCCAGCAATACATAGGCGCAACCGAACTCTTTAAGCATGGAAACGCTAATTTCGCCGGTATTGGCGCCTGCATTTTCGGCACTCGCGTTTTGAGCGCCGACTTGTATGGGTGTTGTGGCCAGCAACTCATTCACTTGAGACAAGTACGGATAAGGTGGACAAACGCAAACATCAACCTGATCAAAATCTTTCGCTTGTACCTTCAGTTGTTCAATCCGCTTAGCATTTTCAACCAGGCTGCCGTTCATTTTCCAGTTTGCAATTATCAGAGGTTTATCCATTCTAGATTACCACTGTAATGTATCTCTCTAGCTTAGGCGAAGCAGGGCCTTTTATCCCACGTTCTGTGAGGGCTCGCTAACCCTATCTCC
>ENA-OWNT01002311-OWNT01002311.1-seawater-metagenome-genome-assembly--contig:-NODE-2311-length-20205-cov-4.335702_pt1 | contig 20205 bp, 15 predicted proteins | sample MGYA00238136_ERZ651165 | MGnify/ENA primary metagenome ERZ651165 (study PRJEB26861, sample SAMN08777766) | seawater metagenome | isolation source: coastal seawater | place: USA: Florida | collected...
GTCAATTTTCGAGTATATCGAGGTTTTCTATAACCGGCAGAGAAAACATTCAACTAACGGCTACCTGGCACCGCTGACGTACGAACAAGAGCGTGCCAAGGCAGCGTAAAAATGTGTCCGGAAAACTCTTGCCAGATCATTCCCCGCTTGGTCGACAACCAATGTTGCCGAGCGAACCGGTTGGATGTTGAAGCTTCGTGAGGCCGTTATCGCCCACGAGCAGCACCTGCGAGAATGCGTTCATTTGGAAATGGCTAAGCCTTGGGCTGCAACCCAGGATGATTTTGACATGCTGGTCAGCAGCCTGCAGTTCTATGCTGAGGAAATTTCACGCGCCAAGCCAGAGGCACTCGGGGACCGTGAGGGTACCCATACCCATAGGTTGATGCGTGAACCGATAGGGGTGGCTGCAGCTTTTATCGCCTGGAACTTCCCGTTATTAAATCTTGCTTACAAGTTGGGCCCCGCGATGGCGGCGGGCTGCCCAATTGTAATCAAGCCCTCAATGAAGACACCGCTTTCAGCCTATGCTGTTGGAGAGCTTTGTGCCGAAATTGGTTTGCCGGCTGGTGTGGTCAATATTGTTTGCGGTAATGATCACGAAATTGGTGATGCGATCTCCGCTTCAACCATACCCGCACTGTTGACGTTGATCGGTTCAACACGCACGGGCGTCCATCTGATGCGTAACGGTGCAACTTCAATAAAGCGCTATTCGATGGAGCTTGGTGGCAATGCGCCGGTGCTGGTTTTTGCCGATGCAGATCTGGACTTGGCTGCGGATACCGTTTGTGCGCTTAAGTTTGCTAACTCAGGTCAGATTTGTGTAACTCCCAACCGTGTTTTTGTCGAGGCTGCAGTGGCGGATGCGTTTGCGTGTAAGGTCGTTGAACGCGCTCAGGCCGTGAGGGTCGGGTTTGATAAAACAAGCGCCATTGATATGGGGCCAGTGATTGACGGTTCAGCCTGGGAACGCATTGATGGTCTGGTCAAGGATGCGATGCAAAATGGGGCTCAACTGTTGACGGGGGGAAGGCGGCCGGAAGGGTTTGAGACTGGACACTTTTACGCCCCCACCGTTTTGAGCGGTGTTGATGCCTCCATGAAAATCTACCGAGAAGAGATCTTTGGCCCGGTGGTGAGTCTGATGTCGTTTACTGATGAGGCCTCGGTACTTGAGGATGCAAATGACACCGAGGCGGGGCTGTCTGCCTATGTCTTTAGCAGCGACCTGGCCAGGGCCGAGCGTTGTGCGGCCAAACTGCGCTTTGGTGAGATACAAATTAACGGCGTTAAATATGGCATAGACCTGCCACACTGTGGACTCAAACAATCCGGTATTGGCGTCGACTGCTCTTATTTGGCGCTGGACGATTATCTCTCCCCCAAGCGTGTGTCTCGCGCGCTGTTAGATTAAAGGGTATCCAATGAAAATTACCGAAATTATCAGTCACGTTCTTCAGTATGACCTGGAAGAGGAACTGGGCTATTCCCAACAATACTACCTGAAACGCACGGCGCACCTGGTTGAGGTGCGCACCGATGTGGGTGTAACCGGCTGGGGGGAATGTTTTGGCGGTGGTAACGTGGCTTTTGCCAACAAGACGATTGTCGAAAAAGTGATTCAGCCGATGGTGCTGGGAATGAACCCGCTGGATCGGGAAGTGATTTGGCACAAAGTCTACAACTTGCTGCGCGACCACGGCCAGAAAGGTATGCCCATTCAGTCGCTTTCTGGCGTTGATATCGCGCTCTGGGATATCGCGGGCAAAATCCACGACTTACCGGTCTACCAGCTACTCGGTGGCGCTTTTCGCGAACGGATTCCCGCCTACGGGTACGGAATGATGTTGCAACGGGTACCGGATCTCGAAGAGCGGTTTGCGCGTGAAAGTGCTGCCATTCGTGAGCAAGGATTCAAAGCCATGAAGATGAAAATCGGCTTGGGGCCCACACAAGATATCAGGTTGGTGGAATCAGTACGCAACGCCATCGGCCCTGATATTGGGCTGATGGTCGATGCCAACCATGCCTACACGGCCCGTGAGGCTATCCCCCTGGGGCGGGAGCTGGAACGCCTTGGGGTAGCCTGGTTTGAAGAGCCTGTTGCTTCCGAAGACCATCAGGGATACCGGGATTTGTGTGAGGCACTGGATATGAATATCGCCGGTGGTGAAGGGGAGTTTACCCGCTGGGGGTTCCGCGACCTGATCAAGGGGCGCTGTGTGGATGTTTTACAGCCTGAGGTCTGTGCGTTGGGGGGAATAACCGAATACCAGAAGGTATTGGCCATGGCTAACGCACACTTTGTGCCGGTTGTGAACCATGTCTGGGGCTCGGCGGTGGCGGTGGGCACCAACTTGCATTTGCTGGCTGCGCTGCCGGATTTACCCGGGGCTGCGCACCCGGTTCAGCCGATGTTGGAGTATGACACAACACCCAACCGCTTCCGCGAGGAGCTGCTGGTGAATCCGTTGCGCATTCAGGAGCAAGTGAAGGCGAGCGGGGGAACAGTCGCACTACCCCAGGGGCCCGGTCTGGGTATCGAGCCGGATCTCGACTTTATTCGCCACTTCTCGGTAGATGCCTAGATTGATAGGTAACAATGACAATCGCTATGAAGACAAACAATGATCTCTCACCCGCACTGATTTGTGTAGACTGGGGTAGCACCAACTTTCGCGCCTTTCTGCTCGACTCCAAGGGTGAATTACTGGATCAGGTTAACTCGGCACAGGGCATGCTTACGTTACGGCAGGAGCAGTTTGAAGCCACTTTGATGGAACAGATTGCGCGCTGGTTGGCCACAGGCCCATTGCCAGTGCTGATGGCGGGCATGGTCGGTAGTCAGCGGGGCTGGTGCGATGCAGGCTACGTCAGTTGCCCCGTTAACCTGTCCGGTCTGACACAGAATCTCTGTCGAGTGCCAAATGCTGCCGATTTGCCGCTGGCGATCGTGCCGGGCATCAAAGGCCAATCCCTGTTCGACCAGCCAGATGTTATGCGCGGAGAGGAGGTGCAGATTTTTGGCGCGCTGTCCTTATTGCAACAAATGACTACCGAGTTGCCGGAACAACGACTCCCTGAGCGTGCGCTGATCTGCCTGCCGGGAACGCACAGCAAGTGGGCGCGGATAGACAGCACCAACCCGGATATGCCACGGGTTCTGGATTTCTCAACTCAGATGACCGGGGAGCTCTTCAGTCTGCTGAACAAGCACAGCATCTTGGGGCGTGGGGCAGCAACGGAAACAACAGCACCCGAAGTTAATGCCGAACTATTCGATCAGGGGGTCAGCCGCGCTCAGGGCAATGGTGGCATGCTGCACCACCTCTTTAGCGCGCGCACGCACCTCTTGGCCGGGGATCTGTCTAGTGCCCATGTGGGCAGCTTTCTGTCAGGGCTGCTTGTTGGCACCGAGATCAAGGAAATGTTAAAAGCCTTGCCGGAGACTCAAGTCGTCTACCTGGTGGGTAACGAAAAACTCAATAAGCTCTATCGCCATACACTCGAAAGGGCGGGGATCAGGGTTCACTGTATCAGCGGCGACCAGGCCGCGCATGTAGGTATGCTGACTATTGCTAAACAGACCAACCTATTACATTGTGAGGATGACTAGATGAGTGCCATAACCTTGACTGCTGCTATGGATCAGTTGCCGCTGGTGGCGATTCTGCGGGGTATTATTCCCGAGCAGGTCATCGAAATTGCCAACGTCATTAAGGAAGCGGGGTTTCGTGTGATCGAAGTGCCGCTCAACTCGCCGGAGCCCTACGCCAGTATCCATGCACTGTCTGAGTGTATGGGCGACGAGGTCCTAATTGGCGCAGGTACCGTGCTCGATATGGAACAAGTGGATCGTGTCTCCGCCGCCGGAGGACGCATTATCATATCGCCCAACGTGAATACCGACGTCATCGGTTACAGTAAAGAGCAGGGACTGTACTCCCTGCCGGGATTCTATACCCCGACGGAAGCCTTTGCGGCAATACGTGCCGGCGCCGATGCGCTGAAGATGTTCCCGGCGGACACGTTGGGTCCTCGTGGACTGAAAGCGATGTCCGCGGTACTGCCTTCGATTCCCGTCTTACCGGTAGGCGGTGTATCGGCGGACAGTATGTCTGACTTTATTCAGGCAGGCGCCCGAGGTTTTGGGCTGGGATCAGGGCTTTACAAGGCTGGTATGGATACTGAAGCAGTTAAGGTCAATGCAGAGGCTTATGTGGATGCCTACCGTCAAGTGTACCCAAAACCGGCAATCTGATAGGCAGCAATCGTATGAAATGCATACTCGCCGCCTATACAACGGCACCGAGCTCCTCTTGTTGGAACCCAGACTTGGAAACTCAGTACTTTGAGCAATTGAAGGCCATGGATAATCTCAGGGGGATCGAACATCCGTTTGTCGGCAGTTTACACCCTTATAGCGATGAATGGTTTTTGAGCAATATTGATCCCGAGTGGGATTTTATTTTTACCTGTATGCCGGGGGTGATGCAACGGATTACGCACAATCCTGAGTTTGGCCTGGCCTCCGATGAGGAGGACGGGCGACAGGCAGCGCTAGACTTTTATGATCAGGCTCGTCTCGCTGTTATAAAACTAAACAATTATCTGAATCGACAAGCTGTGCGGTCTATACAGCTTCATACTGCTCCAAACCGGTTAACCGCTACTTCATCGTCCGCGCAAGCGCTGCAGGGCTCCTTGGAGACCCTGCAGTCCTGGCACTGGGACGGCGCGCAATTGATCGTCGAGCACTGTGATGCTTATATCGAAGGGCAGCGACCAGAAAAGGGTTTTTTAACCATGGATGAAGAAATTGAGGCCATCGTTGCTGTCAATAGCAGCACTGGCGGTGATATAGGCCTTGCCATCAATTGGGGGCGTTCGGCGTTGGAGGCAAGAGGTACACACGGGCCACTCGATCATATATCCAAAGCCAAAAACGCCAATTTATTAAAAGGGTTAATGTTCTCTGGCGTCTCCGCTACGGATACAGCCTATGGGGTCTGGAAAGATACCCATATGCCGCCAGCGCAGGCATTTAGTAACACCTACTACGCCGAGGGTTCATTATTGACCGTTACTGAGTTCCAAAAAGCTCTGGATGCCAGTGATTACCAAAAGCTGGATTTTTTAGGGTTGAAGATTGCTCTGGCACCCAATGACCGCCCGGTGGAGGAAAGGGTCGCCTACAACCGGGACGCGCTTTCTATTTTGCAAGAGCTCACCGGCTGAATTAATGCAATATCTCCTGCAATGTATTTTCATAACGAAGAGGTGACACCGCTATGTTTAATAAGAAAAAGTTAACCGCAGCTGTCCTGACCGTAATTTCCACGGCTGCGCTTGGAGCTACTGGCGTTGACGAGAAAGAGAAGCCCGGTACTTTGATAGAAGAAGTTACAGTTACTGGAATTAGAAAAAGTTTAGAGGCCGCCTCGGACTTAAAAAGGTTCAGCGCCGTGGTGCAGGACAGTATCGTTGCCGAAGATATCGGTAAGTTTCCCGATCAAAACGTAGCGGAATCTCTGCAGCGTGTACCCGGTGTGAGTATCGACAGGAGTAACGGTGAAGGTTCCAAAATCACCGTGCGTGGTTTCGGCCCCTCCTTCAATGTCGTTAAACTTAACGGCAGAACGCTGGCGACTTCCGAAGTCGGTCGAGAGTTTGATTTTCAGGTGCTGGCATCCGAGCTGATTTCCGGCGCCGACGTGGTTAAGGCGCCTATGGCGAAGACGCCGGAAGGCAGTATCGGTGCCTATGTCAATGTCAAAACTGCCCGCCCACTGGATAAACCGGGTATACACCTATCCGGCTCGATCAACGGCAAGTATGGTGAATTGTCTGAAGAGACCAACCCAGAAGTCTCCGGCGTATTTAGCAATACGTTTCTCGACGACACCTTGGGTATCAATGTGGCTTTCTCGCGGCAGGAAAGTGAAAACCGCTATGACTCTGCCGGAACCACTCGCTGGCTCCTGATGAATCCCGGCGAACCCGGTGTGGTTACGGGTGACATTCACGATACCAACGGTAATGTGGTGACGCCAGAGGTGCTGCGCCACCCAGGCCGTATTGAGTTTTCACTGGGGCAAGAAGAACGTGAGCGCACCGGTGTCAATGTCACCTTGCAGTGGTCGCCGGATGAAAGCTTTGTGAATACCTTTGACTACATGTACACCGATTTCTCGGCGATGACGGTTACCCAGGGCTTGCAGGCTGGTTTGCAGTTCCCCAACTGGCGCAACGTAGTGGTTTCCGACAATGGCACTATTCTGGCGGCTGAGAAATTCTCCGGGTTGACCGCCAATGGAGACAGGGTTGATTATCGCCTTGATGGGCTGTTTCAGGTACTGGGCACAGAATCCAAAACCGAGGCATTTGGTTTTAATTCATTCAAGGAAATTGGCGACTTAACGCTGGAGTTTGACGTCGGCTATTCAACCTCGAAAGCCACGCCCCGCAGCGACCTGTTGGTGCCAAACTATATTTCCCCCGGTGGTGGTGACAGCCTGAGCTTTGATTTCCGGGAGAGCGATGTCGTTGATATTGACTCAACCATTGATTACGCCGATCCCTCCATTGTGCGTGCTCACTGGAACCAGGTCGCTCATAAAGAACTTGAAGATGAAGTTACTGAAGCCAGGTTCGAGGGTAGTTACAACCTGGATCTGAACTTTGGTGACAATATGGTGTTGGAGTCAGTGGATTTTGGTGTGGCATACTCGGATCGCGAAAAGACCAAGGATGTCTATCAGACTCAGCACATAGACAATTGTGGTCTGGTCAATCTCGGGCAGAATATCTGTGGCCAGTTGAAAGACATGCCCGACGAGGTCTTTTCTGTCAGTAGCGCAGGAGGCTTCCTGAGTGAAGAGACGGGTGCTTTCCCCCGCGAATTCATTACGATTAACAGTGTCGATCAGTACCATGCCGCTATTCGCGAGATGACCGGTGTCGATAATTGGCCGAATGAGCTCTACAACGAAGTGGCGTCAACCACTGCGACTGAGAAGACCAAGGGAATTTACGGACAGTTGAACTTCAGTGGCGACATTGCCGACCGTGAGTGGCGCGGTAATATCGGCTTGCGCTATGTGGAAACCAAAACCACATCCACAGGTTACGGCAAACGCCGTATATCCCTTGATGGTTTCCTGGAAAATGCCCAGCCTATTCTGATCGTTGGCTATACCCCTGCTGGACAGATTTCAGCTGAACAGGAGTACAGCAACCTGCTGCCGAGCATGAACTTCTCTGTGGATTTGACCGAAAATCTGCTGGCGAGATTTGCGGCGTCGAAAGTGATTTCCCGACCGGCCATCGACGACATAGGCGTGGAAACCACCTATTGGGATGTCCATGCGGGAAGCTTCGCACAATCGGGCGGCAACCCCTATCTGGCACCCTATGAAGCCAAACAGTACGACCTGTCACTGGAATACTACGCCGAAAATGGTAGTACCTATGCGGTTAATTTCTTCCACAAGGATATTCAGAGCTTTATCTCCAACTTGACTGTCCTCGATGATACGCCGGATATATGGAATGGCTCCGGCTGGGAGGGAACCACACTGAATATTGACGGATTCGGACAGGTGATTGAGACCGTGACACGGAAGCAAAATCGCGCGGGTGGCACGATCAAGGGGATCGAGCTGGCGGCCCAGCACTACTTTGACTATTTGCCGGGTATCTGGAGTGGATTTGGTGTCCAGGCCAACTATACCTGGGCTAAGACACAGGATAAAGATGCAACGCCGATTGAATTGGAGGCGGTTGTCGATCCCGGCGATAAAATGGAAGGATTTGCTGAAAAGTCTTACAACCTGATCGCTTTCTACGACAAAGGGGATTTCCAGGCTCGACTAGCGTACAACTGGCGTGATGACTTCCTGGTGAGTCGCTCCGGTGTGCGCAGTGGCGGTTTGCCCGAGCACGCAGAAGCCTACGGTCAACTGGATTTCAGTGCGTCCTACGATCTCACTGACAACTTCACTCTAACGGCTGAAGCCATCAATATTACCGATGAGCGGGTTTATCACTACGCGGATGTCAAAGATCGATTTGTCAATGTGCAGTACAGTGGCCCTCGATACCGTCTGGGTTTGAGAGCCAAGTTCTAATCGGTTCGCTAGGTTAGTCTCATTAAAAACAGCATAAACCACATGTTTATGCTGTTTTTTTATAAAGCAGGTGAGGGTATGGCTATGGGTGATCAAAACAGGCTTCAGAGTATCGTGATCGTAGGCGGGGGAACCGCAGGTTGGATGTCGGCCGCTGTTCTCGCGCGGGTCATGGAGCACCTAAACTGCAAAATCACGCTGGTTGAATCGCCGGACATTCCAACGATTGGTGTGGGGGAGTCAACCATTCCTTCGATGGTGGATTTGCTGTCCTTCCTGGGGATTGCACAGAAAGACTTTATCACCAAAACCAATGCCACGTTTAAACTGGGAATTAAATTTGTTGACTGGTTGAAAAAAGGCCATCACTACTGGCATCCATTCGGCTCTATTGGCAAAAAAATTGATGGCCAACCGTTCTATCAGCACTGGTTAAAGGGTTCGATGAACGGCGGCGAACATGAGTATGCGTGCTTTTCTCCCGCAGTAGCAATGGCCAAGCAAAATCGATTTGTGATTCCCAACCCCAAAGTCAAAAATCACCTTTCCAATTCCACCTACGCTTTCCATCTGGATGCAGCATTACTGGCGGGTTATCTGGAGAATTATTGTAAGAAACGAGGCGTCGAGCACATTAAGTCCCATATCCGAGGTGGCCAATTGCAAGCCAGCGGAAATATAGAGGCTGCTGTGCTGGGCAATGGCCATCTGTTATCTGGCGATTTCTTTATCGATTGTACCGGCCAGGCTGGGCTGTTGATTGAAAAGGAACTGGGTGTAGAGTTCCTGGATTGGAGTCGGTATTTGCCGGTGAATCGGGCTGCCGTTGTACAGACAACTAATACCGGCCCTTTACCACCCTTTACGGAAGCTGTCGCCCATGAGCACGGCTGGCGCTGGCGAATCCCCTTACAAAACAGAACTGGCAACGGTTATGTTTATTGCAGTGAGTTCTGTAACGATCAGACCGCTGTTGAGCTTCTGACCCGGCAGGTCAAAGGCGATTTGCTTATGGAGCCAAAGGTATTGCGCTTTCGCACCGGAAAGCGTGCTCGCATGTGGCACCAAAACTGTATCGCTGTGGGTTTGTCGTCGGGTTTTCTCGAGCCTTTAGAGTCCACCAGTATCTACTTGATTATGAAGGCCATGCTCAACTTTGTGGAATTATTGCCCGATCGCGATTTCGATCAAGCGACAGTTGATGAATTCAATCGTTTGATGGACTTGGAGTATGAGTGTATTCGCGACTTTATTGTCGCTCACTATTGCCCCACGCAGCGCACGGACTCTGATTTCTGGCGTCACTGGCACAACCGGCCTTTGCCTGAGAGTCTGGAGCGAAAGCTGGCCCTGTTCAAAGCAAATGGCAGGTTGGCAAAAAACCCAATGGATCTGTTTGCTGATGAGAGCTGGTATGCAGTGTTGGAGGGCATGGGGGTGAGGCCCAGAGCCTACGCGCCCAGCGTGGATGCCTCCAGATTTGAACAGGTTCGTGAGATTATCAATCGTGAAGCTTGTGTGCTTGTGGAGGCCGCCGGCCAGGCACCAACGCATAAAGAGTTTTTGCACTGGTTAACCCGCGCTGCGCACCCTAGGGAGTTGGCATCGAAATCTGTGCGCTCCTGTTAGGTGAGGGTCGTCTCGTAGCCTTTTGGGCTGCGATCGAGAGCAACTTATAGCCGTCTTCATATCCCTGAGGGAGAAATCTCGGAGTCCTAAGATTGCGACTCCAAACATCATATGTTTAAATACTTAGTATCAATGCGGTGGCTGATTGCTGCTTGCAGCTATGCTTTTTAGTTAAGGCGGGAGTCAGACCTGTTTGCCGAGATGAAAAAGCAAATAATGGGAAATATGAGTGATGATGAAAATAAAGAGACATTCCTGTGTTTTTTTAAGTAGGTTAGCAGTGGTTCCTGCACTTTTGGTTCTACTAACAGGCTGTCAGCAAGAAACCGAAGAACAGGCTGCCGAATCGCAATCTACCGAACATCAAGTTGCCCAAAAAGACACGGGACAGATGCCTGAATCCGCTCAGGCTGATCGCGACAGCAAGCCCAATGTTTTGATACTGATGTTTGACGACATGCGTTTCGACACTTTTTCCTATCGCGGCGGCACCGTCCCGACTCCCAATATCGATCAGTTGGCCGCGGAAGGGACGCGATTTGATTACGCGATGACGACTACCGGTTTGTGCTCACCGTCTAGGGCGGCACTGTTTACGGGGCGTTGGGGACACAAGACGGGCCTGGATGACAATGTAGGGTTGTACCACTCCAGGCTTTCCGAATTACGTTTGTCTGAAGGCGGTCTGATCAAGCGTGCGGCAGACGAGGGCTATCATGTGGGGTATGTCGGAAAATGGCACTTGGGTGCCCAGGGGCCAGCACTGCGAGGTGCTGAGTTCACGGCGGCTGACGATGAGCACTCAGCCCCACGGCATGGCCGTCAATGGACTCCTTACGAAATGGTCGACATGGTCGATAACTATAACCGTGGTGGCTCCGATGCCAAGGCGGAGAAACACTTGTATTATCAGACACTGCCAGGCACCTACGAAGACACCGCTACGGCCAAAAAAGTAAAATCCGGACAAGAGTTACTACGTAGGGCAGCGGCTGACAGTCGTCCATTTTTCGGTGTCGTCAGTTTCCAGCAGCCACACCCGCCCTACCGCGTGCCAGAACCCTACGCCAGTATGTTTGACCCGGATAAGGTCGCACTTCCCGCTAACCATGCCGTGGCGCGAGTCAGCAAGCCCATGTCGCAGGATGACAGCTGGTGGCCTTGGCATGAAGTCGGTCATATGAATGACGAAGACTGGCGCAAGTCGCGCACTTATTACTACGGAGCAATTGCCATGATCGACAGGGCGGTGGGAGAAATTATCCAAACCGCTAAGGACGTCGGGCTGTACGACGACTTGCATATCGTTGTATTAGGGGATCAAGGCAGTATGCTTGGCGAACACAACCTCTATGACAAGGGCCCCTATGCTTATGACGAGCTAATGAGAATGCCCTTGATTATGCGTAACCCCAATATCGAACCGCGTGTGGTCAACCGTCAGGTTTCAATGCTTGATATAGCGCCAACGCTGGCAGAGTGGATGGGGCTTAACCCGGATGGCGATGTAGATGGCCGTACCTTGGTTCCTCTGATGGAAAACGGCGATGCAGCTGATGCTGGGAGAGTGGATGCCGCGCTCTATGCCTACGAGTGGTATAACGGCGGCTGGTTTGGCATTCGTGCTATCCGCACGCCAGAAATGAAGTTCGTCTGGAACCCGGGTGACAGCAGAGACGAGCTGTATGACCTGCGCAAAGACCCAACCGAGATCACCAACCTTATCGAAGACCCTGAGTACTCTGACGAACTGCGTCACCTTGCCGGCCTGATGCAAAGTGAACTAAGTCGAGTGGCTGATCCGTCTCTTGAGAAATTCCGGCACCACTTGAAAAGCGTTCTTGATTAACTGGAAATCAAGCTTGCAGTTATTGGCTCAGTGAAAGAGGGTGAAGAGAAGAATCAATGAAACTTAGACAAATACGTCAATCAATCCTAGCGCTTTCGGTTTTTTTGACTGCAGTCTGTTCGGCCTCCGATACTGCACCTCGACCCAATATTCTCTTAATCCTGGCGGATGACTTGGGGTATGCCGATGTTGGGTTTAATGGTTCAACAGATATTGTAACGCCGAATTTGGATGTGCTCGCCGAACAGGGGGTGACCTTTTCAGAAGCCTACATGGCCCACCCGTTTTGTGGCCCAAGCCGCGCGGCATTAATGACTGGACGATACCCCCACAAAATTGGATCGCAATTTAACCTGCCGACACGAGGTTCCTTTGTGGGGATTCCCACCGGTGAAACCTATATCAGTAAAGTGTTGAAAAATGCCGGATATTTTACAGGTGCCATTGGGAAGTGGCATTTGGGGGAAGCGCCGGACTACCACCCCAATAAGCGTGGTTTTGACGAGTTTTACGGCTTTCTCGGTGGTGGACATAACTACTTTCCATCGCAATTTGAAAAAGCCTATCAGAAACAGGTAAAACAAGGTATGACCAATATCGATCACTACCTGTTGCCGCTGGAGCACAACGGCAAAGAGGTTCGTGAGACAGAGTACATTACGGATGCACTGTCGAGAGAAGCGGTCAATTTTGTTAAAAAAGCTGCCGATAGACAGGGGCAACCTTTTTTCTTGTATCTCGCTTACAATGCGCCTCATTCGCCGCTGGAAGCCAAAGAAGACGACATGGCCAAGTTTCCCCAAATCATAGACCAAAAACGCAAAACCTATGCCGGTATGGTTTATGCGCTGGACCGCGGGGTGGGCAGGATCGTTGATGCACTGAAGGAAACCAATCAGCTTGACGATACACTCATTGTTTTCTTGAGCGATAATGGCGGCAAAACCATTTTGGGCGCGAATAACTACCCATTGAAAGAAGGTAAAGGCAGTGTTAACGAGGGTGGTTTCCGTTCACCTATGTTGTTTCATTGGCCGAAGGCAATTCCTGCGGGCGCGCGTTTTGAAAACCCGGTATTGGCGCTCGATTTCTACCCAACCTTCGCTGGACTCGCCGGAGCCGATATACCCGATGGCAAGAAACTCGATGGAAAAGATATTTGGTCGGACTTTATGGCCGGCAAAAATCCGCACCAGCGCGACTTGATTTATGTGCTGCGACACCGTGGTGACCATAGCGATGCTGCTGTGCGCCGCGACCAATGGAAAGCGGTTAAAAAGGGCAAGCAGCCATGGCGCCTATACAATATCGAAAAGGATCTCGGGGAGAAGAGGGATTTAAGTGGGAAGCACCCATTGGTGCTACGAGATATGGTTCATGAGATGGAAAAATGGAGTTGGGATAACGTTCAGCCCTTATGGTTCCATATTTCTGATGAGGGCAGTCGGTGGCGCCGTCATGGCATGCCGAGGTTTGATGAAACCTTCAATCTTGAATAGGTAACTCTCCTCTAAAAGCTGGACATGCTCTATCAGTGAATGAACAGGGTGAGAAGAGAGGTAGTGTTGCTTGAGCTCTGAGCGTTTACCACTCAAAATAATAATCGGAGTTTTCTTGTGATTAAGTTTTTTTCGCAACTGGCTGTTCTGCTCGCAGCAAGTGGTAGTTTGCTAGTAGGGTGTCAACTAAAGCCAGAACCACAAATTTCCACAGCAGTATCAGACGAGAACAGCAGCCTTTTTGTTGAGGCAGGGGACGATATTGCACTGGAAGAGGTGAATCGGAGAAAGTGGGATAACCCGGTCGTAGCCGATTTGGATGGTGATGGTTATTTGGATCTTCTCCTCACCGATCACGGTTATGCGATAAAGCTTTATTGGAACAATGAGGGCACCTTCTCCAAGGGTTATGATCTGATTGTTGGGGACACCCACGGCATAGGCGTAGGTGACTACAACAACGATGGTGATCTGGATGTTGTGGTTTCAAGGGGAGGTGGATCAGGGTCAAATGCGAGAAACGCGAAAGTGTTTCACTTTGACAAAAACAGGGAAATCACAGAGAGCGCCGACTTCAGTGAACCGCTGAAAAAAATGCGTGGACGGACGGCTAAACTTGTAGATGGGGATAACGACGGCGACCTTGATCTAGTTCTAATGGGGTTTCCGTCTCGCGATATGGGCCCGGAGGGCGACAACAATATTTATGAGAATAACGGCAATGGTGATCTTTCGTTTTTATCTCACCTTCCAAGAACTTATGGTGATGGGCAAAAGCTGCTAGTAACAGACTTCAATAAAGATCATATCCCGGACTATCTAGTATACGGTCATGGACGTTTGAGAGCGTATCAAGGACAAGGGAATCTTGTTTATAAGGAGGTGACCGGAGAAATCTTTGAGCATGATATTAAAGATGTGACAGGTGTGGCAGAATTCGACTTTGATAATGATGGTGATTTCGACCTCTTTATCTCTCGAGCAACGAACCTAGTGGCTGGAGAAACCTTTTATGACGAGGAGACGTCGACCTTTGCTTTTTTTACAAGGCGGGGGGATTTCAAATTTGAAGATCTTGTTATTGGGGATGTGCTAAATATCAGAAATTTGCAAACCGCGTATCCGGATCAGGATGTTTTTATTGGCGAGGCAGCATACCCATACCAGTTCTCCGGCGAAATTCACAGCGGGCAAGCCATAAAGCTAGTCAGCAGTTTGGCGCTGGGTTGGCCAGACGTTTTAGATAAGAAAGGTGTATACATTGGCTATGTGGGGAATGGCGCCTGGCGGATTGCGGGAAGGACTGGCCCGCCGACAGCGGGTGTTGTACAAGGGGTGAAATCCTACCCAGCGGTTGAACATACAATCGGTCCGACCGACTTGCTGTTGGAGAATCGGGATAATAAATTTGTTGACGTCACCAAAGACGCCAATCTATTGTTGGCTGAACATACAACGGGAGTTGCGGTAGGCGACTACGATAATAATGGCTATCAGGACATCTTTGTTGTTCGTCGTGGTAATCCGTCGAAATCCAACAAGCAACACCTGTTTTTAAACAGAGGTAACGGGGTGTTTGAGCGGGCAGAAGATCATGGTCTTATTTCATCTGAGTTGGGTGCAACGGGCGCAGGAGCTGAATCCTTTGACTACAATCGCGACGGCCGGCTCGATCTGGTTTTCGCCAACGAGCGAGGGCGGTGGCACCTATTTAAAAACCGCCTGACATTGGATGATAAATCCCACTTTATAACAGTGAAAATCGGTAGTTCACCCACAGGCAAAGCGACAGCACAGGGTGCACTCGTATCTGTAAAAGCTTGTAATCAAAGGCAGTTGCAACGAGTAGGTTCCTCAGGAGCGCCTTACACGCAGAGTCTCAATAATTTGATGCACTTTGGGATGGGCAGCTGTGACCAGTTGATAGACGTATCCGTTCGCTGGTCGAATGGTGAAGTGACTACTAAAACAGTTTCCACTGTAAACTCATCTGTAGAGATTGGAGTGTCAGGTTAAGATCACCCGGTATCTATAAGACAATTGTAGGAGAGATAAATGGTTTCTATTAAGTTGAAAACATCGAGAAAAAGACTGATGGCTATTCTGTGCTGTGCGACAGTGCCTTTTGTCGCAGCTTGTCAATCAGTAGGAAAGTCAACTCAAGAAACGGCTTATCCCTACAGCGATCCGAACAATACCGGTGGCTGGGTCCTGAATAAAGATTTCAGTGATGAATTTGAGGGGGACAAACTGGACGAATCAAAGTGGTTTATCCAAGGCGCCAATGACGAATACTATATCTGGAAAGGGAGGGCTCCGTCCCAGTTCGTACCGCACAATGTGCTTGTTGAAGACGGTAAGCTGAAACTCAGAACCCAATGGGAGCCGGATTACAATTTTGCCAACGAAAGTTATGCCGATGGCAATATGGGGGCGTCACCCTATGGCGAATACAAAGGAAAGCCGATGCCCGTCACCACCGCGGGTGTCCTCACAAGAAAGCGGTTTTTGCATGGCTACATGGAGGTTAAGTCCAAAGTCGGTGATGCCGCAATTACCGGCGCGTTCTGGGGGCTGGGGCACGAGCAGGAGCTCGACGTGTACGAGCTAATGGGTAAGCCAAAGAAAAAGGGGAAAATTCATGAAAAAAGCGCGTTGGCTACCGCACATGATTGGAGTCCACCCGCGGTAAGGCCAACCAATGTATTTAATCACGTGGAAGAGCTACCCTATCGTGTGGCAGATGATTTCCACGTTTTCGGCGCTGAATGGGGCGTTGATTACCTCAATCTGTATATTGATGGTAAGTTGGTCCACCGTGTTACACAGAATGACGTCGGACTGGATTGGGTGTTGAACAATCCAATGGAAATTTGGTTGGATTCTGAGATATTCCATTGGTTGGGAATGCCGCATAAAGAAGAACTGCCGGTGGATTTTGAAATAGAATATCTGCGCGTTTGGCAGAAGCCAGATTCAAATCTGCTGGATCGCGCTTTTTACGGTTTTGAAGGCCCCATTTTGTTTGAAGAAAACCCGCGCCCCTTAAACCTACTCCCAGAAAACTCTGAAACGAATGACTATCAAAGGTTTTGGTTGATTGATGAAAATTCTTCAAAGTACCTGAGTATTGTAAAAGGTGATTATGCCACTGGTGTAAACAGTCTGAAGTTTTCCGGTTTTGGCAAGAATGAGGAAATGGAAGTCGAGAAGGCCGTTGCACTGACACCAGAAGGGGCAGTGAATATTCCAGCAGGTGACTTTATTTTATCCATGAAAATTTGGTTGGATCAGGGCCGTATAGCCGATAAAATTCATGTTGCTTTTGAAGATCCGAAACTGGAAGTAACGCTGGTTGATCTCCACGGTTTGGAAAGACGAAAATGGGTGACGGTTGAGAAAAGAATCTCTCGGTCCAAAGCTTCAAGCCCAAACGATCAACTTCGACTGGAGATTCGAAGAGAAGATCTGCCAAAAACAAAGGGTGCCAAATTGTTTATCGATGATATAACAATTAGACCAGCCAATTAACTTTGGTTGATTTGGAATTTCTTGAAGGGCTTGCTTTGCAGGCCCAACTAGTTACGTGGGAAAAATGAAATATAGTAATGAAGTAAGATCGATGTCTCTGGTGCTAGGTGTCTTGTCGCTCATGTTTGCGTTAATTTCCTGTGTAAATACAAGTACGGATGAACCATCTATTACAACGGTTAAAGCAGATAAAGAAACACCTGTTTTCCCTTATAGTGATCCTGAGAATACAGCTGGTTGGGTTTTAAATGCCGAAGTCAGTGACGAGTTTGATGCGCCTACCATAGATGAAGATAAATGGTATGTTGTGGGTAAGTTCGAAAATGGAAAGCCGGTCTATAAAGACCCCGATCATCCCAATCGAAAAGTATGGAAGGGCCGTGCACCGTCACAATTCTCCGGTCGAAACTACCGTCTGGAAGATGGCAAGTTAATTCTAGAAACGCGGTGGGAGCCTGACTTCCCCTTCAGTGATGAAAAACAACCACCTTGGGGTAAAAATGGAAAAGTAGAGAAGTTTGAAAACATCACTACGGCATGCATCATTGGACGAAGAGAATTCAAATATGGTTATATGGAGATAAAAAGCAAAGCGGCGGATGCGGAAATTACCAGTTCATTTTGGGCTACCGGCAGTCAAACTGAGTTGGATATATTTGAACAGTTCGGCGATCATCGCATGAAGGACAAACTGCATTTGGACCGGGAGCTTTGGTGGTCAATCCATGATTGGAGTAAAACCGGAAAAGGCAAAACGACATACACAGAACATTTGGACTATGGATTTAGAGTTGCTGATGATTTTCATGTGTATGGTTTTGAATGGGATGAAAGAGGCATTAAATATTATGTTGATGGAAAATTAGTCACGAAAGCAAGCAAAGAAAAAATTGATGCTTGGGCTAAAAAGAAAGGGTTTGAAATGGGTTACGTCATTACAGGACCAATTCATATCTGGTTGGATCAAGAGACTTTTCCATGGCACGGCGTTCCAGACAGTAAAGAAGATTTGGAACTTAATAGCCCTGAAGGAGAGAAGGATGACGGTATTGTAGATTTTGAAATTGAATATGTGCGTGTTTGGCAGAAGAAATAGACTGTTACTCTTGCCGCATCTTTGAAGATCGGCTTTGCTTTGCATACGTGCCATTGTTCGGTTATACAAAACGTTGCATATTTCGACTTGCAAAAGTCGTATAGGGTAGATAGCAACCAGTGGGTATCTACTTTCTGCTTGCGCTTAATTTTTGCTATAGGCAGTAGGTATATTAATACTGATCAAAGTTTAATGGTCGCTTTGGCAGGTAAGTGAGCTCCTACTCAATCGACGTAAGCTGTTAGAGAGCCAACCTTGCGTTCACCGGCCACCAGAGTTACATTTCAAAAATCCGGCAAATTGGGGAGTCAATAGACGTTCGTGGCATCTTGGCTGGACTGTATACAGTGTGGATGTTCCATCTGGGGATGTATGCAAGGTGGTTAAACTTGAGTGTGGTAGGGTATTACAGTTGCACCAGGAGTGTTAGAAATCACTGGTTTGTGCTCCCGTGGTGCTACGAAAATGCTTGTAGCACCGCCTAATATTTTTAACCTATTGATTTATCTGAATAAATCTCAATGTATGTCCCATCCATTGGGTAAACATAGAAGTCTAACGACTTAGAGATTTGAGGGATTTTTTGTAATTCGTAACACACAGGCGGAATGATGTCGGATCTCTTTGGCAGCCTTGATATCAGTTTTAGATTGGCTGCAGGATTGAAGCGTTGACTATCGTTATCACCTTTATATTACCTGGAGAAAATCAGCGTATGAAAAAGTTAAGCAAGATCAGTAGCACAGGAACTTGCCAGGGATAGAGAACCGGATGAAGGTGTTCAATTTTCATGATTCCAGTGCCATGAACAGGGGGATCCTGATTCTGTATTTAAGCGTGAGCTTTGTGCCTTTAATTCTGGAGAGTCTCTGAGTTAAAAAGATCTATACGAACGCAACTATCACTGAATAAGGACCCGCCTGTTCACCGGGCTGTTGAAATTGAAACTCCTGAACTTGGTAATATTGTAGCCTTGCCTTATGTTGGTGGGCTTCATCACCGCTACTAGCGTGTCGCTGCGTAAACTTCGTTCATCAGAGCAGAAAAGTGAACCTAACGATCTAATTTACAGAAGGGACAATATTCGCCAACAGCACTAAGCCATTTTCTGAAATTGATGAAAATTACCAATCGTATCGAGCTCCGTTTTTTCGCTTTCCTGTGCTTTATATAAATCCCACTTCACCTGTAGGTTAAGCCAAAAGTCGGGAGATATGTCAAAAAAACGTGCTAGACGAAGCGCTGTACTGGGAGTGACTCCGCGCTTTTGATTAACCAGTTCGTTTACCCTTTGGTAGGGAACATGAATGGCATCGGCCAGCTCGCGTTGAGTAATGTGCATGGGCGAAAGGAATTCTTCCATCAACATTTCGCCCGGGTGAGTAGGTGCTCTGTGAGTGGGTATGCGGGCCATAATAAACCTCTAGTGGTAATCAGTGATTTCTACGTCTTCAGGGCCTGATTCACCCCAGATAAAACAAATTCGATATTGCTCATTTATGCGGATGCTGTATTGACCTTTTCGATTTCCCGAGAGCGCTTCCAGGCGGTTTCCAGGAGGTACCTTGAGTTCTTCCAAGGCAATCACTGCATCTAATTGATCGAGCTTACGAGCGGCAATTCGCCATATGGCCTGTGGACACGCTTTCCGAGCACGCCTGGAGGTTTTGCCGTTGAAGATGTCTTCAGTGGCTTGGTCTTTAAACGACTCGATCATCAAGGCATGATATCACGGATGTCATGCTACATCAAGGCCAAGTCGTCACAAATAGTGAGGTTACCTGCTGATACTCCTCTAGGCTCCCCCTGAAGCAGCTCCAGTATAGTGGATCGGTTTGGCACTGGGTCCACCGGGAACCAGTGCGCTGCTAATCCAACAAACTAGCAAGGCAGTAAACGCCCTAAGACCTGAGAGGAGCTTCTCTCGAGGGAGCCAGGACGAGATGCGAAAGCGGGTAAAACGCCATTACATGGCCTACAGACGAGTAGGCTAAAGTTAATGGCATTGATTGGCACGACTGAGTCATTCAATTCTCTAGATGGCGACTATGTCGGGCAAAATATAAATGTGGGCTTTGTGGAAAAACCGGCCGTATAAAGAGTGATTATTTTTGGCGTTCTGCACTTCTCTGTTGAGTAGGTGGCTGCTAAATTTTGAAAGAAGGGGGGCGTTCAGGTTCAGGTATCGGGCGAGTTTGGGGGCGGTAGATTGGCTCTAATGGCTCCAGAAAAGTGGCGAACCGCTGATTTTTCGCTGCCTTTAGTGCTACAAATTTGCTAGTAGCACCACTAAAAATTTTTAACCTGCTGATTTAAATGGATAAATTCCAATGTTTGTCCCATCCATCATTGGACAAACAATCAGCTTCGAACGTGTAGAGTCAACGTCAAGGAATTTGTGCAGTGAATTTGGTGATAATCAACATCAGTAATTACAGTTTCGTGCCTATTGCTGGTTTAATACAATGA
>ENA-OWNT01002312-OWNT01002312.1-seawater-metagenome-genome-assembly--contig:-NODE-2312-length-20203-cov-9.498857_pt1 | contig 20203 bp, 2 predicted proteins | sample MGYA00238136_ERZ651165 | MGnify/ENA primary metagenome ERZ651165 (study PRJEB26861, sample SAMN08777766) | seawater metagenome | isolation source: coastal seawater | place: USA: Florida | collected...
GGGCATCGACGAGGCCTGCGTCGGCGGCGTCCAGGAAGGAGGAGAGCGTCATGGGCGAGGAGCGCTCAGCGCTCCATGTAGCTCGCCCACTTGCCCATGCTCGGGGTCTCAATGGGGTTGCTCTCGAGGAGGTCGCCGCTGTCGAACGACAGGCCTCCGACGAAGATCAATCCATCGACGCAGGGGCGCCCGGAGCGATCGCTGAGGGTGCACGGCTCCCCCGTCTTGACGAGGGTGCCGGTCGAGGCGCAGGCAGGATGGGGATCGTGGCGCGCAACGACGCGCATGGCGCCGCCGACCTCCGCAAAGTCGAGGATGTGCTCCGGCATTCCCGACCAGGCCGCGGCCTGGCGGCTGATCAGGCAGCGAGCGACGCCACCCACGTCGGGTGCCGACCACAGCTCCACCTTGAACAGCTTGCGGCGTCCGAGACGCTCGAGGTCGTCCGCGTTGTCCACCTGGTGCGCGTGGGGCTCGAGCCGCCCGGTGAACTCCGTGAAGGGCGCATCGCCGTCCCAGGAATCTTCGGACAGCCACGAGGGGAGCCACTCGCCCTGGATCCGTTCGGCAGGCATGCCAGGCGTCGCCGGGTCCTTGGTCAGACGATGGAGCTCGTGCTCGAGGTCCAACCAGGTGTTCGCGAAATCGGTTGCCTGCTTCAGATCCATGTCGACTCCGGTCGTTGTCCGAGCGGGAGTCTACGCCATCAGGACCCGCCGAGAATCGCCAGCCAGATGTCCGGGCCGATGGAGAACTTCTCTTCCGGCGTCCACGTGTCGTCGTCCAGCTTGACCTTGACCTTGTAGTCCATCTTCGAGATGCGCTGCAGCTTCGTCGTGGGATGGCGCGCCTTGTACTCCTTGATGGCGTTCTCGATCTCCTCCTTCGAGGAGACGCGGTCGGTCTCGTCTTCGATGTTCGCGTAGTGCTTCGCGTCGGCGTTGACGGCGGTCACGAACGTGGGATCGACCTGGTCGAGCGGCCACCACCCGACGTCGACCGTCAGCGCGAACTCCTCGGGCACCTGGAAGGCGTCGGAGGTCGCTTCGATCCACTTGCCGATCTCGATCTCGGCCCAGCGCATCGTCTTGTTGTCGATGACATCGGCGTTGTAGATGCCGGACGTCGTCGCCACGTTCGCGGAGGGCTTGAAGCCCGAGCCCCGGAACTCGTCGGCGATGAGATGCGAGTTGTGCTGCCCCTCGTTCACGCGGCGGGAGCCGGCGTCCTGCACCGTGTTGGCGCGCAGCTGCGGTCCGCCGGTCGCCTTGAGGTTCAGGTTCGAGCTGGAGATCGATTCGGTGACCCCGGAGGCGCCCACGGTGCACGTGAACTCCTGCCCGTTCATCGTCTTGTAGGTGAGCGTGTAGCCGACGTCTTCGATCGGGGGCTGGTCGCTGTGGTCCGGGTGCGAGGGCTCGTACTTCACCGAGCTCGGGTCGATGGCGTAGTCGTCGTGGCCCTCGCTCAGGTACGCCTTGTAGACCTCCACCATCGCCAGCGACACGGCGCTTCCGGCGTCTCCGTTGTCGAAGATGTTGTCGCTGATGGTCGTCTTGGCAGGGCCGTAGAGGCCGGCGCCCGCCGTCCAGGAGCTCTTGCGGTTGCTCACGTAGGTCGTGACGTTCTTGTCGCTGTCCTTGCCGGGCAGGTTGGCCTCCGTCTTGCCCAGCGCTGAGAGCGCGTCGCGCACGGCCTGCTCGGCGCGGGGCACGTTGACCGGGCCCCAGTCGTCCGCGCTCAGCGGCCGGTTGTCCCAGTCCTTCAGGGTGTCGCTGACGTTGAGCAGCTCGGTCTTGAGGACCAGCGCCGTGTCGGCTGTGGCGACGTCCTGCTTCTTCGTCGTCGGAAGCAGCTCCAGGCCTGCGTTCAGCACGTCCTTCGCGACCGCGTGCCCCGCCGTCACCCAGGACTCCTCCTTGGCAACCATGAAGGACTGGAGGTTGGCGGCCTCCTTCGGGCCCTTGGCGAGCTCGGTGCTCGTCGCGGTGGACACGGGGACGGCCGGCGCCACGGCTTCGGGCGTGTCACCCGCGGTCGTGCCCCAGGGCGCGTCGTTGTCGATGCGGAACTGGCCGAAGTTCATGCCGTCGAAGGCCGTCGGCTTCTTCAGGTCCAGGTTGTCCTTGGCAGGCTGGACCGCGACGTTGAACCGGACGGCACCCCGGTCGTAGTCCGGAGTGTCCTCGGCGACGGCGAGGTCGATCTTCAGCTTGTTGATGTCGACGCCCGGCGCGGACATGGACGGGAACCACCACGCCAGCGCGTTCTGGCCGCTGATCTGCCCGCTGAGGTCGGCGCAGGGGTCGTACAGGCCTTCGTTCACCGCGGCGGTGAAGTAGTCCACGTTGTCCATGAACTTCGCCTTGATGTTCCCCGGCAGGTTCCAGCCGAAGATGGCGTTCAGGTTCACGATGCGGGACACGCCCTTGGCGCTGTCCGCCGAGATCTCGGCGTCCGGGATCGCGGGGCCGATGTGCAGGTACACACCGTGTCCGGCCTCGGAGACCTCCGTCTTCATGGCCTCGTACACCGAGCTCTCACCATCGAGCACGCGCTTGACGACGCCGGCCTTCCAGTCGGCGGCCTTGCTCGAGCAGTTGGCGTCTGCGTCCACCTCGCCCAGCTTCATCTGGGCGGTGGCGTCGCTCTTCTTCGCGGCGAACGCCTCGGCCGTCTTCGGCGTGATGGCCATGATGGCCGTCTTGAGCTCGCCGATCTTGGCGTCCGCGGCGTTGTCGGCCGCGCGCGCCTTCGTCTCGTCCATCTCGTTGGCCTTGGCCTCGCGGTACTTGTCCGCCGCCTGCTGCGCGGCGTTGGTGACCGCCGAGCCGCCGGCCGTGTCGATGATGAAGGCCTCGAGGGCGCCGTTGCGCTTGATGGCGTCGGCCGCCGACTGGCCGTTGATCTTCACGCCGCGGGAGTCGGACGTGACGCTCACGTTGGCCGTCGCGCCGACGTCGCCGATGGGCGCGTCGAAGCTCTCCGACTTGTACGTGATCGTGTAGGCCGTGGGCGCCGCGGTGGACGCCGGCGGCGGGTTGGTGCCGCCGGTGCGGTTGTTGTTCGCCGTCCGCTGCACCGCCTGGGTGGCGACGCTGCCGCCTCCGCCCGACACGACCTGGTTGAGGATGCCCTCGGCCGACTGCCCGGCGACCACCGCCGCGGCCACCTGGTCTGCGTGCTGCTCCCACTTGTCGCCGACGCTGCCGACGCCGCCGGCCACCTGCGCGCCGTGCGCCTGCTGGACGACGTGCGCCGCCTCGTGCGCCGCGGTGTACAGGTCCGCGCCGCCCTGGAAGGCGACCTGGTTGCCCATGGCGTACGCCTTGGCGCCGATGTCGGACGCCGCCTGCGCCGCGTCGGTGCTCTGGTGGGCGCGGATGCCGCTGATGTCGTGGCTCCCGAACGCCTGCTGGATCTGGCTGGCGAAGGGCAGGGCCCCGCCGGCGCCGCTGACGCCCGCCGCGGCCGTCTCGGACACCGAGCTCTGCTCCACGACCGCGCTGCTGCCCTGCTTCTTCTGGACGTCCGGAGCCTTGTCCTCGGGCTTGCCGATGAACTTCGGCGTCTTGAGGTACATCCGGCACTTCTTGATCGTCTTGTCGAGGACCTTGCCGGTCTTCGCGGGCCGGTCGAACCAGCGCTGCAGCGGCTGCTTCGTGATCTTCTTGATGACCGCGGCCTGCTTCTTGACGATGCGCGCCTCGGGCTTCTCGCCCGCCCGCAGGTAGTCGCTCCAGTTGTCGACGATCGCCGTGATCATCGTCCAGACGCGGCGCTTGTTCATCTTCTTCTTGCTGGCCATGCGGGTCAGCTTGATGAGCAGCTTCTTGCCGTCCTTCTTCAGGCGCGCCTTGATCTTGCTGTCGCCGGGGACGGGCTTGCCCTGCTCCAGGTCGCCGAACTGGCCCGCGAGGCCCATCTGCTCTGCGCGGTGCGCCTCGAGGGCCCCGCGCAGACCCGTCTGCTGCAGGTCCTGCTTGGCGCCCGTCTTCGTCGGGGCGTGCTTCTCCCACGTCATCAGCCGCATGAGCGTGGCGACGTCCGGCGCGATGCCGGCCAGCCACTTCATGACGCCGAGGTCGTTCATGACCGCCGCGCGCTCGCCGGCTCCGGCGTTGCGGAGGATGAGGCGCACGACCTCCCACTTTCCGCCCGCGACCGACATCTTGATCATCTTGTCGACCATCGGGTGGCGCTTCTGCTCGGCCTTCTGCTCGGCCGTCTGCTCGACGCGCTTGATGCCCTGGCCCGCCTTGTCCTGCGGGGCCGTGGTGCTGCCGCTGCCCGGCAGACCCTTCGGACCCGTCAGGTGCGGGCGCTGGCCCGGGCCGTAGGCGATGACGCCCGTGTCGGCGCGGACGAACGCCGGGACCTCGATGGCTGCGGCGAGGCCGAGGTCGGCCGCGGAGGGTCCGGCCTGCCAGATGATCCCGTTCTCGTCCGGCTGGACGCTCGGGTTCGGGTGGGTGTGGAAGTAACCCACGAGGACGCTGTCCGCCACCTCCGGCGCGCCGCCGAGGTTGATGGACTGCATGTCACCGGACGTCAGCTGCGTGCTGAACGTGCCCGTGAACAGGCTCATGTAGACCCAACCACCGACCTCGTGCCGGTTCTTCGGGTCGCCGGGGAAGGCGTTGGAGGCGCCCCAGGCCCCTTCCATGGCGCCGGCGGCGGCGCCCTGGACCTGGGCCGAGTTCGGGATCGCGCGTCCCAACAGCTCGATGCCCGCGGCCATCTCCTGGTATCCGAAGACGCTCTCGAGCTCACGCACGCGCTTGGCGTTGTTGAGCATGTCGGCGTGCTCGCCCGGGAAGCTGATGATCTTGTCGCGCACCAGGTCCCACGTGGTGCCGGCGTTGAACATCCAGAGCAGCGAGTTCTCGAGGTTCCAGCCGAGCAGGCCGGTGATCTCGTGCATCTGGGGCGGCGACGTGACGTTCGCCATCCGGTTCATCCAGAACCCGTTGTCCAGCAGCGGGTACTCGCCGCCCGGGGCGTTGACGACCTTCGTGCGCACGGCGCCGTAGTGCGTGCCGGCGTCGTAGATCCAGTCGCACTTCTCGTGCAGGTTGCCGTTGAGCTGGTCCGTCAGGATGAAGATCTCGTCGTGGTTGTGGCGGCTCAGGAACCGGCCCTTCCACGAGTCGTTCCGCACCAGGTCGCGCTCGGCCTGCGGGGCGTTGTCGACCTTGATGGTCACCAGGTCGAACCCGGAGTCCTTCGCGTACATCCAGTCGAGCTTCCAGGGCAGGTCGCCGCCCAGGATGTCCACGAGGATGTCCATCTCGCCCAGGGCCACGGCGGCCACCACGCGCGGCTTCCAGGCCTCCGTGCGGCAGGCGTCGCGCTCGCCCTGCGGGGCGGCTTCGGCCTTCGCCTGGATGTGGCCCCAGTTGGTGCCCTGGGTGAACATCCAGTCCCACTTGAACGCCAGGTCGCCGCCGAGGATGTCGACGAGCTCGGCCATGTTGTCGACCGAGATGACCGGGCACATCTTGTCGCGCCAGGACGGCGTGCGAACGGCGTCGCGCTCGCCCTGCGGGGCGTTCTCCGCCTTGACCTTGATGTGGTCGTACTTCGGCCCCGCGCCGAACATCCAGTCCCACTTCCAGTCCAGGTCGCCACCCATGATGTCGACGAGGATGGCCATCTCGTCCGACGAGATGAACGAGCAGATGCGGCCCTTCCAGTCGGTGCCGCGGCAGGCGTCACGCTCGGCCTGCGGGGCTGCGGTGGCCTTCGCCTCGAACAGCGGGTACTGCGGGCCGGACGCGAACATCCAGTCCCACTTCCAGTTCAGGTCGCCGCCGAGGATGTCGACGAGCTCGGCCATCTGCTCGGACGTGACCACGCCGACGACCTGGCCCTTCCACTCCTCGCCGCGGCACGCGTCGCGCTCGCTCTGCGGAGCGGCGTCGGCCTTCATCCGGATCTGGTTGTAGTCGGTGCCCTCGGCGAACAGCCAGGTCCACTTGAAGGTCAGGTCGCCGCCCAGGTGGTCGACCAGCAGGCCGATCTGCTCGAGGTTGAGCAGGCCGGTCATCTGGCCCATCCACTCCTCGGTGCGAATGGCGTCGCGCTCGCCCTGCGGGGCCATGGTGACGCGCGGCTCGATGAGGCCCCAGTTGGTGCCCGTCTCGAACATCCAGCGGAGCTTCCAGTCGAGGTCGCCGTTGAGGTGGTCGACGATCTGCACGCACTGGTCGGGGCTGACGAGACCGCAGATGCGGCCCTTCCAGTCGTCCCCGCGGACGGCCTCCTTGTAGCCCTCGTTCGTGCAGGCCTTGATGATCTGGGTGAGGTCGCCGCCGCTGACGCCGGCCGCCATGATCCAGTCCAGCACCACCGCCAGGTCCGCGCCGCTGCTGGCGAAGTTCTTCGCCACGATGGCCAGGTCGGCCCCGGACATGAAGCCGGCGATCTTCCCACCGAAGCGCCCCAGCATCCGGTCCGCGTCGCGCGCGGGCAGGTCCTTGCTGATGTTCTTGACGCCCTTTTCGTACTCGTCCTCGGTGTCGAGGTCGAACTTCTCGGTGACGTTGCGGCAGGGGTCGTAGCGCTCGGAGTCGTCCGGCTCGGCGTTGCCGCCGACGTCCTTGCCGTCGTTGTTGTCCATCGTCTTCTGCTCGGCAGGAGCGATGTCGTCGGGGCTCGGGACGCCGCCGCCCAGCATGTCGAAGCCGAAGCTCGGGCTGTAGTCGAAGCTGACGCCCGGGCTGTACTCGAAGGACTTGCTGGCCATCGGGAAGTCGGCCGACCAGCTGAACAGCCAGAGGTCGATCTCGGCCATGAGGCCGGCTTCCAGGCCGAGCTCGAAGACGAGGCCGGCGTTCGCTGACAGGTCGATGTCGAGGCCGAGGCTGTTCGCCGCGGAGCTGTAGTGCGCGGCGACCGAGGCCGCCATCTCCGCGAAGATCGCCGCCTTGCCGCTCGCCTCGATGTAGCCGCCGATGAACGCCGGGCCGATGCCCAGGCCGAAGGCGAACCGCAGCGCGGCGATGACGCCGGCTTCCGCGCGGCCCTTGATGGTGCCGCCGATGTCGAGCTCGACGTCGTCCGTCAGCGTGTCGAAGGTGCCGCTGGCGTAGATGTCGGTCAGGTACAGACCGAGCTCGGCGTACGCCTTCAACGAACCGGACAGCCGCGCCTCGAGGCCGACGACGCCGACGATCGGGAGCTGGATGGACAGGCCCGGGATGCCGAAGCGCGCCAGGAAGGAGAAGATCTCCTTCTCGTAGGACTGCTCGAAGAGGTCGATCTTGTCGGGGCAGTCGATGCGCCCGCCGATCTTCATCGAGCCGTCTTCGCGCATCTCGACTTCGGCCGTGATCGTGAAGTCCGGCGTGATGTCGTAGGACACGCGACCGACGCCGCTGAGCTTGCCCTCTTCCGACAGGTTCGCCGTGATCGAGCCGCTGAAGGGACCCTTGTTGTATCCGAGGGTGCCGGAGCCGCTGATCTTGCCGTCGTTGTAGTTGACGGTGACCGCGCCGGTGCAGCCGGCGACCTCCGCCTCGATGTCGACGCTGCCCGAGACCGTGCCGTCCGGGTTGAACGCGACCTCGCCCCGCGACTTCTTCAGCATCGGGATGTCGAAGTCGACCGCCGCGGAGCCGTAGAAGTTGCCGCCGGTCACGCCGATCGTGAAGTCGCACGACCGCGTCATCGGGATGCCGCTCAGGGAGCCGGAGCCCTCCATCGAGAACACGCCGTCGACGATGGAGCCGGTGACCGTCGCGTTGTTGACCGTGACGAACGGCAGGTTGATGTTGCCGGCGTTGACCTCGACGCCGCCGTTGATGCGGCCCTCGTTCGTGACCTCGACCCAGGCGCTGCCGGACTCGATGAACGGGATGTCGAGCTCGAGGTCGGCGCGACCGCTGAACTCACCGTTGTCGTAGTTGACCTGCAGCCGCGCGCCCTTCGTGAACGGGACGTCCACGTCGGTGGTGGCGGAGCCGGTGACGCTGTCGCCCTGCTTCGTCAGCGTGAAGGCGACCGGGTTGATGCCCGGGGGCGAGAACGTGCCGTCGACGGACGCGTTGACGTCGCCGCCCGCGTACTCGGCGGACAGGTCGCCGCGGAACAGGTTGCCGGCCGCCGTGACCGTCGCGGAGCCGCCGATCTGGAACTCGCGGCCGATGCTCGTGGTGATGGTCGAGTTGGTGACCGTCAGCATCGGCAGGTTGATGTCGTTGCCGACGATGGTGCCGGTGCCCTCGACGACGCCGTCGTTGTACGAGACGCCGATGGTGCCGCGGCGGAAGAAGCTCGACTCGACGTTGAACTCGCCGTCGGCCGAGATGTTGCTCCCCTGGAAGTTCAGGTTCGCCGTGCCCGTGACCATCGGGATGTTGCGCGTCGACAGCACCGCGCTGCCGCGCAGGTTCATGCCGCCGTCTTCGATGCCGGCCGTGACCGTGGCGCTGTCCACGTTGAGGAACGGCAGCGTGATGTTGCTGGCCTCGACCGTGATCTCGCCGTTGATGTTGCCGGCCGACGTCACCTCGGCGTAGCCGCGGGCGGAGTCGACGATGGGCAGCTCGAGCTCGGCGTCGCCGCGGCCCGTGAACGCGTTGTTCGCGTAGCCGACGGTGATGCGCGCGCCGTTCTTGACCATCGGGATGTTGAGCGTGGTGCTCGCCGAACCCGAGATGCTGTCGCCCTGCTTGGCGAGCGTCAGCGTGACCGGCTCGATGCCGGTGGGGCTGAAGGTCGCGCTGCCGCTGGCGTCGACGTCGCTGCCCGTCCAGCTCGCCGCGATGGAGCCGGTCAGCAGACCGCCCGCCACCGCGATGTTCGCGGAGCCGCCCATCGTGAACTGCTCGGCGAGGTCCGCCGTGATCTGGCTGCCGGTGACGCTGATCGGGCCGAGGTTGATGTCGCTGGCCGCGATGTCCGCGTGGCCCGTGAGCCGCGTGCCGTCGTACGTGACGTCCACCTGGCCGGTGAGCATCGAGGTGGCGAAGCCGAAGCCGCCGGAGCCCGTGACGTTCGCTCCGTCGAACGTGACCGTGGCGTTGCCCGTCAGGCCCGGCATGCCGGCGGCGATGGTCGCCGTGCCCGCGAGGGACATCGTGCCGTCGGTGGCCACCGTGGCCGTGGCGGACGCGCCGGACACCACCAGCGGGTTGAACTGCATGCTCTGCGCGGAGACCGCGAAGGAGCCGGACACGCCGTCGTTGCCCACTGCGATGTCGCCCGTGGCGCTCTCGAGGAACGGCAGGTCGAGCGTGATGTTCGTGGCGCCCGTGAAGTTCGTGCCGTCGTAGGTGACCGTCAGCTGCTCCGCCTGCACGCGCGGGATGCTGATGTTCGTGCTCGCGGAGCCGCTGATGGCGCCGCCCTGCTTGCTGATCTGGAACGGGATGCTGTCCAGACCCGGCGGGTTCACGGTGCCGTTGGCGTTGAAGTCGAAGTCGTTGTTGACCCAGCCGCCGCTCAGGTCGCCCGCGAGCATGCCGTTGGCGGCCGACACCGAGGCGCTGCCCTCGACGCTCAGCTCGTTGTCGAACTTCGCCTTCACCTGGCTGCCGGAGATGGTGACCGCCTGCAGGGTCATCTCGTTGCCGGTCAGCGTCGTCTCGCCGGTGATCTTGTTGTCGCCGTAGCTGACGTCGACCCGCGCGCCCTGGAGGAACGGGCTGTTCAGGTCGAACCCGCCGCTCGCGGTGAACGCGTCGTTCGCGTAGCCCACGGTCGCCGTGCCGCCCAGCGCCGGGACGCTCGGGCTGATGGTCGCGCTGGCGTTGAACCCGGTGCCGCTGTCGTACCCGAGCTCGAAGGCGCTCGAGTTCATGGCGGGCAGGTTGATCGTGAAGTTCGGCGTGACCGCGAGGCCGCTGGTGCCGGCCATCGTCGCCGAGATGGACCCGGTGATGAGGTCACCAAAGCCGGCCACGTTGGCGCTGCCGGTGCCGCTCAGGATGCCGCCGTTGAGCGACGCGCTGACGCTGATGCCGGACACGGCGATGGGCCCGAGCGTGATGTCGGTGACGCTCGCCGCGAAGGTGCCGCTCACACCGCCGGCGGACGCGACCGTGATGGACGTCGTGCCGTTGATGAAGTGGGCGATGTCGAACGTGCCCGCGCCCGTGCCGGCGAAGCCGCTGGCCGTGCTGTAGGACAGGTCGAGCTGCGTGTGGCCCGTGATGCCGGGCGCCTGCGCCGGGAACCCGACGGAGACGGAGCCCGTGAACACGCCGTTGGCGAGATCCACGTCCAGCTTCGGCATGGCCGGCAGGCCCACCGCGCCGTTGGCGTAGGCGGCCAGGAAGTCCGGGACCTTGATGTCGCCCGAGATGTCGCCCGTCACCGCGCCGTTGGCGTACGCGATGTTGAACGCGCCCTCGATGAAGCCGTTGGCGATGTTCGCGTTGCCGGAGGCCGTGGCCGAGACCGTGGTGCCGGCCACCGTCAGGGTGCCCGTGAGGTCCGTGACCGTGGCGCCGGGGACGGCGTTGACCTGCGTCGGAGCCAGCGTGGCCGTGCCTGCGAGGCCGCCGTTGCTGACGCTCAGCGTGATGTCGCCGCTGCCCAGGTGCGGGATGTTCCAGCCGCGGGTGATCTCACCGCTGACGTTGCCGTCGCCGTCGACCGAGAAGCTCGCGTTGCCCGAGATGACCGGGTAGTTGAGCGTGCCCGTGATGGTGCCGCCGGTGATGCCGCCGCCCGAGATGGTGAGCCGCACCTGCGCGTTCGTGATCCCGGCCAGCGGGCTCGGCAGGGACGTCGTGTAGCTCGACCCCTCCAGCTCGTCCGTCGGGACGCGGACCCGGCAGTTCACGCCGCCCAGGTCGATGTCGAAGTTGACCGAGCCGCCGTCCAGCATCGCGTGCTGGACGCCGCCGCCGCCCGAGCTCTTGCCGGGGCCGGCCACCTGGTTCAGCAGGGGCTCGGCGGACTTGCCCGCGACCACCGCGTCGGCCACGCGATCCGCGTGCTGCTCCCACTTGTCGCCCTTGCTGCCGACGCCGTTCTTCGGCTTGACGCCCGCGCGCTGCTGGACCGTATGCGCGGCCTCGTGAGCGGCGGTGTGCAGGTCCGGCGAGGCGTTGTTGAACGCGACGTCGTTGCCGGTCGCGAAGGCCTTGGAGCCCATCTTCCGGTTGGCGTCGGCCGCGCGGGAGTCGGTGTGCGCCTTGACGCCGCTGACGTCGTGCGCGCCGAAGGACTGCTGGATCTTGTCCAGGTGGGGCAGGGACTTGCCGGTGCCGGACGTGCCCTGGTTCGCGATGGCCTGCGGGTTGCCGCTGCTCTTGGGCATCGCGCCCGTGGCCTTGCGCTGCAGGGTCGTGCCCTCGCCGGAGCCGCCGCCGTCGCCGGACTGGCCGGCCGCGGCCGTCGCCATGGCGTTGCCGTCCACCGACGGCGGGCTCGAGGGCTCGAGCATGCTGTCGGGCGGCTCGTCGCCGAGGTTCCAGCTGAACGAGGGGTTGTATTCGAAGTTGACGCCCGGGTTGTACTCCCAGCGCTTGCTGGCGAGCTCCCAGTCCTTGGACCACTCGACGAGCCAGAGGTCGACGGACGCCGTGATGCCGCCGCTGATCTCGAGACCGAAGGTCAGGCCCGCGTTGGCCATGACGTCGACGTCCAGGCCGAGCACGTCGGTGCCGCTGTTGTAGTGGGCGTTCACGCCCGCGCCGATCTCCGCGAAGATCCCGGCCGAGCCGGCGATCTGCACGTAGCCGCCGATGAACGCCGGGCCGATGCCCAGGCCCACCGCGAGGCGCGCGGCCGCTTCGATGCCCGCTTCCGCGCGACCGACGACCGAGCCGCCGACCTCGAGGTCCACCACGTCCGTGGCGGTGTCGAAGGTGCCGCGGGCGGTGATGTCGGTCAGGTACAGGCCGACCTTGGCGTAGGCGTTCAGGGAGCCGCTGAGCTGCGCCTCCAGGCCGATGACGCCGACGATGGGCAGCTGGACGGACAGGCCGGGGACGCCGAAGCGGCCCGTCATGGAGAAGATCTCCTTCTCCCAGTCCTTCTCGAACAGCGGGATGCGGTCGGGGCACTGCAGCTCGCCGCCGACGATCATCGAGCCGTCGGGGCGCAGCGTGACCTCACCGATGACCTCGAGGTCGTCGGTGATCTTGTATCCGACCCGGCCCGTGCCGGTGATCTCGCCCTCGGGCGACAGCGCCGCCTCGATGGAGCCCGTGAACTTGCCCTTGCTGTAGGACAGCGTGCCGGTGCCGCTGAAGTTGCCGCTGTCGTACTCGGCGTGCACGGCGCCCGTGCAGCCCGCGATCTCCGCTTCCAGATCCGCGGCGCCGCTGACGTGGCCGTCCTCGTGCAGCGTCAGCGTGGCCGACGCGCTCTTCATCATCGGGACGTTCAGCACGGTCTCGATGGACCCGCTGAAGCCGCCGTTGCTGACGCCCATGGTGACGTTGGCCTGCTCGACCATCGGGATGCCGGTGACCGTGCCCGTGCCGACCATGCTGAGCTGGCCGTTGGACGCGATGGAGCCGGTGACGCTCATGCCGCTGACGGTCAGCGGCGGGATGGACACGTCGTTCGCGGCGACCTGGACGGTGCCGGTGATCGTGCCGTCCGTGTCGACCGTGACCTGGACGCTGCCGCTCTCGATGAACGGGATCTCCAGCTCGGCGCGGGCGTTGCCGCTGAACTGGCCGTTCGCGTAGGAGATCGTGAGGTCTGCGCCCTTCGTGAACGGGATGTTCACCTGGGTCGTGGCCGAACCGCTGAAGTTGCCGCCGCTGTACTCGAGGTGCAGGTCCACCGGGTTGATGCCCGGGACGTTGAACGTGCTGTCGATGGAGCCCGTGAGCCCACCGTCGTAGTTCATCGCCATGGAGCCGGTGACGAGGCCGCCGGCCATGGACACGTCGGCGCTGCCGCCGAACGTGAAGCTCTCACCGAGGCCAGCAGAGATGCTGCTGTTCGTGACCTGGATGATGGTGCCGATGTTGAACGCGCCGGCGTCGATCTCCGTGGACGCCGAGAACGCGCCCTCGGCGTAGGCGACCTCGAGCTGCGCGCCGTTGACGACGGGCAGGTTGATGTCGAACGCGCCGGACGCGCTGAAGTTGCCGCCCTCGTAGGCCAGCGTGGCCTGGCCCGACAGCGCCGGGAGCGCGGCCGCGATCGTCGCCGAGCCGCTGAAGCCGGAGCCCGCGTCGTAGCCCATGGACAGGCTGCTGCTCTCCATCACCGGGAGCTGCACCTGGATGGACGGCGTGACGGACATGCCGCTCGCCGGGTCGAAGCCCGCCGCGACCGAGCCGCTGACGGCGTCGTTGAGGCCGGAGACCTGGCCCGAGCCGCTGCCGCCGATGAGGCCGCCGTTGAGGTTCGCCGCGAGGCTGATCCCCGTGATGCTCATCGGGCCGATGGCCAGCTCGGTGACGCTCGCGCTGAGCTCGCCGCCGATCCCACCGGCGGAGCTGACGGAGACCGTCGCGGAGCCCGAGATGAACTGGGCGATGTCGAACTCGCCCGCGCCGGAGCCGCTGAAGCCCGCGCTGCTGTCGTAGCCCAGGTTCAGGGACGGCTGACCGGTGATGCCGGGCGCCTGGATGGGCAGCGTCGTGTCGAGCGTGCCGGACCAGGCCGCCTCGGTCATCGTGAGGCTGATCTGCGGAGGCGTGCCGCCCGCGGAGTTGTAGGCCGCGAGCATGTCCGGGAGGTTGATCTCGCCGGTCATGTTGCCGGTGACGCCGCCGTTGTAGGCCGCGTCGAAGCTGCCCGAGACCATGCCGTTGGCGATGGACGCGTTGCCCGAGCCGGTCGTGGAGACCTCGGTGCCGGCCACCGTGATGGAGCCGGTGAAGTCCGTGACGCTGACCCCCGCCGCGCCCACGTTCGTGGGCTCCAACGTCGCCGTGCCGCCCATCTGGCTGTTCTCGATGCCGAGGGTGACGTTGCCGCTGCCGAGGGCCGGGATGTTCCAGGTGCGCTCGAGCTGGCCGGAGACGTTGCCGGAGCCGTCGATGGCGAGCGTCGCGTCGCCGGAGATGACCGGGTAGCTCAGCGTGCCCGTGATCTGACCGCCGGTGATGCCGCCGCCGCTGATGGACAGGGCCGCCTGCGCGCCGCTGACGCCGGGGATGATGTTCGGGAGCGCCGTCGAGTAGCTGGAGCCCTCGAGCGCCGTCGTCGGCACGCGCAGGGTCTGGCCCAGGTTCGGGAGCTCGAAGTTGACCGAGCCGCCGTCCAGCATCCCGTACTGGATGGACTTGTGCTGGACGCCGCCGCCGCCGGATCCGCCCGGCGCCACCTGGTTCAGCAGGCTCTCGGCCGACTTGCCCTGGACCACGCGATCGGCGACCGCGTCGGCGTGCTGCTCCCACTTGTCGCCCTTGCGGCCCACGCCGTCCTTCGGGCGGATGCCCGCGCGCTGCTGAACCGTATGCGCGGCCTCGTGAGCGGCGGTGTGCAGGTCCGGGGCGGACGAGTCGAACGCGACGTCGTTGCCGGTCGCGAAGGCCCGCGAGCCCATCTTCCGGTTGGCGTCCTGCGCGCGCGCGTCTGTATGTGCAGACACGCCCGAGACGTCGTGCCGGCCGAAGGACTGCTGGATCTTGTCCAGGTGGGGGAGCTGCTTGCCGGTGCCGCCGATGCCGTGGGCCGCCACCTGCTGGGGGTTGCCCGTCTGGGGCATGCCCGCGCCGGACTCCTTGCGCTGCAGCGTGGTGCCGTCGCCGCTACCGCCGCCGTCGCCGGCCTGGCCGCCGGCCGCCTGGGCCATGGCGTTGCCGTCGATGGACGGGGGACTGCTCGGCTCCAGCATCGAATCCGGCGGCTCGGAGCCCAGGTTCCAGCTGAAGGACGGGTTGTACTGGAACTCGACGCCGGGGTTGTACTCCCAGCTCTTGCTGGCGAGCTCCCAGTCCTTGCTCCACTCGACGAGCCAGAGGTCGACGCTGGCGGTGATGCCGCCGCTGATCTCGAGGCCGAAGGTCAGGCCGGCGTTGGCCATGACGTCCACGTCGAGGCCGAGGACGTCCGTGCCGCTGTTGTAGTGGGCGTTCACGCCCGCGCCGATCTCCGCGAAGATCCCGGCCGAGCCGGCGATCTGCACGTAGCCGCCGATGAACGCCGGGCCGATGCCCAGGCCCACCGCGAGGCGCGCGGCGGCCTCGATGCCGGCCTCCGCGCGGCCCATGATGGCGCCACCGACCTCGAGGTCGACCACGTTGTTGGACGTGTCGAACGTGCCGCGGGCGGTGATGTCGGTCAGGTAGAGGCCGACCTTCGCGTAGGCGTTCAGGGAGCCGCTGAGCTGCGCCTCCAGACCGACGACGCCGACGACCGGGAGCTGGACGCTGAGTCCGGGCACGCCGAAGCGACCCGTCATCGAGAAGATCTCGCGCTCCCAGTCCTTCTCGAACAGCTCGATGCGGTCCGGGCACTCGAGCTCGCCGCCGACGACCATGGAGCCGTCTTCGCGCAGGGTGACCGTGCCGGTGACCGTGAGGTCGTCGGTGATGTCGTAGGACACGCGGCCGGTGCCGCTGAGCGCGCCCTCGGAGCTGATGCCGGCCTCGATGGAGCCGCTGAACTTGCCGCGGGAGTACTCGAGGGTGCCGGTGCCGGAGAAGGAGCCGTCGGCGTACTCGACGTGCACGGCGCCCGTGACGCCGGCGATCTCCGCCTCGACGTCCGCGGAGCCGGACAGGCTCCCGTCCTCGTGCATGTTGATGGTGGCCGACGCCGACTTCATCGTCGGGATGTTCAGCTCGGCCTCGATGGACCCGCTGAAGCCGCCGTTGTTCACGCCCATGGTGACGTTGGCGGCGTTCACCATCGGGATGCCGGTGATGGTGCCGGTGCCGACCACCGCGAGCTGGCCGTTGGAGTCGACCGACCCCGTGACGCTCATGCCGCTGACGGTCAGCGGCGGGATGGACACGTCGTTGGCAGCGACCTGGACGGTGCCGGTGATCGTGCCGTCCGTGTCGACGGTGACCTGGACGCTGCCGGAGTCGATGAACGGGATGGCGAGGTCAGCGCGCGCGTTGCCGCTGAACTGGCCGTTGGAGTAGTTGATGGTGAGGTCGGCCCCGTTGGTGAACGGGATGTTGACCTGCGTGGTCGCGGAGCCGCTGAAGCTGCCGCCGGAGTAGTTGAGGTCGAGCTGGATGGGGTTGATGCCGGGCACGTTGAACGTGCTCGAGATCGAGGCCTCGATGCCGCCGTTGTAGGACGCGCTCATCGTGCCCGCGACGAGGCCGCCGGCGATGGAGACGTCCGCGCTGCCACCGAACGTGAAGCCGTCGGAGTTGATGCCGGCGGACACGCTGCTGTTGGTCACCTGGATGACCGAGCCGACGTTGAAGTCGCCCGCGTCGATCGTCGCGCTGCCGCTGACGCCCGCGCCGTCGTACCCGACCTCGATGGTCGCGTTGTTCACGAGCGGGACGTTGATGTCGAAGGAGCCGGACGCGCTGAACTGGCCGCCCTCGTAGGCGACGCGCGCGGTGCCGGACAGCTCGTTGACGGACGCGGAGATCTCGGCGGATCCCTCGAAGCCCGTGTCCGCGCTGTAGCCCAGGCCCAGCGTGGTGTTCTCCATCACCGGCAGGCGCACGTTGATGTTCGGCGTGACCGACATCCCCGCTTCGGGGTCGATGCCTGCGGTGAAGCTGCCGTTGATGGCGCTGTTGAGGCCGTCGACGTTGCCGGTGGCCGAGCCACCGACGCGCCCGCTGTTCAGGGACGCGGACAGGCTGATGCCGGAGACGTTGATCGGGCCGAGCTGCAGGTCCGAGGTGGTTGCGGTGAACGACCCGGACAGGCTGCCGTCCGTGTTGATCGTCACCTCGACGGAGCCGCTGACGAACGAGGCGATCTGGAACTCGCCGCTGCCGGTGCCGCTGAAGCCCTCGGCGGAGTCGTACTCCATGTGGACCTGGGGCGCGCTCGTGATGCCGGGGGCGTTGATGGGCAGGGCCGTGTCGATGGAGCCGGACCAGGCCGCCGCGCTCATCGTGAGGCTGACCTGGGGAACGGGCATGCCGTTCACGTCGGTGCCGAACGCCGCGACCACGTCGGCGATGCCGATGTCCGCGGTCATGGACCCGCTGACGCCCTCGGCGTACTGGACGCTGAAGGAGCCGCTGAGGGCGCCGCCGGCGATGGACGCCTGGCCGGAGCCGCTGGCCGTGACGGCCGTGCCGGCGATTCCGAGCTCACCGGTGAAGTCGGTCACCTCGACGCCCGCGGCGCTGACGCCCGTCGGGTCCAGGGTGGCGGTGCCGCCGAGCTGGCCGTCGGCGAGGCTCAGCGTGACGTTGCCGGAGCCCATGTTCTCGATGGACCACTGCTTGCTCAGCTCGCCGCTGACGTTGCCGGAGCGGTCCGCGCTGAAGGAGGCGTCGCCGGACACCACCGGGACGGTGATCTGGCCGGAGATGGTGCCGGCGTGGACGGCCTTGTCCCGCAGGGTCAGGCGCGCGCTGAGCCCGGACAGGCCCGGGAGCGATCCGATGGACGCCGTGAAGCTCGGGTCCTCGGTCTTGTCCGCGGGGATGACGATGGTGGTCGTCGCGCCGCCGAGGTTCAGGCTGTAGCGGATGTCCTCGCCGCCGCCGCCCTCGCCGTCCTCGTCGCGCATGACCGCGGGAGAGGAGGCAACCACCGACTGGGCCGCCGCGGGGACGAGCGGCGCGTGGTCGTGGCCGATGTGCTCGAGCGCGCCAGCCGCGACCGCGTCGCCCACGGCGTACGCTTCGCGCTCGACCGCGTCGTCGACGGACGTGACGCCGACGCCGTCGACCGTCTGGGTCGCCTGGCCGCCGCGGCCCTCCATGTTCTGGACGACGTGGGTGACCTCGTGCGCGATGAGGGCGTCGCCCTCGGTCGTGCCGGGCTTGTACTCGCCGGCGCCGAAGACGATGTCCTTGCCGGCAGTGAACGCGTGCGCGTGCACGGCCTTGGCGGCCTCGGCGGACTGGGAGTCGTCGTGGACGCGGACGCTGTCGAGGTTCTTGCCGAACAGCCCCTCGAGCTTGCTCTTGAGGTCTGCGTCGAGGGTCTTGCCGCCGCCGGTGAGGGCCGCGTCGACCTTCGCGGACGCTGTGCTCTTCGTACGACGCGCGTCCGCCTCCGCGCGCTTGCGCGCCTCCTCGGCGTCCCGCTTGGCCTTGGCCTGATCGGCGCGGCTGAGCCCGACGACCCGATCGGCGACGTTGTCGGCCTCGATCTCGAAGGCGTCGGTGGGCTCGGAGACGCTGCCGGACTTGCGCAGGTCCGCCTTGGCGGCGATGGCGATGGCGGGCTGCTCGGTGGTCTTGAAGACGCCCTTGCCGCCGCCGAGGTTGATGTGCTCCTCGTCCGTCAGGGGGCGGGTGAGGCCGGCCTGGACGACGTGAGTCAGCTCATGGGCGAGCAGCCGGTCGCCGGCCTTCGTGCCGGGGCGGAAGGCGTCCGACTGGAACGCGATCTCGCCGCCGAGGGCGAACGCGTGGGCGAAGAGCGCCTTGCTCATCGCGTCGGCCTTGGGGCCCGTGTGGATGCGGACCTTCTCGAAGCTGACGCCGAAGCGCCACTCCATGTACTCCCGCGTCTTCGTGTCCAGGGGCGAGCCCCCGCCCATGTTCTCCTTCACCTGCGCGATGTTGACGTCCGGGGCGCCGCCGCCGGCCAGGTCGTAGGTGACGTCCAGCCCCGCGAGCTGGTCCCGCACGGTCACGTGCGTCGGGAGGGTCGGCTGGGCCCACTCGGCGGCCATCGACTCCGCCGCGCCCAGGTCCACCTCGAAGCTGTCCGGGCCGTAGTCCTCGTAGTAGTCGGCGTCCCCGCCCATGTCGCCGGCGCCCGCATCGGCGGTGACAGGGTCGGAGGTGTACTCGAAGTCGGCCAGCTCCCGAGCGAGCAGCGCGTCCACCAACGCGGCGCCGGGGCGGTCCTTGTCGCGACCGACGTCGTCGGCGGTCAGCGTGTTGCGGATCGCGTCGTTGCCGACGCCCTGGTGCATGCGCAGCAGGTCGAAGTCCTGGGACGCGAAGGCGCGACGGACTTCCTCGCCCTTCTGGGCGACGCGATTCAGGGTGTTGCCGGGGGGGCGAGGAGCCGAAGAATCGCCGGTGATGGACCGGGCCGCCTGCTGGGCGGCAATGAGGTCGGCGTAGCGCCTTGCGCGCTTCCGACGGAGTTCTTCGTCGCGGGAGATCTTCTTGTTCACGGGGGCACCTGTCGATGGAGCAAGCCGGTGGACCTTGAGTATCGACGGGGGTGCGCGCGCGAGCGAAAGAAGAGATCGAGAGAAATGATCGACACGAGGGATCTCGCGGAGATCCGCGGGGCTGTTTTTCAGTCCGCCTGTAAGATGGCCCCGCGCGCTCCGACAAGGGAGTTCGCGACGATCGAGCTGGGAGGTCAAGTGGCCTGGATTTGGGGATTTGGGGATTCAGGGAGACGGCGTCATGACTGATCGCCGCCTCATGGAGCCGTACCTGCAGGCGCTCGCCCAGCACTTCCCCATCGTCTCATTGATCGGGCCGCGGCAGTCGGGCAAGCGCTCGTTGTGCTTCCAGGCGTTCCCGCGGTCGAAGTACGTCGACCTCGAACGCCCCGATCGGCGCGAGGCGCTGCGGGTGGACCCGGTGGCGTACCTGGAGCGCATGCCCCACGGCTCGGTCATCGACGGCGGGCACCGGATGCCCGAGCTGCTCCCGGCCGTGACCGAAGTGGTGGAGCGCCAGGGGCGTCCGGGGCGGTTCATCCTGCTGGGCGCGCGGCCGCTGCTGGCGGAGCCGCCGGAGCTCCAGGGGCACCACGCGCGGCTGTGGCTGCTGCCCCTGTCGCTGGCGGAGCGGCGGGTCTCCTTGTCGCTCGACGAGGCGATGTGGACGGGGGGATTCCCGGATCTCCTGTCCGGTCGCCTCCCCGCGTCCGCCTGGTTCGCCACCTATGTCGGGCGCTTCCTCGATCACGATCTGCGCTCGCTCCTCGACGTCTCCGATCCCGAGCTCTTCCTGCGCTTCTTCCGCGCGCTGTCCGCATGCACGGGCGAGCTGCTGAACATCAACGGGGTGGCCCGGGACGTCGGGATCGCCCACGGCACCGCCCGTGCGTGGCTCGCCGCCCTCGAAGCGGCGCTGCTCGTGCTCCCGGCGCCGGCGTGGACGGGCCGGGACCAGAAGCGGCTGGTGAAGGCGCGGCGCCTGCACCTCGCGGACACCGGGCTCGCCTGCTGGCTCAACGGGATCCAGTCCCCCAAGGACCTCGC
>ENA-OWNT01002313-OWNT01002313.1-seawater-metagenome-genome-assembly--contig:-NODE-2313-length-20200-cov-15.989713_pt1 | contig 20200 bp, 16 predicted proteins | sample MGYA00238136_ERZ651165 | MGnify/ENA primary metagenome ERZ651165 (study PRJEB26861, sample SAMN08777766) | seawater metagenome | isolation source: coastal seawater | place: USA: Florida | collected...
ATGGCGAACACAAGGATCGCGCCGAGCACCAAAATAACCGGGACGTTCATGGGATGCCTCCTGCTGACGAACGGAGCCTACGTTCATTGCATCCCCGCCCCAGCGGCCGTGCCAAGGGGAGAAAGGCCCGCTTCGTGTTCGACGGCGTTGCTGATTGCCGTGAACTCCGGGCTTCCTGAGTTCTATTCGATCCACGCGAACTCGGCGCACCGTGGAGCGCGTTCCAGCAGCATGCATGCTGAGCACTCTTGTTGCCGGTGGTGTCTGTGTGGTTATACTCAGGGCTTGGGGGCGCCGTAGACGGTGTATGTCGGAAGCGTTCAGCAGCCAAAATTTATCTGCCAACCACCGACAGGAGGTGCGGGGAACCGTGCCAGCATTGAAACGATCGATCTTCCGTGAAGCGGCGGCAGCTGCCGTCCTTTCCGTTGCCCTGGGAGCCGGAGCGCTCACGGCGGCGGCCCCGGCGAGCGCCGCGACCTGTCCAACGGTATTCAATAGGTGCCCCTCGTCATGTGCCGACACTACCGCGAGTTGCACAGCCGGCGTGTCCACCGTGTACGTCACCCCAGGAACAATCTTGCGGGCGAACAAGTACGGCTGGCCCAAGGGCACGAAGCTGGAGTACCGCTGGTTCTTGAACGGCGAAGTCTTCGCGGGCGGCTGGGGCGAAACCACTAAGGTCTGGGGGACGGGCCCTTACGGCAAGGGCGATAAGTACGTTGTCCGCGTCAAGGGCACGTTGAATGGCCAGGTCAGCTATCGGTTCAGCAGGACGTACGTCGTCCGCTAACGACCACGCGCAAGAACCCCCGCTAGTGATCAAGACTGGCGGGGGTTCTTTGCGTTCAAACCAGACCGCGCCCTGCTCCACAAGAGCACGCTTGCAAGACTCACGGACGATGAGGACGCCGTTGACTTCTGTAGTGCGACGTTAGAGGCCCCTCTCCGGGGACGGAGACTTTTGCGAGCCGCGGCGGCCGTTGAACTGTGCCTGAGCAATGTTCGGCCTTCCCGATGATTGTCCAACCCAGGCGGCATGGAACGGCCGAACCGTATGTGGCAGCTTGGCCTGCACCGCAGTCCGGGGTGGCCGGACGCACAATACCGAGAGGGGAATGGGATGCACCTCGTCCGCAGGGTGACCCGTGCGTTCACGAATGCGCTTCACGGCATCCGCGCGGCTTTGATATTCCTCTTCGGGGGAATGGTGACTGCCAGCTCCAAGTAGGCCGGCCGGCTCTACGGACGGTTAAACTCCTGCTGCCACCGTGCCTTATCCCACCTCTCCTGCAGCCTTCGGTCCATGGTCCATTTTCTCTCCCATGTGTCAAAGTTGGCCTTGAAGGTGGGCACGTAGTAATTAGAGCCCTTGCGGCGGGTTCTCTTCTTGAATCTCAGCAAGAGGCCGAGCAGGATCCACACTGCGATGAGAATTACGACCAGGAAGAATATCGTCTCCACGGGCAACCAGTCCTCGAAGGGGTCTAATGCCCCAAGTTTAATCCAACTAGCGCCGGATAACGAAGCGTGCCGCTTCCCACCGGCAGTACCACTGCCCGTACCGTTGTCGCACGAACAGGAGTTCTGCTCGCCGGTCCAAGTGTCGCAAGAGCGCGTCTGACTGACCAAGGCCGGCGTTTGTGGCGGGAGATGTTTGTCTACGCCCTTCGAGGGCGTTCTGCCGCTCTTGGACGGACCGGCAGCGAACGCAGTTCTGCTCATCATCCGTAGCGTCGGGAAGACCAAACGGACGACAACTCCCGTGCAGGCGATCAGGGAAAAATACCACTATCTCCAGGTGTGTCGCATGTGCGATAGTGGCGCCATGTTCATTTTCGTGCTATTGGCGATCTTGCTACTGGTTTTGTTTTGGCAATACATCTTGGCTGGGCTCGCCCTCTGGGTGCTCGTGCTCATTATGCGCGCCGTGATCACCTGGACGGTGGCCGATGCGAAGCCGAGCTACCCCCGGAACCCCGTTCGGACCCGGCCTGCGGCCAAGCCCGTCCAGACCCGGCCTGCGGCGAAGCCCATCCAGACCCGGCCTGTGGCGAAGCCAAAGCCTGTCCGCGAACTGCCTGCGCCCGCCTATCTGCCCAGGTGGACTGCCAGCCGCCGGCTCGACGCCGGCCGCGAGCATGCCCAGTGGCAAAAGATGTTCGACAACGCAGCGCAGTGAAGTAGCGCAGTAAACCCGGACAAACCGGGGGTCCACGTAGGGGTAGCGCGGCCACCTCGCGGTGTCAGGCTACGGCCCCTTGAAAGTGGGCCTCGATGATTCCCTTGATGTCGTCGTGGCAGCCGCCGCAGCCGGTCCCGGCGCGGGTGGCCGCGGATACCTCGGGCACCGTCCCGCAGCCATCGGAGGCCGCGGCGGCAATGGCTGTCCCGCTGACTCCGGCGCACCGGCAGACGGTCCGCGACGGGTCCGCCGCCCCCGCGGCAGCGGCCTGGTCCGGGCCGTCCAGGCGCAGCAGGAGCGACCGGTCCGCGGGGAGCTCGGCGCCGCGTTCGAACAGCTGCACGAGCTCGGCCGAGGTGCGCGGCATGCCGACGGCGACCAGTCCCTCCAAAACCCCGGCGCGGGTGGTCATCTTGACGTAGCGGCCGTGCTCGGGATCGGCCCACTGGGCAATCTGCAGCCGGGCCCGGCCGTTCACAGCCCCGGCGGTCAGGGCTTCCTCGTCCCACGGCTCGGCGGAAACGTCGCCGGCCACGGCCATGTTCATGCCGCGGGCCTTGAGCACGATCACGCCCGGCAGTTCCGCCGCAAGCGCCGGCAATGCTTCCGCCTCGGCAGGAGTCCCGGACGCCAGCAGGGTCAGGTAGTCGGCGAGCCATTCGGCCTGCCGCCAGCCCGGACCCACCAGACCGGACGGACCCCGCGCGGTCCGGCACTGAACGCACTCGGGGTCCGGGCAGCGGACCTCGGCGCAGTCGCCGATGGCAAAGATGTGGGGCTCGTGGTGGGCGCGGAGCTTGTGGTCCACCAGGATGCCGGCGCCGGTGGAGAGTCCGCAGCCTTCGGCCAGTTCGGTCCGCGGCCGGACACCGCAGGAGAGGACCAGGAGGTCGCCGTCGATCGCGGAGCCGTCATCGAGCAGCAGGGCGGAGAAGCCGCCGTCGGGCGCATTGTGCTCCACGCCGACGGAACGGGCGTTGCCGGCGACCCGCACGCCGCAGTTCCGCAGCGACGCAGCGAGCACGGCGCCGCCGCCGCGGTCGATGTTCCGGCCCAGGGGATGCGGGCCGTTGTGCACCACGGTCACGGTGGCGCCTTCCTCGGCCGCGGCGAGGGCGGTCTCGAGGCCCAGTACGCCGCCGCCCAGGACCACGACGCGCTTGCCGCCGGCCACCGCGGAGTGAAGCACGGACGCGTCGCGGAGATCTCGCAGGGCGGTCACCCCAGGCGGCAGAACCGGCGCGGCAGGGTCCGGGTTGAGACCGGTGAGGTTGGGGATTACCGGGCGGGAGCCGGTGGCGAAGACGAGGCGGTCGTAGCCCGGCGTGGTTCCGTCGGTGAGGACAACTTGCTGCCGGGCGCGGTCCACGCGACGGACGCGGACGCCCAGCCGGACGTCGACGCCGTCGGCCACGAGTGCCGCGGCGTCGGCGAGGGCCAGGGCGGCCGCCGACGTGCGGCCGACGCCAAGATCGGCCACAAGGACACGGTTGTACGCCGCCTCGGACTCTTCGCCGATCACCGTCAGGTGCGCGATGCCGCTGCGCACGGCGGGCAGCAGCTCGTCGATCAGCCTCGCGGCGACGGGCCCGAAGCCCACCACCACAATCCGCTCAGTCATGAGGTCTCCTCTGCTTGAAGAACGCGGGCTTGAACACCGCTGTGACTGCCTGCCAGGGCATCCAGGCAAGCTGCCGGGCGGATCCACACTTTGCTGGTCTTGAACTCGGGCATCCCCGAAATGGGGTCCGTGGCCGCCTCGGTGAGCCGGTTGGCGCTTTCGAGTTCCGGGAAGTGGAACGGCAGGAACACCGTCTCCGGGCGGATGTCCGTGCTGAGCTCGGCCCTGCAACTGACCTCGCCGCGCTCGTTGGAAATACAGACGTAGTCGCCGTCGGCGATGCCCTGGACGGCGGCCGCGGCGGGATGCAGCTGCAGCCGCGCCTCCGGCTGGGCTTCGGCCAGCGCGGCCACCCGGCGGGTCTGCGCGCCGGACTGGTAGTGCTCCATGAGGCGGCCGGTAATGAGGGTCATCGCCGTACCGGACTCACGGGCGCCGGCACGGCCAGCGCCGCCGCGATTCGCCGCGGGGGCGGCGCCCGAAGAAGCAGACCGACGCCGGGGCGTCACGGGCGTGAACACGGCCCGGCCGTCCGCGTGGGCGAAGGCGTCCAGGAAGAGCCGCGGGGTACCCGCGCTTCCGGCCGGGTAGGGCCAGTAGGCGGCCTCGCCGCGGTCCAGCATGGCGTAGTCGATACCGGAGTAGTCGGCCAGGCCGCCGGAGGACGCGAGCCGGAGCTCCTCGAACACGGTTTCCGGATCCTCGCTGAAGGTCGAAGGCGCGTGCAGGAGCTCTGCCAGCCGGGTCATGATCCACAGCTCGCTGCGCACACCGGGCGGGGGAGTGAGGGCCCGGCGGCGGCGCAGAACGCGGCCCTCGAGGTTGGTGAGGGTTCCTTCTTCCTCGGCCCACTGGGTGACCGGCAGGATCAGATCCGCCTCGGCGGCGGTTTCGGAGAGGAAGAAGTCGCACACCACGAGGAAGTCCAGGCTGCGCAGGCCCGCGATCACGGCGTTCGCATCCGGCGCGGACACCGCCACGTTGGCGCCGTGCACGAAGAGGCACCGGACGCCGTCGGGCTGTCCCAGCGACTTCAGCAGCTGAACGGCGGGGAGGCCGGGGCCGGGGATCAGGGTTTCGGGGACGCCCCACACCTTGGCCATGTAGGCGCGGGCGGCGGGATCGGTGATCTTCCGGTAGCCGGGGAGCTGATCCGCCTTTTGGCCGTGCTCGCGGCCGCCCTGGCCGTTGCCCTGGCCGGTGAGCGTGCCGTAGCCGCTGCGCGCGGAACCCGGCAGGCCCAGCAGCAGGGAGAGATTGATGGCGGCAGTGGCGGTGTCGGTGCCGTCGACATGCTGTTCGACGCCGCGGCCGGTGAGGATGTAGCTGCCGCCCTTGCGGGCGCCGTCGGCCAGCCGCCGGGCGGTGTCGCGGATCAGTCCGGCGGGGACGCCGGTGATCGACTGGACCCGTTCGGGCCAGAAGCTTCCGACGCTGCGGACCACGGCGTCGTAGCCGGTGGTCCGGTCCGCGATGTACCCGGCGTCGGCGAGGCCCTCGTGGATCACCGCGTGCGAGATGCCCAGGAGCAGTGCGAGGTCGGTGCCCGGCAGCGGCTGCAGGTGCAGGCCGCCGCCGTCGGAGGTGAACGCGGCGGTGGCGGAGCGCCGGGGGTCGACGACGATCAGCCCGCCGGCGTCGCGCGCACCCTGGAGGTGCTGGACGAAGGGCGGCATGGTCTCGGCCACGTTGGAGCCGAGCATCAGGATGGTGCTGGCGGCGTCGAGGTCCGCCAGCGGGAACGGGAGACCGCGGTCCATGCCGAAGGCGCGCATGCCGGCCGCGGCGGCCGAGGACATGCAGAACCGTCCGTTGTAATCGATCCGCGAGGTGCCGAGCGCCAGCCTGGCGAACTTGCCCAGCTGGTAGGCCTTCTCATTGGTGAGGCCGCCGCCGCCGAACACGCCGACGGCGTCCGCCCCGTGCTCGGCGCGGGCCTGCTTCACGGCGGAGACGATCCGCATGAGGGCCTCGTCCCAGCTGACCGGGCGGTGGACGCCGTCGGCGCCCCTCAACAGGGGTTCCGTGACGCGGCCCGGGTGGTCCAGGAGCGAGGCGGAGGTCCAGCCCTTGCGGCACAGGCCGCCGCGGTTGGTGGGGAAATCCCGGCCGGCGACGGTGAGGATGGGCGCATTCAGGGGCGGCACGCCGGCGGCGGGGGCCGGTGCGGCGTCTACGGGGTCTGACCCCGGCTGGTTAGCCGGGGTCAGAGCCGCTGGAGAGGTGAGCGTCATGGCGCACTGCAGGGCGCAGTAGGGGCAGTGCGTGTCGGCGCCGGTGGTCATGTTAGACGTGTCCCATCGCGTTTCGGTTGGCGTTGCGGATGTAGAAGAACCAGCAGACCGCCAGCATCAGGACGTAGGCCCCGATGAATCCGTAGAAGGCCGAGGTGTAGGAGCCGCTGGCGGTGTTGGAGGCGTTGAGCACCTGGGGGATGATGAATCCGCCGTAGGCGCCGATGGCGGAGATCAGGCCGAGGGCCGAGGACGCGAGCCGCTGGGTGGTGTGCGTGCTGGCCCCGGAGCGGGCGGCCCGGCTGGAGGTGGCGAAGATGATCGGGATCATGCGGTACGTGGCGCCGTTCCCGAAGCCGCTGGCGGTGAAGAGGAGCAGGAACAGGAAGAGGAAGAGCCAGAAGTTCTTCACCGGCAGCGTCCAGAGCATGGTGAGGGTGATGACGGCCATGGCGGCGAAGGCTGCGACGGTCATGCGGGCGCCGCCCATCCGGTCTGCCATGCGTCCGCCGTAGGGGCGGGCCAGGGATCCGACCAGCGGGCCGAGGAAGGCCAGGGACAGGGCCACGGTGCCGACGGAGATCGAGGAGAATGCCGGGAAGTAGTCCTTGATGAGCTTGGGGAAGACGCCAGCGAAGCCGATGAAGGAGCCGAAGGTGCCGATGTACAGCAGCGCCATGATCCACAGGTGCGGCTCTTTGAGCGCGGCCAGCGAACCTGCGACGTCGCCCTTGGCGCTGGTGAGGTTGTTCATGTACTTCCAGGCGCCGAAGGCGGCCAGCAGGATCAGCGGAACCCACATGAACCCTGCGACGGGCAGGTTCACGGTGCCGGCTGCCAGCAGGGTGATGGCGATCGGCACGGCCAGCTGTGCGACGGCGGCGCCGAGGTTTCCGCCGGCGGCGTTCAGGCCCAGGGCCCAGCCCTTTTCCCGTGCGGGGTAGAAGAAGGTGATGTTCGCCATGGAGCTGGCGAAGTTGCCGCCGCCGAATCCGGCCAGCGCGGCGACGAACAGCATGACGCCGAACGGGGTGGCCGGGTTGGCGACGCACAGGCCCAGGCCGATCGTCGGGATCAGCAGCAGCAGGGCGGAGACGATGGTCCAGTTGCGGCCGCCGAAGCGGGGAACCATGAACGTGTAGGGGATCCGGAGCGTGGCGCCGACGAGGCTTGGCATGGAGATCAGCCAGAAGATCTCGTTCGTGGAGAACTTGAAGCCGGCGGAGGGAAGCTGGACCACCACAATGGACCAGAGCTGCCAGACCACGAAGCCCAGGAACTCGGCGAAGATGGACCAGTTCAGGTTGCGACGGGCAATCGCGCGGCCGGCGGAGTCCCACTGCTCTTTGTTTTCTGCGTCCCAGTTGGCGATCCAGCGGCCGGGCCGGTGGTCGAGGGTAAGGGTGTCGGCAGTGCGGGCGGCGCCGGCATCTGCGGTGCCGATTTCGGCGGTGCGTTCAGCAGTCACTTAGGAGACCTCCTTGGGGGGTGTTGTCCTTCAAAGGTAGGGATCTCGCGTTTCAGGGACGGACGCGGTTTATTAACGCGCTGTGACGTTTGCCTATCGGGGCTTTTGTGACGGTGTGAGAATTGCTGTGACGACCACCACGTGAGACGACGACCCGGTGTCCAAATGGCGGACCATTTGTCCATTGATTGGACGGTGGGAACTATTATCAGACATATACGAATCCTTACCGGGCGGCCCGGGCAACGGGCTCTTGGGGAACATCCGTCCGGTCCTCATGAAAGCGTTACTACATGTCATCCACTGCAACCTCCGCGGAGCATGGGTCCGCCAAGCAGGTGAATTCGCGCGGCCGCGTGATTGTCGCCAGCCTGATCGGCACCACCGTCGAGTTCTATGACTTCTACGTGTACGCCACCGCTGCCGTGCTGGTCTTCCCTAAGCTGTTCTTCCCCGGGCAGAACGAGACCACCCAGCTGCTGGCATCTTTCGCGGTATTCGGCGTCGCGTTCATCGCCCGCCCGCTCGGCTCGGTCGTCTTCGGCCACTTCGGTGACAAGTTCGGCCGCAAGGGCACGCTGGTGGCCTCGCTGCTGACGATGGGCATTGCCACCTTCCTGATCGGCTGCCTGCCGACGGCGACCGTTCCCGGCTGGACCTTCTGGGCCCCGGCGCTCCTCGTGGTCTTGCGGTTCGCCCAGGGCCTCGCCCTCGGCGGCGAATGGAGCGGCGCGGCACTGCTCGCCACCGAGAACGCCCCGGCGAACAAGCGCGCCATCTACGGCACGTTCCCGCAGCTCGGCGCGCCGATCGGCTTCATCATCGCCAACGTGATCTTCCTGGTCTTCAGCTACACCCTGACGCCGGAAGCCTTCATGGACTGGGGCTGGCGCGTGCCGTTCCTGCTCAGTGCCGTCATGGTGATCATCGGCCTCTACGTCCGGCTCAAGCTGATCGAAACTCCGGCCTTCACCAAGGTCCTTGAATCCAATGAGGTCGCCAAGCTGCCGCTGGCACGGGTCTTCAAGACCAGCTGGCGCCCGCTGATCCTCGGCACGTTCATCATGCTCGCCACCTACGTGCTCTTCTACCTGATGACCACGTTCACGCTGACCTACGGCACCCGGGCATCCAGCCTGGATACCGCGAAGGCCGCCGCCGAAAAGGCCGGCAAGCCGATGACGGAGGCCGCCGCGGCGGCGTTCGTCCCGGGCCTGGGCTACACCCGGAACGACTTCCTCTGGATGCTGATCGCCGGCGTCGTGTTCTTCGGCATCTTCACGCTGGTCTCCGGCCCGCTGGCCGAGAAGTTTGGCCGCCGCAAGATGCTGATCGCCGTGACCTTCGGCATCCTCGCCTTCGGCCTGCTGTTCGTTCCGCTGTTCAGCGCCGGCTTCGTAGGCACCATGGCGCTGCTGGTCATCGGCTTCTCGCTGATGGGCCTGACCTTCGGTCCCATGGGGGCGCTCCTGCCGGAGCTGTTCCCGACCAACGTCCGGTACACCGGTTCCGCCATCAGCTACAACGTCTCCAGCATCCTGGGCGCGGCGGTGGCTCCGTTCATCGCCGTCTGGCTCTGGGAACTGGCCGGGGGCAGCACCGTGCTGGTGGGCCTCTACCTCGCCTCCATGGCCGTACTGACGCTGATCGCCCTGTTTGTCAGCAAGGAAACCCGGGACCTCGACTACACCAACAACGTAGCCTAGGGCTCTCCGCCAACGTAAGAAGCCCGGTGTGTTCGGTGAACACGCCGGGCTTTTTCGTGGTCTGGTTGGGTGGCCCGGGTTCGTGGTCTGGTTGGGTGGCCCGGGTGAGGGCCTGCCTTGGCGGGCGGTGCCGTCAGTTCGCGTAGCGCTCCACGAAGTTCCGCAGGATCTTCATCGGTTCCGTCGCGGTGAACTGCCGCGCATCCTCCATCAGCATTTCGGCCGATTCCGGCGGGAAGTAGCCGGCGTGGCGGTAGATGTCGATCCTTGTGACGAGCCCCTCGGCGTCGAGCTCAGGGTGAAACTGCGTGGCGTACAGGTTGGTCTTGATCCGGAACATGTGCACCGGGCAGGCCGCCGAGCTGGCCAGGAGCACCGCGTGGGAGGGCAGGACGGTGCAGGCCTCCTTGTGGCCGGTGAAGGCGATGAAGCTCTCCGGCAGTCCGCGCAGCATCGGATCCTGCAGCCCGTCCGCCGTCAGCTTGATGGCCACGCCGCCGAGCCCTTCACCGTACGTCCGGTCGATCACGGCACCTTGGTGCAGCCCGAGGGTGCCGACGCCGTAGCAGGCGCCGAGGAAGGGGAAGTCCCGGGCCACGATCCTGTCCAGCAGCCTCGAGAGTTCGCGCTCCACCCGGTGCTGGGTGGCGCTCTTGTGCTCGGCCGGGTCGCTGGAGGTAAAAGGACTGCCGCCCACAATGACGCCCGAATAGCGGGACAGCTCCAGCTCGGGCAGCGGGGCGGCTTCCATCCGGATGCGGTGCAGTTGCTCCGGCTGGAGCCCGCCGTAGCGAAGATAGGCGCGGTATTCGTCCTCGGCGGCGGCGTCTTCCGCGCGCGAGGCGAGGAGCAGGAATGGCTTCACACACCAAGTTTCCACCGGCCGGTCACGGGTGCGCCAGAGGCGCGCCCGTGACCGGCGGTGTCTGAATCCCGGGCGTGGCCCGGATCTTCTCCGAGGCCTACCCCGTGGCCTACTCTTCGCCGTCCTCGATCATGGCGATGATGGCACCGGCGGACACGGTCTCGCCGGCCGACGCGGAGAGGCCGATCACGATCCCGGCGCGGTGCGCGGTGAGCGGTTGCTCCATCTTCATCGCTTCCAGCACGACGACGAGATCGCCTTCGGCGACGCTGTCACCTTCCGCCACGGCAACCTTCACGATGGTCCCCTGCATGGGGGAGGTCAGCGCGTTGCCGCTGGCGGCGACGGTTGCGCCGCCGCTGCGGGTGCGCTTCTTGGCCTTGGCCGGCTTGCCGCCGCCGGCGGTGCTGACAGAGCCGAGCGACGCCGGCAGCACGACTTCCAGGCGCTTGCCGCCGACCTCGACGACGACGCGCTGGCGGTCGCCGGCGTCGGCCGCTTCAGCCTCGGTGCCGGCGGGAGTCCAGGCGGGAATGTTGTTGACAAAGGCCGTCTCGATCCAGCGGGTGTGGACCTTGAAGGGGCCTTCGGCCGGTGCGAAATCCGGGTTGGACACCACCGCGAGGTCGAACGGGATGACGGTGGGGATGCCTTCGACCACCATTTCCTCGAGCGCGCGCCGGGACCGCTGCAGGGCCTGGGCGCGGGTGGCGCCGGTGACGATCAGCTTGGAGAGCATGGAGTCGAAGTTGCCGCTGATGACATCGCCCTGTTCCACGCCGGAATCAATGCGGACACCCGGACCGGTGGGGTTCTTGAGGGTAGTGATGGTGCCGGGGGCGGGCATGAAGTTCCGGCCCGGGTCCTCGCCGGTGATGCGGAATTCGATCGAGTGGCCGCGGACTTCCGGGTCGCCGTAGCCGAGCTCTTCGCCGCGGGCCAGCCGGAACTGTTCGCGGACCAGGTCGATTCCGGTGACTTCCTCGGAGACACAGTGCTCCACCTGAAGGCGGGTGTTGACCTCAAGGAAGGAGATGGTTCCGTCCTGGCCGACCAGGAATTCGCAGGTGCCGGCACCCAGGTAGCCGGCTTCCTTGAGGATGGCCTTGGATGATTCGTAGAGGCGCCGGTTCTGCTCTTCCGTGAGGAAGGGGGCCGGGGCCTCTTCGACGAGCTTCTGGTTGCGGCGCTGGAGCGAGCAGTCGCGGGTGGAGACCACCACGACGTTGCCGTGGGCGTCGGCGAGGCACTGGGTCTCGACGTGGCGCGGGGCGTCCAGGAAGCGCTCGATGAAGCATTCGCCGCGGCCGAAGGCGGCGGTGGCCTCGCGCACGGCGGATTCGAAGAGTTCGGGGATTTCCTCGCGGGTGCGGGCCACCTTGATGCCGCGGCCGCCGCCGCCGAAGGCCGCCTTGATGGCGACGGGCAGGCCGAACTTGTCCACGAAGTCGAGGATTTCCTCGGCGGACTCGACGGGGTCGGCGGTGCCGGGGACCTGCGGGGCACCGACCTTCTCGGCGATGTGGCGGGCCTGGACCTTGTCGCCCAGGGCTGAGATGGCCTCGGGGGAGGGGCCGATCCAGGTGATGCCGGCGTCGATCACCTTGGCGGCGAATTCGGCGTTCTCTGCCAGGAAGCCGTAGCCGGGGTGGATGGCGTCCGCGCCGGACTGGCGGGCGGCGTCGATGATCTTGTCCATCACGAGGTAGGACTCCGCGGCGGTGTTGCCGCCCAGCGCGTAGGCCTCGTCGGCGAGCCGGGCGTGGAGCGAGTCGCGGTCGGGGTCCGCGTAGACGGCCACCGAGGCGATGCCTTCATCGCGGGCGGCGCGGATGATGCGCACCGCAATTTCTCCGCGGTTGGCGATCAGCACCTTGCTGAGCGGGCGGGTGCCCGCGGCTGCAAGTGACTGCGTTGATCCCGGCACGGTGGTTGCGGACTGCTCCGAATTTGCTGACAAGGCGTCTCCTTCTTTCCTTCAGGGAGCCTAGCGCGGTTTTGAGGGTTCCGCCGATATTACTTGCGGATTCCGCGGGTAAACGGCCCCTCCTTTGTAGGGTTGCCACAAAGAGCGGCGAATTGGCTCACTTCGCCACTGACTCGGCCCTCACACTGCTTTCACTCTGCATTCACTCTGCTCTCACTCGGCACGGACGTCCGCCGGGTCCACGGCGCCGCCGGTCCAAAGTTCCGTGATGCCCACATTGGCCTGGCCGAGCAGCGCGCGAAGGGTGGAGATGGAGAGCCCGACCACGGTGTGGGGGTCGCCGTCGACCTTGCGGATGAACGCCCCGCCGTAGCCGTCAATCGTGAAGGAGCCTGCGCACTGGAGCGGCTCGCCGGTGGCGATATAGGTCTCGATTTCCTCGGCGCTCATCTCCATGAAGTGCACCTCGGCGGAGGATACCGAGCCCAGCGTGGCGCCGGAGCCACGCGCGGTGACGTCGCCGCCGCCGGTGACGTCTTCTGCTGTGCCGTTGTCGCCGGTGCCGCCGTCGGTGTCGCGGCAGTCCACGAGCCAGTGGCCGGTGTGCAGGACGCCCATGCTGCCGCTCATGCGGAGCATGCGCTCGCGGGCGACGTCGGCCGTGTACGGCTTGCCGTGGGCCTCGCCGTCGAACTCGAAGACCGAGTCGCAGCCGATCACGATGGCGCCGTCGGCCTCGGGCAGCGAGGCGACCGCCTCGGCCTTGGCCCGGGCGAGCAGAAGGGCGGTGTCGTGCGGGTCCGTCACGCCGTAGCGGGCCTGGACGGCGTCCTCGTCCACGTCGGAGACGAGGACCTCGTGCCGGATCCCGGCGTGGCTGAGCAGCTTGGTGCGGGCGGGGGACTGGGAGGCAAGAATGAGGCGGGTCACGGTTCCAGCCTAATCCACCGCCACAAAGCAACGCGGGGTCACTTAGCGCCCATCCGGAAGGGATTAATGGGCGCTAAGTGACCCCGCGTTGGTTTAGTGAGCGGCGTCAGCGTCAGTGGGCTGGGACCTCTTCGGGCTCGGCTTCGGGCGAGGCCGCTGCGGCGGGTGCCGGCTGGCGGAGCTTGGCGCCCTCGACGTCGACGTCCGGCAGGATCCGGTTCAGCCACCGGGGCAGCCACCATGCCTTGTCGCCGAGCAGGTACATCACGGCCGGGACGATCGTCATGCGGACCACGAACGCGTCCACCAGCACACCGAATGCCATGGCGAAGCCCAGCGGCCGGACCATGTTCAGGTGCGAGAAGATGAAGCCGGAGAACACGCTGACCATGATGATGGCGGCGGCGGTCACCACGGACGCGGCATGGCTGAAGCCGGTGCGGACCGCATGCTTGGCCGGTTCGCCGTGCATGAACGATTCGCGCATGCCCGAGGTAATGAACACCTGGTAGTCCATGGCCAGGCCGAACAGCACGCCGATCAGGATGATCGGCAGGAAGCTCAGCACGGCGCCGGGGTTTTCGACGCCGAACACGTCCCCCAGCCAGCCCCACTGGTAGACCGCGACGACGGCTCCAAAGGCGGCCGCGAGCGAGAGCAGGAAACCGCCCGTGGCCAGCAGCGGCACCACGATCGAGCGGAACACGAGCAGCAGCAGGATCAGCGAGAGCCCGACGACGATCGCCAGGTACGGGGGAAGGGCGTCGCCGAGCTTGGTGGAGACGTCGACGTTGCCGGCCGTCTGGCCCGTGAGGCCGATGCTGACGCCCGTGGAATCCTGGATCCGGCTCTTTTCGGCGCGGACCTCGGAGACCACCTGGACCGTGCTGGCGCTGGCCGGGCCCTCCTTGGGGATGACCTGGAACACGGCGGTGCGGCGGTCCTCGCTCAGGGCCACCGGAACGGCTGCGGTGACGTTGGCCGTGCCGCTGAGGATGTCGGCGACGTCGAGCTGCTTGGCCGCGGCCTCGGCCTCGCTCAGGCCGGCGGGGAGGTCCCCGACCACCACGATCGGGCCCGTCATGCCTTCGCCGAAGCTGCGGCCGGTGACGTCATAGGCCTTGAACGCCTGCGACTCCACGGGCTCGGACCCGCCGTCGGGCAGGGCGAGCCGCAGCTGGCTGGCGGGAAGCGCCACGATGCCCAGCAGCAGGACGCCGGCCAGCAGCGCCAGGACCGGGTGCCGGGTGACGAGGCCGCCCCAGCCGCGGGTGCTGCGGCGTTCATCGCGGGCGCGGTCCTCGGTCTCGTGGCCGGGGGCGGCGTTGTGCTGCTCCGCTTTGGCCCAGGCGCGGCGGGAAATGAGCCTGCGACCGATGAGGGACAGCATGGCAGGGGTGAGGGTCAGGGCGACGACGACGGCGACCGCCACCGTCGCGGCGGCGGACAGGCCCATGACAGCCAGGAAGGGAAGGCCCGGAATGACGAGGGCCGCGAGGGCGATGATGACCGTCAGGCCCGCGAACAGCACGGCGTTGCCGGACGTGCCCGTGGCGAGGGCCACCGATTCCTCCCCGTCCATGCCGGCCAGCAGCTGGCCGCGGTGCCGGTTGACGATGAAGAGCGAATAGTCGATGCCGACGGCGAGGCCCAGCATGAGGGCCAGCATGGGGGAGATGGAACTCATGTCGACGGCGCCGCTGAGGGCGAACGTGCCGCCGACGCCCACTGCCACGCCGACGAGGGCCATCAGCAGGGGGAGTCCGGCGGCGATGAGGGTTCCGAGCATGACGATGAGCACCAGAGCGGCGATGGCGATGCCGAGGATCTCGGAGATGCCGAACAGCTCCGAGACGTCCTCGGTGATTTCCTTGCTGGCCAGGGCGGTCACGCCGGCGGACGACACTTCGTGGGCGATGTCCTGGACCTGCTGGCGCACGGCCGGGGCCAGGCCGTTGATGGAGGTCTTGAACTGGACCTGGGCGATCGCCGCGGTGCCGTCCTCGGAGACGAACCGCATACCCTGCGAGGCCTCAAGCTGGCGCTTGGCGAGGGCGAGCTTTGCCGCGCCGGCCTCGAATTCCTTGGTCCCGGCGTCGAGCTTTTCCCGGCCCGCGGCCAGGGCGGCCTTCCGCTGGCCGAGCTGGGCGTCGATGGTCTCCGGGGACATTCCGGCCGCGGTCATCTGCTGCTCGGCGGCGTCCAGTTGGGCCTTGCCCGCCGCCAGCTGGGCGGCCGACGCATCCAGCTGAGCCTTTCCTGCGGAGGCCTGCTGCTCCCCGGCGGCAAGATCCGTGACGGCCTTGTCCAGCTGGGCCTGGGTGGCGAACGGGTCCACGGTGCCCTGAACGTCCGGGAGGGTCTTCAGCTTGGCCAGGGCAGCCGAGACCGCGTCCTTGCCGGCCTGGGTGAACTGGCCGTCCCTGGACTCGAACACGATGCCGGCCGAACCGCCGGAGGACTTGGGCAGCTCCTGCTTGAGCTTGTCCGCCATCTGCTGGGTCTCGGTGCCGGGGATCTGGAAGTTGTTGGACATGGTGCCGTGGAAGGCCGCCGCGGCGCCGCCGACGGCCAGCATCACGGCGAGCCAGAGGGAGATGACCAGCCAGCGGTGACGGTAGGAAAACTTGCCGAGACGGTAAAGCAATAGGGCCATGTCAGTGCCGATCTGGGGAAGGGGCGGAGGGGGAGTGGGATGCGAAGCCGGAGCCCAGCAGGCCCATGGAGTCGATCAGGAGCTGGCGCAGGATGGACAAGGAAGCCGGGCTCAGGTCGCCGCCGCAGCGGGCGAACCACACGTCCATCGCCGCTTTGCCGCAGGAGATGATGGAGCCCGCGAGGGCGCGGAGGTAGAGCTCGTCGATCTCGACGCCGCGGCGCGCGAAGCGCTCGCGGGCGGCCTCGATGATCTGTGCGGTGCAGTGGTCCCAGGCTTCCAGCTCGGAGCGGCTGAGCTGGGGATTGGTCTGGCCCAGGCTGTAGATCTCGGCCACCGGTGCCACGGTCATGGGATCGGCCAGTTCGACCAGGGCCGCGCGGGCCGACTCCAGGATGGGCTCGTCGGCCGGCCGCAGGCGGAACTGCTGAAGCGCCGTGTCCAGGAACCCGAACGTCACCGAGGCCAGCGCTGCCTCGGTGCTGCCGAAGTAGTTGAAGAATGTGCGGCGGGATATCCCGGCCGACTCCGCAAGGTCCTCTGCCGTGAAGTTTCCGGGACCCCGCGTCCGCAGCAAGTCCATGGCGGCGTTCGTGATGGCCTGCCGGGTGGCCGCCTTGTTTAGTTCGCGGCGGTTTAGTTCGCGGCGGTTCAGTTCGCGGTGCGGCGGGGCGCCGGCCCCGCCGGCCTCGCTGGACGCGGCGGCCGGAGAGCCGGAAGGGGACGGCAGTGAGGTCACGCGCTTACACTACGTGCATGTTTGCACTCTGCGCAAGTATTTATTCCAGGGATTAGGGTTTGAGCTGGCCCGCCGCGCCGCCGGGGCTCGTCAGGTAGATCGACTGGCCCGTTGCGCCGGCCTCGTTCGGGGTGAGCGGGATGGCGAAGACGGCGGTGCCGTAAGCGCAGATCTCCGACCAATTCGGCCCGATCGCTGAGGTGTCGAAGCGCATGGCGATGATGGCATTGGCTCCGCGCTGTTCGGCTTCCTTCACCATCCGGGCCATGACCTGCTGCCGGCTGTCGTAGAGAACCTGGGTCAGTTCGTGGAGCTCACCGCCGACCAGGGAGCGGAAGCCGGCCACGACCTGGCCGCCGATGTCCCGCGAGCGGACGGTCAGGCCCATGACTTCGCCGAAGACGGCGTCGATCCGGTGGCCCGGGATGTCGTTCGATGTGACGATCAGCATGCCCAGAGCCTATCCATTTTTTTAGGGCACGCGAGGCACCAGAATCACAGTGAGATTCACAGGAAAGTGAAAGCTGGGAAACAGCTATCTCTGCTGGGGCAGGTGCAGACTGGAAATGCTCGTGGAGAAGACTTCCCCGGAAGAACCAGCAGCCTCAACCGCCGTCAGCGCACGGCAGACCCAGGAGAGCTCACATGTCACGCACAACCAGAATCGCACTCAGCCTTGGGGCCGCGGCGGTGGCACTTGGGGCCGGGATTGGAGTCGCCGGGATGGCCTCTGCCACGACGACGCCGACCCCCACGCCGGCGCCAACCTCCACCGCCCCCAGCTCCACTACTCCGGGCGGCACCTTTACCGACGGCCACGGCATGCGCGGCGGCCGGCACGGCCATGGAGGTGCGGAGTTCGGTGCCCGCGCCAAAGAACTCGCCGCCAAGCTCGGCGTCGACGAGGCCAAGGTCACCGACGCCCTGAAGGCCTTCCGCGACGCCAACAAGCCGGCATCACCGCCCGCCGCAGGGCAGAAGCCGGACCGCGCCGCGATGGAGAAGGCCCTGGCCGCTTCCCTGGCGAAGTCGCTCGGCATCGATGAAGCCAAGGTCACCGCCGCCCTTGAGGAACTCCGCACCGCCGAGCAGGCCAACCACGCCGCAGCGCTGAAGCCCCGGCTGGACCAGGCCGTCAAGGACGGCACCCTGACCCAGGCGGAGGCAGATGCCGTCACGAAAGCTGCGGAAAAGGGCGTGATCGGCGGGCGCTGACGGCCCGCTGGACCGCTTCGAGGCGGGAAACGGCGAAGTCCCCGGAATCTTCCGGGGACTTCGCCGTTGCTGTATTGCCGCGTAGGCCGGGCCTCAACGGCCGGGCCGCTTAGGCCTTCGCGCTAGCCAGCTCGCGCGCCGCCGCCGGCTGCGCTGCTTCCGGGGCCGTGGCAGCGGACGGATCAACCGCAGGGTTACCGGCGTCGTCCGTGGTGTCGTCGCTGAACGGATCACCGTTCCGCGGCGCGTTGTACAGCGTCTCGTCCAGGATGCCCTGGCGCTTGGCCACGATCGCCGGAATCAGCGCCTGACCGGCCACGTTGACCGCCGTGCGGCCCATGTCCAGGATCGGGTCGATCGCCAGCAACAGCCCGACGCCGGCCAGCGGCAGTCCCAGCGTGGAGAGCGTCAGGGTCAGCATGACGACGGCGCCGGTGGTGCCGGCGGTCGCGGCCGAGCCGAGCACGGAGACCAGTGCGATCAGCAGGTACTGGGTGAAATCAAGCTGGATCCCGAAGAACTGGGCCACGAAGATCGCTGCAATGGCCGGGTAGATCGCGGCGCAGCCGTCCATCTTGGTGGTCGCACCGAGCGGCACCGCGAAGGAGGCGTAGGCGCGGGGGACGCCCAGGTTCCGTTCGGCCACGCGCTGGGTCAGGGGCAGTGTTCCGATCGAAGAGCGCGAGACGAAGGCCAGCTGCACGGCCGGCCACACGCCGGAGAAGTACTGCCTGACGGACAGCCCGTGGCTGCGGACCAGGACGGGATAGACCACGAACAGCACGAGCGCCAGGCCGACGTAGATGGCAAAGGTGAACTTGCCGAGCGAGCCGATGGTGTCCCAGCCGTAGACGGCCACGGCGTTGCCGATCAGGCCGACGGTGCCCAGCGGCGCGATCCGGATGATCCACCACAGGACCTTCTGGATGACGGCGAGGGCGGAGGCGTTGAGGTTCAGGAACGGCTCGGCGGCCTTGCCCACTTTGAGGGCGGCGATGCCGACGGCGATTGCGATCACCAGGATCTGTAGCACGTTGAAGCTCACCGCGGTGGTGGCGACACCGTCGGTCACGGTCGTCGTCGCGCCCAGGCCCAGGAAGTTCTTGGGGAACAGCCCGGTCAGGAAGGCCCACCAGTCGCCGGACTTGCCGGCGTACTTGGCTTCCTGGCCGATGCCGGTGCCGGCGCCGGGCTGCAGCAGCACGCCTAGCCCGATCCCAATCAGCACGGCGATCAGGGACGTGATGGCGAACCAGAGCAGCGTGTTCCAGGCTAGCCGGGCGGCGTTGGAGACCGCGCGCAGGTTGGAGATCGAGCTGACGACCGCGGTGAAGATCAGGGGGACGACGGCCGTCTGCAGCAGCGAGACGTAGCTCGAGCCGATGGTCTGCAGCGTGGCGCCGAGGGCATTGGGGTTTGCCTTGGTGCTGCCCGTGTACTTGGCGAGGAGGCCGAGTCCGAGGCCCACGATCAGGGCGGCGATGATCTGGAAGCCGAACGAGCCGGCCCATGTGGGCAGCCGGAACCGGGTCTTTCCAGCGGGTGCGGAGGTGCTTGTCTGAGTGGTCACCGGAACACGCTAGGACCGGCATCCGTAGCACGACGAACGGATGTTGAGAAATGTTAAGGCATCATGTGTGGCCCTGCTGCCCGGAGACCCGGCAATTCCCGCGCAGTCCGGGACATTTGTGAAGTTATTCCAGCCCGAGGTGTGGCGATTGTCTCGTCGCCGGACGGTCCCGGTCGCATGAGTTGACAGTTCGCGGCAATGTTTTCGTAAAACACTGCCGCGAACTGCGCACCCGCGACAGGTACTTACCCCAGCAGCGCGCGCTTGAGGGTGTCGAGGCCAACCGAGCCGATGTTCAGCGCCTTGGTGTGGAACTCCTTGAGGTCGAAGCCGGGGCGGGATTCCAGCTCGGCCCGGATCTGCTCCCAAAGCCGCTGGCCCACCTTGTAGGACGGTGCCTGTCCCGGCCAGCCGAGGTAGCGGGTGAACTCGAACTTCAGCTGCCCCTCGCTGATCGGCAGGTTGGCGCGCAGGAATTCGAAGCCCTTGTCCGGGGTCCAGACGCCGCTGCCCCAGCGCTCAGGGACCTCAAGCTCCAGGTGCACGCCGATGTCGAACACCACGCGGGCCGCGCGCATGCGCTGCATGTCCAGCATGCCCATGTGGTCGCCCGGATCGTTGAGGTAGCCGAGTTCCTGCATGAGCTTCTCCGCGTAGAGGGCCCAGCCTTCTCCGTGGCCCGAAGTCCAGCACACGCTGCGGCGCCACTTGTTCAGCAGCTCGCGGCGGTAGGTGGCGGTGGCGACCTGGAGGTGGTGGCCGGGCACGCCCTCGTGATACACCGTGGTGGTTTCGGCCCACGTGGTGAAGGTGTCCTCGCCGGCCGGCACGGACCACCACATCCGGCCGGGGCGGCTGAAGTCCTCCGACGGGCCGGTGTAGTAGATGCCGCCTTCGTCCGTGGGCGCGATCCGGCACTCCAGCGTCTTCATGACGTCCGGGATCTCGAAGTGGACGCCGGCGAGCTCCGCCACGGCTTTGTCCGAAAGTTCCTGCATCCAGGCCTGGAGGGCGTCGGTGCCCTTGAGTTGGCGGGCGGGATCGTTGTTCAGGATCTCCTTGGCTTCCTCGATGCTGGCGCCCG
>ENA-OWNT01002314-OWNT01002314.1-seawater-metagenome-genome-assembly--contig:-NODE-2314-length-20198-cov-6.693355_pt1 | contig 20198 bp, 13 predicted proteins | sample MGYA00238136_ERZ651165 | MGnify/ENA primary metagenome ERZ651165 (study PRJEB26861, sample SAMN08777766) | seawater metagenome | isolation source: coastal seawater | place: USA: Florida | collected...
CGGAAGGTCAGCACCGATCGCTGCCAGTTCATGGTGTCCCGCAGCACCATCTCGTCGATGTGCACCCGGCCCCCCAGGGTCAGCCCATCGGGCGCGGTGCCCCGCAGCCACATGGACGCGGTGCCCCGCGCGGGTGGCAGGAAGGAGGGGTACCGCACCGTGCAGTCGGAGCACTCGATGTGCAGGTCGTACTGGCGGGGCCGGTAGCCGCTGCGGTCCAGCCGAATGGTCGACCCCGCCGCGTGTTCGAGCTGGCCGCCGCCGAGCCGTCCCTCGAGCTCCTCCACCTTCACGACGCGATCCCGCAGCGACACACGCGCTCGCTCCAGCTCGATCGCGTGGGGGAAGTAGATCGTCTTGATCAGTGCGTCCTTCAGCTCCACCACCCCTTCCATGTCCAGCGACTGCGTGGTGCCCCGCAGCGACAGCTGCTCAACGCTGAGGGACTTCGCCTCCGCGCGATCGAAGATGTCAGCGGCGAGGTCGATGAAGGCGATGTCGAGGACGCCGGCGATGTCCACATCCAGCGGACCCCCAGGACGCAGCCAACCCTCGACGCCCAGATCGGTCGCGCCGTCCGGAGACGTCAGGTGCACCTCGGCGAAGCGCAGCGCGCCCCCGTCGAGCGCGATGACGATGGGATCGGCGGCGGTCGCCTGGATCTGGTGGCTGCCGCGGACCAGCGCGAACGTCGGCAGCTCGAGCCGTAGAGCGTGCCACTGGTCCCGCAGGGTGCCGACGCCACTCAGCGTGCCGCCGAGCCAGGCCGTCACGGGCTCGCTGCGGCCCAGGACGGTCTTCGGAAGCCAGGGATCGAGCGACACGTCCTTCGTCGTGCGGATCCCGAAGGAGTACGGCCAGATGCCCTCGAGCGTCATCTCCGCCCCCAGACGCAGCGCGCCCGCGAGCAGGGTGCCGTCCGCGGAGGCGACGTGGTCCTGCACCCGGACGGTCACGTCGCTGTCGCCGAGCCGCTCGGGGCCCCAAGCCGCATCGCGCAAGCGGATCCGGCCGTCCACCCAGGTGTTCTTCAGGTCGCCGGACAGCACCGCCACGCCCGACACCAACCCGGTCAGGGGCCAACCGGCGTCGGCCACCGGGGACAGCTCGTGCACGCCCATCTCGGGGAGGTGGAAGGCCACATCGACGGCCCCGTCCCGGCCGATGGAGCCCCGCGCGGTGAGCACGTCGCCGGACGCCTTCCGGGCCCAGCCCTCGGTGATGTACAGGTCACCGTCCTTCAGGCGCACGGCCATGTCCATCGACTCGAACCGCTCCCACAGATAGGTCGGCGCGTCCACGTGCACCCGCCCCTCTCCGTTCAGGGCGGCCGGTGGACCGAACAGGTGAGCGTCTCCCCAGGCGCGTCCACGCAGGTCGATGGCGGAGCCAAAGAAGATCGGGAGCAGATCCTGCGCCTGCGCGTGGCCCTCCGGCACCACGACCACCACGTCGATCTCGAGCTTCTCGCGGGTGCCGCCCCGGGCGGCGTCGGCAAACATGACCCTCACCTCGGACTCGAACGCGGACTCGCCCCGCTGCCCGATCAGGTGGGTGAACTCGAGGTCCTCGCGGACGTGCCAGTGGATGTCGCCCTGCACGCGACCGAAGGGCCAGTCGAGGAAGACGAACTCGTCGAGCTCGAGCGCCCCGCTGATGTCGAGGTCGTTGGTGGGGCCCTCGACGAGGACCTCGATGCCGCCGTGGCCCTCGACGTGCAGGCCCGTGACGGTCTCGTTCAAGTCCCGCGCGTCGAACTCCGTGCCCGCGACCTTCACCCGGAGCTTCAGGGGGCGGGCGAAGATGAAGTCCGTGTCGACGGCGAGGTCCGATCCGTTCGGCCCGCGGATCCGCCCCTGCACGAGGTGCACGCCGACCTTGTCGACCGTGATGCGCGTGTCGATCTGCGCCTTGGGGACGTGGAGCATCAGCGCGTGCTCCTTGGCCGCATCCCAGGGGCCATCCCGCACGATCAGGTCGGTGCAGGCCACGTCGCCGCGTCCGTCGGCCCAGAACCCCCGCTCGGGGTCCTTCAGCGCGCCGGCGAGCTGGATCCTTCCGTTCATGGCCATCTGCACCCAGGAGCCGGGCACCGTCACGCCGTCCAGCACCCGCGCGAGGTCCAGATCCCCCACGTCCAGCGTGGCCTCGAAGGGAAGCTGCTTCGTCAGGGTCAGGGCCACGTCGAGGCCCACGCGGCCTCCTGCCCAGAGCACCGAGGACCGGGTGATCCGCAGCAGGTCTTCCAGGTAGTAGCCGCGGATCGACAGGTCGCCGGCCTTGAACAGCAGGTCCTTCTTGGGCCCGTGGACCAGGACCTCGACCCCGCCCGCGGTGAGGTCGAAGTCCACCTCGGGGTGCGCGCCCTTGCCCTGGACGCCGACCCGCAGCGCCGCCTGCCCCTGGAGCTCGGGGATCTTCGGCCAGGCCTCGTGCAGCACGGTGAGGTCGATGTCCGCCTGTGCGTCCACGCGGTATCCGGGGGCGGACGGACGCGGCGGGCCGACCGGGAGCTGGCCGGACAGCGTCACCTGGCCGGTGCGCAGGTCCAGACCGTAGTCCTGGAACGTGAGGAGCCCGTCGTCCACGTCGAACGACCCCCGCTCGAGGGTCGCGTGCTCGCGGATCTCACCGAGCACGACCTCGATGTCGTCGATGCGGAGCGACCCGGGGGACGCGCCTCTGCCGACCGCGCGCTCCTCGGCAGAGGCCCGCGCCAGGGCCCGGTCGAAGTCGAGGTGCACCCCCGCGACGGCCAGTCCGATGCCCGGAGGAGCCGCTGAGATCCGGGCCCCGCCGTCGTCGATCGAGACCCGCCGCACGTCCACCCGCCAGGGCCGCGCGGGCCTGGGCCCGGCAGGCTTGGGAGCCTTCAGCATCGCCATCAGCGCCGCGAAGTCGCGGAGCTGGCCCCCGTCCAGGGCGACACGGGCGCGGGGTCGGGCCAGCGCGATCTCATCGACGACCACGAGACGATCCCGGAGCGAGCCGAGGTCGCCGAGGCTCACGTCGAGCGCATCGAGCTGCACGAGGGGGAGGCCCAGCGTCTCGGGTTGGGCGCTGTGGACCCGCACGCCGCGCACCGTCACCCGGAGCGGACTCAGGGAGCGCATCTCCAGGTGGCGCACGGCGAGATCCTCGCCCAGCACCCGCGAGCCTTCCGCCACCAGCAGGCGGCGCGCCACCTCCGCCGCGGCGGGCGACTGCACCCAGGCGATGGCGGCGACGAGGGCCAGGCCGACCACGAGGCCGAGGACAAGAAGGACCCGGAGCCAGCGCCGACGACGCGGGGCCTGCTCGTCCAGGGCTGCATCCACCACGGGATCATAGACCCGAGAGGGTCGCGATCTCTTCAGTGGCAGGGGTCCGGAAGCAGACGACCCGACCTGATGGCCGGGTCGTCTCTGCTCTGGAGCGGGCGACGGGACTTGAACCCGCGACACCGAGCTTGGGAAGCTCGTACTCTACCACTGAGCTACGCCCGCGTATTTCCTCCGCTTTTCCGGTTTCACGGGAGCGGAGCGGCCGGATGCTAACCGAGCCCGAGTTCGAGTTCCAGCGAACTCAGCCGGTTCTGCACTTCGCCTCCGCGGAAGCCTTCATTGGCCCCCACGATGCGCTTGTAGACCTTGTAGGCCGACTTGCGGTTCCCGGCGGCCTCGTAGGTGACCCCGATCTCGAAGAGGATCTTGAGCTGGTCCTCGCCCTCGACGAGGCGCTCGGCGAGGAGACGGCGGAAGCACTCGACGGCACCGCGGAAGTCGCGCAGGCGGCGGCACGTGACCCCCAGCATCTCGAGGGCCTCGGGGACCTGCTCGCCCGCGTCGACCGACCGCTCGAACTCCGCCTTCGCGTCGTCGTAGCTGCCGGCGGCGTAGTAGCTCTGACCGATGTCGAACGCCGAGCGCTCGTCCACGTCGTCGAACCCACCCAGATCATCCAGGTTGAGCCCGGCGAGCGGGTCGTCATCGTCGAGATCCAGATCGAGCTCGAGCTCCTCGTCCCCGTCGGGCGCGGTGAAGCCGCCCGAGCTGTCCGAGGCCGCGGCGTCCGAGCCCTCGCCCAGCTCCTGGGCCAGCTGCCGGGCCAGGGCCTGCATCTCCGTGTCGTCGAAGTCGAAGTCCCCGACCTCGCGCTCGGTCTCGTCGATGGGGTCGGGCTGAGGGGTCGCGGTTCCGGCGATCTTCGAGCCCAGCTCGATGGCGTCGCCGAAGTCGTCGAGACCCGACGCGCCGTCGTCGCCGCCGGGCGCGAACTCGCCGAGCGCCTCTTCGAAGGCCTGCAGGCGGTCGCGGGCCTGGGGATCGTCCGGCGTGATGCCGACGGCGAGCACGAGGCAGCTGCGCGCTGCGCCGTAGTCGCTGTGATCCATCGCGACCTCGTACATCGCGTCCAGGCTCTCGAGCGCGCCCTCGCTGTCCTCGTCGTACAGCTGCAGCGGGAGCAGCGCGCGACGGAGCGCGAACGAACTCGGGAAGCGCGCCACCGCAGCCTCCAGGGTGTCGCGCCCGCGATCCGGGAAGCCGTAGTTGACGAAGGTCTCCGCCGCGATGAGGGGGCGCTGGATCTGCTCGGCGTCGGACCCCTCCTGGGCGACGTCGATGTCCGCCGCGGGGTTCTCGAGCCCCTGCACCACCAGGGAGGCGTCGCCGTCGTACGTCGTGCCGCCGGACGGGTCGAGCTCAGCGATGCGGTCGTAGACCTGGTTGCGGTACTCCTCGTAGCCCAGGCTCTCGTAGATCTGGGCGAGCTCGCGAAGCACCGCGACGGCCTTCTCCTGCTCGCCGAGGTCCACGAAGGCGTCGGCGAGGAGGTTGAGCGTCTCGGTGTCCTGGGGATCCACGCGGAAGCAGTGCTGCAGCTTGGCGAGCGCGCGGCGCGGGTCGTTCCGGTCCAGGTAGAGGTTCGCGAGCAGGCGGACGATGTTGAGATCGTCCTCCCGGAGCGCGCTCATCCGCTCGTAGACGGTGGTGAGCGTGTCCAGATCGTTGCGCTGCTCCAACACCTCGGCGACCTTCGCCCACACGTCGAACGCGGAGACCGGGTCCGACTCCTTGGTGTAGAGGTCCGACAGCCGCTCGGCGTACTCCAACGAGTCCGGGTTCAACCGCACCAGGCGCTCGTAGATCTCGATGCGCTCCTTGCTGGTGCCGTTGGTGTCGAAGTGGTTGGCGACGATGTTGAAGTGGTCGGCCGCGTCGGAGAGCAGGGCCAGCTGCTGGTAGATCTCGCCAAGCGCGAGGTGCCACTGCATCGAGTTGGGCTCGAAGCGCAGCATCTGCTTGTAGATGGCCGCGGCCTTGGGGAAGAACCCGCCGCGCTCGTAGGCTTCGGCGACCACCTGGAACTCGCGCATGGCTTCGGCGATCTTGCCCTGCCGCGCGAGGAGCTCCGCGATCTTCTGCCGGACCCGGAGGTCCTTCGGATCCTCGCGGACAATGCGCCCCAACTCCTTGAGCGCACGGTCGACGTTGCCGCGCGCGAGCTGCTTCTGGGCGGCAGCGAGGATCTTGGGTTTGTCGAGAGCCAAGGGCGAAACCTCGTGGTCGAGAGACTCCGCTTATAGCAGAGCGATGGGGCCGATGTCGCCGGCCCCGGGGCCGGTCAGCTGTCCGCCGTGCGCTCCAAGAAGCGCTCGATGAAGCCGGTGTCGAGGTCGCCGGAGAGGAACTCCGGATCCCGCAGGACCTTGCGGTGGAACGGCACCGTGGAGCGGATGCCTTCGACGATGTACTCGTCCAGGGCCCAGCGCATGCGCGCCACCGCTGCGTCGCGATCCTCGCCCCAGACGATCAGCTTCGCCAGGAGGGAGTCGTAGTACGGCAGGATCTTGGCGCGGTCGTGCACCCAGGAGTCCACCCGCACGCCGAACCCGCCGGGCTCGTGGTAGCCGGTGATCGTGCCGGGGCTCGGGGCGAACGTCCGCGGATCCTCGGCGTTGATCCGGCACTCGATGGCGTGCCCCTTGAGGACGATGTCCTCCTGGGTGAACGGCAGGGGCTCCCCCGCCGCGCTCCGGATCATCTGCTTCACCAGGTCCACGCCCGTGATCATCTCGGTCACGGGGTGCTCGACCTGGATGCGCGTGTTCATCTCGATGAAGTAGAAGTTGCGATCCGGGTCCGCCAGGAACTCCACCGTGCCGGCGGTGTTGTACCCGATGGCCTTGGCCGCGTTCACCGCCGCCTCGCCCATCCTCCGGCGCATGTCTTCGTCCACCAGGGGCGACGGCGCCTCCTCCAGCACCTTCTGGTGCCGGCGCTGCAACGAGCACTCGCGCTCGCCGAGGTGAACCACGTTGCCGTGCTTGTCGCCGAGGACCTGCACCTCGATGTGGCGCGGACGCACCACGAGCTTCTCGAGGTAGAGGTCTCCGCTGCCGAAGCAAGCCATCGCCTCTGCCCGGGCGAGGTGGAACGCCGAAGGCAGGTCCTCCCGGGTGCGGGCGATCTTCATCCCCTTGCCGCCGCCACCAGCGCTGGCCTTGAGGAGGACCGGATAGCCGACGGACTCCGCCACCTCGAGCGCCTCGTCGGGCGTGGCGAGCAGACCCGTCGAGCCGGGAACCAACGGGATCCCGGCCTTGCGCACGGTGGACTTCGCCGTGTTCTTGTCGCCCATCTGGCGGATCTGCTCGCCCGTGGGACCGATGAACGTGACCCCAGCCTTGGCGAGCATGTCGGCGAAGTCGGCGTTCTCGGCCAGGAACCCGTAGCCCGGATGCACGGCGTCGGCGCCCGAGATCTCGATCGCCGACATCAGCCGGGGGAGATTCAGGTAGCTGTCGCCGGCGAGCGGCGGGCCGATGCAGATGGACTGGTCGGCGAAGCGCACGTGCAGCGAGTTGGCGTCCGCGGTGCTGTGCACCGTCACCGTCTCGATGCCGAGCTCCTTGCACGCGCGAACGACGCGGAGCGCGATCTCACCCCGATTCGCGATCAGGACCTTGCGGAACATGGAGCGCGCCCCGCTAGTCGGGATCGATGATGAACAGGACCTGACCGAACTCGACCGGCTGGGCGTTCGTCACGAGGATCTGACGGACGGTGCCGCTGACCTCCGCTTCGATCTCGTTCATCAGCTTCATCGCCTCGACGATGCAGAGGGTCTGCCCCTGCGTCACGCGCTGACCCACGTCCGTGAACGGGGCGGCGTCAGGCGCAGGCGCGCGATAGAACGTGCCCACGAAGGGCGACTCGACGGGCGTCCCGCCGCCCAGCGCAGGGCCGGCCGCAGCGGCCAGCGGCGCCGGAGCAGCCCCGAGCGTGGGCGCCACCATGGTCTGCGCCGCCATCGGGGCGACCTGCGGACCACGACGGATGGCGAGCCTGAACTCGCCCTCCTCGTACTCGAGTTCGGAGACGTCGGTGCCCTCGAGCAGCTCGAGGACCTCCTTGATGCGATCGACATCCATTGATCGAAGCTCCCGGCCTCAGTGCGCGCGCCGGAGCACGGCGACTGCGGCGTCCAATCCCAATCGATAGGAGTCCGGCCCGAAGCCGGAGATCGTCCCAGTCACCACCGGGGCGATCAGGGAGACCCGTCGAAACTCTTCGCGGGCCGCCACGTTGGAGAGGTGGACTTCTATCACAGGCAATCCGCACGCCACAATCGCGTCCCGGAGGGCGACGGACGTGTGGGTGAAGCCTCCGGCGTTGAGGACCACGGCGCCCGTTCCGTTGTCTGCCGCGGCGTGCAGGGCGTCGATGAGCGTGCCTTCGTGGTTCGACTGGAGGCAGCGCACCTCCACCCCCGCCGCGCGGCCCTGCTCCACGAGCGCTTCGTCGATGGCCGCCAGCGTGGTGGTCCCGTAGACCTCCGGCTCGCGGGTGCCGAGTCGATTCAGGTTCGGCCCGTGGAGGACCAGGATCGGTGTGTTCACGTCGACGTCTCCCCTGGATCGGCGAGCTCATCGAGCGCATCCGCCGCGCTGCTCAGCACGCTCTGCATCAGTGACTCCAGGTCGGTCGGCGCCGGGCGGTCGCTGGCCTGGGCGCTCGGACCCGGGCCGCCGAGCTCCATCAAGCGGCGCGCGAGGCTCCGCCGCCCCGGTTCCCGAGCGATGAGCTCACCGAGCAGGCTGCGCGCCTCGTCCAGTCGTCCCTGGTCCACCAGCAGCTCGACCATCGTCTCGTTGGCGAAGGGATCGGGCGCGGGAGGGGGGCGAGAGGCCCGTGGGATGCCCGGCAGGGGCTGACCGGCCCCGGGGTGGGTGCGGAGGACCTCCGTGCGGCGGAGCAGCCGCGGCCGCACACCGTGCGGATCCGTCACGCGGCTGGCCACGGGCCGCTGCGGACGCTGCGCCGAGGGCGTCGTCGACACCCGCGCGTGGCCCAGCGGAGAGGGCGGCACCGGCTTCATGACGATGGTGGGCTGCGACTGGTAGCCGGGCGGCGTAGGGGTCGACTCCCCCGGAGCGCCCGGCGCGGGAGCCGCCGGCGCCACCGGTGTCGCCAGCTGCCGCTCGGCCAGCTCGATGCGCCGCGCCACCCCACGGTCCGCCGGAGCCTGCCGAGCGAGTCGACGCAGGACCGCGAGCTCGCCGGCGCGATCCCCCGCGGAGCACCGCAGCCGCGCCACCAGATCGAGGCCGGCCCAGTGGTCCGCCGCCCGCTCGAACACGGGCTCCAGCGCAGCCTCGGCCGCCGCCGGCTCGCCCTGCTCGACGAGGACCTCCGCGAGTCCCACGTGCGCCGCCAGGTTGTGCGGCCACCGGCTCAGCCCGTCCCGCAGGACCGTGGCCGCCCGGTCCAGCTCACCAGCGGCGCGAAGCGCTGCCGCCAGACGCACGAAGACGGCCTGGGGATCTCTCCGCCAGGCCGCCTCGAGTGCTTTGAGCCGCTGGGCTCCCTCCATCTGGAGGGATCAGCCCGCGGAGGGCGTGAGCTTCATGATCGCGACATCGGTCGCCGTGGACACGATGACGCTCGTCTCGGTCGCCTGCCCCTGCTCACTGCGGGGCATCTCCTCGATGTACAGCCACACGCTGGCCACACCAGCCTGATTCGTCCAGCCCTCGTGGTACGTCGGGCGGTAGTCACCCTCGAACGTCCCCGCGAACTCGGCCCAGATGTCTCCGCGGCCCATGGCCTCGTCCCAGCCCTCGGTCACCGGAATCTCGATGGCCTCGAGGACCTCCTGAGGCAGCAGGTAGACCCGCTCGTACGCCGAGTTGAACCAGACGCGCACGTTGTTCACGGGCAGCTCGGTGTCGATGTCGCGGACGCGTGCGTCCAGACGGATGATCACCGGATTGCCGTTCTGGCAGTTCGGGTTCTGCTGCTGGCCGGTCTCCTGGTCCAGCTGGCAGCCGATCCAGTTCACCTGCAGATCTTCGAAGTCGACGATCTCGTGTCGATACGTCGCATCGACCGGACCCGTCGAACAGGCGGGCAGCAAGAGCCCCATCAGCGCCACCGCGAACAGCTTCGAACCAGCCATCTAACCACCTCCGCGGGCTTCCAGGACGCCGGCAGCGACAAGCTGCGCGAGGTGCGCCTGGAGCCGGTGTACCGGCAGCGCCCGAATGGCAGCTTCACCGGTTTCATCCATCAGTATCCACTGGAGCGAGTCACCCTTCAACTTCTTGTCCCGGGAGATCGCGTTCGCCAGCGCCGAAATGTCCACCGCGGGGGCCCGCGTGGGGAGTCCCAGACGGCTCAAGAGCGAGGTCAGTCGGGCCGTGAGGGCCGGATCCGTGATGCCGAGGGCGGCGCCCAAGGCCGCGGCCGCCACGAGCCCGATCGCGACGGCCTCCCCGTGCCGGAGCCGACCATATCCACAGACCACCTCGAGCCCGTGCCCCACCGTGTGCCCGAGGTTCAGGAGGGCGCGCCGCCCGCGCTCGTGGGCGTCCTCGGCGACGATCCGGGCCTTGACCCGGCAGCAGCGGAGGACGGCGTCCGCGAGCGTCGCCGGATCGCGCCGCAGATAGGCGTCCGGGTCCGCCTCCAACCGCGCGAGGAGCTCGGGGTCGCCGATCAGCGCCGTCTTGACGACCTCGCCCAGGCCGGCGCGGAGCTCCCGATCCTCCAGCGTGTCCAGGTAGGCCAGGTCGGTCCACACCAGGGCGGGCTGGTGGAACTGTCCGATGAGGTTCTTTCCGCGGCGGTGGTTCACCCCCACCTTTCCGCCCACCGAGCTGTCGACCATGGCGAGGAGCGTCGTCGGGACCTGGACGAACGGCACGCCCCGAAGCACGAGGGCCGCCACCAGGCCCGCCATGTCGCCGAGGACCCCGCCGCCCAGGGCGACCACCGGGGCGCGGCGCTGCCAGCCGGCGTCGAGCAGGCGGTCGACGGCGTCGAGCACCGGCCGCATGCCCTTGTGCTCCTCCCCGGCCGGGAGCGTCGCCGACACCACGGGACGTCCCGTGGCGCGGAGGGCATCGAGCAATGCGTCGAGGTGCAGGGGACCCACGTTCCAGTCCGTGAGCACCGCGATCGGACCGTCTCCGACGCCTCCGACGGCGTCCGCGACCCCCTCGAGGCCCCGCCCCACCACGACGTCGTACTCCTCGCCCGGGATCGGCACCCGCAGACGCTCGGCGGGGTGGTCCGCGGGCCGGCGCGCGAGGGTGTCCGTCCCCTCGAGTCGCGACGCGATGCTGCGCGCGACCACGTCGGGCGGCCCCTCGGCGTCGATCTGCAGAGGTGCCTCGGCATAGAGCGGGGCGCGAGCGTCGTACAGCCGCCGCGCTGCCTCGGGGTCGCTCCACAGCGGCCGGGCGCTGTCCCTGTCTGCCCGCACACGGCGCTGCAGCTCATGGAACGGCACGGCGAGGTGCACCCAGGTGGCGTCCCGGGTCAGGAGCGCGCGGGCCTCGGGGCTCGCGACGGCACCACCGCCGAGCGCGACCACCCGATCGGGCAAGGCCAGGGCCTGACGCAGGAGCCGCAGCTCCATGGCCCGGAACGCGGCCTCGCCGAACCGGGCGAAGATCTCGGGGATCGAGCGCGCGAACGCCGCCTCGATCTCGACGTCCAGATCGACGAACGGTAAGCCGCGGCCGCGCGCGAGGCGCCGCCCGATGCTGGTCTTGCCGGCTCCCATGAAGCCGGAGAGAGCGAGAGGAGCGCTCACGCGGAGTCCCGCGGCGCAGCCTCGACGGACGCGATCAGCGCCCGCGGAGGATCGTCGGCGTGATGAACACCAGCAGCTCGCGGCGGTCGACGCGCTTCGTGGAGTTCTTGAAGAGCCAACCGAGGACCGGGATGCGGCCCAGACCGGGGAGCATGTTGCGGGACATGCTCTCCTCGTAGCTGTAGACGCCGCCGATGACCGTGGTGTCACCGTCCGCGACGGCCACCGTGGTCTTCGCCTCCTTGATCTGGATCGTCGGGAGGCCGTTGATGGCGACACCGAAGTCCGGCTGGTTCTTGGTCAGCTGGACGTCGAGGAAGATCGTGCCGTCGGACGTGATCTGCGGGGTCACGTCGAGCTGCAGCGTGGCCTCCACGAACTGGACGTTGGTGCCGCGGAGGGACGCGGTCTCGTACGGGATCCGGGCACCATCCTTGATGGACGCCTGCTTGTTCGTGATGGTCGTCACGGACGGAGCGCTGATGACCTTGCCCTGACCCGTGGCCTCACCGGCCGTGAGGCGCAGGTCGAGGGACGCGAGGCCCGTCACGGAGCCCAGGCTGATGCCAAGAGAGCCGTTCTGGGACGCACTCGGCAGGTCCACCACGTAGTTCGGGTTCTGGGTGAAGTTCGTCTGCCGACCACCCACCAGGTTCTGGTTGCCACTGATGACCGAGCTCGTCTCACCACCGGAGATGCCGATGGAGTTCGGGAAGAACAGCCCCGTCGGCGCGCCCGTCGCGGCGCTGAAGTCCAGCGTGCCACCCCACTGGATGCCCAGGGAGCGGGTGAAGTTCTGCGAGGCCTCCACGATGCGTGCCTCGATGAGGACCTGCGGCGTGGGGCTGTCGAGGCTCTTGATCAGCGTGCGGATCTGGGTCAGCGACGAGTCGATGTCCCGCACGATCAGCGTGTTGGTGCGCTCGTCGAAGTTGATCTGGCCGCGGCGGCTGATCATGTTCTGGACGTTCTTGCTGATCTCGTCCGCGTCCGCGTAGTTCAGCGGAAGGGCCAGCAGCCCGAGCGGCACAGCGTCCTCGCGGGCGCGCTCGGCGGCTGCAGCCTCCTCGCGCTCGGACCGGATGGTCGCGATGGGCGCCACGCGGATGATGTTTCCGTACTGCACGGCGCCGAGGCTCTGGGACTGGAGCACCGCAGCCAGCGCCTGGTCCCACGGGACCTCGAGCATGCGGACCGTCACGCTGCCCTTCACGTCGTCGGAGCTGACGATGTTCAGCTTGCTGACGTGGCTGATGAGCCGGAAGACGTTGTGGATGTTGGCGTTGACCAGGTCCAGGTTGATCGGGAAGCCGCGCCACGTGTGGCCGGCGTCGATCTCGCCCATGAACATCGCCGAACCGAAGACCCAGTCCTGCTTGCGCTGCGCCTTCTTCGCCGGGTCGACGCTGCGACCGGAGCCCGAGATGAGACGCTCCCGGCCGACCACGCTCTCGATCCGGTCCTCCGCCTTGAGATCCGGCGTCGCCTCCGGCGCGGGGGCCTCGGGCTGCGCGACCGGCTCGGGAGCCAGAGCTCCGGCGATGCTGGGCGGAATCGGGAAGTCGACGAGCAGCACGTTGCCCTGCTCGTTGATGGACGGCTGCACCGCCTCGGCGAGGTCGATGACGATCTTCACGTCGCCGCTGGTGGTACGCGAGCGGAACGAGGCGACGCTGGTCACCGCGGACGCGAACTTGCTGGTGTCGAGCCGGCGCTCGAGACCGGAGCCGAGGTCGGAGCGGTGGAGCGCGATGACGACCTGGCGGCTCGTGGGGAAGCTCGTGGTGTAGTCGAGCGCCGTGGACCCGGTGATGATCAGCCGCGAGACGCCATCGGCGAGCAGGTTCTGGAAGTCGACGCCCCGGACCTGGGTGCCCCCGCCGGCGTAGTTGTGGTCGCCGTCGACGGAGCTCAGCTGACCCGTGCGGGTGGAGTCGAGCCGCAGGTTCGCCGGGACGTCCGAGGTGGTCGTCGCCGCCGTGGTGCCGCCGAAGTCCGACCCGGAGCTCGAGCCCGCGTCGTCCTCGCCGTCGGCCATCGCGTCCGCGATCGCGTCGCCGGAGTCGTCGCCGCCCTGGCCGGTGCGCAGGGTGATCGTGAGGCTGCTGTCGCCGACCACCTTGTCGTACTCGAGCATCTCGCCCAGCAGGACCCGCAGCTGCGTGTTCGTACCGTCGGCGTCGGAGCTCTCGGAGATCTCCACGCGCTGCACGACGCCGGTGCCGATCTCCTGCACAGGAGCCACCGTGCCCATCGTCATGCCGACGCAGCTCACCACGAGGGTGGGCGGATCGGTGAGCGTGAAGTCGGCGCAGTTGGGCCGCGCGTCGGACGCCACGGTGATGACGTAGTCGCCACCCTGCTGCGCCACGTTCACGCCGCCAAGCGTCTGGGCATCCTGCGCAAACGCCGATGCACACAGCAGCAGGCCCGCGCACTGGACTGCGAGCGCCGCACCCCAAACATGGGTGCCGGTCCGGTTCGCCATGATGTTCCTCCGCCGAGGGGACTCGGCCTTCCGCAGCAGCGTCATCGCTTCTTCTTCTCGTCAGGGTCGGGAAGACGCATGGTGACTTCGTTGATGATCAGTTCGTTCTCGATCGGGTCCCGATACTCCTCGGTGATGACGAGCTCGGTGGGCTTGATCTGTGTGACCTTGCCCCAGTTCTTCCCGATCAGGGTGCCCAGCTCCACGACGTGTCCGATCCCTTCGGGATCTTCGACCATGGCCTTGGGCTGATTGATGTTCCACACGATCCCGCGCAGGTTGTACGAGTCGATCTCGTGCAGCTGCAGGGGCCCGACGGGGCCGCCGTCACCCTGGACCACCACTTCCTTCTGGATGAAGGAGCGGAAGGGATCGCGCTTGCCGATGGACACGTAGGAGTAGACCTCGGCCTCCTCCTCGGGGGTCTCCTCGACGACCTCCTTCGGCTCCTCGGCGCGCTTGGGGCGCGCGCTGGGCCGGGGCGCGGTGGTGCCGGTTCCCCCGCCGCCGCCGCAGCCCACGGGCATGACGAGCGCGAAGGCGCAGAGGGCGAACAGGGCGAGGCGCAGGCGAAGCTGCAGCATGGCTACTTCCTCCCCCGCCGGCCGCGACTCGGGCCGAGCTCTGCTTCGCTGAGGAAGCGGTAGGTCACAGCAGTTCCATCCGTGGTCAGCACGATCTTGCCGCTGCGCTCACGCGGCGACGCCATCGTGATGTCGCGGATGTTGACGATGCGGTTGAGCTTGCCGATCCGGTCGAAGAAGGTCGCCACCTCGTGGAAGCTGCCTTCGATCTTCAGCTTGACCGGCACGTCCGCGTAGAACTCCCGCGGCACCTCCGGCAGGGGCTGGAAGAGCAGGAACTCCAGGCCGATCTTCTTGCCGATGGAGCTGATGCGGCGCAGCAGCTCGGGGATCTCGCGCTCGTTCGGGAGCTCCTTGATGGCGCGGGAGAGCTCGTCGTTGAGCTGCTCGACCCGACGCTCCCAGCGGTCGCGGTTCTCGGCGATGTCGCGGTTCTCGTCCCGCTCCTCGACGAGCTGACCCTGGCGGCTCTGCGCGTTGACGATCTCGGTCCGGGCGGGGCTGATCATCAGGAACCAGAACACCGCGGCGATGGCGGCGTAGATGCCGACCGCGCCAGCGACCTTCTGGGTCGTCGTGTACCTGGAGAGCTGTTCGAGGAAATCCATGTCAGGTCCCCTCCGGGTTCACGCCGGGCACGGTCAGCCGCGCGGTGATCGTGAACTCCTTCAGCTTCAGGTCCGCCTCGGAGCGGGCCTGGATGGAGACCAGGTAGACCTCCTTGAAGTAGTCGCTCTCCTCCATCTTGTTCATGAAGGTCGCGATCACTTCGTTGTTGATGGACACGCCACGGAGCGTGACCTTCTGGGCGCTCTCCGCCACCTCCTCGAGCCAGAGCTTCTCCGGGATGCGGAGCGCGAGCTGGTCGAGCATGTGGACGGGGCCCGTCTTGTTGGCCTTGAGCTGCCGGATGACTTCGAGCTTCTTCTCGAGCAGGGCCTGCTGGGCCTTGTACTCGTCCACCTCGCCGATGATCTTCTTGAGGTTCGCGATCTCTTCTTCGAGCCGCTTGTTCTCGTCGTTGATGTCGCCGAGCGTGCTCTTCGTGGCCTGCCACCACGCGAGTCCCGACCCGACGATCAGGAGCAGGAAGACGGTGAAGACCAGCAGCTGCCGCTGGACCTCTTCCTTCTTCCGTGCTGCCCGGACGGGTAGGAGATTGATGCGGATCATTTGTCGCCGGCCCTCCGCATCGCGAGGCCGACTGCGACGGCGGCCATCGGCGCGACCTCGTTCAGGAACGCGATGTTGAAGTCCTTCTCGTTGATTTCGATCTGCCGGAAGGCATTCACGAGCTCAACGGGGAGGCCCGTCTTGTCCTGGATGGTGCGGGTCAGGCCAGGGATGCGGGCAGACCCTCCGCTCAGGTAGATGCGGGAGATTTCGTCCTCGGTGGACGTGGCGGCGTAGAAGTCCAGCGACCGCTGGATCTCCGTCGCGACGTTCTCGGAGACGGAGCGGATGATCCCCTCTACCTCCTCGGGCACGACCGCCTGGGAGTCCCGGACGATGTCGCCGCCGATCTTCAGCGCCTCGGCCTCCTCGTAGGAGACGTTGAGCTGCTTCTGGATCTCTTCGGTGTACTGGTTGCCACCCAGCGTGATGTCACGCGTGAAGGCGGTGACGCCCGCGCGGAGCACGTTGATGTTGATGATCGAGGCGCCGATGTTGACCAGGACCACGGTGTCGTCCGCGGTGAGGTCGTAGTTCAACTCGAACGCGTTCTCGATGGCGAAGGAGTCGACGTCCATCACGACCGGGTTGAGCCCAGCCTCCTGAACGATGGCGACGTAGTCGTTGATCATGTCCTTCTTGGCTGCGACCAGCAGCACCTCCATCTGCCCCGTCTCGTCGCCGACGGGGTTCAGGATCTGGACATCGATGTTCACGTCGTTGATGTCGAAGGGGATGTACTGCTCGGCTTCCCACTGGATGCTCTCTTCGAGCTCCTCGGTGGTCATGACCGGCAGGTTGATCTTCTTGATGATGACGGAGTGACCGGAGACGGACGTGACGACGTCCTTCGTCCGAATCTTGTGACTCGTGACGAGCTCACGGATCGAGTCGACGATGATGTTCGAGTTCATCAGCGCGCCGTCGACGATGGCCTCCGGCGGCAACTTCTTCATGCCGAAGTTCACCAGCGACCACTTGCCGCTCTTGGATTCGGACAGTTCGAGCACCTTGATGTAGCTCGATCCGATATCCAGACCGATGGCGTTCTTCGACCGCCCGAAGGAGAAGAGTCCCATCGTCCGCCAAACTCGACCTGGCCCCGTGAAGGAGCCAACTAGCCGGTTGTTCGTTGCTGCTCCGCCCCCGCGTGCGTCGAAACAGCTTCCATCCCTGCGCTTACTCGCTTCGACTTTCCTACAGGGCTTGAATCATTGTCAAGGGGCGCCCCACGAGTGCGGGCGGCTATCTTGCTCTGGAGAACGCAGTCCTGCGCGGCATTCATGGTGGACCTGGAGAACTGACGTCCGATGGCACGGATGATCGCGCGATCGAAATTCCTCAGTGATTTCGCGGGTGCCGCTGCCACAGCAATGGGAATCAGCGCCACGGTAGGCGCACTGTGGGCCGTCGAACCCGCATCGGGGCTCGCTCCGGGGCTGGTGATCGGGGCGTCCGCGGCGCTTGCCCTGATCGGCTTCTTGGCCGACTCCCCGAATTCCCAGATTTCTACCACAGATGTCCCTCGGGAATGGCTGCGCTCTGCGCTGCCGGGGCTGCTGGTCTGCAGCTTCGCCCTGTGGGCGCCGCCGGCCGCGAGCCTCCTCGCGGGCCTGCCGGGGAACACGCTCGCGTTGCTGCTCTGCGCGGCGATCGGCGCGGGCGCAGTGTGGGTGTGGCGACGGGCGGGCACGTCCGTCTGGTGGCCGTCCGGGCGGGCGCTGATGCTTGCGGGCTTGCTCGTGCCGGCGCTGGCCCTGGGCCTTCTGCCGCGGGTTGGAGTCGCCGTGCTCGCGGGGCTGGCGACGACGTCGTGGCTCGCCTCGGCGTGGCTGGGATCGAGCACCGTGGCGCCGTCCGTCAGTGACGAGCGGCCCGATGTGGCGTTCGCTGCGGGACTCGCGCTCGGGGCCATACCCCTCGTGCATCTCGCGGCGATTCCCTGGCTGTCGCCGGATCCTGCGCTGTTGGCGTGGCTCCTGGGGGGCGCGGTGCTGGGCATCGGGGCCGGCCGGGAGCTCCCAAGGCTGAGCGGGCCCGTGACCGTTGCGCTCCCTGCGTTCGGCCTCGCCGCGGCCGCCGACCTCGTCCCGCGGATGCCGACGATGGTGGAGGCCGCCCACGTCCGCTTCGGAGAGCCGGAGGCGATGCTCTACCAACTGCCGGGGTTCCTGCTGGGCGCCGTGGGGCTTGTGATCGGTCTTGGCTGCGGCCGCGCCCAGCTGAACTCCCGATTCGCCGCGGGCGTGACCGCCGGGGTGGCAGGCTGGCTCGTCCTCCCACCGCTGATCGGCGTGGCGACCGCGCTCTACGTTGCGGCCATCCTCGCCGCGTGCGGGGCGGCTCCAGCGGCGCTGGGCCAGCCGCGCGCGTCCACGCGGCTCGCCTACCTGGCCGGCCCCATCCTGGCGCTCGCCACGGCGTTCCTGCCGGCCCCTGAGCATGGCCCGCTGCTGCCTCACGCGCCGTGGCGGCTCTACCCGCACCCGATCGATCTCGAGGCAGCACGGCGAGCATCGGCGCGGGCGACCGTGGTGCAGTCCACCGGCTGGACCGGGGGAGCGTCCGTGGCCCTCGTGGACGGCGCCCCGCTCCGCGCGCAACGGGCGGGCTCCGTGCTGAGCTGGGAGGAGCCCGCCGTGAGCGCGGACCGGTTCTTCGGGCATCTCCCACTGCTCCTCCTCCCGGAGCCCCCGGGCCGGGTCGGGGTGACCGACCTGGGAACCGGCGCCACCGTCGACGCGGTCCGACGCGCATCCCCCGCGCGCATCGTCGTCGAGAGTCGGGACGGCTGGGCGCGGTTCGCGGCGCTGCACTCGACCACCGTGCGCGCGATGTTGGCGGACCCCGCAGTCCAGCTTCGCGCGGGCGCGCTCACGGGCGCGGGTCCATTCGACGCCATCCTGGTCGAGGTCCCACCTTCCTGGACGCTCGGCGCGGGAGCGCGCTCCGCCCCCCGCCGGGTCCGCGCGCTCGCCCAGTCGCTGAGTCCAGATGGTCTCGCCGTGTTTCGAGTCACCCTCGGCGATGCGTCCGCGGACGACCTCGCGCGCCTCGCGGGCGCCATCGGGGCGGAGTTCGAGACGGTGGTCGCCTGGCTGGATCCCCAGGGCGCTGAGCACCTGATCCTGACGGCCTGGGTCACCCCCCGCCGCGTGCCGGTGGCCAACGTGCTGGCCGGCTTCACGCGTCCGAGGGCCCGCGATGCCTTGAGGGAGGCGGGCCTCGAGGCGCCCATCGACGTGCTGGAGCGGGCCCTGACGGACCGCAGCGGCCTCGCCCTCCTCGCCGAGTCGTCGAGGGGCCGGGACGCAGCCGGCGCCGCGTTCGTCGGAGGCGCCCGCGTGCGGCGCGCGCGCGAGCCGGTTGCCCTCGGGGCGCTGGCGTCCTCCGGGCGAGGACCGGATCTGCTGTTCGACCTGTCCGGCATCCCCGAGGAGCAGGCCAGGGAGCTCGAGGCACGGCTCGAGGAGAGCGTCGCGACGCGGGCCACCTACCTGAAGCTGCTCGCGTTCCTGGCCGCGGGGAAGTCCCAGGAAGCCCTGGCCGTCGCCCTGGAGCTCAGTCAGGGCTCGGCCAACCCGGCGCGGGATCTGCGCGCGCTGATCGGCCCGTGGCTGCGCCGTGGCCAGGCGCGGCTCGCCGCAGGTCAGTACGAGGCGGCGCGGGTCGAGCTCACGACCGCCCTGCGGTTCTCACCCGACGATCGCGAGGTGCGCATCGGGCTGGCGCGGGCGCTCCGAGGCGTCGGCTCGCTCGACGAGGCGCTCGAACACGCGGAGGCGCTCATCGAGGCGCATCCGACGGACATCGAGGCGATCCTGCTCCTGGCGGACCTGCGCGTGGCCCAGGGGGACCTCGCCGGATCCCTCCGCCTCCTCGAGCAGTCCGAGCCGCTGCACCCGGGGAACGAGCGCCTGCTCACGAACCTCGCGTACCTGTTGACCCAGCTCGCCAGCGGGCCCGACGAGATCGTGCAGCGCCGTCTCAGCCGCGCGCGGGAGCTGTTCCAGCGTGCGTCCGCGCTCGCGCCGCGCATGCCCCAGCCACGGGCGGGGCTCGCGGAGGTCTACTACCGGATCGGCGAGCACGACCTCGCCCTCCGCCAGATCGACCTCGCGCTGACGATGGAGGAGAGCTGCCACTACCGATCGGCGCGGGGACACATCCTGGCAGCCCGCAAGGATCTCTCCGCTGCCGAGGCCGAGCTGCAGAAGGCGCTGCTCGCCTGTCCCGAGGCCATCGACGCACTCGTGATGCTGGGGGCGGTGCTGGCGGAGCAGCACAAGTTCGTGGAAGCGCGGCAGAGCTGGGAGCGCGCGCTGGGCGTCGATCCCCAGAGCGAGGCCGCGAAGGCCAACCTGGCCGCCCTCGAAGCCCAGCTCGCCTTGGAGTCGCAGCGCGTCAGCCCGTAGGCAACGCAGCCGGACGCCTCACCGCTAGAAGATGTGGCGGTGCGCGATGTAGACGTAGTCGAAGTAGTTGTTGGGCGTGACCGAGAAGTCGTCGATCGGCGAGGCCGAGTCGAGCCCTCCCGCGTCGATGTTCAGGGCGTAGAGCTGCCCATTGGCGAACACCGGCTCGCTGATGAGCCCAGGCACCTCGGTGTAGAGGTCCGACGTGACGCTGTAGGAGTCGGTCGTGTCGTCGAAGAGCCCGCCGGCGCAGGTCTCCACGTTCATGCCGTAGAGACGCGAGTTCCCGAGCACGCACACATCCGAGCCCGGGATGTGCGTGGCAAAGAACATCCGCCCGAAGCGCACCGTCGGCTTGCCGACCAGCTTCTCGCCGATCGCCCCGCCCTGCCCCAGCGCGTAGAAGCCGCTGTTGTCGAACAGCGAGCTGGAGCTGGCGCACGGCGCCGCGACGCC
>ENA-OWNT01002315-OWNT01002315.1-seawater-metagenome-genome-assembly--contig:-NODE-2315-length-20196-cov-6.477757_pt1 | contig 20196 bp, 19 predicted proteins | sample MGYA00238136_ERZ651165 | MGnify/ENA primary metagenome ERZ651165 (study PRJEB26861, sample SAMN08777766) | seawater metagenome | isolation source: coastal seawater | place: USA: Florida | collected...
TTAGAGCGCACGACTCATAATCGTGAGGTCGGGAGATCGAGCCTCCCCACCGCTACAGGCAAGACCCCCGGAATCCTCTAGATTCCGGGGGTTTTTTGTTGCTCAGAAGAAAATGCTTGACAGGTCGAGATTCTCCTGCATTCCTTCCGAATCGTAGCCATTCTCTGGGTGGTGGCTACAAAATGGCTACTTCCCGATTGGTTGTTAGTGGGGCCGCCGTAAGCCCTGAGCCTTGTGGCAGGGCGCCAGTGGGCCCTTAGGCGGCTTATCGGGTCCAGGCCCGGCGGTTCCCGGCTGTGATCGCAACAAGAAGCCAGGGAGGCTATGGGGGCTCCTTGGGTGTCGGAGGGAAGGGAGGGAGCCGTGGGATTGTCTGAGCAAGAGAGCATCGCTGTAAACAGCCGCGGACGGCTGCAATAGCGGCCTCATGCAAGAATGGCGGACGGGAAGTGGCGAAGAAGCACTTCGGCATATTGGGGGGACCTTGATTCCTGAGATCGACAAACAGACCGACGCGCTGCCTCCGGGCCGCTATCACGCTACGCAGGCTGAGGTCGAAGCGATGTTCCTGACTTCTCAGCGACGCAAAGAGTTGTGGCAGGAGTGGCAGGATGCCACCGCACTGCTGAACAGCGCCGTTGATATTGCCACGGCATGGCTTGGGGGTTCTTTTTTCACCTCCAAGGAGGAGCCGGGTGACATCGATTGTGTTTACTGGGTCGACGCCGCGCACTTGGCGAGCTTGGGGCAGGACGATCAAACGATCGTGGAGGCGTTTGCCGGGGGAGGGTCGCTTGCAGCTCTTGGCTTCAGGGTTGACGCTTATCTCGTGCCGTGGGTCAGCAATCCCACTCCGATTCCCAGGGGCGTTGATGATCGCGCCTACTACCAGGGCCGTGGATACTGGGACGATCTGTGGGCCAAAATGAGATCAGGCGCGAAGATTAGTCAGCCCTCGCGCTTAGACTCGTATCCCAGGCGAGGCTACGTGGAGGTGACCATCGATGGGTACGGAAAGTAGCAATAACCGCATTGCTGATCTGCGCAAGAAAATTCTGACCACTGCCTCTACTCCTACGTGGAGAACTCCTGACGATCTGTCCAGAATGAGCCTGGAAGCTCTCACCTCCCGTTCCGAAGGTGTTAGGGAGAGCTTGTCCAGTGGGAGCATCCATCTCGCGGGCGGCGGGGTGAAGGGATCCTCTGCCAGCTTCTCTGACGTAGGCGACGTCATGAAGAATTTTCAGAAGCTCATTACTGCGCTGGGGGCGTCACGCCGGGGATATACCAATCTCAAGGGAAAGATCGCAGCAGACGTTTCGTCGCTCACGAATTTACGTCTGATCGCCAGTCCCTTTGTTGGGTCGGTGGTTCTGGATTTCATGCCCGACATTCATCCCAGCGAAGAGTTGGCCCCTGCTGGCCAGCCCGCCATACTCGACCAACCCACCGAGCAGCTATCGGATGCGTCGGTGTCAGAAGCTCTGGAAATTCTTCAGTCCATCAAAGAAGTTGGGCCCGATGCGGACGGTTCCGAGTTTCTTGCGTCGGTGTCAGCCCGAGGCCCTCGGGCCGCAACCGCTGTTAGGGACTTCGCCCGAACTCTCGCAGCGGGTGATTTTGAGACAGACATGAGTTGGCGAATCCCTGGCCGTCCTACCATTCGAACTATCCTCACCAGTTCAGAAGCGGACCACATCAGCCGCCTTATTGTGAATCGTGAACTCGATAAGGACGAGACAAGTATCGAGGGCGTGCTGCGTACAGTTTCCGACTTGTCCGCGCTTTACGTTCAGACTGATGAGGGGTTGGAATCGATTGATGGGAAAGACCTCCCCCCGGAGGCGATTGCTGCTGCGCACGTGCAGGCAAGAGTTCGCGTCCGCGTGGAGATGACGATTCAGCAGCGTCCTGGCGGAATCGACGTACCCAAGTACCGCGCACTGAGTATGGAATTTCTTTAGTCAACACGGACTCAGTTGGCGGCCTCGGTAGGCCAGCATTCTTCGTCTACTTGGCGAGATAGCGGTACAGCGTGGCGACGGAAACGCCCACGGCATCGGCAATTTCTTTGGGCGAGAGGTTGCCCGCAGCGTGTAGCTCCTTTGCCCTGGCGATCTTTGGACTATCCAATAGAGCAGGACGGCCACCGGTGCGGCCGCGCGCGCGTGCCGCCTCCAGCCCTACATTTGTCCGCTCCCTGAGCAAGTCCCGCTCATACTCAGCCAGCGTTCCGAAGATGCCCAGCATGAGCTTGGCCTGAGCTTTGTTCCCATCCGTGCTGAGCGTGGGGTTATCCAATACCCGCACGCTCACGCCCCGCTCTGCCAAGTCCTGGAACAGGTGAACGAGGTTTCCCAGGGACCGCCCCAAGCGGTCCAGTTTGGCGACTACCAACGTATCCCCGTCCCGCAGCGCCGCAAGGCACTTATCAAATCCAGGGCGGCTGGCCTTTGCGCCGCTCACGCCCTGGTCCTTGAACAGGTGCCGCGCGTCATCCTTGACGCCTGCGGCAATGAGGGCGTCCCTCTGGCCGTCTGTCTTCTGCTCTGCCGTGCTCACTCGCATGTAGCCAATCAGTGTCATGGTCTGCTCTGTTCTCACTTACTCATTCAGTTAAGGGGTTATGGGAATTAGATTATGCGAACGAGTTATGAGACCGCAACTCCCTTGATAACACGGGTGACAGCCTGTAACTTTCGGCAGTAAATGGCGGACTTTTTGCGGCGCTATTTGGCGCAGCCATGAAAGTCAGCGTATCCCGGGCACCGGATGCCCGTAAGGCGGTCCTTCACTGAGGCATGCGCCAGGTCTGTGACGCGGTTACGTGGACGGGCTGCTGGCAGAAGGCAGCAGATCTTGGCGTCGTGAAAAAGGGGCGGCTTGTGAAAAAGTGAAATATCCAACGTTAGTGCCCAGAATGCGGGGTTGGGTGGATAAGGGGGCCTAGAGCCGGAGTGTGATTTCGGGGGTGGATGCGCGTGAGCAGCACAGGGCGATGCTTGTGTTTGATGCTTTTTCCGCTGGGGTCTGGAAGTCGTCCCTGTGGTCGGGGGTGCCGGCCAGAACGGGAGTGAGGCAGGTCCCGCACAGCCCTTGGTTGCAGGAGAGCTCGACCGGTACGCCATGCTCGAGGAGGGTTTCGGCGATGGTCTTTCCGGCCGGGACGGGGTAGAGCTTTCCGGTGCTGGCGAGCCGCACGGCGAAGGTTTGCCCGGTCGGGCCGGGAAGGGGGTCTGGTTCCGGGCTGAACCGCTCGGAATGAAGCCGTTGGGGGTCGATCCCCCTTGTTGCGGCGTGTTTCCTGGTGGTGTCGATGAATCCGTCTGGTCCGCAGATGTAGAAGCGGGTGCCCGCCGGGTGGCCGGTGATGACGTCCGGGATTGCTGCCCGGGCCGGGCGTTCCTGGTGGGGAAGATGAAACATTGTGAATTCGGCGGCCGGCCGCGTTTTGATGTAATCGATGAGCACCATCCGTTCCGCGCTTGAGGCGAAGCAATGCAGCTCGAAGTCTTGTCCTTGGTTTGAGAGTGTCTCGGCCATGGCCAAAAGCGGGGTCACTCCGATTCCACCGGCCAAGAGAAGGGTCTTGGGTGCCGGTTCAAGGGGGAAATGGTTGCGGGGGGTCGAGATCTGGACGTTGTCACCGGCTTGCAGGGTGTTGTGGATGTGTGTTGATCCGCCGCGGCCGCCGGGGGTGGCCTGCACGCAGATGAGGTATCGGTGGGTTTCCCCGGGCGGGTTGCAGAGCGAATATTGCCGGATGTATCCGCCCAGGTGGAGGTCGATGTGGGCTCCGGCCTGTGCTGCGGGGAGCCCGGCCGTGGCCGCCGGTCCCTTGGCCCACCATCGTCGGGTCGGTGCCGGCGGGCGTAGTTCGATGAGCACGGCGTTCTCCGAGGCGGGGCGGATTGCGTGCACGCGGGTTGTGAGGGTCTTCCGGGGTCTGTGCAGTGTGGTCATTAGGCTGTTTCTATCCAAAATTGACTAGGGGAAGGAAGAGCGCCGCCATGCCTGTTGCCATCAGAAGGTTCCATGTTGCATCGGCTGTGGCGCGGAGCCCGGGCCCGGTTCGACGGTGCGGCGATGTTGCGCCGTCCAGGGTTGAGCCGAGGTAGAACAACGCGGCAATGCCGAACCCGGCAGCGCAGGCAGCGGACAGGCCGGAGGCCCATAACGGAGTAGCCATGGCAGAAGCCATGGAATGGGCCGGCATTTCCATCCCTGGCATGGAAGCCATGGGGTCCATGCCGGGTGTGCTCGCGGTTCCGGAAGTGGCGGCACGCATGGCCGCGGCCATGGCGACCATCGCCGCCATCATTGCCGCGTGGTACGCCAGCGTTCCCCTGCCGCCGTGGTGGCTGTCGAGGGCCCGGTCGGACAACCGCCGGGCGGGGTGGGCGGCAAAGAGATAGATGAACCAGAGTGCGGCCAGGGAAAAGACTGCCATCTGGGGTACCAGGAGCAGGCTCATGCCCCATGGCCAGACCATCGCTGCCATGGCGGCAGCCATGAGGACATGTGCGCCGTGACTGATGCGTTCGTGCGCGGCTGATGGCTGCACGGTCCGGAACAGCGAATACGCGCCCGTGAGAATGAAAGTTGCACAGAGCAGCCATTGGGCAAGGGGGTTGGTGATCATCGGGGACTCCAAGGCTGGGAGGGTGCGGCAGCCGGTCCGGCTGCCGCACCGGGTTAGTCGGTGTTGAGAATGCGGCGCAGGGCCGGGACGCGACGGATGACCAGTGCGTCGATCAAGAGGATGATGACCAGGGAGATGCCGAAGACGGGCAGTGCGACTGCGAGCACTGCCAGCACTGCGGCGAGCCCCCAGGAGGAGTAAACGGGCATGCGTCCCTTGGGCGCGGCGATGCCTTTCTGGCCTTTCCTGCGCCGCCACCACATGACGGGGGCGGAAGCGCACAGAAAGAGCACCGCGAGGCAGAAGGCCGTTGAACCGGCCGAGCTCAGGGCGCCGAAACGTCGGCCTTCATGGACCGCGATTCCCTGAGAGACGGCCTGCGCGACGGGGCTGTAGTCGTTGTAGGCGTAGGTGGTGATCACCTTCCCGGTGTATTGGTCCACATGGGCTGCGGCTTCCTTGGACACGTCCGTGTAGGCAGGGTTTGCACTGTCATGCCATTGGTCGCCCAGGACGCTGTAGACGCCCGTTGGCCCCTCCGGGAACGCGATGAAGTATGGCTGGGGGATGCCCGTGGCCGCGGCGGCGGTGACTGCGGCATCGACGCCGACCTTGCCGTCGGCGCCCACGGCGGTCTTCGGAACGGTGTCCTGGCTGATGGCCCAGCCGGGGGCGTTGGTTGTTCCGTCGCTCTTGGCCAGGGTCTCCCCGAGGGTCGATGTGGCGCCCGGGTCATTGCCCCACAGGCTCAGGCCGTGTCCGGCCGCCCACGATTGGACGGTCGAGCCCCATACCTGTGTCCAGGGCAGGCCGGAGACGACCAGGAAGAGGATGCCCAGCCCGGCCAGGGCCCCGGCCCAGGCGTGCGTGGTGGAGAGCCGGGCACCCCGCGCTTTGCGGAGCGTCCGTTGGCGGCGTGACTTCCAGCCCTTGAAGAACAGGTAGTAGCCGCTGACGGCCATGACGATCGCCCAGCACGCGGCCAGTTCCATGGCGATGCCGCCGAAGGCGGTCGAGGTGAAGTTTTTGTGCCAGGCGCTGGCATAGTTTGAGGGCAGGTCCAGCGGGGCCAGGTCACCGGTGACCTTCGCGGTGTAGGGATTGACGTAGACGTTCCGGAGCCCGTCGCCGACGGCGGTCGCGAAGATCGTCGCAGTGCCGTCCGTGCCGTCAGTGAGGGAGGCGATGGTCCGGGTGGGGAACGCAGCTTCGACGGCGGCTTCCTGCTGCGAGAGGGGAAGCCGGTGCGCCCCGGGCGGGACGTCGACGACGATGACGCCCGGGTGGAATATCGGGTCAATCTGAGCCTTGTAGAGCATCACCAGCCCCGAGAGGGACAGGACGAACAGGGCCGGAATCACCAGGAGGGACGCGTAGAAATGCCAGCGCCAGAAAGCGGCGAACCAGTTCCGGTTGCGTGTGCCGGGCAGTCGTGTGGCCGGAGCAGCCGCATCCGCCTGGATCGGTGGATGCGGGTCATTTACGAGGGAGGGCAAAGGATCTCCTAGGAGGCGGGGCAATGATTCACGTAGACTCTACAAGATGTAGAGCATGAACTCTACAAGTTGTAGAGCCCACGATCGGTGGCCGGCCGCCGCGGGCTCTGCCGGGACGGCGGGGCGGTGTTGGTCAACGGTAGAATCTTGCGTGGAGGTATGCATGTCTGAACGACGGATGCGGGGTGAACTTGAGGCCTCGGTGATGCGCATTTTGTGGGATTCGCCGGTGCCGCTGAGCGTCCGCGATATACAGGGTGGCTTTGGCGCCGGTCCCGGACCGGCGGTGACGACCTTGCTGACGGTTCTGGAACGGCTGCGGCTCAAGGGGCAGGTCCGGCGCGGAGAGGCAGTGGCCGGCGTGAGGTACTACAGCGCCGCCGAGTCGGAGTCCGGGATTGTCTCCCGGGCGATGCTCAATGCGCTGACGGAGAGCAGTGACCGGGCCGCGGCACTGATGAATTTTGCCGGCGATCTGGGCGAGGACGACGTCGATCTGCTGCGCAGGGCGCTTGGCAGGCGGGGCCGGGCAGAGGGGAACCTCGGCGAATGATCGGCGTGCTGGGTCTGCTGTGCTATTGCGCTGCGACGGTGCTGCTGGCGCCGGCGGTGCTGATGGCCGGCACCTGGCAGGTGCGTCGTCCCAGGCTGGCACTGGGGCTGTGGCATGGGGTGTTTGCCAGCGGACTGGTAGCGGCGGGCGCGAGTTTGGCCTGGTCTGTCATTGCAGCAGTGCGCGCCAATTTCAGCGCCCCCGAGGCCGGCACGCCCTGGATGATGCCGACGGTGCTCGTGCTCACGGGCTGGATCAGCCTGGGTGCTGTCGGCGCCGTCGCTGCCTTGGTGCTCCAACGGGCGGAATCGATTCTCATCGTGGACAGGCATTCCCATGGCACGGTGGCTGCCTTGCTGGAGCTTGCCGCCGTGCGGACCACCCTGGTGGGCCGGACCCGGGTAAGCTTTGTCGGGGTTGAGGAGCCCCTGGCCTTCGCGGCACCGGGCCTGAACACGATCATCATCTCAACCGCCCTCGAAGAGGTCCTGGACCCGGCGGAGTTGAGGGCGGTCATCGAACACGAACGCACCCATCTGCTCCAGCGCCACGGGCTGGTCAAACGCCTGGCCCGGCTTAACAGTTCCTGTCTTCCGGGAGTGCTGTGTGCGCGCCGTTTCGAGCGGGCCACCAATACGCTCATTGAATTGATTGCCGATGACCGGGCGGCCCGTATTTGCGGGCCCCGGGCGGTGTCCGCGGCGCTGGCCAAGCTTGCCGTGGCCCGTGAACGTGAGTCCATGCTTCTGCGCGCAGAACGCCTCGCGGCCCGCTGCGGTCATGATTCCGGGCGCCGCGGTGTGGCTGCGGCCGGTCTCGCCCCCCGCAGTAACGGGATTGTCCGCACGAAGTGACCCCGGGTACTCCCGTCCGCCGGTCAGGAACTTCCTGCTAGCCGGTGCGGTTTTGCTCGCGGACGGGCTCAAAATTGCGCAGGCGCAGGCTGTTGGAAATGACCAGCATCGAGGACAAGGCCATGGCCGCCGCCGCGATCAAAGGGTTGAGCAGGCCGCACGCGGCGATGGGGATGGCTGCGACGTTGTAGCCGAAGGCCCAGATCAGGTTGACCCGGATGGTCCGCAGAGTCCTGCGCGAGAGCAACACCGCGTCGGTCACGGTCTGAAGATCGTCCCGGACCAGGATGATGTCGGCGGATTTCATGGCAATGTCCGTGCCTCGCACCACCGCCATGCCCAGGTTCGCGGTGGCCAGGGCCGCGGCGTCGTTGACGCCGTCGCCCACCATGGCCACCCGGCGGCCCTGGGCCTGCAGCCGTGCAATCGCGGCGCTCTTTTGAGCCGGAAGAACCTCCGCGTACACGTCATCGACCCCGATCCGGCGGGCTACGGCGGATGCCGGGCCGTGGGCATCGCCGCTAAGAAGCACCGTGCGCAGGCCGAGCTTCTTCAGCGAACGGATCGTCGCGGCCGCCGAGGTCTTCACCGTGTCGGAGCACGCAATGATTCCGGCCGGCTGGCCATCAACGGCGACAAGGACCACCGTGGCACCTTCTGAGTGAAGGATCGCTATCCGGGAGTCAGCGGCGCCGGGCACCTCGATGCCACGGGCACGGAGCAGATTGGGGCTTCCGACGAGGACTGCAGCTCCGTTGATCAGGCCGCCGGCGCCAAGCCCTGGCATCGTTTCAAAGCTGCTGACCGGTGGCAGCACCGCCCCCTCCAGCGCGGCTGCCTCGGTGATGGCCCGGCCCAGGGGGTGTTCGGACCCGGATTCCACAGCCGCGGCCAGGGCCAGCAGGTCCCTGCGGGAATAGCCGTTCAGGGGATCCACGGCCGTGACGTGAATCGTTCCGGTGGTCACGGTGCCGGTCTTGTCAAAGACGACGGTATCGATGACCCCGCTGGCCTCCAGGGCATCCTGGCCTTTGATCAGGATACCCAGCTGCCCGCCACGGCCCACACCGACCATCAGCGCCGTGGGCGTGGCCAGGCCCAGCGAACAGGGGCACGCGATGATCAACACCGCAATCCCGGCACCGAACGCCTCACGCGGTTCGGCGCCGGTCAGGAACCAGACCGTCATCACCACCGCGGCAATGCCGATGACGACCGGAATGAAGATGCCCGAGACTTTGTCTGCCAGCGCCTGGACCGAGGCCTTGCGGTGCTGGGCCTGTTCGGCGATCGCCGCCATTTGCGCCAGCTGGGTGTGGGTTCCGACCGATTCGGCGAGTACTTCGATTCTGCCGCCGATGTTCACGGTGCCGCCGATAACCTGATCGCCGGGACCGGCCTGGGCCGGAAGTGATTCGCCCGTCATGGAACTGGTGTCGATCGAAGATCTGCCGGCGCTGACGCTGCCGTCCGCGGCGATCCGCTCGCCCGGCAGAACCACAAACGTGTCCCCGGCCCGGAGCTGGCCGATCGGAAGTAACGCCTCGGCCCCGGCACGGCGCACGCGCACCTCTTTGGTGGAGAGCCGGCCCAAGGCGTTGAGCACATCTCCGGCCCGTCGGCGCGAGCGTGCCTCGAAATAGCGTCCGCCGAGCTGGAACGTGATCATCCCCGCGGCGACGTCCAGGTAGATCGAGTCCGCGCCCTGGGGCGTCACGCCGAACCCGAGCCAGTACCCGGGGCCGGCGGACGAGCCGAAGATCAGGGTGAAGACTGCCCAGCCAAAGGAAGCGATGCTGCCGATGGAGACCAGGGTGTCCATGCTCAGGCTGGCCTGCCTGAAGCCACGCACGGTGGCTTGGTGGAACGGCATCGCAGCCCAGGTCACGATCGGCACCGCCAGCAACACGCACAACAGCTGCCAGTGCGGAAACCTCCACCCCGGGACCAGGGCCAGCATGATCGTCAGGTCGCACAGCGGAATGCTCAGGATGGCCGAGACTGCCAGGCGGCGCCGGAGCGATGAGATCCGGATGGAGGTCGCGCGCGCTGTCCACTCGTCATCGTCCGGCACCCGGACCCTGGCCGTGTAGCCGGCGTGCTTCACCGCCAGGATCGCGGCGTCGGCAACGCCGGGGGCATCGCTGTGGACGATGGCCCGTTCGGTCGCATAGTTCACGGTCGCCGCGATACCGTCGACCTTGTTGAGTTTGCGCTCGATCCGTGCCGCGCACGCTGCACAACTCATGCCCCCGATCTCCAGCTCGACGCAGTTTTCCTCGCCGGGCGTCAACGTTTCAACGCTCATCGGGCAGCCTCCCTGGGCCGTGGTGGAAGTTTTGACGCTCGGAAAGCGATGCGAGCATGTCGTTGTACGCGGAAAAACTTTCATCCATTCCTGCATCCAGATGCCGGTCGATCCGGCGGGAACGGCGTTTGTCCTGGGCTGACCACTGGGCCAGCAACGCCAGCACCACCACCAGAAGCGGGATCTCCCCCGCGGCCCAGGCGATCCCGCCACCGAGGTATTGGTCCGCATGCAGGTCCGTTAGCCAGGGCCGGCCCAGGTAGAGGTAGAACTGCTCGGCGATGATGGCGGTGCTGCTCATGACGGCGACACCAAAGAAGGCGTGGAACGGCATCGCTGCCAGCACCATGCCCAGTTTGGCGATGTGCGGCAGGGGCCGGGGCGGCATGTCCACGCCGATGACAAGGCTGTAGAACAGGTAGCCGACCACCAGAAGATGGAGGTTGAACAGCTGGTGCGCCCAGTGGTAGCGCATCGCCTGTTCGAACAACGGGGTGAAATACAGGACGTAGTAGGAACTGACGAATTCGATGAAGACCCACAGCGGGTTGTACAGGTGGCGGAACAGCGGCCAATGCAGGAACGCATTGACCCATTCGTGGGCGCCCGCCGGTGCGGAGCCCTTGCTTGCCTTGGTGGCCCGAAGAGCCAAGGTCACCGGGCCGCCCATGACCAGCAGCACCGGGCACAACATGTTCAGGCTCATGTGCAGGATCATGTGCAGGCTAAAGGCAGCATCCGCGTACTGGCCCAGACCCGAAGACGTGGTGCACACGACGGCGAACCAGCCAAGTACCCAGCTGACGGTCCGCCCCCACGGCCATTTATCACCGCGGCGGCGCAAACGGATGACCCCGACCAGATACACGGCAACGGCCGCGGCGGATAGCACCGCGAAAAGAGTGTTCAGGCGCCAGTCAAGGGTCAGCACCGCGGGGGTAGGGGCAACCGAGACGTCATAGCCGAAGAACAGCTCCATGATGGAGGAAGACACGAAAAACTGAGGCGGGGGAATCCTTGTCATCGCCACGTTGACGCCGACAAAAAGGGCCATCAGCAGACCGGCCCCGCGCACATAGCGGCCAAACCGCAGCCCGGTGCCGGCCTGGGCGCGACCGGGCCTGCTCCACGCCAGAAGGTTCAGCCCCAGGGCCGCCAGCAAGCCCGCTTCCGCCAGGAAACACCAGCCCGTCGGGGTGGAAAGCGGTGCGGTTCCGTCAAGTTCGAACCAGGCAACAACCAGCACCGAGCCCAGGCTGACCGGCCAGCAGACCGCGCAGACGCGCCGATACCGCCTCACGGTGGCTGCGGAAGGCCTGTGACCGCCCAATAAACGAAACAACAGGACGGCCGTCGTTCCAAAGAACACCGCCGTCGCCGGCACGCCGAATATGGTTGCGTCGCCGCCGAAATCGTGGTTCGGCCCCACCAGCACCTGGGTGACCAAAAACGGTGCCAGCAGGGCCGCGAACCCCAGACCCAGGCTGAACACCGCGACCGCCCACGACCGCGAAAAGTTCGACGTGATGACGATGATGGCGACCAAGAAGGCCGAGACAATCCACGCACCCGGCAGATACGAGGCCTGGACCAGGTAGCCCAAGGCGCCCGGTGCCAAGGCTTGCAGGAGCGGGTATCCGTTGGCATCAGCACCGTCCACGGCAATGAGGAGAACCGAGGCCAGCAGCCACACCGTCGAGCTGACCCGCACCATCCGCAGGTCGCTCCACGGGTCCAACAGGAGCCGGTCAGAGCCCGTCCGGACCCGGAGGAACGCGGCGTGGAAGAGCGCCCCCACACATACCGTGGCCGCCAACTGGACCACCACCCATAAACCCGTACTCGCGACCGCCGTCAGGAGTCCGGGATAGTCGCGGGACAGCTCGGCATACCCGCGCCGGCCCATGGCGACCGCCGCGCCCACCGCGACCCCCGCTGCGATGAGTCCAAGCAGCCACGGAACCGCGCGCCCGGGCAACTTGCCGGAGGAAAAAGGGACTGAAGGGGAAGGCAAAACGGTCTCCGGCAATCGCGTGCTCACACAGGTCTCCACTTCACTATCCGGCCGTTGCAACCCCCATTGAACGTTTGTGGCGGGGACCCCGCCCGACACAAAAAGATATTCTACATCAAGTAGAGCACGCGGGTTTTGCGGCCCGGGCCCCGCCGGGATTCCTGGTCTTGACGTTCCGGGTGACGTGGTTGCCTACGATGCTCGCGGGCTCATCGGACTGATTCGCCCCGGATTGGTCCTTGACCACAATTTCCGAACCAAGCGCCAGCGGGGTGTTGTTAAACGTCAGACGCGCGGCGGAGGGAGCATGAGCGACCACCGAGCCGCTGGCCGGTTCCGTGGCTTCGAGCGCATCGTGTGCCGAGGCCGGCGCCACGGGCACCACGACCAGGGCCGCCAGCGCAGCCGACATCATCACCGCGAGTAAGAGAGCCCTGAGAGGCCTCCGGCGGACCAATAACCCATTGGATTTCCTTCCGACAGGGCACCTGAGGAGATGCGGCCGGCTACGACTGCTCTATCCGTTCCCGGTGTTTGCCGGTGTGGAACAGGGAGGCGGCAGTGCCAGGCTCCCAGTCGAGTCCGGTGTCCACTTTGCGGAAGTTGCTGGGCAGGACCAGACCGAGTCCGGCGTTCTCCAGGTCGGCCTGCGTGGAATCGGCCGGGCCACCGCGCCGCCACACCTCGCGGTAGGTGAGTCCAAGCTCCCTGCGCCGTTCTTCCATCTTTCTGGCCAGCGCCTGTCGGTAGTCGCGCACGGTGACGACATACAGGGCGCCGCTGAGAGCGGAGACCAGCAGGAGCGGCCCGGCAAGGATTCCGGCGTGGAAGTGGCCCCGGGCCCGGAAGGCCCGGAACCTCCCCCGGCCGGTGGTTTCAGGAATGGCGTCCCGTGTCATGGCGGCCGCAGCCTGCGGCGGGTTCAGGGGTTTGGCTATGACAGTCATGGGTTTGTTGTTCTCTCAGGTTTCAATGGCGCTGCGCGGCAGCCCGTGCCCCGGCGACGAAGGCGGCCCGGCACGGGCACTGGTAGCAGCGAAGAATTTGGGTATGGGTGCGAACCCGTGCCGATCGCGTCGGCCGTGGTGTTTCGGATAAGCGCGAGGCTACTTGGCCCACCCAAGCGGGCGGGACCACGGCGGTCAGGCCGGCCGGATCTCCTGCCCCCAGTGAAAAGGGGCGGGCTTTAGGGGGTGCCTGTGAGCATAGGAGGCCCCCGCAGCGCGGGCAGGCGCACCGAGTGATGCGCGGGGGAAATGGCCTTGGTAGCTGCAGAAGGAACAGGGCCGCGGGCCGGAATGATCAGGGCCGGTCCAAGACTTTGCAGGAGCGGGGTCAGCCAACCGTCTACTGCGCCGAGGGCTCGCTCTCCACGGGCCAGGAGCAACGCCGTTATGAGTGTGGCGATGGCGTGGGCGGCAATCATCAGCCCGTCCGGGCCGGATCCGTGGGCCGGGCCGGAAAGGACCAGCGCTTGGTGATCGGGCGGGGCCAACATGCGTCCTGCGTGTCCGGACACCAGCGACGACGGGCCAGCCAAGGGCACGTGACCCGACAAGGCATCGAAGGCCCCGTGCAGCCAGATCTGCCCGACACCTATCAACGCGGCGAGAACCGGGAACGAGAGCCTGAAACGGGTCAGAGCCGAGACCGGCACCATGGTCACCGCACACAGCGCTGCCAGGATTGCCGGGGCGGGCAACTGGCCTCCGCCGGCAAGGTGCCCGCCGGCAGCCAGGCCCAGAAGGATGGAACCGATCAGCCCGGAACGGAACAACCGATAGGAGGCATGAAGCTTCACTGCCGTGTCCCTCCTCCCGGGCTTCGCCGCTGGCTTCAGTGGAATAAGGAACTTTACGCGCTGACTGTGCCCCACCGGCCCATGGCCTGTCCGAGGAGGACCATCGTGCTGATCCTGGCGAGGGTTCCTTGCCCGGTGTCCATCCGCTGAGGACCGCTCCGCGGGTGTGCGCTATGCGGCCATGGTGGCCGACATGAAGGCCATGACGGCGGCGCCGAGGACGTCGAGGCCGCGTTCTGGGCGGTTGGGCAGTCGTGAGGCCCCTGTATGGCGGGGTGTGGTCTTCGTGTACCGGGCGCACAGTTCAAGCACGAGGAAAATCACCGTTGCGGTTCCGAAGAATATTGTCAGCAGGATCGCCAGGGCGGGTGAGTGATCTAAGGTGGCGCCGTTGTGGGCTGCGGCTGTGACCGCGTGCTGGGCTGCCGGCAGGTGCGTTGCCATTCCACTGGCCGGAGAGGACCCATGGCCTGCTGTGGTCGGCTGGTTCATCGTGGCGATCATGAGGGCGGCGGCGACCATGGTGAGGCTGTGGTAGACGCATTTGAGCCGGCCTTCGGTACCGGCGCAAAGCAGCTTGTGTTCCGGCCGCGCGACCGCCTGGATGACGAACCATAGTGCCGCGCCGGCGAGGATGAGGATTTGGCCCAGCAGGGTGGAGGGCGCGAGGTTCCACAGCATGGCCGCCATCAGGACGTGCATGAGGCCATGGAAGCTTTCGTTCACCAGGTCAGCGAAATGACGGGATCTGATTGCCCGCAGAGCGTGGTAGCTTCCGCTGAGCAGCAGCACGGCCGTAACGGCCCAGGTTATCGCGGGGATGGTGAACACGCGGGTCACTCCCTCACTGCATGGTTTCGGGCGACTAAGGATTAGGTCCCGGCGCACCTGTCGAGTGCGCCGGGCACCGAAGCGTGGGTGAGGACCCAGCCAGCCCGGAACCGAAGCTTTCCAGTCCCCACGGCAAGCCACCGGACAGATGCGGCAGCCGTAACAAAGCGCACCCACTCAGGACCGGTCCAACGCCCACGGCAGCGCGTCTATGGGCGCAGCGCCTGCCGGCTGGCCGAGGCCATCGAACCTTCGGCCGGCCGGAGATCACACGCATAGCGACCAGCGGTGGGACCGGTCAGCCAAAGATATCCGTCGCCGCCCAGGACACCGACGGACGGAAGCCGCGCAATGCAAACACGCCATAGCGCGGGGAAGGATTTGTTCGGGATGCAGATCCAACCCGGCGAGCCGGCTAGATCACGGCTGCCTGGCCTCCTAAGTGTGCAGCGTCGTGAGCATCTGCCGGCAAGCATCAGCGCAGCGCTGAGTGGCTTCAGAGCAGATCCGGCAGTGGCTGTGATGCGCCGCGTGCTGGCTGCACAGCTCATTGCTGCGCACGCACGCCAGCATGCAGGCTTCGAGCTGTGCACTGATCAGGGCGCTGTCGGGCCCGATACGCCGGGTAATCACGCGCCGGGTTGCTTCGGCAATATCGGCGCAATCCAAGTCACGCCCGATCGCAGCGGCCAAATCTCCGGCCCCGGGTTCCGCGAGCATCGCCGCCGAGCACGCTGTCACGGCCTCAAGACACTCCTGCAGGGCTTCAACCACCACCACCAGGTCATCGCTGCTAACGCCGGCACCGGTAGTCATGGTTTCGAACAATTCGCGTGTGTGCAGCATAATGCCGCCTCCTCGCTGGGTTCCATTGATGACGCAAACATCTTAAGCCTGCACCGCATGTGGCAATAGAGCCCATCAAAAGGACGCCCAGAAGATCATCGTCACAGAAGCATGCGAAACAGTCGTGTAGGCGTCTTGGAAAACAACAGTTTTTCGAGACACGGAACTCGTGCCGCGGAGGGTCGAAGGAATCGGCGTCGTGCCGGGCCGCCCCGTGTCTTGGAAAGATGTCTCACCGTGAATCGTCTCAAGCTGGTGCCGGGCGGGGGTTTCTGAGGCACAATGGCCGGGTGAGACATCTCGGGTATACGCGTGTGAGTACATCGGGCCAGGACGCCAAGTTGCAGCTCGATGCACTTGTCGATGCCGGGGTGCAGAAACGCGACGTGTTCGCCGACGTCACGTCCGGAAGCAAGGCAGCCATTGAGCGGCCCGGGATGAAGAAGCTCCTCGCATATGTGGAGCCGGGCGATACCGTCGTCGTGTGGCGGGTGGACCGGCTCGGCCGGTCCTTGATCGATGTCTTGAACACGGTGAACCTGCTGCGGGACCGCGGCGTGTACCTGAGGTCCATTTCGGACGGGATTGACCCAACAACAACGTCGGGCCGCCTGATGTTGAACATGCTCGCGACCCTGGCTGAGTACGAACGGGAGCTGATCGTCGAACGCGTGAACGCGGGCATCGCCGCCGCGCGACAGGGCGGAACCCGCTTCGGCCGGCCCTTGTCCGACCCGCTCGTCATCGCCGACAAGCTCGCGATCGCCCAAGACGCCCGCGCGAAGGGACGCACCGCTGAGGAAGCGGCCCGCCTCGTCGGCTGGAGCCGCGCGACGCTCTACCGCCACCGGCAGGCGGCCGAAGACCACCGGTCATGAAGCATCGGCTGTCGGCCGAAGACCGCGCGGCACTGCTCCGGCAGCACCTCGACGACGGAGTTCCCCTCGCCAGGATCTCCAGTCAGGCCGGCATCCCCCTCCGCACACTGCAGCGGTGGACGGCAGGATTCCGCGCCGGCGGCTCGGTCCAGGCCCTGGGCCGCCGGCCACGCTCGGACAAAGGGAGCCATTCGCTCCCGCACGAAATCGTGGGCGCGATCGAAGGCCTCGCGCTCCGCCGCCCGGCACCGACCATCGCGTTCATCCACCGACGGATCGGGGCCGTCGCGCTCGACCGCGGCATTCCCGCCCCCGGCTACACGACCGTCCGGGCGGTCGTTGCCGCCATCGATCCCGGACTGCGAACCCTCGCGCTCGAAGGCGACGCCGCGTACCGGGACCGGTTCGAGCTGGTCTACCGGCGCACCGCCAGCCGCGCGAACGAGCAGTGGCAGTGCGACCACACCGAGCTGGACATCGAGATCCTCGACGCCGCCGGCGCCTCCGCACGCCCGTGGCTGACTGTCGTCCTCGATGACTACTCCCGCGCCGTCGCCGGATACACCGTGTTCACCGGTGCGCCGACCGCGCTCCAGACGGCACTGGCCCTTCACCAGGCCGTGCAGCGCAAGAACCATCCGACCTGGCCCGTCATGGGCCTGCCTGATCTCCTCTACAGCGATCACGGCGCCGATTTCACCAGCACCCACCTTGAACGGGTCTGCCTTGACACCCACATCCGCCTCATCCATTCCCTCCCCGGCGTGCCGCAGGGCCGCGGGAAGATTGAGCGGTTCTACCGCACCATCACCGACGGGCTCCTGCCGCATCTGCCCGGCTTCATCCCGCACGGCACCCATGGGACCCCGGTGACGGAACCGACGATGACCCTGGAGCAGCTCGACACCGTCCTCGAGCGGTTTATCGTTGACGAATACAACCAGCGCACGCACTCCGAAACCGGAGAGGTCCCCGCCGCGCGCTGGCAGGCCGGCGGCTGGATCCCTCGAATGCCGGCCCGGCCCGAGGAACTTGACCTCCTGCTCCTGACCGTCGCACACCAGCGCATCGTCCACCGCGACGGCATCCACTTCAACGGCCTGCGCTACCTGGACCTCACACTTTCGGCCTTCGTGGGCGAAGCCGTCACCATCCGCTACGACCCCCGGGACATGGCCGAGATCCGCATCTGGCACCAGGACACGTTCCTCTGCCGTGCCATCGCCCCGGAACTCGCCGCCGGTTCAGTCAGCTTCAAGCAGCTCAAGGCGGCCAGATCAGCACGCCGGAACGAACTGAAGAAACAGCTACGCACCAAACTCAGCCTCGCCGACGCCCTCCCCGCCGACGACCGCTACGCGCCACCGGAAACTGCCGAACCCGCCCAAACCGGCGGGCAACCCGCGGATCCAAAGCAGCACCGGCTCCGCACCTACGCCGAAGACTGACCCATGAGAGGAACGCCCATGACCGCCAAGGACGAGGATGACGGACGCCGCTTCCTGTTCAACGATCTCGGCGAGATTTCCGCCGCACCGCCACCGGTCCCGCCCGACACGCCGGCATTTCTCATCACCAAGGAGCACCGGCGCTTCACCGAATTCGCCACCGCGGTGCGCGCCAACCGCCACATCGGCGTCTGCTACGGCCCGCCGGGCGTCGGCAAAACCCTCTCCGCACGTGCCTACGCCGGCGCGACCGAATGGGAACAATGGCAACGGACCGGTCAAACCAACACCGAGCCAGTCCCCGACCGCGTGCTGGAAGCCAGAACAGCATTCTGGACCCCCACCGTGACCATCAGCCCCCGAGAGATCGACCGGCAACTACCCCGGACGTGTCAAAGAATCTCCTGGGCAGCCGAATACGCCCGGGAAGGCAACATCGACGTCTTCGAGCACCGCGACTCCCGGTCATCCGGCCTGACCGAACTCCTCATCATCGACGAGGCCGACCGGCTCAAACCTCCAGCGCTCGAGCAAGTCCGGGACTACTACGACCGCCACACCATGGGCGTCATCCTTATCGGCATGCCCGGCATCGAAAAACGCCTCGCCCGCTACCCCCAGCTCTACAGCCGCATCGGCTTCGCCCACCACTACCGGACCCTCAGCACCGACGAACTCACCTTCGTCCTGACAAACCGCTGGCAGGAACTCGGACTAACCATCGACCCCCACGACTTCACCGACGCCGAAGCCATCGCCGCCGTCGCCCGGATCACCAACGGCAACTTCCGGCTCATCCAGCGCCTCTTCACCCAAATCACGCGCATCCGCGACATCAACCAGCTCAACAGCATCACCAAAGAAGTCGTCGAAACAGCCCGCGAAACCCTGCTCATCGGCACCTGACCGCGCCAAATAGCGCCGCTAAATATGCGCCAAATACCGCGGAGAATTACATGTTAGGAGCGTCAGGGATTCCGCGGTTCGACACGCTCCTGTGCTGTCTCAAAAACCGTCTTATAACCGGTAGTCTCACAACGGCAAATTGATCGGGATTAAGAGAATAGTGAGTGTGGCCATGGCTGTGATCGGGTATGCGAGGGTTTCCACCACGGAACAGAACCTTGATCTGCAGCTCACAGCACTCCAGGCCGCCGGCGCGGCCCGGACCTTTGCCGACAACGGAGTCAGCGGATCCACAGTGGAACGTCCTCAGCTGGCCAAAGCCCTGGACCGGCTTGAAGCTGGCGACGTGCTCACCGTTTGGAAGCTCGACCGTCTGGGACGCAACACCCGGCACGTCCTGGACATCATAGAGAACATCAGAGAACAGGGCGCAGGTTTCCGGTCCTTGACCGAGGGACTGGACACGACTGGGCCTATGGGTACTGCCATGCTGACGATCATGGCCGCTTTCGCGCAGCTGGAGCGCGACACGATGATTGAACGCACCCGGGCAGGACTCGCCGCGGCCGCGGCCAACAACCGCCACGGCGGCAGGCCACGCAAGGTGGACGACGCTGCCGCTGCCAGGGCCAAGGAACTTAAAGGCAAAGGAATCAACGCCTCCGACATCGGCAAGATGCTCGGAGTCTCCCGCGCCACCGTCTACCGATACCTGCTATAGGGCCTTCTTTCTTTCGCGGTAGTCCGAGTAACGCTTATGCACAGTCGACAGAGTGGCTGCCGAACTCAGGATTACCTGGAGAAACAGGAATGAGATGCGAGGATGTTGCTCGTGATAACGGACGACATCGAGTGGGAAGCTGAGCTGGGCCGTCTAGTGGAGCGTATAAAGAAGCTTCAGACGGCGTACGACCGACTGTACGAATCGGCCGTGCTTCCGGCGTCGATCCGGGCTGCCGACGACGCGGCAACGCGGCCGCTATCCATCGGCCAGCACGCTCAATACTGCCTCGTTCAAGCGATGGATATGTGTCAGGGCATCGCGGAGCTCGTGACGAATGAGATCCCCATCGCAGCGACGCACCCTCTGGCTCGCGCAGCGATCGAGTCCGCGAGCATGTCCGTCTGGATGACATCCCCGACAACACGGCGAGAGCGGGTGGTGCGCAGATTGCAGGCTGCGCACGCCGAGCTAGGGTTCGAGAAAGCATTCATTCATTCCGCGGCGATAGGGCAGTCGCCAAGCCAGCAGCAAAAGATGCAGCGTGCGCACGCGAAGGATGCGAAACAACTCCGGAGCCAGATGAAGGAGATAGCACGCGCAAACGGCATCGATGGTACCGAGTACCTCGAGCAGATGCCTGGCTGGAGAGAAGTGGTGGAAGCCGCCGCTCCCGCATTACCCGGTGCAGGAGGGTCACTCCTAGTAGTAGCTTGGCGGTTTACGAGCGGCCTCACGCATCCTTCGTTCATCCGGGGGAGAGCCGCTCACGCCTTCGTGCAGACGGACCCGAATGGCGACAAGTCTCGCGGCGAAGTCACTGCGAACATAGAGTGGCTGGTTTCGACCGCGTACGTTGCCGAGGCTCTTACCCGGGAGGCCTTGGTAAGACTTCTGC